>Ga0114932_10000930_pt1 | contig 34481 bp, 29 predicted proteins | sample 2SBtaG_2_FD_87286 | JGI IMG/M metagenome (GOLD analysis project Ga0114932, IMG submission 87286) | Deep subsurface microbial communities from Kolumbo volcano to uncover new lineages of life (NeLLi) - 2SBTROV12_ACTIVE470 metaG | ecosystem: Environmental > Aquatic > Marine > Volcanic ...
ATGATAAATCCCTTAAATTTGTCCAAACAGGTGGTCCTCTGGGAGGGGTTTTGGGCGCAGATAATATTGACCTAGTTCTGGATTTTGAAGTTTTTAGAGAAGCTGGAGCTATCCTAGGGTCGGGTGGCATCATCGCGGCTGATGAAGATGTATGTATAGTGGACTTAACTAGAGCTCTTATCGCATTCTGTCAATATGAATCATGTGGAAAATGTTTTCCTTGCAGGATGGGTATGAGCCATCTCCTGGAAGTTCTAGAACGGATATGCAAATTGGAGAGTGAACCAGGGGATCTGGACTTGATGAGGAATATAGGCGGTAATATGCAAGCCGGTTCTTTGTGCGGGCATGGCCAGTTAGGATTTAATCCAGTATCATCAGCCATAAAATATTTTGGCGAAGAATTTGATGCTCATATGGTATCGCACGAATGTGGGACTGGTACCTGTCTCAGACCAAAATATTCACCTAATCTTACTAGGCGATAAAGCTAAGGACGTTTATGGCAGACGAAATTACAATCTCTATAGATGGCGTTGAAATAAAAACTGAACCCGGGAAAATGGTTTTGGAAGCCGCTATAGAGGCAGGGGTATATATACCTTATTTGTGTTATCACTCTGGTATGAAGCCCTTTGCTGCGTGCAGGATGTGTGTTGTTTCGGTAGAAGGAGGTCGTGGACTCCCCGCGGCTTGTACTCTGCCAGTACAGGATGGTATGCAGGTTAGAAGCGAAACTGATGAAATCACTGAGACACGTCGCGGTGTTATGCAAATGTTAATCGCTGATCACCCTAATGGGTGTCTCACATGCCACCGGATAGATATATGTGGGCCCTCTGACGTATGTCTAAGGCACGTGTCTGTAAATGATCGGTGTATTACCTGTCCCAAAAATGAGAGATGTGAATTTAAGGATACGGTCAGATATCTCGGTATGGAGTTAGAGTCACCGTTGGAATATAACTACCGAGACATCCCACTGGAAGTTAGTGATCCGTTTTACGATCGGGATATGAATTTGTGCATTACCTGTGGAAGGTGTGTCAGGGTATGTGATGAAGTACGGGGAGATGCGGCGATAGGATTTATCGAAAGATCTGGGAGAGCTTTAGTGGGGACTTCGCAAGGTACTTCCCTGTTGGAGTCAGGATGCGAATTTTGTGGGGCATGCATAGATGTATGTCCAGTTGGTGCACTTGTAGAAAAGAACCACAAGTGGGAGAAACCTAGGACAATACAAAATTCAATATGCCCTCATTGCCCCGTTGGATGTCAGTTGAATCTAGAATTTAATGCTGACGGAAAATTTATTCGTGCGGTAGCAGACATAAACTCTCCGGCTAATAAAGGTCAGGCCTGTTATAAAGGTAAATTTGGATTGGAGTTTCTCAATAAGACGACGGCTATAAAGCAGCCATTGATACGCCGCGATGGGTTATTGGAAGAGACAAGCTGGGAAGAAGCTATTGAATTCATATCTTCTAAGTTGGGAGATTATATAGGAGATGAGTTCTCAATTCTCACATCTCCTAACAGCACTAATGAAGAATTGTATGTTGCTCAAAAATTCTCAAGACTGGTTATGAAGACCAATAATATTGATCAGACTAGTAACGTCACGCCAGAGTTAACGGTAGGCCTAGAACGTGCACTCGGTTATGGAGCTGCTACTAACTCTATCTGGGAACTAGAGAACTCAAAGTGTATTTTGGTATTCAACACTAACGTTACAGAAAATCAAAACGTTGTCGCAGTCCCAATAAAGAAAGCAGTGAGACAAGGTGCGAAATTAATCGTTATAGATACTCGAGAAGTTGAATTAACCCGACAGGCAGATTCATGGCTAAGACCATCTCCAGGTACTGAACTTCTTCTTCTTGGTGGAATTCTAAAAGTGCTGGTACAGTCGTCTTTTCATGATGTTGAATGGATAAACGAAAATTGCGAAGACCCAGATACGCTATATTACGTTCTAGACTCTATTGATCTAGCTGCAGTATCTTTGGAAACCCAGGTATCAGTTGACGATATAAGTAAAGCAGCAGGACTGTTTGCTGCTGCTGATAGTGGATCAATAGTCTATGGTCTTGATAACCTGAATGCAGACGTTCATAGAGGTTGCGTGGTGTCCCTGGTGAATATTGCCTTGCTGACCTCTAATTTGGGGAAGCCAAATAGTGGTTTGTATCCTATGAGAACAGGCTCTAATGAACAAGGAGCTTGGGATGTAGGATCTGTCCCCTACAGATTGCCAGGGGGTAGATCTTGGACCGACGAGGTTGCCAAAAACGAAATTGAAAGCGCATGGAATTGTGAATTGCCGACAAATCGCGGTAAGCAAGCAACGGATATCCTATCTGCTTACGATTTGGCGGGCGTTAAATCGATGTTCCTTATAGGAGATAGTCCTAATTTTACCAATGGCTGTTTCGCGATGGGGTACGATCATCTGGAGCAATTAGAATTTTTAGTAGTCCAAGATTCGTTTATGAGTCCAGCTACGGCGATAGCTGATGTAGTTCTTCCTAGAGCTTTGTTTAGTAATAAAGATGGTACGTATACCAATCTAGAAAGACGAATACAACGATTAGGTAAGAGGGATACAGATTTTACGGATTCTGATACAGAATTGAACGCTCTCTGCTCGATAGCCGAGAAAATGGGATATGGAAACTTCTCTTACCAGAATGTATCTGACATAATGGATGAAATAGCTTCTGTGAGCCCTATATACTCGGGAGTTTCATACTCTAAGTTGGCCCAACAGAGTTTTACGGTATTTAGCAGTGGTATGGATAATCCAAAACCGACTCAACTGTTATATTCGAGCAAAGAACATAGAGGATTACAATGGCCTGTGGCGGATCAAGATAGTGTGGGTGTCGCAATCCTTTATCAAGAATCTTTCAAAACAGGTAAAGCTGCGTGGATAACTCCTGAATTTACTCTAGAAGGTAAATCAACGGAAGGTTCTGAGTACTCAAGTTGGTTGGTACCAGGTCGTGTTCTGTTGCAATCTGATAGGGATACAAAACTAGTACCAGGCAGGTTGAATCATCTGGAGAGGGATGAATTGGCACAGATTCATCCGTCGCTGGCAAAAGAAGCTGACGTCTCTCAGGGGGATAAAATTATTGTCGAAACAGCACAAGGGAATTTAACAGCAATAGTAGACATTGACGATTCTGTACCGGTGGGGTCTATTTCGATAACTACATTGTTTGGACAGTTGGCCGTTGAACTTCAAGAGAGCGAGGATATTGACCCGATGTCCAAGGTTGTAGGATTGAATATTTTGCCTGCACGCCTAGTAAAAAACTGACATTATTTCGGATAATTTATGACTACTTCTTCAAGAAATTTATCACAAGCAACTTTGGTTGAACGCTCAGATATAACTGATGATCTAATGGTTATAAAGATGCGACCGTCCGAAGGGAACTTCAGTTTTAAGCCAGGCCAGTATTGCACGCTTGGGCTGGATGGTATTGAAAGAGCCTATTCAATTGGCTCGGCTCCTCACGAAGGAGTTCTAGAACTGTTCGTGGAGTTGGTTCCAGATGGGGCACTCACTCCTAAGATGTGGTCTCTCAAGATCGGAGATTCTATGACTCTCAGGCCAAGAGCCAAGGGTATATTTACAATGAGTACCAAAGTCCATCACCATGTAATGCTTGGGACTGTAACTGGGATCGTCCCTTATGTGAGCATACTACGCTCTCATTTGTATAAAGGTGACGAAGGCCATAAATTCTATGTATTTCTGGGTGCTAGTTACGAAGATGAACTGACATATGATAAAGAGTTACAGGATATGGCTAATGAGTATCCTGATATGATTTCTTTTATACCAACGGTCAGTAGACCTTCAGAAGATCGCAATACGAATTGGAATGGTGCTACCGGCAGAGTAAATACTATATATGAACCGTATTTGGATGGATTGGATCTACCGAAGAATGACACCCTAATATACACGTGTGGTCATCCAGGTATGATTGAAGATGTAAGAGCTAAAGCTGTTCCCGCGGGATGGCAGTTTACGGAAGAAAGATTTTGGAAAGAGTGACCGGAACCGCCTAAATATTAGGATTTTTCTGATAGCCTTGGGCCTAGGTTCCGCAAGATCATTGAGTGCTGTAGAATACGCTAATACTTCGGTGTAGTGGTGTTGATGTGACTCCGATTCGCAATCAATATTTGTCAGTTAAACAATCTTATCCTGACGCTATAGTTCTATTCAGATTAGGTGATTTTTACGAAACCTTTGATGATGATGCAGAACGGGTTTCGAACGATCTAGAGATCACTTTAACCTCGCGTAGTATGGGAAAGAATGTCAAAGTGCCTATGGCTGGAGTGCCTGCGCACTCTCTAGATAATTATCTTGGTAGACTCATACAAAAAGGCCATAAGGTTGCAATCTGTGAGCAGCTAAGTGATCCAGCTACGTCTAAGGGACTGGTGGATCGAGATGTTGTTCGAGTTGTTACGCCAGGTACTGTAATAGAACCCAATCTTTTAGAACAAAATCGTAATAACTACTTGCTGGCACTTTCAGAAGACAAAGAGTCTATAGGGTTTGCCTACGTCGACATTACCACTGGGGAATTTTCAGTTACTGAACTGTCAAGTGAAAAATTGGTGTATGAACTTGATAGGTTGTCCCCCGCTGAAATAATAGTTGACGCAGCTAGTGAATCTTGGTTAGAGGAACATATACTGGACAATCGCTTTCATCTGACAAGTCTCACAACCCACAGGGGTTTCGTAGAATCCTGCAAAAAAACGTTGCTAGATTTTTATCAAGTGTTTTCTTTGGAATCTTTTGGGATTCAGAATATGCCGCTGGGTTTGCAAGCTGCAGCCCTTGTCATTGAATATGTAAAAGCCACATACAAAAGAGACATACCGGATCTGGATATACCTACACTGTACAGTGTAAACGACTATATGACATTAGATTCACAGACCTTGAAAAATCTTGAGATTTTCGAATCAGCTAATGCAGAAGACAAAAACTTGAGCGTCCTTGGGCAGATTAATCAGACCGAAACCGCTATGGGTTCTAGATTGCTACGATCTTGGTTAGGACAGCCGTTACTAGATGTTGATAGTATTTCGAACAGGCTTGATATTGTGGAATTTTTCTATGTGAATCTTTTAGTTCGGTCAAATTGCCAAGGTTTGTTAAATAAAATGGGTGATCTGGAACGGATAATGAGTAGGGTATTGTCAGGCCAGGTCTTGCCAAGGGAATTGATAGTTCTGCGCCGAACGATTGAAGCTGCGCAGGATATTAGGGACATTCTGACTTTTCAAGAAAGTGTTGATATACGCCGCATAGCTATGAACATAACTGAATTATCCGACGTAGTATCTCTGATCTCCACAGCAATAAATGATGATCCAAATGGTAATGTTGGTGACGGAGGCATAATTAAATCTGGATTATCTGATGAGCTAGATAGATTGAAACAGGATTCTGCAGGAGCTCGGCAATTCATCGCTGATTTAGAAGCAAAACAGCGTTCTGAAACCGGAATTAAGAATTTGAAAGTAGGGTATAACCATGTGTTCGGATATTATCTGGAGGTCAGTAAGTCCAACATATCTGAAATTCCCGACACTTATATTCGCCGACAAACTCTAGCGAATGCAGAAAGATATATTATTCCTGAACTTAAAGAATATGAGGATTTGGTTCTAACGGCAAAGGACAAAATAAATCAGCTTGAACAAGAATTATATCGTAGAGTGTGCGGGCAAATCAGTGAAGAAGTAGATCGGGTCCGCAAAGTGGCTAAAACGCTAGCGCAGATAGATGTGGTTTGCTCATTTGCTCAAATAGCGGCGCAAAACTCTTATGTGAGGCCCATAATAGACGATGATTCCAATATTACTATCAGATCCGGCAGGCATCCGGTAGTGGAAAACGTGTTAAATTCTGGTGAGTATGTATCTAATGATGTCCATTTCGAAGAGGGTGACTCACAGATAATAGTACTGACTGGACCTAATATGGCCGGTAAATCTACCTTTATACGCCAAGTCGCTCTTATAACGCTTATGGCTCAAATTGGAAGTTTTGTTCCTGCTGATTATGCTCGCATCGGGATAGTTGATCGAATATTTACTAGAGTAGGGTTGCAGGACGATCTTGCTACTGGCAAGTCTACTTTTATGGTTGAAATGATTGAGACAGCATCTATACTCAATCAGGCTACTAAAAGATCACTACTAATATTAGATGAGATTGGTCGCGGAACTAGTACATACGACGGATTGTCTATCGCTAAATCTGTAATTGAGTACATTCATAATGCCCCAAGATTAAAATGTAAAACTATGTTCGCCACTCATTACCATGAACTGACGGAATTAGCGGAAACTCTACCCAATGTTCGGAACTTCAATGTTGCGGTAGTGGAACAAGGTTCTGAGGTGGTATTTTTGCATAAAATAATTCCAGGTGGAGCTGATCGGAGTTATGGTATCCATGTCGCGCAATTGGCAGGTATGCCGCCATCTGTAGTTAAGCGAGCTTGGGAAATTTTAGAGCATCTTGAACAAACGGATATTAGTTCTGTATCAAGAAATTTCGCTGGCACATTTGATAAAGGTGTATCACAATTGTCTCTGTTCAACGGATTAAATGAAGAATTGATAGCAGAACTCAAAGATATTGATGTGACCAATTTGACACCCATGGACGCGATAACTAGGTTGTATGAACTTCAGCAGAAAGCTACCCATAGCCAACAAGAACCTTAAATTATAGGAGATTAGCTGTGTTATGAATGCAGACTTTTTTTGGTGGCCACGTTGATCTACTTGTCGAAAAGTGAGAGAGTTGCTCTTGCAAAAAGGAATCTCGTTAAACGAACGCGATTATTTCAAGGATAGATTAACCGCCCAGGAAATAAGCAGTCTGGCTAAAGATGTTGGTATGACTGAGATTTTTGCTTGGAGAAGTCCCAGTTTTAAAAAACTAGAGTTAATACCTGCCGATGTCACAGATGAGCAAATGGCGTCCTTAATATTGGAAGAACCAAGACTTCTCAAACGTCCAATTGTTAGGATAGGAGAGCAATTAATTATTGGCGGTAGTTTAAAGGCTATTGAAGAAGCTGTGTAATAATATTTGGATATATTACGACAGCTATAAGGTTTCAATATAATAATCGAATCGGGAGAATTATTTTTTAGTATATGAGAATATTTTTTGATGTGGATTACACTATTCTAGGGCTCGACGATACGTTGCGTCATGGCACAAAAGAGACTTTCCAAAAGATCTTGGACGACGGTCACGAAATACATATCTGGTCAGGTATGGGAGAAAGATGGGAAGTTATAGAGAAGCATGAACTAAAGGAATATATTAGTGGGGTTTACGAGAAACCTACTGACAAATTCGATGAACGGTTTGTGGAACTAAAGGTACCTGTTGCCCCAGATTTTGTAATAGATGATTATCCTGAGATAGTTGCTCACTATGGCGGAGTGTGGGTTCCTCCATATTTCTTCAGTCGTAGTGTCGATAATCAGATGGAACGTATTTATAACGTTATCAAAGAATTTGCGGAGACAGGGACCTCCGAAGATAAACAATATCGCTCCAAAGGAACGATATTGCCACTCTTCTAGATATAAAAGCTATATAAATATTAGCGGGTTGCTATATGCCAATAGAAGTTCTTACCCCAAGTTTAGCCGCTCAAATCGCAGCAGGTGAAGTTGTAGAACGGCCTGTGTCAGTTGTAAAGGAACTTATTGAAAATTCTATAGATGCCCATGCTGCGTCTGTAATTATCGATGTTGGAAAAGACCCATGTTCGCAAATTAAGGTTGTCGATGATGGCGACGGAATATCGTCTAATGAAGTAGATCTCGCATTAACACATCATGCTACTAGCAAGCTCTATACCCTGGATCAGTTAGACAATATAAGGACTCTTGGCTTTAGAGGTGAAGCTCTTCCGAGTATCGCTTCAGTTTCCAGAGTATTGATTGTATCTCGATGTTTTGGAAGCGATTCAGCGTATTCGGTAGAGTACGATTGTGGGTTGAAAGTAAACGAGACTGTGTATGCTTCGGCTGTAGGCACGTCAGTATCAGTGACTGATCTTTTTTCTAACGTACCGGCTCGCTTGAAATTTCTTAGGTCTCCGGCATCTGAATTAACAAAAATTAAGGACCTAGTGCATCTATTTGCGATGGCGTATCCTTCCGTGAAATTCCAGTTGCGCATAGAAGGCAAGGTGACTTTTGATACACAAGGTAGTGGTAATCCAATAGATCCTATAGTAGCCGTATATGGGTCAAAATCCGCTTCTGAAATGATAACTGTCACTAGTGAACAAGATGATACAGGGTATGCAGTTGAAGGATTTGTGAGTGTTCCTGCTCTCAATAGGGCCAACAGATCCTACATGAGCTTATTTGTTAATAATCGCTTGGTTAATAGCCGGATGTTAAATCATGCAGTTGAGGAATCGTATCATGGTCTATTGCCTGAGAGGCGCTACCCAATTAGCGTTCTGAATTTATCCGTTCCATATTCTGATGTTGATGTAAATGCTCATCCTGGGAAACTCGAAGTCAGATTTCAGAATGAAAACCGTATATATGCTACCCTGCAGAAAGCAATCAGATCTCATCTGGTTAATCAGATACCGGTGTCTCAAGTAGGTCACACGACTTTTACCAATCGCTCTTCGCAAGCAGTTTATCCGTATAGAAATGCCAAGCCTTATCAGACAACGGGCTATAGTCAGACCGCTTTTAGTGTAGACAACTCTTATACATTCAATGCTCATAAACCGAATAGAGAAGTCCTGCCATCACTATCTCTGATAGGACAGGTCAGGTTGACGTACTTAGTCGCAGATGGCCCGGATGGGGTTTATTTAATAGACCAACATGCTGCTCATGAGAGGATATTGTTTGATAAGATTGTCTCTAGTCGCGGTCAAAGCCAATCTGCGTCCCAGAGATTATTGAGTCCAACTACTGTTGAGTTGAGTCCATTGCATTCAGATCTTTTAGATACAAATAAAGAGACATTGCAAATATATGGATTTGATATAGAACAATTTGGCGATAATACTTATATTGTGAGATCGGTGCCGGCTGTAATGTCGATAGCAGATACTGAGAAATCTTTGATAGATATACTGGATATGATTTCTGTAGAGGGCTTACTAAGACAACATGAAGATGTAGTCGCGGCGTCTGTGGCTTGTCATAGCTCCGTTAGGGCAGGGCTAGCTCTGTCTCTGCCAGAGATGCAGAGCTTACTGAGTCAACTGCACGGTACAAGTAACCCCCATACGTGTCCACATGGTAGGCCCACAATTATAAGGTATGCGGATTACAATATTGAAAGAGAGTTTGGGCGACGCCAGTAAGCTTATGAGCGTCTGGGATCTTGTCTAGGGTCTGAGGCTGGGTGAAACATAGAGTCAGGCCCAGGAAATTCGTTGGACGGCATTTCCTGCTTGTGTTTTGCAAAACCGAGTAGGCCTGAAGATAACGTTGCAATACCTACGACTCCTATGCCTAGTTGACCGAGAAAACTCCGTCTCGTTTGTCGTTTACCTTTAGATGATGCTCTGTTTATCTCCACGTGCCACTCCCCAATTGCGCTAGCCTTTAAATGATCTCAGTGATACTACAAGTTTACTAGTTAAATTGTCATTTGAAAACACTTGCTGATTTAATAATTATTCACTTGTCAGTCGTTAATGATGGCTGATAAGTGGTTTCCTAGTCTTACTGAGTAATTGGTGCCTCTGTCTTCCGGGTATATTTGAGACGTATTTGCTAAGTATAATCCGTTTATCGGTGTTAGGTGGTCTGGTATTTGGCTACTATAGTTGGTCTCCACTATAGGCTGAGCTGCGTCGACTTTATGGTGGTAGTATTCGACTATCCATGAATCTTCGAAGTCCGGATTTATTGTTTTAAGATGTGGTATGAAAGTTTTTAACAGCTCTGCGCCTTCCGATAAATATATTTCACTGTCTCTAGTAACATAATTAGTTATATACACTATGTGTTTATTTCCGTAGAGAGAATTGTCTATCATGTTAGTGTGTTCTATGATTCCCACGAATGGAATTGTTCTATCGGCTATGTTAAGCCAATATATATTGGAAAGAGGTTTCTCAAGTACCAGAATTAGTAACACCGCGGATAGGTAGTTTGTAGTATTCAATATATTTATATAGTCCTGAGGCAATTCGTCCGTAAGAAAGGGCAAGATATAGGAGGGGGCTGTACTGACTACTTTATCGTAGTCTCTAGTTGATGATTCTCCATTGGTGTCCCTAATTCGTAATCCCGTGACGCTATTATCATTTGAGATGATTTTTTCTACTGTTGTACTGGTGTGTATGGTTCCTCCTGAAGATGTTATTCGATCTGATAAGGTACTGATTATTTCTTCAAAACTATTGATTGGATACCCTAAAAGTTCTTTTTGCCCGTTCTTTTTTCTAGAAGCTACCCTCAAATAGATTTTTCCCCACACCCATGTCATGCTTATTTTGTTGAAATAATCTCCAAATTTACCCCGTAGTAAAGGCTCCCAAATTACTCGGTAGGATCGGATGCCCATATGCTTTATTATCCAGTCTTGCGCGGTAATACTTTCAAATTTATTCCAAGTTTTAGTTCTTTGAAGGATAAGGGTCCAGATACCTAGTCGTATTCTGTCAATAAATGGGAGTGGTTTAAATTTCAGTAGGTCCATTGGTGTGGAGAATTTCCAAATGTGACCGCCGTAATATAGACCGACTGATGATTCGAACCACTTTAATTGGTCTGATAACCCGAGCTCTTCCATGAGGTCGGCTATGTGTGTGTCACTAACAAATAAATGGTGATATCCGCGCTCTAACTGACCTCCTTGTATAGGAAACGTCGAAGCTTGTCCTCCCATAAACGGGGCAGTCTCATAGATATCTACGCTATGCCCCTTTTTGCAGAGTTCATAAGCGCACGTTAATCCCGCTATACCTGCTCCTATTATGCCTATTTTCATGTATTGTCTCTCATTTCGCTATGGACAGATGTATCGTTGTATGTATCTGAGGGTTCGCTTTGTGGGGTAGTTAGATCCACTAGAGTTTTCATTGACATATTGTGTTTCCAGAGGAATAAGATTCCCAGTAAATTTACCGGTAGCCAAAGGGCTATGATATGTACGAAACCAGAATAAGCCGCTGCCAATGATGAGTTTAGCCCGAGTACTACTAATGTTTGTTGTGCGGCTACTTCAAATGGGCCAATACCCCCGACACTAGATGGTATGGCGGTTATCAGATTAGAGGTGGCTGTTACCAATATTATGGCTAAGAGAAAAACTGTTACTGACGGAAAATAGGTGTGAATTCCGAAACTGTAGGCAACTAAAAGGTAAACGCCACATTCTGACAACCAGACTGGTATTGAGAATATTAGGATGGTTGCTTGGCTTCTAAGTGTTTTTAAACTGGCGAGCCCGTCTAGAAATTGCTCCAGTATTGCATTGATTTTAGATTCTATAGCAGGTGGGAATAGTTTTGTTAACGCGACTCTGAAACGTATGAATCTGGAGGACGACATAAAGGTCAATGTGAGTAGTGCACTCCCAAACATTGCAATTGCTATAGAGGCAAATATAATGGCGCTGGTGTTACTACTTGCAGTTATCGATTTGAAGGCACCAAAACTTATTAGGAATGGGACAGATATTAGGCAGAATGATAAAAGAGTGAGTCCGTCATATACTCGTTCTACGGCTATCGATGCCAAGCTCGATCCTCCAGCGACTGACTCTCTACGAGCTAGGTAATAGGCTCTTACTAGTTCTCCCAGCCTTACGGGTAAAAGATTATTCGCCATGTACCCTATAACCACAACGGGATATAGTCGCTTCACAGGGATGTCTTTCATAGGCGATAGTAAGATCTTCCAGCGGATGGATCTAAAGTATACAGATATAAAATACAGAGCTACTGCAGGGATAATATAGGCATAATCAGCTGATTTTAGTTCCGAGATGGTATATCGAATGTCTATCGACCATACGAGTATGACCAAGAACAAAAGGCTGATTAATATGCCTATCCAAAATCGCAAGCGTTTGAAGTCGAACAACGATACCTCTATTACAGAATTATGAGAACAATTCTAGCGCAATTAAATGTTATTCAGGGGAATATTCATAGTATCCCGAATAATACCAATCAGAATTCACTTTCCGGTATATAAAATAATCTCCTACGGCCCGCCAAGTGTCCACGTTCTTGGCTGAATCCAGAAAGAATGAAAAGTCTTTAGTAATCTCCTCGACTATGGAGGCATTCTGGCGATTTTCACCTGGACGCCTGTAAATCTCAGGAAACCATAGCAAGTTACGGGACAGTTCGCTCTCATGTATATGATCCAAATTGTTCTTATTAGTGATCCTGTTGGAATCAGTTATGAGGGTTAAGTTGCTTATTTCTTTTTGATCCGCATCTATGCAGGAATCATTCCATCCTTTGTCGTTCTCGCTCTTAAAGCATTGAAAAGTTAATGCATTGGTGTCGGATATGTGTCGAAGATACCATTGAATAGGAAACCACATATCGTAATCTACTGACATGGAATTATCTTCGACTAAGCTTTTATCGACGGAATTTGAGATTTCGTGTAAGGAATGTTTAAGATCTGTGCTACCTTGTGCATAAACTAAGAATTCTGGGTAGTGATCGTTCACCTCATACACTGTCCTGACACTAGTAAATATAGTGGCTATGAACAGACAAATAAAGAGTCCAATTGAAACTGAGTTCCGAATGCTAAACGCGCTTGAATACCGAGCACAGAGAGCAAATATTAATAGGCAGATTGTTGTTAGAGCGGCCGCAGTGATCGCAGAAAACAATGATCGTGAAACAAATAATATAAAACCTGGTAATAATATGATCAGAGGGGTTAGGCAAAGACAAGTTAACGATCCCAGCCTTATCTTTTTCCATTGAATATCTGTGATTATGAGTGAAATGTAATATCCGCTGACGAATGCTAGCGGGAGAGCAAGATTTACGAGTAGCCAGGGCATTTTTTCGCTGGCGATGGTATAGGCTGCGAACGATAGGACAGCCCACGCACTTAAAGTTATTCCAAGTACGTGACCTCTTTTCAGGAAATAACTACATCCAATAATACCTAGTGCTAACAACATAAACTCATACACAGATAATCCCACCACGTAGTAGTACCAAGGTTGATTTCCCCTAGCTACTTCTTGTTGGGCTATCCAGTACCCAAGCCCTTGCCAGCCTCCAGTAAATATTCCAGTTGGATTAGTTAGTAGGGTAGTATGAGTTAACCCCCAGATAGAATAAAAAATTAATCCGCAATATATCCACTCCACACCCTTCCAAATTATGCCGACTATCATCGACGAAAGTAGAAGGCATAGACCTATGGATGCCGCCACTAGGAAGTTAATGGGTATTCCTAATGACCCGTCACCAATCTTAACTCCGGAGGGTAACAAGTGGGTTGCAAATATCTCAGGGTTTAACCCTTCCGTAAATAATGATGCAATCAGCACCATGAAGGTTATTGGAATCAGTATCAGTAACAATGCATGTTTGCGAGACAAACCAATACTAAATCTACAGTAGGCTACTGTAAAAAATAAGAAACATATAAATATTATTGACGTTATGACAGATGAATTGTTGTAAATAAATCTACTCATAGCCTGCGCTAGGAGATATCCGGAAAATGTAGAAGAAGCACACACGATTATGGTATTTAGAACATGTCGACGCCTGATAGGCCTTGTTATGCTACTTAAAGAAAGAGTACTTATCATACATAAGGCTAATGCAAGATGTGCCCATATGCTTGCATTGTATATAGGAAAATTGACCAATGGCGGGGCCCATAGTGGAGCTCCGACCAATCCAGATACCACCCCGTCGGGATTTATCATGTAGAGTCCAAAGTGGGATTGGAAGAGTCCTGATAAAGCAGCCCATTGGGGTAAAGTTAATGTAAATAACAATATAAAAAAGCCAGCAGGGCCGGTGATGTCGCGTAGTCTAGATCTACGAAATATAAGTGGCGCTAATTGATTGATACCTAAAATGCAACCAAAACCGAGGAAAATTAAGGTTATAAAAAAGGATGTCTCCTTTGTGGAAAATAATAATGCCATTATTGCTGAGGCCAGGTAGAGGTATTTAGCTCGATTATTATTGCTGTAGTTCCAAAATATTACGAATAAGGATGTTGCCCAAAATGCAATGATAATGTCGTTTCTACCGAATCTACTAAAATATAAAAGACTTGGAGATATGGTTAAGAATATAGAGACCATAAATGAAGGCAAATTTCCCCAGTAAGATCTTAGAAAATACGGGAGAGCTACTAGCGCAGTTCCGAAAAACACGTATCCAAGTCGAGCAGTGAAATCAGTATCTCCCATCAATTTAAATACCGCGGCTGACATTTCTATTTGAAACGGGCCGTGCATCCATGGTGAGTGTATGTATGCGCCTTCTGAAAATAGCTTCCATGCGTAATAAAGATGTATTGCCTCGTCATAATGCATAACTCTAATATCTAAGTCCCAGAGCCGTAATGCCAGTGCAAGGCACAATAACGATACAAAGCAAATGTTGAACAATAGCTTGCTTAGGTGACTGGATAGGATTTTAGTTTTATTCATAATACTGAGTTGCGTTTACATTTTTGTTGATAATTAATCAGTGCCGTTGGGAAACGGTGGATCAAATTCGTAAATAATAAATCCATTATCTGAAAATGCTTCATTAAGGAAATTTGGAAAAGATGATAAGTTATTGCTTCCGTACAGGTTTCGTTCCCTTGGTCCACTGATAATATATTTAATACCATAGGATCTAAGAATGGCCTTGATACTATTGGGGTCACTGCTGTTGTAGATCTTACTGATGTCTTCTGAACGCTTCGTAATCTCTGATTCATTCCTACCCCACTGTTGTTCATGGCCCACCCATCCAAGTATAGTCGGCATTCCAGTGAATGAGGAAACTCTATTGCTATCAGAGTAATCACTGCCCGCTGCTTCAACTATTCTTGCGTCGGTACCATGAAGCTTCAACCACTTTATAGCATTGTATTCAGGTAAATGCTCTTTTTGTAGAAATATAGTGCCATCTATAGTACGGGATGCTTTTATATCGTTTGTTACAGAGCGTTCTAGTATTGTTCCCATAGGAATGTAACAACTAAATATTATTAGCAAACCAATTGAGGTTAACCAAGAATATAAAATTATATTTTTACGCTTATATCTGCCAATGAGTGTTTTAGAAACATAGAAGATGCCATAACTACCGGATATTGATAGGAGTATCCATGATTGGTAATGTAATTTAAAAACTGTATTCATGCGATTCCCGAACAAATCAGAAACATAGAACAACTCAGCACCAGCCAATAAATATAGTGCTGTTGTAACGATCAGCAAATTGAATATTGTAGCGGTTCCTCGCTGAGACCTAAAGCATATAAATAATGCGGTTCCGGATAAGGTTAAGAGAAAAAGACATAGTATTGAAGAACTAGATATTAACTTAAGAGCCGTCGAGTTGTCGTATAAAAACACTGTCATGACGTAATGCACTATTAATGGTAGAGCAGAAAATGAACTGCATATCATTGCGTGTAATTTCCAGGTTTTGCCGATATGTCTTAGGTGTTTATAGATATACATAGTCACGAAGGATAGAACGAGTAACAATGGAACACCGGTGGCCAATAGGAATAGCACAGGACGGGACCTGTACTCAATAACTGGTTGAATTCCCATGATTTGAGTGTTCAAGTCCAAATAAAATGGCATATAAAAAAATACTGATCCAAGAATGATTGGGGAAAAGAACACTAGAGAGTCTATGATTATGAGTTTTGAAGGTCGAGTTGCCAAGGACATGTGCCGGTTGTGGAGTAATATGATTAGGGAAAATATGAACAATATTACGGGAAGATCCCATGAATTTAAGAAGCCTTGAGATCCGATAATCACAGATATGAGGACTATGTGAATAGGATAAGTTTTAAGCCATGACATATTAAGAGGCTTTTTATGAAAATACAGATTCAGCCCAATACTTATGGATAGGATAAAAAATGGTATAGCCATCATGTGAGGGTGGAGATCACCTAATATAAAAGAAAAGAAAGGGAACTCTGTAATGGTGTAGTCCATACTTATCCCGTGTATTAAGGTGTCTATAATCCTTGTGGACCGCCACCACCACCATTGAGAGTTCGGGAAGTATCCGCTGCTTGTTGAGACGCTCCAGTCTATACCTTTTATATTAAGCCACTGAATTATTGCTTGATTTAGCCATCCTCGCTGGTGAAGAAACTCGATCGCTCCTACTAGATTGCTGATCATTGTCAGTACTAATATGGATAAGATCCCGATGACTATTGCAATGCTTAGCCGTGCTCCGGATAGTCTTAATAGATTGGTGGATAAACCAAAAATAGATATTCCTGCTAAAGCTGGTATGGTTGCAACTGCGAGATTATAGGATATTTCACTAGGAATTGCGGTAAGTTTGGTCAATATGGCCATTAACAGGTAACCAAAATAATAATAGCTAAGGGAATGTCCTGAAAACCAAGGGTCTTCTGGAGGGAACTGAGTGGCTGATACAAGCGCGTTTAGGATTGCGAAATCCATGGGTTTTTCGGTGTGATTTATGCTAGGGCTACCTGATATGATTGCTAGCCATGCGCATATTAGAATTAAGAATATTATCTCGGTTATTACGATTATTCTGAATTCTGATCTAAGGTAATTCTTTACTGCTTGAAAATTGTTTGCTAATAGAATAGCTGAGATAATGCTGATTACGCACACACACAATATAGCGATATAAGAAGAAGTCGTGAAACCAGTTATGCTTACGATCCAGAACAGGTATCCAATCAGAACAAGTGTAAGGGCTTTGTTTAGTGTATAGCCTTTGTCCGGCAGATTAGAAAATAGCTTGAATGAAATGGGTATTCCTGCTAGTCCAGTAAGTTCAATTGCAATGATCCATATTATCGGTTCGAGCATATTATAGTGCGGTGATACTATCGGATATTTTGATTTATCGTCTAATGACTAGACGTGGTCCTGTAACTTCTAATTGGTATTTCTAGGGCCGGTCAGATTTAAGCAGGTGCCGAAAGCAACTCTTCTACGAACTCTGTTGGTTCAAAGGGAGCTAAATCCTCTACGGATTCACCTGTTCCAATAAATAATATTGGTATTTTAAGTTCATCGTGGATTGCTAGGACAATTCCACCTCTTGCGGTTCCGTCGAGTTTAGATAGAAATATGCCAGTACAGCCTACTGCTTCATTGAACGCCCGAGCTTGTTCTAACCCATTGTGTCCCGTGGTTGCGTCTATAGTTAGGATTGTCTGATGAGGGGCGGTTTCGTCTAGTCGAGATATAACCCTACTAATCTTTTTTAGTTCTTCCATGAGGTTAGATTTATTGTGTAATCTTCCTGCTGTATCTATTATGAGAACGTCAGCTGATCTTGCTTTTGCGGCCTGATATGCATCGTAGGCGACGGCTCCCGGATCGGATCCTTGATTCTGGCTTATTACGTCTAACTTAAGTCTTTCTCCCAACACGGTGAGTTGCTCTGCTGCTGCTGCACGAAATGTATCGCCAGCTCCTAAGACCACCTTCTTATTATTAATTGCAAAGAAGTGTGCTAATTTTGCGATGCTTGTGGTTTTCCCAACGCCATTAACGCCTACCATTAGGATTACATAAGGTTTAGTTGTTTGTTCATTTGCCCAAAATTCTGGAGCTGATGATGATTGAAGCATGTCATTGAGAATATTCTTTAGCAGATTGATTGTTGAGTCTGGATCATCAGAACGAGTATTTCTGATTCCTGATTTGAGAGATGCTAGTATATCTGCCGAGGTAGAGACTCCAACGTCAGCAGATATCAATATCTCTTCAAGATCATCCCAGGTGCTATCGTCAAGGTTACTGTTACGTAACATGCCAAATATTTGTCCGAACCAACTATCTTTGGTTCTTTTTACTCCGTTTACAGTTTGTTTTCGGTTTTTATTTGGGTCACGCTTGAATATCCCTAGCATAAAACTAGATCCTTGACTCGATTATTAGTTTATTAAGTGCATCAGCCGCGGCATTTTGTTCTGCTTCGGACTTCCTAGTGCCAGATCCTGTGCCAATAGTGTTTTCTTCTACCGAGACCTGGATAGTGAATACGGGTTCATGATCTGGGCCTTCCATGGATACAACCCGGTACGTTGGAGATGCTTTCCCAATTCCTTGATAGTGTTCTTGGAGCAGCGATTTATAGTTATTTGTCTCTGTGTCTATTGATGTTAGATCAGTTAGTCGAATACCGTAAGTGCGTATTATGAAATCTCTAGCGCAATCTAATCCTTGGTCCACATAGATTGCTGCCACTACAGCTTCATAAGCGGCTGCTAAGTTGGATTCAGTGGTGCGACCTCCGCTTTCACGGTAACCTTTTCCTAGTAACAGGAAATCTCCCAAGTTTAATTCTTGGGCAATTATGGCGAGGGTTGATCCTCTAACCAAGTTAGACCGGCCTTTAGACAAGCCTCCTTCATCTAGATGTTGGCATCTGGCATATAATTCCTCAGAAATGACTAAGTCCAACACCGCGTCCCCCAAGAACTCTAACCGTTCGTATGATGCCAAGGTTAAATCGTCAGTTTCATTAAGAGCCGATCTGTGTATTAATGCCTGCGATAACAGCTTCTTGTTCTTGAACTTAACCAGAAGTATTTCTTCTAATTTATTAGCGTCCAACAGGTCATCCTAAATAACTCCATGTGGCCATGGCGGCTGAGGTCTTTTAATTTCTCCTACGTGCTTATGTTCCGATACCATAGTTTTGATGGTTTCGTATATTCCCGCTGATTCTTCTTCTGGTGGTATGAACATTTTTACAAAGGCCGCATTGCCCGATGGTGACACATAAGTCGGGACCCCAAATACCCCGTACTCTTCTACTGCCCGGGTGTGGCTAGCTCCTATCTGTTGAAGCAGGGTGGGGTCTAGCAAGTCCTCCTTAAATTGGCCCTCGTCTATCCCTGCTATTTCGGCTGCTCTGTTTATGACTTCCGGATCCATCAAGTCTTGTTTCTCTTCGTGTCTGAGTTTAAGCAATGCCATGAAGAAAGCGTCAAAGGATTCTTCTCCTTGCCGTTTCGCAGCTAGTCCGGCTCGATGGGCTAATAATGTTGTATCAGAACCATCGAGAGCCTCTGGTTGCTCCCAGTACTTAAAGTCGTCTCCCTTATCACTGTTGGCTTGAACTAGTGAGAAAGGTTGCCAATCTATAGATACCTTTTTGCCTGTTGATGCTTCCACTTTAGACAGCCACACGGCTGCGTTGTATACAAATGGTCAACGAAAGTCAAAAAATGTGGTAAATTCGAAATCTGACATATGTAGCCTCCTGTATCAATTATGGCTTCCAGTCATTCGAATTTTAGCATCAACAAAGTAAGCATGTCCAAGATTGTTTTGACAGTCCTTATATTTGGTAATGATACTGAGCCTGCATGCTATAATATTGGTCTTCAGGAGGCCATCACGCGAGAACCTCATAACATCTTAGAGCCAACCAACGCTGTAGAGAGAAGTCTTACAGGCCCATACTTATGGTTGTTTCAAGAATTGCGTCGCCGGTCCAGGGATCAAAAACTCCCATTGTATTTGGTCGGAGGGGCTATTCGAGACTCGTTGCTTGGGTATCCTGTTATTGATCTAGATTTTTCAGTAGAAGGTGATGCGATTGAGTTGGCTAAACATCTCGCTAATGAGATGGGAGTCGAAGTTGTTACTCATAACCGTTTTCGTACAGCTACATTGGTCGTTGGTGATGTGAAGGTTGACATAGCATCATCAAGAACCGAGAAGTATCCGAATCCAGGAGAATTACCGGTTGTGGGATTGAGCCCGATGTTGGAAGACCTGCAGCGGCGTGATTTTACTATCAACGCTTTGGCACTTCCCCTGTGGCAGGATAATCCGCCTATCTTGGACATTTGCAATGGCTTAGAGGATTTATACAACGGCACAATCAATATTCTTCATAAAGATAGTTTCATTGATGATCCGACTAGATTGTTTAGGGCTGTCCGCTACGAACGGAGATTTGGATTCACTATGAACCCATGGACGGCGGAACTGTTTAGCTCTGCAATACAGTCTAATTGTATTGATTTGCTAAGTAGTGATCGAGTGCGCCATGAATTTGAGAGAATATTCTCTGAAAGCAATAAATACCTGATAATACAGAGATTATCTGAGATAGGTCTGCTTGAATCAGTTCTGGAATGTCTCAAGTTCAGTAATCGGTTTGACGAGGAACAGAGAACTCGCCTCACTAGTATCTTGAATCAGGGAACTACTTTTGGTCCTTTAGTCTCTGTTTCTTGTGGCCTCTCGGAGAATGAGCGGGCATCATTTATAAAGAGGCTCAATATGCCACGAGATTGGGCTAGTGTGGTAAATGATATTGGGTTGCTTGAGTCGTGTAGTGGTGATTTGACTAGACCGGACATATCTAATTCAGAAATATATATCATGCTAGAGAATATTGGAGATGACGCAATCTTAGGTTATTTGGAGATCACTGGATCAGATACCCTGAGATCGACACTAATACGTTATATATCTCAGATTAAGGACACACATACTATATTAAAAGGGACAGATTTGCTAGAAATGGGAGTAGAGAATGGCCCAGACATTGGGTATCTGCTGAGGAGATTGTTGTTACAGAGACTGGATCAAGAAATTGTATCCGTTCATGATGAGCGCGCCTTGGTTGAGTTATGGATGAATCAAGGGAGATCTTGTGAAGAATGAAGCTAGTGAGTCGGGCTTTGAGATTTGTGTTATATGTGTAGCTAGATTGGATGGTATTAATGAGACTTCATGTCAGATGTGTGGAGGCAAATTTCACTACCCATGGAGTTCAGATAGTAACGCATCGACTTGCGGTCAATTTGCAAGCCATAACGATGCATTAGCGATAGTGTTTTTGTGCAATGACTGTATTGAAAACCGATTGTAACCAATGCGTAACTTAGTGAGTAAATACAATAATCAATTTGGAGAAATAATATGAAAGCTGTATATATAGAGGCCCACGGTGATCGAGATGTATTGATTTACGGCGATAGACCTGAACCTGACGTTCTTCCAACAGAAGTCAAAATCAAGGTGCGAGCGGCAGCTTTAAATAGATTAGATCTGTACACTCGAGAAGGTGGTAGAGGTCTTAGCAGAGAATTTCCCCCACCTTTGATACTAGGAGGTGATTGTGCTGGTGATGTCGTTGAATTGGGGCAAAATGTTACTGGAGTTAGGGTAGGTGATCGGGTAGTAGTAAATCCTCTAATAGACGGGAATTTATTAGGTGGAACATCTCCAAGTGCTCCATCTGCACCACAATTCATGGGCACAGCTATAGATGGTAGTTATGCTGAATATGTGTCCGTACCTGCTGTCAATGTTCATGTGTTGACCGATAATGTCACTTACGAACAAGCAGCAGCAGTTCCAACAACTTACTTACCTGTATGGAACATGATGGTTCGGCGTGCTCAACTTAAACCTTGGGAAACTGTGTTAGTGCTTTCAGCTTCAGCCGGTGTTGGGTCAGCTGCGGTCCAAGTGGCCAAACAAGTAGTAGGAGCCCGAGTCATAGCCACGACTAGTACGCCGGAAAAAGTTAAACAAGCCCTTTTATTAGGAGCGGATGAAGTAATTAATTATAATGAGACGGACATTACTGAATCCGTGAAATCTCTAACTAACGGTCAGGGTGTTGATCTATTGGTAGATCATGTTGGTGCAGATTTTTTCAAGGCGGCGTTCGGTTCTCTAAAGCAAGGCGGTAGGTACACTATTTGTGGCGCTACTACTGGCCTTAGAACTGAACTTCATCTAGGGCTCTTATTTAGTAAGCAAATTGAAATATACGGTGGCTTTATGGGGACTAACCAGGACATGAAAGAGATCGTATCTATGCTAAATAAAGGTGTTATCAATCCGGTAATTCATAAGGTGTTTCCACTTGAAGAAGCTAGATTAGCTCACGAAGAGATGGAGAGCACGAACTTTTTTGGAAAATTGCTATTGAAACCATAAATGATTTCTGATGTCATGTTCTGATTTTGAATTGCGCTAAATAGGGTATGTGGTGAACTCTATTTTTGCAGTCGCCTGCCGTGAAACAGGTACTGTTGAGCGTATCCACCATAAGTACCGAAATAGCTTTGTGCCCAAGACTGTAACACTTGGTTACTTGGGGTTTTCTGGTTAGGAAAATACCAATCACCCAGAGCACGTCTGACCCAGACATCAATTGGGAAGGCTTCCATTTTCTCCAGTGAAAAAACTAATATGCAATCGGCAATTTTAGGACCAATTCCAGGGCACTCCATGAGAGTTTCTTTGGCTATTTCGTACGGCATGTGTATGAGAGACTTTAAATTGAGACGATCTTCACTAACCAATCTGGTTGCTTTGTCCACATAGGGGGCCCTGAAGCCAAGCCCCAATTCTCTAAGTCTTTGCTCTCCTGCCACGACCAGTTGTTGCGGCGATGGGAAGGAATACCTAGTGTGTTCGTCTAGTTGAAGTGAGGAACCAAAGGTATTCGACAGGTTTTCTATTACTTTGTGGATTCTAGGGATATTGGAATTTGCTGAGCATATGAATGCGATAGTACATTCCCACGGGTCTTGTCGTAAAAGTCGTAAGCCCGGATATTTTGCAACCATCTCTGAAACCCTCTGGTCTTGAGTGATTTGCTTGTAAATGTTATTTAAATCATCATCGAGCCTGAAATAATCTTTCAGTAATACAATCATGTCTTGTTCAGAAGATGGGCTGGAGTACCATTCAATTTTATCTTCGATCTGGCGTATTTTTACTAGATTGCTATACAAGACTCCAATATACCAATTATCTTCCTTTACCCATCGATGAGATTGACCGCTTTCGAGTGTTGATGCTAAGTCAAACGGTTGGTCGATAGTTAATTGCATATTAGCCCTTTATCCATTCAGCAGATATCTGGCCGACATTGTTTAGGTGGCAAGGAGTCAAAGTGCATGCGGGAATAGACTCTAGAAAAGCTTTGCCATAATTTCTACTGGTTACCCTGCGATCAAGCAATATTATTGATCCTTTGTCTCCCTTGCGCCTTATTAGCCTGCCGATACCTTGTCGGAATTTTAGAACGGCTTGAGGGACAGAATACTGATTAAATGGATCTGTATATTGGTCGGACCTAGCTTTGACAATGGGGTCACTCGGAACTTGGAATGGGAGTCTTGTAAGGACCAGAGATTTTAACACTCCGTCTGGAAAATCAACACCTTCCCAAAAACTATTTGTACCGAGCAGTACGGCTTTAGGGTTTTCAATGAATCGTCGAGTTAATTGTTGTGGAGGTCCGTCTACTCCTTGTGCTAGTAGTTGTATGCCTGAGGCTGATAAGGTTGAACGTATTCTCTGCGCTACACCTCGTAGAGAAGAATAAGATGTAAACAATCCCATAGTATGCCCTTCAAGGGATATTCCTAGTTCTGTAAATACTTTTGAAAGAGCGGATAAATACCCTTCCGAATTAGGCTGTGGCATATCATCAGGTATCATTAAACATGCGGCTTTTGTGTAGTCAAATGGTGAGCCCACTAATAATTCATCTGTATCTTCTGGTAATCCTAGCCGTGTTTTAATGTAATTAAATGTACCTTGAGTGCTCAATGTTGCACTAGTTAGCACAGTGCAGTCCTTTTTATCGAATAGTTCTGATTCTAGTGTTTTCCCAACGTCCAGCGGTGCCCCGTGCATGCCTATCTGAGAGTTGTATTGATCTCGGTTCATCCAAGTTATCTGATTTGAATTGTCTTCTGAAATTATCCTGTCAAGTTTAACCTTAAGTTTTTCGAGGTCATCTTGTATCGCAATAGACTCAACGCTTAAAGAGTCAGTTTGCCCCGATTCTCCAAGATTTATACTGTCGAGATATCCTTGCAGTTTTTCTAGTATGTCTAAAGAATTTGTTAGGTTAACATCGAGGTTTTCCCATGATAAACGCACCTCTGACCATGATTGAGTAGATCTGAGTTGCGGAGTTATCAAGCTATTCGTTTGGTCATTATCACGACCGCGCTGTTGTGTTTCTAGATACCTCTCGGCGTGGAGCCAGAGATTAGCCCAAAGTTCCCTTAGGCGAGGATTAGTGCTTTCCAGATTTGTTAGTAGGGTTTCTCCATTTTGCTTTACGCTTGCTGCTATGGATCCTGAATTTAGAGATATTTTGATGTTATTGATCAGCCGTGTTTGCTGGTCAAGAGTCTCTTGCAACTGGTCCGGAGTTACGTGGAAACCAAATTGATTGGTAGCTTCGTCTTCGAGATTGTGGGCTTCGTCGATTATTAAGTGTTGGTATTCGGGTATTAAACTCCCTCCATGCATTAGGTCTGCTAGTAAGAGAGCATGATTAACTACGATAATGTGTGCTTGTTCCGCGCGTTCTCGCGAGCTTTTAAGGAAACAAGTGCCGTTTTCACGGAGTCCGGCACACCAACCTTTATCTGCAGCAGAAATCTTACTCCAAGAACCAGTGTCTCTCCCTGCCAAAGTGATCTCAGACCTGTCTCCAGATGTAGTGTTCTGTAACCATACTGCGGTCTTTGCTAGTAGACGAGCTTCGTCTTGCGATAAAGATTCGCCACGGGCTAAGTACGACCAGCGCTTCAAGCATAGGTAATTATTTTTCCCTTTTAGTAGGGCTGCATGAATAGTATTCTCTTTAATGATGCCCGATGATTCTAGAGCTTGGCATACAGACGGTATGTCCTTTTGAATGAGTTGATCTTGCAGATTTATAGTATTTGTGGATATAACAACGCGTTGCCCTTTTGAGGCAGCAAAGATTGCAGCAGGTAGGAGATATGCCATAGATTTACCTACCCCTGTTCCACCTTCAACTATTAAGTTTGAACCCGAATATATTGAAGATGTGACTGATTGCAACATCTGAATTTGTTCAGGCCGATGCTCAAAATTAGAAAAGGATTTGTAAAATGGACCATCAACGTCAAGCAGGTTCTTAATTCTGGTCTCTTGGAAATCATTAATGCTGCTGTCTTGCCGACGTCGCTCCGGCCTACCAATGCGTGTAGATAGGTAATCTAAATTTAATCCGTTTAATCCGAATGTCGAGGTTTGTGTCGAGTGTGTCTGCGCGTTTGGTAGAGTATTGAATAGCGAGCTTAATCCCCACTGACTTTTTTGTGTAAGGCTGATTAGGTAAGACAATAATCCTGGATCTGCATCTGAGGCAGATTCGACTAATTGCAAGAACACTGCTCTGGTTGCGTCTGCGTCATCCAGAGCCCTGTGGGGATTTTCGTGCCCTACAGAGAGATATTTCGTTAGATAGCCCAATGAATATTCAGGTGAATGGGGTAGAAATATGCTTGCCAGATCCCAAGTATCATAAGTCTGATTGATCAATGCAAGACCATGGGTGTCAAGAAATTTTAGATCAAATTGTATATTGTGACCTATTATCGGGTGGTTTGATACGAACGTACGCAACTCATCAGCGACCGATGAAAATTGAGGTGCATTACTGACTTGGTTTGGTGAAATATTGGTAAGCCGCTGGATAAATTCGGGTATCTCTCTATTCGGATTTATGAACGTTTGTAGTGTGTCGATAACTCCGGATTGGTTGAACTTAACAGCACCTATTTCGATGATAGAGTCCCTTTCAGGATCTAGTCCAGTCATTTCCAGATCAAGGGAGACGAATGTACTGTCTTGTATGGTCTCCTGATGGATAGACAATTGTCTCATTTAGCACTAACCTTCCCAACCCCATCTTACTCAATAGATTTATTATCTTTGAGTGACGCTCTGTACGGTGTTAATCATCCTTCGTATGGCCGTAGATTACCTTCTCTTAGTCCAACGGAAGGATGAAAGTCTCCCATATGTAGGCCTTTTATGAATTCTGCTTCGCTATGAATTTCGTTCCTAAACTCTGTTACAAATTTACCAAGACCGTGGGTGGAATGGGCGTCACTACCACCGGTAACAGGCATCTTAAGTATGTTTGCTACGCTCATAGCAAATGAGTTCTCATCTTCCGCAGTTCCTCCATTTGCAACTTCTATAGCATTGGCTAGCTTAAATACTGGATGATCTAGAGCTTCATTAGGATTTGTCGGTAGCGGATCATCATTCGTACGGTACAGGTAAGGCCTTTCCCTCATATGTTTTCCTAGCACGCCTCTAAAAGGATGTGCGCTTACTACAAAGCCTCCAACAGCTCTGGCCGCTCTACATAATTCTTCCGCTTTGTGAAACCCCGATTGATACTTATCTATGCCAAACGCCAGCATGTGACCTAAGTCAGTGTCAGCTTCCATAGCTCTAATTAATACCACGTTATGCTTGGCCGCAAATTTTTCGAATTCGTGCCGATCCCAGGGGCCGCTGTGTTCAGTCAGACACAAACCCTTCAAGCCTAACCGTTCGGATTCAAGTATTAATTCTTCAGGGGTAAGACTGCTGTCAGCACTACCTTTAGTTGTGTGTATGTGGAGATCAAATAATTTTGCCATTACCCAATGAATTCTAAAGGGGGTTATGAACGTGGTCAATGGTTGTTACGTCCGTATGGTTAGTGATCTGTGGACCTGTGCTGAGGATATTCATGTTAATTGTTCAGACTTTAGCTTTGCTATTTTTGGTTGTAATTTGATTCGTAGCTATTGATAACCCGGCCGCCAACCTATACAATTTGTGTTTTCGCCTTGGCAAATGATCTCAATTCGGAACGGAGGACTGGTGATTGAACGTACTAGGAACTCATCTTCTGCTAGAACTTAAAGATTGCAATCCGCAACTACTCGATAATCTTGATTACATACGTGAATCCTTAATACAAACTGCAAAAGACATAGGGGCACATGTGGTGGGCGAGTCTTTCCATCAGTTCAGCCCGCAGGGAGTTACTGGTATTCTATCTATTGCTGAGTCCCATATATCTATCCATACTTGGCCAGAGTATGGTTACGCTGCTGCAGATATATTCACGTGCGGATCATCCGATATGCCAAAACGAGCTGCAGATTTATTGATACAACGTCTAGAGTCTAAAGATTCTGAAATTCAGCAATTAGAACGCGGCTTCACAGTGCCAGCGGTAGTACGTTAACCTTCAGATATTATGGATCCCATAACTGGTAATTGGTATATAGAATCCGTTTATCCCGATCTGTCTGTCTTGTTAAAAACAAGACAGGTAGTCTATGCAGGTAAGACGAGATACCAACAGGTCGAAGTGCTTGATTCAGAGGTGTATGGACGAAGCTTGGTGTTAGACGGTAAAACCCAGTCCACCGAACTTGATGAGCATATATATCACGAGGCTCTTGTGCATCCGGCTATGATCAGTCATCCGGATCCGAAGACAATATTTATCGGAGGAGGCGGAGAAGGAGCTACTCTCCGTGAGGTTCTTCGCCACAAATCAGTCGAGAAAGTAGTTATGCTTGATTTAGATGATCAAGTTGTTGATATATGTAAGCAGCATCTTCCAAACCATCATCAAGGTAGTTTTGATGATAGGAGAGTAGAGCTGGTTCACCAAGATGCACGTAAATATTTGCAGGATACAGAAAACGTATTTGATGTAATGATAATGGATCTTGTTGACCCTTTAGAAGCTGGGACGGCTTACTTGTTATATACAGAGGAATACTATCAAGTTGCTCGCAAACGTTTGAGCGATAATGGAGTGCTTGTTACACAATCAGGTCCTATCGGGCTCTTAGCAATACAAGAGTGCTTCACTACAATCTTCAACACTCTGGACTCGGTATTTGAGAATGCGAAAGCTGCTCAAGTGCATATACCAGCTTTTTACACTTTATGGGGCTTTACGCTGGCTTCTGACTGTCCACTGTTAGATGCCAATAACCCTGAGATAGTAGATAGATTATTATCCGAGAGAATCGGAGAGCCCTTGAAATTCTATGATGGTATTACGCACACTAATATGTTTACTTTGCCTAAATTTATCAGACAAGGTATTTCTCAAGAGACAAGGATAAATCGAGATCAGTCCCCTGTGTTCATGGTGTAAATACGTTTATTGTGGCTGGTACTGGGTTTGGAGCTTTTCGTAAAACCCTTTGGTCACCTGTAGTTTTGACTCTTGTTAGCCTTATCCAGATCTGGAAATGAGCATGTAGAGATTACAGTGCCGGTAGTTTCATAGGTTTGGATAATTTGTCGTATGGCATCTGGAACAGGTCTCTTTGTCATAGTCTTTGTATCCAACCCGACGTAAACCGCCTCAATCATAGTGCATTTGTCTTGATCCGACTCTTTATAAATTTCCACGTCAAGTTGTAAACTGGTGGTTCCAATGTGAGATACCTTTGCATACAGTTCAATAATGTCATCAACTCGTACAGGAGCGTTGAATTTAATGTTCGTGTTAACAACTGCACTATCAAAGTAACCAGCTGCCGCGATCCTATATATGCTAAATCCAAGATTTCTAAAATATTCTGACTGGGCGATTTCGAGATATCCTAGGTAAGAACCATTGAACGCTATACCTTGCGCATCGCAGTCCATCCAGCGTACACGGGTTTTATAGTGGAATCGATAGTCAGATCTAGACATTTGCTTTCCCATCTCAATTTGTTAGTTGCTTTTTTGATAACCTAATTCTGACAAGTAACGAATATCATTTTCATCTAGGTCGGCCGATGATAGTAAATCAGGTCTATTTATTAGGGTTCTCTTCAGGGACTCATGCCGACGCCATTTATCAATCTCGGCATGATTGCCAGATCGCAAAATCTCGGGCACTCGGTAGGAGCGGTATTCTGATGGTCGAGTGTAGAGAGGATGTTGCAATAATCCGCTGGTTATTGAGTCGTTTTGCACATTATCTTCCGAACCTATTACTCCAGTAACAAATCGGGAAACAGAGTCAATTATTACTAATGCTGCGAGTTCTCCACCTGTTAAAACATAATCGCCTATGCTGATTTCCTCGGTTATTAAATTATCTCTTACCCTTTCGTCTACTCCAGCGTAGTGACCACATATCAAAACTAAGTTGTTTAGTTTTGAAAACTCGTTGATGATATTTTGGTTCAACTGTTTTCCCTGCGGGGATAGTAATGCAATGGGGGTATTCGTATGATCCGATAAAGGAATTTGTTTAAAGACATTATCTACTGCGTCAAAAATAGGCTCGGGTTTCATAACCATGCCCGGGCCTCCGCCGTACTGATAATCATCAGCTGTACCATGTGTGTCGGATGAATAGTCTCTTATGTCTGTACAAGTTACCGACACTATACCTTTATCGATAGCGCGGCCAATCATGCTATATGGTAAAGTGCCATTGAATATTTGCGGGAATAAAGTTAGTACATGGAAGTTCATGGCTAGATAATACCCCAAAAATTATCTGCAGATGTGTATAGTTTGATTGTCAAAGGTTTGATATATCATCACTTTATACTCTGATCCACAAATATACTTCCACCTAATATAACTTGTTGTATCCTCTCTTTTTCTTGAAGTATGCTGATGTTTGCAAGCGGGTTTCCGTCGATAATTACCAGGTCAGCTAGTTTGCCTACTTCTACTGTGCCAATTTCTTTTTCGAGCCCGACGCATTCGGCTGCCCATCCAGTGGCTGCTTGTATGGCCTGCATAGGGGACATTCCGTGTTTAACTAATAGCTCTAGTTCGTGAGCGTTGTTCCCGTGTATAAATCCTCCAGCGTCAGTACCTGCAACGACCTTTACGCCAGCTTCAAGGGCTTTCTGAACGCTCTCTTCGTGAACAAATTCTAAATCTTTTGATCGGGCAATCATGTGTGGAGCACTTACAGTAGAGTGATATTCATATACTTCGAAGGTTGGCACAAGAAATATTCCTTGTTCGGCCATACTTTGTATTAGATCGGGATCTTCCGCTAAATAGCAACCGTGTTCTATTGAGTTGGCACCGGCTTGTATTGCATTTCTCAGTCCTGTTCCCCCTAGGGCATGGCACATAGTTTTTCGGCCCAGTGCATTCGCCTCTTGGACCAGCGCGACTACTTCTTCGTAGCTATACTCAATGTCTTTGGGACCGTGTCCAGGGCGTGAACTTGCTCCTCCAGTGGTAGCGAATTTAATTACATCGGCGCCTACTCTGACCATTTCACGGACTTTTGTTCGAATATTGTCTATCCCGTCTGCTACGCCTGATGGTAGGCGTGGATCAGCGTGTGGATGTTGATGGCCAGACCCGCTAACACGGTCGCAGATTCCTCCGGTGGGAGAAATAATATTTACTGAAATTACAAGTCGTGGCCCAGGATGTAGTCCTTGTTCCACGGCGAGTTTGAATCCTGCGTCTAGTCCTCCCGCGTCTCTAACACACGTGTATCCAGCCGCAAGAGTGTCGCTGAGGACATGTGCAGTACGAATATGTTGAAGTGATATAGGCTCGTTCAGCCCCCATCGGCTAGGCAGATCATAGCCCTTTGAGGCCAGATGGTCATGGCAATCTATAAGACCGGGCATAATAGTTAGTCCGGATGAGTCTATAATTTCTGTACCTTCGGGTATTTGAACTGAGTTGCTTGGCCCTATTTCTGATATTTTTTCTCCGTTTATTATTACAGTGGTGTCCGCAATTATTGGATCACCATTACCTATGATTAAATTCCCGCCTGTTAACGCTATCATAATTAGTAACCCTCAATGGCCGTAAAAATATTTTTCGAACTTGTTGGATGCTAGTTAACCGAGAATTTAATGTCAAGAGTCGCATCAGGACAAATAAAAATCGGATTAAAATGGCAAATAAACTACAAGACACTGTGATGTGGCTAATGGATATAATTCATTTTAGGTTAATCAAGATAAAATACACGGGTAGTGAGTTAGGGTGAACAATATGATAGCTAGTTTCTGTAGATATAGTGTCCTATTAGCCATGCTTGTAGGTTTAATGCTAATTACAGTGGCGTGCTTTAATTCAGAAACATCTAGCAACATAGTCTTCGTCTCTGAGATAGATGGAGATGCGGAAATATTTTTGTTGGAACCTGAATCAGGTGAAACGACCAGAATAACCAGTAATGGTGGATCAGATATATACCCGAATTGGTCCCCTGATCGTAGTAAAATCGCATATGTTAGTGATCAAGCAGGAAGTTATAGGTTGTATATTGCAAATCCCTCTGAAGGCGTCATAAAACGATTATTGCTTGATTCGGATTTACAGATCGAACCCCTTCAGCCAGTCTGGTCTCCAGATGGCAGCACTTTGTCATTTAGCGCTTCGTCTAATGGTGATTCGGATTTATATGTTGCTGATGCAAATTTGGATGAGAAACAAGACGCGACTCGAATTACATTTAATCCAGGAGCAGAGCACTTGGGAGATTGGTCTCCTGACGGGGAATGGTTAGTCTTCCATTCATCAGGACTACCAGCATATCAAGGCCTCTGGCTAAGAAACCCTGATGGCGTAAATCTGATTCAATTGACTTCAGAGGATGATAGAAATGCTAGATGGTCCCCCAATGGTGATGATATAGTCTTTACTCGCCATTCGGAAGGCGCTTCTAAGATTTGTGTAGCTAGTAAGCAAACCAATGGTCATTGGCGGGATGATGTGAATACCGATTGTTATACCCCTGGAGGCGAGAGTAACCAATCTCCAGTATGGTCTCCGGATGGTAAATCATTGGCTTACGTGTCTTTCGGGGATGGCAATGCAGAGATTTATACAATGGGTCCTGATGGTACAAAACAGCGTCGATTGACTAAAAATAATGTAGACGATTTGCACCCAGTGTGGGGTCCTGATGGAAAGAGAATAGCTTTTGTATCATACCTGTATGGACTAGGCGAAATAATTGTTCTAGATGTTTCAGAAGGTAAACAAAAGCGGCTAACGCGAAATAATTCAGAGGATCATTCTCATAATTGGTGAGTAGTTAGATTTCTCTCGAGTGATCACTAATTCCGAGCCATTCGTGATTTGGGTTTATCGCTGTCCGCAACGACATGTCAACTAGCACTTAACATTTTTACAGGATGGGAACTTGGCTGAAATACTTCAGATAGTGATCATTGCACTTGCTACACTAGTAGGATTTACAATAGCAGGCGTAGTCGGATTTGGCGGTGGTGTTGTGGTGCTGCCGATATTAGTATCCATAGTAGGAATACAAGAAGCAGTTCCAATTCTAACAATATCGCAACTGTCCAGTAATTTCTCGCGGGTATGGATACATCGTCAGAACCTTGACTGGAGGGTATTTAAGTATTTTGCTGTAGGGTCGCTCCCTTTTGCTATCATAGGTAGTTTATTACTGGTAACTCTTGATACCCCAATTCTGGTACGAGCTCTCGGCGCATTCATGCTGGGATGTGTAATATTCATGAAGTTACCTGTAGGTAAGAACTTCAATATGAAACTTGCGGGATTTATACCTGTCGGCGCTATGACTGGTTTCACTTCAGCTTCAATGGGTGTTCCTGGGCCATTTCCGGTGATATTCTATATTGCTTATGGTATGGGGGCCAGTGCCTTGGTAGGCACCTCATCTTTAGGACAGGGGCTAATACATTTCCCAAAACTAATTGTGTATGGAATGTCTGACTTGCTTACGGTGAAGGTGATTGTATTAGGTTTGGGATTAGCGCCGATAGGATTTATTGCAGCGTTCTTAGGGAAATTAATTCTGCAAAGGCTTTCTCCAAGAGCATTTCGTATAATTATAGATGTGTTGTTAGTGTTTTGGGGCTTGGTGTTCTTGATCAAAGGATAGGAAATTAGCTAAAACATCAATATTATCAGCAATCTCTAGTCGACTGCTAAAGTGCTGGATGCTAGACTCAACTCAGGGGAATAGTGGATAGAGTGATTTGCGAAGTTGGATGGCACGGTGTGGTAAGAGTGAATGTATCTAAGGTTATGACAAGGCTATGGTCTCCAGTGACTGTTGTTACCTCCAATTTTGAGGGTCGTGTTAATGGACAGGTTGCCGTTTCTATAAGCGCTGCATCTATTGTCCCTGATTTGCCTAGAGTCTTAGTCCAAATTTACAAAACTAACTTCAGTCATGGTTTGATCTCGGACAGTGGAGTTTGTACTGTCAATTTTCTGTCTCCGGATCAGGTTGAGATGATACCGGTCTTTGGATTTGTATCCGGGAACGAGATCAATAAGTTTGATGGGATCATTTATGAAACAGGGGTCACTGGGTGTCCGATATTGGCAGACACGTGGGGCCATTTCGACATTAAGATAATAGATTCAATGGATGCTGGAGATATGACGTGTTTTCTAGGATCGGTTGTCGCTGGTATTGTTGATGATTCTAAAGAGCCATTGTATTGGAATCAAGCTAGACGTACATTGTCACCTGAACAAAATGATCACTGGGATGAATTAGTGAGATCACAGATATCAATCTCCGAAAAAGCGATGAAGTTTTAGACACTGAGGAGATCCTTTGTATTGAGGGAGCTGCATGGACGGAATAACATCTCTGGTTGAAAAGATACACTCGACGCCACATAAGGCGGTTTTAGCTGTAGCTGGCGCAGGGACTCAGGCAGTTGCAGCGTTGCTAGCAGTGTCAGGTGCTTCGAGAAGTTTATTAGAAGTGACGATCCCGTACGGACGTTTATCGATGATTGAATTGTTGGGCAAGGAGCCAGAGCAGTATGTATGCTCCGAAACTGCTGTAGACATGGCTAGGGCTTGTTTTAATCGAGCAAGCAATTTGTTAGAGGATTCATCTCCTGCTATAGGTATCGCGTGTACTGCCACAATCGCTACAGATCGTACAAAGCTAGGAGATCACCGCGGTTGTATAGCGGCCTGGACTGAATCAGGAGTTTATAAATTTGACTTGATTTTGCATAAAGGGGCGAGAGATAGGTTAGGGGAAGAAATGGTTCTCAGTAGGGCTCTTATAAACATGTTAGCGCAAGTTTCCGATATAGAGAGCCAAATAGACATAGGTATCGATGATCATGAAACTCCTGAAAGTAGTTACTCCGATCACAATGGTTTACTGGATAGGCTTTTGTCAGGTGATGTTGATATGTTGATGGTCGATCCCGATGGTGTTATGACTGATAACTTTGATTGGCCTGAGTGTGTATATCCTGGGTCATTTCGTCCATTGCACACTGGGCATAAGAGATTGTTAGAAGTTGTTCATAAGCACTTGGGTGGTTCTGTAACCTTTGAGATTTCGGTTGAAAATGTTGATAAGCCACCTTTGAACAAGGACGAAATTATAGATAGGCTGGCTCAGTTTCGAGGGTATAAT
>Ga0114932_10000931_pt1 | contig 34471 bp, 35 predicted proteins | sample 2SBtaG_2_FD_87286 | JGI IMG/M metagenome (GOLD analysis project Ga0114932, IMG submission 87286) | Deep subsurface microbial communities from Kolumbo volcano to uncover new lineages of life (NeLLi) - 2SBTROV12_ACTIVE470 metaG | ecosystem: Environmental > Aquatic > Marine > Volcanic ...
AGAAGAGGAAGAATCGGGTCCATCGATACAGACGGTATCGTTAGATGAAGAAGAGGAAGAATCGGGTCCATCGATACAGACGGTATCGTTAGATGAAGAAGAGGAAGAATCGGGTCCATCGATGCAGACGGTATCGTTAGATGAAGAAGAAAACAATATAAATAAAAGCTTTGTATCTCCAGTTGAAAATGATCAAATAGTTACAGATTTATTAAAAGACGGTAGATCATGTATTAGAGAATTTCGGTATGTTGATGCAATTGAATTATTTACTAAGGTTCTAGATATCAACCCAGGACTATCCCAAGGATATAACTTTAGAGGTATTGCTAGAAGGAAAATAGGTGAAATTGATTTAGCAATTGAAGACTATAACATGGCATTACATTTAAATGAAAACTATGTTGAAGCTCTAAATAATAGAGGAGTTGCTCTTGATAAAAAAGGAGATCATGATTTAGCTATATCAGATTTTACTAAGGCGATTAATATCGATTCAAATAATGCTCATACGTATAATAATCGTGCAACTGCATATTCGAATAGGGGAGAATATAATTTGACCCTAGAAGATTGTACACGAGCAATTCAGGTCGATAATAAAATGGCAGATGCGTATGTGAATAGGGGTGTAGCTAAAGTTTTGTTAGGGCTAAATGATGATGCAGAATCTGATTTTGACACAGCTTCCAAATTAGGATTCGACAGAAATATTATTGATAGTAAAGTAGCAGATCTTAAAACTAAGAATGCATAATTTGTTTTATAACATAACCCAAATACGCCTAATCATAATATCCTTTATGGTATTTTTTTTAATTGCATGTGGAAATGATCAAGAAACTACGACAAAAGACTTGGTAGATCAACCCATAGATGAAGCTAGAGATTTAATTAAAGATCCGATTAGTGAAGCTAACACATCCGTTGCTGAACCAGTAATATCTCAAGCAAGGGATATTGTAGTTGCACCAATAGCTGAAGCAAGAGATATTATTGCTGTTCCTATATCCGAGGCCCAAGATGCAATAAATCAGCTAATCCCCACTCCTTCACCACAGGTTTCAAATCCAGCTACAATAATGACTATTACTGCTGATATTCAATCATTAAGAGATACACAAAAGTTAGATCTTGGTACATCAGAAAATAATTTTGTATATGAAGGAGCCACATTATCATCTGACGAAGCGATTAATGTAATCAAGACGTATTTATTAAGTAATTTTTGTGGTGATTACTTATCTTCCAATGATGTTTGGGGACATGATTTTGATCAGAACTCAAGTATTTGGACACTTGTTAAAAAAGATAATAATACAACCTTGTCGTGGATACTTAATGATCAAACTTTAGAAATAGTTTCATCACAAGGCCTGTGTTGAGAATTGAAATAATTTCATTTATTTAGTATTTAATTAAATCAAATTATGAGATAGTATCAATCTAATTTACTAATTTATCGATTGGGGGGTTGTATGTTAGAACATTTTCGTATACCAGAAGATATAGCTATAAAAGTTGACGCTACCAATTTAAGAAGTATGACAAAGGATGTATTTCTCAAGGTTGGAATGTCCAACTCTGATGCAGCACTAGCTACGGATGTATTACTATCTGCAGATTTGAAAGGCGATGAAACACATGGAGTTTCTAATATGTTAAGAGCTTATGTGAGAATGTTTAACGAAGGAATACTAAACCCTTTAGCAAAAGAATCAATTGTTAGAGAAACACCTGCAACTGCAGTATTAGATGGAGATCAAGGGTTAGGAATTGTTACATGCCCTAAAGCGATGAAAATCGCTATACAAAAGGCAAAAAATGTTGGTGTAGGAATGGTTACCATAAAAAATTCAGGTCATGCAGGTATGATGGGCTACCATGCATTATTAGCTGCAGAAGAAGATATGATAGGAGTTGCATATACTTCTGGTGGAAATTCAATGATACCTACTTGGGGTAGTGAAGCTAAGTTAGGTACAAATCCTATAGCATTCGCAGCTCCTGGCAATAAAGAAGCTCCATTTTGTTATGATGCAGCGAATACAGCTATTGCAGGAAATAAAATTGGCTTAGCAAATAGGTTAGGTGTAGAATTAATGGCTGGATGGGTTGCGAATCCGGATGGTTCTCCAGATATGAGTGGTACAACTATGGCTCAGAGTTTTCAGTCAAGTGCATTGGGTGGAGAACGAATGCAGTTACCTCTTGGTTCTACACGGGAGTTAGGATCACATAAAGGGTATGGCTTAGGCGTTATGGTAGATATTATGTGTGGCCTGCTATCTGGTGCAGAAGGGTATGCAAATGCTTCTCCAACAAGACGATCTCATTATGTCGCAGCATATAACATTGAAGCATTTGTCTCGCTAGATGAGTTTAAAAATGATATGGATGGTATGCTGCAAGGACTTCGTGAAACAAAACCTGCTCCTGGACATGATCGAGTTGTCTATGCGGGTATGATTGAAGCGGAACAGGAAAAAGAAAGAATTGAAAAAGGCATTCCTTTACATCCTGAAGTTCTGGATTGGTTTAAACAAATTTGTGCTGAGTTTTCAATTGAATATAGATTAGATTAATGGCCTTTCGTAGAAAATAATATTAGTGAGTTCCTAAAGGCTGTTATTTATTGGATAAGCTATCTAAAAACACTTTGCTATCCTGTTTAATTCGTTGTTTTTTTTCAACATCCATACGGTCATAGGTTTTATACATCATGCTAATACGAGGATTAGATTCAAGCTTTTCTCTATTACGTACTAAGAAATCCCAATAGAGATAATTAAAAGGGCATGCATCAGGTCCGTTCTTCTTTGTTATTACATAAGTACAATTTTTACAATAATTAGACATTTTATTGATGTAAGAACCACCAGCAGCATACGGTTTACTTGCCAGATAACCGCCATCAGCAAATAATATCATGCCGGATACATTTGGTAACTCTACCCATTCAAAAGCATCAGCATAAACAACGAAAAACCACTCATTAACTTCTTTTGGGTTAATTCCTGTAAGCAATGCAAAGTTTCCAAGTACCATAAGACGTTGAATATGGTGAGCATATGCGTTTTGTTTAGTTTCAGAAATACATTGGTGTAAGCAGTTCATTTTTGTATCAGCAGTCCAGTAAAAATTTGGAAGATTACGGTTTGCTTCAAAAAAGTTTTCTTGAGCATATTCAGGCATTTTAAGCCAATAAATACCTCTAACATATTCACGCCACCCTATAATTTGGCGAATAAATCCTTCTACGGCATTAAGTGGAACTTTTCCTTGATGATAAGCATTTTCTGCAGCTTTTACACATTCTATAGGCAATAATAAACCACAATTAAGGTAAAAACTAATATGTGAATGAAACATCCAGGGTTCACTTTCTAACATCGCATCTTGGTAATCACCAAAATGAATTAGCCGATCTTCAATAAAATGATCAAGAACTTTTAAAGCTTCACTCCTTGTAACAGCAAAATAAAAGGGATATAAGTCACCGAAATGCTCAGAGAAACTCTTCGAAACAAGCTCAATTACCTCATAAGTTAAATCATCTATATTTGTTCTATAAGGTTTTGGAATAATTGAGTTCTTGGGGGGAGGTTTCCTGTTTTCTGTATCGAAATTCCATTTCCCACCTTCAGGTTTATCACCGTTCATTAAAATTGAATACTTTCTCCTCATTTCTCGATAGAAAATTTCCATGCGTAGTTGTTTGCGATTTTTTGCCCAATTGGCAAAATCTTCAATCGAACAAAAGAAACGATTATCTGGCATTATTTCAATAGGAATATTAATTATGGCTTCCAATTTTTTAATATCTTCAAGTATGTGATATTCACTTGGATGAGTTACTACTATTCGTTTTATTGTATTACTATTTAAAGTGCGTTGTATTTCTCCAAATAACGTACCAGTATTGTTTGGATCATCAAGTTTTATATATTCTGTCCTATATCCATCAGATTCTAATGTTTTTGCAAAATGACGCATTGCTGAGAAAAGAAAAGCAATTTTCTTTTTGTGATGTTTTACATGAGTTGCTTGTTCCCAAGTTTCACATATAAATATAATATCTTGTTCTTGATTAGCTTCTTTTAAGCTTGAAATAGATTTCGATAATTGATCTCCTAAAATAATTCGTAATGTAGTCATTTGCTCCCTGTTTGGAATATTGGAATTGATGTAATAAGCACCACAAGACAGTTGTAAATCTTAAGTTTAAATTTATTTATAATTATTTACCCATTTAGTATTAAAGGACTTTATATTATGGCGGAGAGAGAGGGATTCGAACCCTCGATACCCTTACGGGCATACCGCTTTTCGAGAGCGGCGCCTTCAACCTCTCGGCCATCTCTCCGTAAATGTTCGTACTTATTCTAGTTCCTTATAAGATATTGGTCTAGGGTTCATAATCCTTGACACTTTGAATCTTAATCTTTATTGTTATCATACGCAGTTTGCAAAGCGATATAAATTTTGAATAAAATGATATACAAATTAATAACCTACCTTTTGGCCTTACTCAGGCTTGGTAGGTTTTGTTTTTTATAATATGGATGATTGGCTAACAGTTATTTTAGCAGGTGGAAGAGGTAAGAGAATGCAATCTTCTCTTCCTAAAGTCATGCATAAAATATGTGGCAAGGAAATTATCAGACACGTTGTAGATAATGTATCTGATTTACATACCGGTTCAATTATTGTAGTAGTATCTCCGGATTATTTGTCACAAATAAATGAAATTATTGATAAAGATTGTATTTTTGTCACACAAAACAATCCTTTAGGTACTGCACATGCTTTATTACAGGTTAAAGATAATTTAACATCAGATAGAAAACATCTTCTTGTAATATATGGAGACAATGCAGTAGATGATAGGAACCTGATAAATGCAGTTATGAAGCGTCATTTAGATACGGATTCAGATATAACTTTATTAGCTAAGATTTTGGATAACCCTAAAGGTTATGGAAGAATTATAAAAAATGACTCTGGTGATATTGTTGAAGTTATAGAACAAAGAAATCTATCTGTTAACCAAGAAACCATAAAGGAAGTTAATGGTGGTATTTATTGCTTTAGAATTGATTGGCTAAAAAATAATCTTGAAAAAGTATATCAATCGGAAATCACTAAGGAGTTCTATTTAACTGATTTGGTTTCAATTGCATATGAACAAGGTCGTCGTATAGCCAGCTATTTGGACTCATCCGCAATTGAAATTATGGGTATAAATAATAAACTAGAATTATCTATAGCTGAAAAGGTAGTACAAAAACGAATTTTAGATAATCTTATGATTGAAGGTGTCACTATTAAAGATCCCAATACTACTTACATAGATTCAGATGTAAAAGTAGGTAAAGACTCAATAGTGCTTCCTAATACTCATATATATGGAAAAAGTGTTTTTGGCGAACGATCAACCATAGGACCAAATTCTATTATCAGAGATACAAAAGTTGGAGATGATTGTAAGATTATCAATTCACATATTGAAAATTCAGAACTTAAAAATGATGTTTCTATTGGCCCTTTTAGTCATATAAGACCAGATTGTGTTATACATAGTAATGTTTATATAGGAAATTACGTGGAAACAAAAAATTCAGATATTGGCGAGAATACTAAAATTGGTCATTTTGGATATATTGGAGATAGCAAAATCGGTATGAATGTTAATATCGGAGCTGGTACTATTACATGTAATTATGATGGCAAAGATAAGCACACAACGACAATAAACGATGGTTCATTTATTGGCAGTGATACAATGTTGATTGCACCAGTAAATATAGGACAGAATGTAGTAACTGGTGCTGGTTCAGTTATCACTAGTGATATCCCAGATAACTCAAAGGCAATTGGAGTTCCAGCAAGAATAATAAATATCAAAGGTAAACAAATATAAATGGATAATACATTATTATATATAACCGGATTAGTTATATCATCCACTTTTTTTATTTTATTTGGAATTATCAAAGCAACCATACAAGATGTTGATGCATTATTGTATGTTTTCACTAATGGCGGTCGAGAAAATGCAAGTAGTTCAATTTCACCTACTTTGTATAAACGGGGTGTTTTTCAAATCTCATTACTTAAACAATTTTCAGTAATCCTTAGCTTTTCTTTTGGTTTTATTTTAATTACTAGTTATACAAATTATTGGTGGGTATGGAAATTACTTTCATTAGCTCTAATAATATTAACTTTGATTATTTTTCAATTGTTAATTTATTTATTAATTCATTTTGTTGCTTCTAAGATAATTCGACCTAGTTGGATTCTTGTTAAATCTGTTGTTTGGATATTTGGCTGGATGTTTCTTTTGATAGATAGACTTCCAGATACTATGAAAAACCGTATAAGTTATTACAATAGTCAACTTACCTTAGCTATTGAATCTGAGGATGAAGAGTGGAAGGATGCAGAAACACTCCTAGTTGAAGAGGAAGTTAAAGACGCAAATCCAGAAGAACAAAAAATGATTAGAGGAGTATTAGAGCTTGAAGATATACCAGTTAAGGAAATTATGATACCAAGAGTAGATATGGTTTCTGCAGAATATAGCATTTCCTTAGAGGATTTAGTGTCTACTATGATAAAAGAAGGTCATAGTCGCATACCTATTTATAAAGAAACTATAGATAATATTGTAGGAATAATTCATGCTAGGGATGTGCTTCAAGTTCTTACAGGCGAAGTGAAAAATGATGATGCGTTGAGAGATTTAATTCGACCACATTTCGTAATTCCAGAATCAAAGCCTGCTGCAGAAACATTGAATGAATTAAAAGAAAAAATGATTAGTATTGCTATAGTTGTTGATGAATATGGTGGAACTGAGGGGTTGATAACTGTTGAAGATATAATGGAAGAAATCGTTGGAGAGATTGAAGACGAATTTCATCAAAGTGCTGCAGCAATAATTAAAATTGGAGAAAATGAATTAATAGCAGAAGGTAAAGCTAGTCTTGAAGATATTAATGAGAAATTAACTACAGAACTAGTTGGTGATGGTTTTAACACAGTAGGTGGATTAGTTTCATCTTCATTAGGTAAAATAGCTAGAGCAGGTGATGTTGCTTTTGTAGATGATCTAACGATTAGAGTTATATCCACAGTGGGTAGAAGAATTAATCGAGTAAATATTGTAAAAACAGAATCACTGGAAGAGTGATTTTATTCTCAGATAAATCTTTTTGCTAATTCTATTACAGCTTTTTCAAAAGATTCGTAGACAACATTATTAGTCGGTGCTAGTAGCATGAGATTATCGACCATGTCAAAATCCTCAATATTCCATTTGTCATTTTTATAATTGCTAGTTCCTACTCTATGTTTATAAAAATTTAGATTAGAAGTGTATAGAGACACTAATTTATTTTTTGCTACTGCATATCCTATTTCGAATGCAGTACCTGGATCTGCTGAAACGCCTCTGAATGGTTCAATATTTGCGATTAATGCATCACACATATCAATTAATTTTGTATTTGAATTATATATAGATGATGCATTACTATGTTTTCCATTAGCGGATAAATCCAATTTGTTATCCAGCGGGAAATGACCTATTAATCCATGCTTTGAGCACAATAATTTTAATTTTTCTCCATGCTCAATTGCATTATCAAGAAAAACATCTGGTCCAGCTAAATAGACATTATAAGCCAATATTCTTATCCTTTTATCTATGTGAATCTAAGTTATATTGGGCAATTTTTTGAGAGAGTTGCCAAAGCTCTTCGTTTATATGTCTTAAATCTATTGTCCATCCTTGATAGATACTTGGATGGGTTTCTATCGATTGTACTTTTCCTATTTTAGCTATCGTAGCACTTATAAATGAGTCGTCACGATATTTACTCAATAGTCCTAATCCGAAGTCATTTCCTTTCCACTCAACATCAATTACTTTTCCGAATAATGGGAAAGTTCTTTTCCTTTTAGGTCGTAAATCTACTTTATCATGTTGTAGTGGTACTGTGTTATCAGGGATTCCTAGTATAAGTTTCCATTGAGGTGGAGTTCTATCACTTCTTCCTCTATAAGTAATATTTGCCCATTTAATTGGTCCTTCAATAATTTCAACAAATCCAATTGATTTTGTAATCCAGCTTGTTTCTAACTTTCTTTCAACTTCATATTTGTATTGATCACCTATTTCAATAGGATTAGCTTCATTCCCCCAGGATGTAATCAATTCAGCTAATATATCTGAATTTCTCCAGTCATTGTATGATTTGGTGTTTTTTTGTTTTCTATGATGGATTATTCCAAAAATAATTAGAGAGACTAAAATTAGAATTCCCAAAAAAGCCCCAAAATCTTTTTCTTCATGTGTTTTATATAACCAATCTTTCTTTGTTTGGTAGTCTTCTTCTGTCATTTCACCAGATTGTAAATATGAATCTAATTCTTTGAGTTGATTATTAATTTCCTTTTCTGAAAAATGATCAGCTGAAACTAATTGAGGTAACATAAAAAGTATAGTCAAAAATAAAAATATAGTAGTTTTTGTTATTGTAGTAATTGGTATTCTTTTCATAATTTTAGTAAAAAAAAAGAGCAGTTTAAACTGCTCTTTTTTTAATTCTTATCTATAAATTCTTACTTTTCAACAATCAATAATGGTGTTGATGCAGTAATGCCTGATTGTGTAGTAACCACTATCGAATATAATCCTGCATCTAGTGTAAGTGGATTTGCAGTTCTTACTTCTTGTTTAAAAGTTCCATTATCTCTAATAGTAAAGTCTGTATCATTTCTTCGAACTAAAGCTGATTGTAAACCACTTGGTCCTATAGCTTCAGCAAGAAAAACTTCTCCTGCAGGGAATCCAGATCCATAAATAACTACCTGAGGTTGGTATTGTGCAGGTTCTACTATTACTGGTTGGAGATTTGATGTATCACCATTCTCATCTACAACTGTTGCTATAATTGAAACTGGTAAAGTATCACCAACAGCACCATCAGCACCGTCTACTCCATCAGCACCGTCTGCTCCATCAGCACCTTGAGGTCCTGGGGCACCAGCAGCACCTTGTGGTCCAGGACCACCTTGGCTACCTTGTGGTCCAGCTATACCTTGGGTACCAGTTGGTCCATCAGATCCGCATGCTAGTATGAACAAGAACAATGAAGATACAAGTGATAAGACAACTAATCTTTGCTTATTTTTTAGTATTTGCATTATTATCTCCTGCAATTTCTTTCAGTAAATTTATTCAGCAGCTTCAACAATTACTATTGGAGCACAAGCAGAAACTAATGAAGGAGAGGCTGTTGCACAAACACTGTATAAACCAGCAGGTGTTGCGTCAGCGTTTTTCTTTTCTCTTTCCATCTTGGTAGCGAATGTTCCATTTGCAGCTACCGAATCGTCTCCACCCTTGTTCTTTAATGCGATACCGCCTCGTTCATTAAACATCTCAATGATGAGGAATTCCCCAGCGGGAAATCCAGAACCATATACTTGAACTTTAGGTTGACTAGTACCAGCAGTAAGTACTGGGGGCACTTCACCTTGTTGTTCGCCAGATGCAATAACAATTACACTTGCACCAGTTTGTGGTCCGGTTTCACCTTTAGCACCGTCAGCACCAGCGGCACCGTCAGCACCAGCAGCACCAGCAGAACCAGCAGGTCCTTGAGCACCAGCAGCACCAGCAGAACCAGCAGGTCCTTGAGCACCGGCAGCACCAGCAGCTCCTGTTTCACCAGCAGGTCCAGCACAAGCTGCCAAAAGGGCAATACTCATTATAGTTGCAATGAATCCAAAATTTAGAGTTTTATGTTTGAAGCTCATATGTACTTCCTCCGAGCATAAAAGAAGATCCGATGTTTTATCATCGATCTAAATCAGTTTATTAAAAGAAAATCCTTAGATTTGTTAATATCCTTAGACAATCATAGGCACCTATATATTATATGTCAAGTGTATCTGGTCACTTTCTTGCCATTACTACATAATTCTTTTATTAGTGCCGAATAAATTTTCAAAGTGGTGGTACTAGACGATTTGTTAAAAATGTAGTTTTTTCTTATTTTCCTAAATTGTCTAATTTACACTATAACCACCATCAACAACTATTGATGATCCGGTGATATAATCAGAAGCTCTTGAAGCAAGAAAAATAGCAGCTCCTGCTAAATCTTCTGGAATTCCCCATTTTCCTACAGCAATTCTTTCACTTACTTTTCTATATCTTTCTGGATCATTTTTTGCCATCCCATTTGTCAAATTTGTTTTTATCCATCCTGGTAATATTGCATTTACATTGATATTATCTTTTGCCCATCCAACTGCTAAGCTTTTTGTTAATTGGACTATACCCCCTTTTGTAGTTGAATATGAAGGTACCGCTCCAGACCCAAAAATAGAGTACATTGAACCTATATTTATAATTTTGCCAGATCCATGTAATTTCATGTGTGGATAGACTTCTTTAGAAAGCCAATATACACTATTTAAATTCAAATCCATGATATATTGCCAATCCTTATTATTGATGTCTTCTGCATTTGATCGTAACGCTGTTCCCGCATTATTGACCAATATATCTAAGTGAGTATAAGTTTTAATAATGCTGCTTACTAAAGGGGCAATTTGGGATTGATCAGTCATATCAATTTCTAAAGAGATCGTTTCAATATTTAATGAAGAAAATTCTTCACAGGTTTGCTTATTAGCTTTTTTATCGCGAGAAGCAATAATTATTTTTGAGCCATGCAAACCTAACCCTTTGGCTATCCCCTTACCGATACCCTTGTTCCCTCCAGTGATTAATGCAACTTTTCCAGATAGGTTAAATAAATTATCTAAATTCTCATTCATGGTTTTCTCCTTAAGTAGTATTTGTATTACTTAACAGTTGATGTATTATCTTTTGTATGAAGCAGAAGAATTTTACAGTAGATAATAATATCGATTTTTCCTCTTTCAATGTTTCTGAAAAGTCTAACGTTGTAAGTGGGTATTTGAATACGTTATTTAATGCTAATATCTGTAATTCTATAATTACTTTAGATATTTTTGATCAAGATGAAAGTCAGACCATCTCACTTTTGTATGACTATATGATGATTTCAGATGCTGTAATTTCATATATCCAAAAAGAAGCAGATAAGTTCGTTTTAGTTAAGAATTTAACTAATTTAGATGAGTTTGAAAAAGATATGACATCAATAATACTTTCTTATGCTAACCCTGCTTTACTATCAAGTCGGCCGGAAATACTTAGGCAAATGTACCGATTAGGTTTTCGTGCTTTAACAATAAAAAATGATTTCTTTGTAGAAGAATATACTCCCACAGTTATTAATCAAGAAATAATTAATGAAGCAAATCATCTAAATATGATAATAAATTGTAGTGGATTTGATAGTCCTCTTGTCGATTTGTTAGCAGACTCTAAACTTATAATATCAAATCTTGGAAGTTATTCTATATGTCCTAATCCTCGCAATATAACTGATGATGATCTTGTTAAATTAAAAGAAAGAGGAAACTTGATTTCTTTGAGCCTAGATGATTTTTACCTTTCAAAAAGTTATTTTCAAGAAGTTATTAAATTACGTGAAATAGCTGCTTGGGAAATAAAATATCTTGAGGTTGAATACAACTTCGATTCCCCTGAACTAGAATTAAAAAAAGAACAAATCTATAGAATGTTAGAAAACAAAATAAATGATGTAAAATCTCAAGATATTTCATTTGATGAAATAATAAATCATATTATTCATATTAATAAACTAATAGGAACAGATCATATTCATCTTGCTACAGGTTTTGGGGAAATTATTGATAATGAGAATACAAATTATTATACATCAGGTGAAATAATTGACATTTTGGTTCAAAAGCTTTTATCTGCAGGTTTTGATAATGATAGCGTAGGAAATATGTTGGCTCGAAATATGTTAAATTTCATTGTAAGAAAAAAGTAATAGGAGAATTATTTATGGAAGGTATTATTGGTATTGATGAAATAAATAAAGTCTTAGATGTTGCAGACGAATTAGGATTTAATAGAGAACAGGTTCGTGTCGAATTAACTAAGGAAGATCCTGGTGTTGTAGAAGTTGTTGATGGAGGTAGTTTTAATCAGTTTAAAGAAATAATTAATATTACCGTTCCTGAAACAATCGCACTTGATATATGGCTTAAAGAACTACGAGAGTTATTAACAAAATTAAATAATGGGTAATACAAATTTATTACCCATTATTTACACTTTTTGAAATAAGATTTTATCTTTTTATACCAGATAGACCATTTTGTATACCTTGTGTGGCCCAACCAGCCCAAGGCATTGTGAAAAATTTAAACCCTTTTTCTACATAAAAATTAGGATCCATTCCTGGGGGTATGAAGTACATACCTGGAACCACACCATTCTTATTACATGCTGCGACTATTTTATCTAACCCTTTTTGATAAGTATCACTAGGATAATCAATGGCTACTTCTAATTCTATAGAAAGATCTGAAGGACCTACAAGTAATACATCTATTCCATCAACGCTAAGAATTTCATCGATATTATTCATAGCTACATTTGTTTCAATCATCGGGATAATTACAAGCTGTTCATTAGCCATATCTAGATAATTTCTATAATCTTCGCTTGTCATACTGTCTCGAGGTGTAGAGGCACTGTAATCACCCCATTCTCCTCTTACCCCTGCATTACTTCGTGTTCCTAGAGGGTAATATCTACATGACCGTACTAGATATTCTGCTTCTTCTTTTGTATTAACCATAGGTGCAATAATTCCACGAGCTCCTGCATCAAGAGCATTGAGAATTAAATCTTCACGATTTTGACCTACACGAATAACCGGGGTGGCTTTTGCCCCTTTCATTACCTGAACAGATGGTATTAGTTGTTTGACATCAAAAGGGGAATGCTGTGTATCAAATAACAAAAAATCAAATCCAGAATTGGCCAGTGTGGGAACGTCCACAGCAGGGGTTGCAGTTGTGCCTATAACTGCCTTACCTGATTTTAAAAGATCTTTAAGTTCATTCATAAAATAATTCCTCCAGTTTCGCTACAAATTCTAAATTACATTAGGATGGTTTAATAATGAGATTCCCGATATCGTTTGTCAAGAACGATAACAGGGTTTGATTTCAGTAAATTTGTAGATTAGAATGTATAAGTTTCTAATTAGAATTCAAACTTCTATTTTTATTATCGAAAAATTGATATCATATGTTTTTCAATTAATTTTTCGGGGTGTGGCGCAGGGGAAGCGCGCCTGTTTTGGGAACAGGAGGTCGTGGGTTCAAATCCCACCACCCCGACCAATAAATTAGAGGGGTTATATTATGACTAATAGCAATAACATTACCCAACTATCATTAGATTACGTCGAATCTATGAAATTTGAAGATATTCCTCCTAAAGTTTTAGATAGATGTAAACAATTATTTTTAGATTATCTTGGTGTAACACTTGGTGGCGTTTACCTTGCTGAATCTTCTGAACCCATTATGAATGGTATAGGAAAATTAGTAAGTGGCGCAGTAGGAAAATCTCAGGTTATAGGATTCCCATATAAGTATCCAGCTCATTATGCTTCATTAGCTAATGCCACTTTGGCACATAGTATGGATTTTGATGATACTCACCAAGAATCTATAATTCATCCTGGAACACCGATTTTTTCATCTAACCTAGCCTTGGCACAAGAATATGAAAAATCAGGAATGGATTTTTTACTTGCATCAATTATTGGTTATGATATAACTTTGAAAATTGGTAGAACTCATGGTCCATTAATTCACCGGAAAGGTTTTCATGCAACAGCAACTACTAATATTTTTGGATGTACTGCTGCAGGAGGAAAATTATTAAACTTGAGTACTGATGTTATTCAGAACGCAATGGGTTTGAATGTAAGCCAAATCGCAGGTTCACAACAATTTTTAGAAAATGGTTCGTGGAATAAAAGATTTCACACAGGCCTCACACCACATAATTCGATATTGAGCCTTGTTATGGCTCAAAGTGGTTATTTAGGAGCCACTGAACCTATAGAAGGTAAGTTTGGGTACTTTAATCTGTATGCTGAGAATGAGATTACTGATTTTTCTATTTTTGAGACTTATGGTACTGAATTTGAAGTCATGAACACTGCTGTTAAACCTTATCCTTGTTGTCGATTTAGTCATGCAACTATAGATGCAGTATTGGATATTACCCAATCTAACAAGATCAAACATAATGAAATTTTAAACATTGATATAAGTATGGGGAAAACTGGCTATGATATGGTTGGTTACTCTCCAAATTTTCCAACAAATACTGTTGAAGCACAATTCAGTGCATATTTTGCGGCTGCAGTTGCAGCTATCAAAGGTGAATATTTATGGGATTCTTATCAATTAATAGGTGATAAAACTTTGAAAGAGGTTATGGGGAAAGTGAATGTTACTCAAGAAATTTTTCAGCATGAAATGCAATCAAATATTTCTCTTACTACCCAAAATGGAGAAACGTACAAACATAATGTTGAATATCCAAAAGGAGAACCAGAAAATCCTGTAAGTTGGGCAGATACACGTAATAAGTTTTTAGGATTAGCCCAACCTCTCTTAGGAGAGGAAAAATCAGAAGCTATATATGAATTTGTTTATAACCTTGAGTCTAAGCAATCAATGAGTGAAATTAATTCATACTTGATCTCTTGATCAATAAACTACTTTACTTCGTCGTTTTAGATGTCCGTATAAGCTATGAAATAGTACTAAAGTTGCTAATGTTAAAATACCATATACAAGAGTTGGGTTTGTATTTAAAACGTAGCTTCCAGAGAGTAGAAATCCGTAGCATGCAATTCCACCCCAAAGAGATGCATGATGACCAGTTTTTCTCGCAATAGCAGCTATTGTAATACCAATTGATACACTAATAAAACCCAGAGTTGGTAAAAGCCCCACTGTTATTCCAATTAAAACAGTGACACCATCGCCACCACGAAATTTTGTGAAAATTGAGTTCCAGTGTCCTAATATTGCCATACTTGCCACCATTAATAATTGAATATCTGTTATACCTTGAACTGATGCAATATAAAGAGCTAACAATCCTTTGGTTGTATCTAGTCCGTATACTAAAAATGCTTGAGTTGGTCCGAAAATACGTAGAATATTAGCAGCACCAGGTAAACCGTCTCCTTCGGAAAAGATATCTACATTATTAATTTTTCCAATTAACCAACCAAAAGGTATTGCTCCCAGAAAGTATGCGATTATGAACAATTCTACTGGCATAAATGAACCCCACATCCCATTTAATAAATTATTGTTAATATATACTGATTATATTTAGTCCGCAACAATTTCAAATTAGAAGTTATATAATTTAAATTCTAGAAGTTCTTTTTTTTGTATTTTTTTTGGTGGAATTTAAGTATAATTTTCTAAACTTGAAAGGAGTTGGGGTATGGCATTAGATATAAAAGTATATGCAAGAAAAGCCTGAGCGACTTGTGCTCGAACGAAAGAGTTTCTTTCGAAAAACGGATTTTCATACACAGAGCGAGACATTCAAAATGATGAAGGTGCCCTACAAGAATTGCGTGACTTAGGTTTTAGAGCTGTTCCAGTTACAGTAATTGGAGAAACTGTAATTAATGGGTTCAATCCTAGGCAATTATCAGATGCCTTGGCAATTTCAGTCGATATTGAAGCAAGAACACCTAGAGAAACCTTGGCGATTCTTGAAAAAACTTTGACCTCAGTAGAAAAAAACCTACGATTAATGCCAGACGATAAATTAGACTGGACTGCTCCGGATCGTGATCGACCAATGAGGGAATTCGGATATCATATGTTTATGTTTACCGAAATTACAATGATTGGATTAGATTCTGGAAACTATCCACCGCGTTCTGATCTTACAGGCAGATCGTATAACTCATTTAATGACATAGCAGACTATGGCAAAGGGGTACTCGAAGAATTTAAATCAAAAGTTTCAGAATTAGATTTAGATGAATTAGCTGAAATTGGTCCTCGTGGAGAAGATGATAGAAGTGTGGCTGAACGACTCGATTTGGTTGCAGGACATACCGTTCAACATTTAAGACAGTTGTATTTTGTATTGAGAGAATTTGGTATAGAACCGGTTGATCCTATAGAAGACGCTGAATTCCCAACTGAGTACGTTCTAACGATTCTTTGGTAATTTAAATACTAACTTCGAATACGCTTCTAATAGGAGAACTTGAAAAAAGTTTTTCAAATTTTGAAACTTGTTCTTGATAAATACCACTTGTAAAAACTGTTTCTATATTTTCTTTGGTATTCCAAAAGCTATTAACTATGATGATGTTATCTTTTTCATTGCTATATAGATGAAATTTAACAAAGCCGGGTTGATTTTCAATAAGTGGTAAAACCGATTCTTGAAAAATAGTTTTAATTTGTTCAAGTTTTCCAGGATATATATCTATGCTAGAAACTTGGACGTACATTATTTATTTTCCTTGACCATTTTGCGAAGAACATATTGAAGAACTCCACCATGATGATAATAGTCAACTTCAATATTAGCATCTATTCTTACTTTTGCTTTAAATGAAGTTTTTGTTCCATCAGTTTTAGTAGCAGTAACATTAACTATTTTTCCAGGTGTTAAGTTATCTGCGAGTCCATCTATATCAATTATTTCATTACCCTCGATATTGAGAGATTCTTTATTTTCTCCATCTAGATATTGAAGTGGAATTACACCCATTCCTATGAGATTACTCCTATGAATCCTCTCATATGTTTCTGCAATTACTGCTCTAACACCTAGTAAAAATGGTCCTTTTGCTGCCCAATCTCTTGAACTTCCTGATCCATATTCTTTACCAGCAAGAACAATTAAAGGTGTATTTTCCGACCTATAACGTTGAGCGGCTTCAAAAAGAGAAACAACTTCACCTGTGGGGAAATGAGTGGTATATCCACCTTCTGTATCAGGTGCGATACCGTTTTTTAGTCGTATGTTTGCAAAAGTTCCTGGTACCATAACTGCATAATTACCTCGTCTGGATCCATAACTATTGAAATCTTTTTGTGCTACTTCCTTATCCTGCAAATATTCTGCGGCAGGACTCGAGATAGATATTCCTCCAGCTGGAGATATATGGTCTGTAGTTATTGAGTCACCAAGTACAGCAAACACTCTTGCATTACTAATATCTGTTATATCATCCGGTTCAAGTGATATATCATCAAAAATTGGAAACTCTTGTATGTATGTTGATGTAGGATCCCAATTATATAAATTACCTGTTGGCACAGGTAGATTTTGCCATCTGGTATCACCTTCAAATGCTGAGCTGTATCGTTTTATAAACATATCAGCATTTAGTGCTTTATTCATTGTATCGCGAACTTCTTCGTGTGTTGGCCAAATATCTTTCAAATAAATTGCTTGCTCTTCTGAGTTATAACCTACAGGTTCACTTTCCAGATCAATGTTAACAGTACCTGCTAATGCATATGAAACAACTAACATTGGAGAAGCCAAGAAGCTAGCTTTGACTTGCTGGTGTACTCTTCCTTCGAAGTTTCTATTTCCACTGAGAACTGCTGAAACGACAAGGTCTTCTTCATCTACAGCATTTCCTACTGATTCAATTAAAGGCCCACTGTTACCAATACATGTAGTACATCCATGGCCAACAATATTAAAACCTAGATCATTTAGATAAGTTTGAAGGCCTGCAGCTTCTAAGTAGTCATCAACTACTTGTGACCCCGGCGCTAGACTAGATTTGACCCATGGTTTTCGAGACAAACCAAGTTCAATAGCTTTTTTAGCAATTAAACCTGCTCCAATCATAACAGAAGGGTTGGAAGTATTTGTACAACTTGTAATAGCAGCAATAGCAATAGATCCATGATCGATATAAGAAGTTTCTCCATCAATATCAATTTTTATACCTTCTTTACTACTTTTAATTCCATAATCAGTAGCAGGGTCTGTAGTTTCTTTGCCATATAGTTCTCTCATAGATGTTTGGAATCTATCCTTCAATCCATTCAAGGTAACTTTGTCTTGTGGTCTTCGAGGACCTGCTAAGCTTGGTTCTACGGTGGATAGATCTAATGATATAGATTTTGTGTATTTTGGGTCTGGATCCCCTGGTGAATAAAAAAGACTTTGTTTTTTTGTATATTCGGTGACAAGTTTAATTTGTTCTTGAGATCTTCCTGTTAATTCTAAATATTTAATAGTTTCATTGTTTACAGGGAATAATGCTGCAGTTGCTCCATATTCTGGGCACATGTTAGATATGGTAGCTTTATCTGCTAGGGGTAATTTATCAATACCTTCTCCATAAAATTCAACAAATTTTCCTACCACACCTTCTTTTCGTAGTATTTCTGTTATTGTTAATACTAGGTCAGTTGCAGTAACACCTGTTTGAAGTTCACCGGTAAGTTTAACTCCAATAACTTCTTGCATTAGCATGTAGTAGGGTTGTCCAACTAGTACAACTTCAGCTTCGATTCCTCCGACACCCCAAGCAAGGACTCCAAGTCCATCAACCATAGTTGTATGAGAATCCATTCCTACTGCTGTGTCTGGAAAGGCTATAATTTCACCATCAACAGTTTTTGTTGATACTACACTTGATAGAAACTCTAGATTAACTTGATGGCAAATTCCTACTCCAGGAGGAATTACTCGGGTATTTTCAAAAGCATTTTGAGCCCATTTTAAAAGAGAGTATCTTTCATGATTTCTTTCAAACTCTTTTTCTGCATTTAATGCAAATGATGTATTCGTTCCAAAAAAGTCAATTTGTACTGAGTGATCGATAACTAAATCTAATGGTACTATTGGATTGACAATTTTAGGATTTCCACCCATACGCTCCACTGCAGATCTCATACTTGCTAAGTCGACCACAGCAGGCACACCAGTAAAATCTTGGCTTAAGACCCTTGATGGCATATAAGGAATTTCTTGTTCAGGTAATTTTGATGGAGACCAACTTAAAACTGTTTTTAGATCATCTTCAGTTACAACTTTACCATCTAAATTCCTCACTATATTTTCTAAAATTATTCTAATAGTGAAAGGTAAATCTTGAAGATTAATTTTGTATTTTTTACAAATTTTTTCTAAGCTATAGTAATTGATTGTACCTAAATCCGTTGTAAAATTTGATTTGGCTTTATCAGCGATACTTTTGCTCATTTGAAATCACCTCTTCTAAATATATATAACATTTGATTTATCTGTTTAGCGGGATTAATCGTAAAATGAAAACATAATATATTCAACTAGTAAACTTGTTTAAAAAGTTTATCTTCAATATGTATAATAAATAAATATGTTTTTTTAATGCTAGGGGCACCCAATTAGGTAGCGAATTAATGGTTAACTTAAAATTATTAAAAGAATTAGATAAAGTTTTTGAACACAAAACGAGAACAATAATTATGGGAGTAATTAATCTGTCATTAGATTCTTTTTCCAAAGATGGTACTCACGATATAGATCAGATAAATCAACAATGTGAATTATATATTAACAATGGAGCTGAGATTATTGATATAGGTGCACAATCATCTCGACCATCAACCAATGCCATTCTCGAATCAAAAACCTTTGGTGAAAAATGGGGTGGTGAGGTACATCAAATAAATAGCGAACAAGAAATTGAATTATTGATTCCTGTTCTGGATTCAATAACTAGAAATTTTGATGTTCTTACAAGTGTAGATACATATCGTTCAGATGTAGCTTATGAAGCTTTTTTGAATGGTGCTTCATTAATTAATGATATTTGGGGACTAAGTTGTGATCCCAAAATAGCTGAAATTGTTGCAGAATTTAAAGGTAAATTAATAATAATGCATAATCAAGAAAATAATGTTTATCAGGATTTCATCGGTGATATTAAGCAAAGTTTGATTAGAAGTTCTGATAAAGCAATAAAATCAGGGGTAGAAAGAAAAAATATTATTTTAGACCCAGGATTTGGATTCGGAAAAGATGTAGAACATAATCTTACATTACTTAATAACCTACAGGAACTCGTAGAACTAGATTATCCTCTGATGATTGGAACATCAAGAAAGTCATTTATTGGAGCAATTTTAAACTCTCCAATAAATGATCGAATAGAAGGTACAGCAGCAACAGTATCAGTTGCTATAGCCAAAGGCATTGATATAGTAAGGGTACATGATGTGGTTGAAATTTCAAAAACTGTAAAGATGACTGATGCAATTATTAGAGGACACCAATAAATGGTTAATGAACAAATTTATTTTTCATTAGGATCAAATGTTGGGGATAGAAAATACAATTTAAAACATGCACTAGAACATTTAAATTCTAAGCTAGATATAAATTTAATTTCATCTATTTATGAAACATCTCCACAAGGTTACAAAGATCAATCTGATTTTTACAACTTAGCATGTAGTACTAAAAATCAGATTGATATGTATGAATTATTAGGAATTTGTAAGGATATCGAAATTCACTGTGGTAGAACCTCAAGTTTTATTAATGGACCTCGAACACTTGATATAGATATTATTTCTTATGGTAATCATTTGTTGGAAAAAGAGGATCTCACGATACCCCATCCAAGAATGCATTCCAGATTATTTGTTTTAATACCCCTTGCTGAAATAAATCCTTTGTGGGTACATCCAAAATTAAATGTATCGGTAGAAAAATTAATTGAATTAAATGCAAACCAAGGTGAGATTTTAAATATAGGTAAGTTGTAATAGGTTGTAGTTACCTTAAATCGCTAGGTAAAAGATTAGGAATAGAATCCTCAATTGTATATATTTCTTCACAGTCCTTATTTACACAGTTAAGTTTACCGGAGATGACATCATTGTTTTCTTCAGATTCTATTTCTAAAGATAAATCACTTTTACAAGTAGGGCAAACTAACATATCAGTCAGATATTTTTTCAATTTAAGCTCCTATATATTTTGTAAATTAGCTAGAGTTTCAGATACATAAATAATTATTATCCCTAGAATTACCAATAGTTTATCACGAGAAAAAAAATCTTTTACCAGCTGATTTTTTGTAACAGATTCTTCAGAGAAGTAACTTTTTGAACGTTTTTTAAACCATATTAAATATGTAACCCATGCGACTAATAATAGTTTAAATCCTAATAATGATCCATATACTACTGTAGCACTATTTGAAGTTAGTTTATTTACAGTCAATATCACCCCACTAAGAAGTAAAATCCATATACATAAATCAACAATTTGTTTAAAATTCGATCCTAAAATCCCTTTTATGAATTTATTTTCTTGTGTTATTGATTGATTGACTACCAGCAAAAAGAAGAGACTTCCGCCGACCCAAATTGTGGAAGCTGTTATATGGATTAATTTGATTATTAAAAAGAAGAGGCCAAACCCTGTAATGTTATCCATTATTACTCAATTTCTTTTGAAATCCATTTTTGAAGTGTTTCTTCATCAATATACCCAATTTTTTTTTGTTGAATTATACCTTGTTTATCAATAAATATTGTTACAGGTAATCCAGTTATTTCATAAAGGTCATTAATTTCACCATTTGGGTCAGGTCCAGTTTGAAAAGATATATTGAGCCTGTTTAAAAAACTAATAGCATCTTCTGTAAGGTCAAAAGAATTTATACCAAATATAATTAAATCATCTTTTTTGTATTTATCTCGCATCTTCTGTATGTGTGGGAATTCTACTTCACAAGGAACACACCATGATGCCCAGAAATTTATTAATATTGGGGTGCCAATATTTTCATTTAAGTTAAAAGTTTCTTCCAAGGTTGGATAAATTTCAGCTTCAAAATCAGGAGCTCTTTTTGTACGCTCTTGCATAATAAATATCAATGTTATTACTGCAACGACAACCAACAATAAAAGTACAATCTCAGATTTATAATCCGATATTTTAGGAATGGAATTTCCCTCGTTCATTAATTATCAAATCTTACTTTCATTTTTTCATTAAGAAGTGATTCAACTATATTGCCGTTAATAATATGCTCTTCTACAATTTGTTCAACATTGGTATCACTGGCAATATACCATGTTCCTTGATTATTTTTTCCATAAATGATTATGCTGGCCTGTTCAATTTCACATAATCCATGTTGGCTTGTGCATCCTACACTAGATACGTAGACATCTGAGCTCAAGTCACGAGCTGCTAAAACTTCAACAAATTTATTCTTGACGCTACCTCCACCTTTATTTCCACATCTTCTGCCGTCGTCTCTTACGACGTCACAAACTAATACATGTTGTTTAAATTCTGACATAATTATCCTCCAAGCATTTATTTAATATTATTCGTTATCATCTTCATTTGCTAGAATTAGTTCATCTAGTGTTTCCATTAATTCATTTTTTTTCTTCATATCAAGATTTATTGAATTCATATAAACATCTAAAGCTTCCCTATACGAAAGACCTCTGCTTGCCTCAGCAGTGATTCTTGACCGGTTGGCACGCTGAATATTTTTTGTTATTGAAGTAATGTAATGTGCATCCTGTAAGTTTTCTCTGATAGTTGATTCTTCAATTAGGGAAGAAAGGCTTTCAGTTACATTCATTCTGACTCTGACTACCGCTTCTTTAACTGATTTGCTTTGTAATAATTCTGTAATTTGTTTATTTGGATCAGATTCATCTGTAATATCGATATCAATAGTAATAAATTCTCTTGCAGCTACAGGTCTAAAATTGAAACTAGTCATTCTTGATCCGGATTCTTTAGTAGAATCGAGTTCAATTTCACAGAAACCTTTATCTTCTTTTTCTTCAGAAAAGTCTACTCTTTGAAGACTACCTGCATATACTACATGTGGGTTTCTGGCTAAAATTTGGTGTTTGTGAATATGTCCAAGAGCAATATAGTCAAGTAAGGGATTTGCTAAAGTTGAAGTTAATATAGTGTGATCACGGCCTAACATCATACTTCGTTCAGTACCTACAGTTGCTCCTGCAACTGTTACATGGCCGACAAGAATAGCAGGTACAGAAGCGTCAAGTTTTTCAATTTCCCACATCAAACTATTAGTTATTCTTTCCTCAAGTAGTTCTGTAATTTTGTCTATCGATAAACTCTGAGTATCTTTTCTTGTAAGAAATTGGCTTCGTTTAATCCATGGAAGGCCAATTATTTGGATTGGTCCTGATTTAGTTTGAATGCTTATTGTATCTAATCGATCTGAAACATGGACCATATCTTGATTAAATATGGGGAACACTTCTAATGCATTCGCCTTGCCTTGTATTGCAGGTAAGTCATGGTTTCCAGCAACTAGGTATGTAGCGATATTATTCTTAGCAAGTTTTATTATTCTGTTAGTAAATTCTTTTTGGTGTGTTTGCGAGGGATCTCTTATTTTATAAGCATCTCCTGCAAAAACCACTAGGTCTACATTTTGGTCGATGGCATAGTCAATCATTTCATCATAGGTTTTTAAAAAGTCTAGTAATCTTGTGGATACTCCAGTTTGTGGGTCTGGAAATCCATGGTTTTCAACTCCAATATGTAGATCCGCGAAATGTAATATTTTCATATCTAAAGTAATGTGTTTTGTATATGGTCCTGTAAGTTTTCGACCGGAACTCGAATTTGCTCCATACTATCTCTATCTCTAATTGTGACTTGGTTATCTTTCTCGATAGTATCAAAGTCAACTGTGATACATAATGGAGTGCCAATTTCATCTTGTCTTCTGTATCGTCTACCTATACTTTGTGCATCATCGTATTCACAACTATAACTTTGATTTAGTAACGTAAAAATTTCTTTTGCCTTAGGCACTAATTTTTCATTTCTCGATAATGGAAGTATAGCAATTTGAACTGGGGCAATTTGTGGAGCTAGCTTTAAAAGTGTACGTTTTTCTTTTCCTTCATTTATTTCTTCTTCTCTGTAAGCATCGATTAAAAGTGTTAGAAATATTCTATCAACACCTACTGCCGGTTCAATAACATATGGAGTAAAATGTTCATTGTTTTCTTGATCAAAGTAGTCTAGTCTGACACCGCTATGTTCTGTATGAGCTTTTAAATCAAAATCTGTTCTGTTAGCAATTCCTTGTAATTCTCCCCATCCCCAAGGGAATAAATATTCAATATCTGAAGTAGCCTTTGAATAATGAGATAATTCATCTTGATCATGTGCTCTCACTTGAATTTTATCCCTAGATATACCTAATTTATCGTACCATTCTAAGCTGTAATTTATCCATTTATCATGCCATTCTTCATCAGTTCCAGGTTTAACAAAAAACTCCATTTCCATTTGTTCAAATTCTCTAGTCCTAAAAAGAAAATTACCTACTGTTATTTCATTTCTAAAAGACTTTCCTATTTGACCAATACCAAAAGGTATTTTTTTTCTAGTTGTAGTTTGTACATTTTGGAAATTTACAAAAATACCTTGCGCAGTTTCTGGTCGTAAATACGTTTGGGCAGCGACTTCTTCTACGGGGCCTAAATAGGTTTTAAACATTAAATTAAATTGTCTTGGGGCGGATAAAGGTTGATTTTCACATGTCGGATTTGGGCAGATTTCCTGATTATCAAGATGGTCTAGCCTAAACCTTTGGTTACAATTACTACATTCTACGAGTGGATCAGAAAAGCCCTGAACATGGCCTGATGCTTCCCAGACGGAAGGTGCCATTAATATTGCAGAATCTATTCCAACAACATCTTCTCTTTGGCTAATATAGTGATTCCACCAACTTTCACGAATATTTCTTTTTAATTCTATGCCTAAGGGTCCATAATCATATGTTGAGGCAAGTCCACCATAAATTTCACTGGATTGAAAAACAAATCCCCTTCGTTTAGCAAGTGAAACTATGGTATCCATTTCAGTCATTATTCGCGTTTCCTTTCATAATTAAGCATAATGTCTGCAAAGTATTATTTACATCATAAAGATAGTATTGTTATCCTTTTAGTAATGTCGTCTATATATGTTAACATGACGAGCAAAAAGCGGGGAGCTTTGTTATGACTGAAAATTATTATAAACCAGAAATGTTGGCTGATACGGATTGGTTATTGGAAAATTTAGACAAACCTAATATCAGAATAATAGATTGTGATCCACCAGACTCATTTTTTAGAGCACACATACCAAATGCTGTAAATGTTGGTAGCAATACTTTTGTTAAAAGTGCTACTTCTTCTTTACATGTTATGAATCAAGAAGAAGTAGAAGAATTTATGAGTAATTTAGGTATAGATAGCGATACTACAGTTATTTGCTATGATGGTAGAAATTCTTTAACAGCAACTAGATTTTGGTGGGTACTTAATTATTATGGTCATACTAATTCCAAAGTATTGAATGGTGGTTGGGTTAAGTGGATAAATGAAAATAAACCTGTATCATTAGCTTCTACTAAAGTTGATAAAACTAAATTTGTTGCTAAAAAAGATGATTCTTTGATTGCAGATTCCAATCAAGTTTTATCAGCAATTAATAGTGATACTGAGGTGATTTGGGACGCACGCACTATTGAAGAATACAATGGACAAAATTCCAGAGGTAATAAAAATTCTGGTCACGTACCATCTTGTGTATATACAGAATGGTTAGATTTCATTGATTCAAATAATGAGTCATGTTTTAAATCTCCTGATGAATTAGAAAAAATATTTGCATCAATCGGAGTTACCAGGGAAAAACAAGTATTTACTTACTGACAGGGAGGCATACGTGCGGCGCACGTACTGTTTACATTAAAGTTAATGGGATTTGAAAAAGTTTCTAATTACGATGGTTCTATGGGCGAATGGGCTAATATGGATGGAATGCCACTAGAATAAATTTTTGAGGTATAAGTGTTTTCTAAATCAAATGGTATAGAAATAAAAAGAATTGTTGTCCCTCCTTTTCCTGAAAATGTATATATACTTTCTTCTGATAAGTCTGATGAATGTATAGTGATTGATCCTGGAGCTGAGGCAGATCGAATAGCATTTGAAGTGAAAAATTTAGGAAAAAACATTCGTTATATCCTTAACACACATGGCCATGGTGATCATACTGCTGCAGTTGCAAAATTAGTCGATACCACAAAAGCTGAATTTGCTTTGCATGAATCAGATTTAGGAATTCTTAATAATGGAAGTGAGTGGTTAGAACAAGTTATTCCAAATTATTTACCGGCCCCTAATCCTGACTTTTATTTAGTTCAAGATCAGGTGATAAAAATAGGTGATTTGTCTATAAAGGTTATTCATACTCCTGGCCATACTCCAGGAGGGGTATGTTTTTTAATTCAAGATGTAATTTTCAGCGGTGATACATTATTTAATGAAAGTATTGGACGATATGATTTACCTGGTGGAGACGGAGTAACTCTACTAGAAAGTATACGAACAAAATTACTGGTTTTACCAGATGATATGGTTGTTCTTCCTGGGCATGGAAGTGAAACAACTATTTCTCACGAAAAACAATACAATCCCTTCTTACAAAATTAAAAGAGCTTTTCATTTTTTGAAAAGCTCTTTTGTTAAATATTCGAATATTTCTTAAATAAAAAGTACACCAAATACTAGTGATACCATAGCCATTAGCTTGATGAGAATGTTTAGAGAAGGGCCACTTGTATCTTTAAATGGATCTCCAACGGTATCTCCGACTACTGCAGCTTCGTGAGCTTCAGAACCTTTTCCTCCGTGGTTACCAAGTTCTACATATTTTTTTGCGTTATCCCAAGCACCACCAGCATTAGCCATAGTAACAGCTAGTAAGAAACCTGATGCTATAGAACCTAAAAGCATACCTCCTAATACATCTTTACCCATCAATGATCCAACAAGAATAGGTGCTATGACAGCTAATAGTCCTGGTAAAACCATCTCTCTTAATGACCCACTAGTACTAATATCGACAGCTTTAGCATAATCAGGTTTACCAGTTCCTTCCATAATTCCTGGGATTTCTCTAAATTGGCGTCTTACTTCTTGAATCATACTATTTGCAGCTCGACCAACAGCTTGCATTGTCATAGAAGAGAATACATATGGTAGAACAGATCCAATCAATAGACCAACTAATACTTTTGGCTCTAATAAGTCTAAAGCTTCTAGACCTACTAATTGTGCATAAGCTACCATAAGAGCAAGAGAAGTTAATACAGCTGAGCCAATTGCAAATCCTTTTCCTGTAGCTGCTGTTGTATTTCCTAGCGCATCTAGTGCATCAGTTCTCTCTCTTGTTTCTTCTGGAAGATGAGCTTGCTCAGCAATACCTCCAGCATTATCAGCAACAGGGCCATAAGCATCTGTAGCTAATGTTATACCTAATGTTGAAAGCATACCTACTGCAGCAAGTGCTATTCCATAAATATCAGCTAATTCATAAGAAATCAAAATACCTGCAATAATTGAAATAGTTGGGATTGCAGTACTTATCATACCTAAACCCATTCCTCCAATAATTACGGTTGCAGGACCAGTAACAGCTTGCTCAGACAATTTTTTTGTAGGACCATATTCATAAGCGGTATAATATTCTGTTGCAGTTCCAATGACTTGGCCTACAATAATACCGACAACTACAACCCATACAAAATTCCATTTCGACTGATTTGCAGCAAGATCAAAGTCCAGATAACCAACTGCAGCTACCGTTCCAAGAATTACCAATCCACCAGCTGTAAATATACCAGTTCTAAGTGCCCATAATAGTTTGTTCATAGAAGCATTTTCTCCGGTTCTAACGAGAAAAGTGCCTATTATTGATGAAACAATTCCAATACTTGCTATAAGTAAAGGTAATAAAAATCGTGGTCCGTCAAATTCAGCTGCTTGTGAAGCAAATACAGTGGATGTAGTAGCCAAAGCTATAGCTGCTATAATCGATCCGACATACGATTCAAATAAATCAGCTCCCATACCAGCAACATCACCAACATTATCTCCAACATTATCTGCTATTACGGCAGGATTTCTTGGATCATCTTCTGGAATTCCTTGTTCGACTTTACCAACAAGATCAGCTCCTACGTCAGCTGCTTTTGTATAAATACCCCCGCCGACTCTTGCAAAAAGAGCAATTGTCGAAGCTCCAAATCCAAAGCCTGAAATAATTTGAGCATCTTGAAAAACTAAATATAGTATTGTTATACCTGTTATACCTATTCCTACAACAGTCATTCCCATAACAGATCCACTGTTAAAGGCTACTCTCAAGCCTGGATTTAATCCTTTTGTAGCCGCAGTAGCAGTACGCATATTGGACTTGACTGCAATGAGCATACCTATAAACCCAGCTAAAGCAGAACCAATAGCACCCAAAATGTAAGATATTGCAGTTGAAGGTAATCCTGATTCACTTCCTTCAATTTTGTTTAATACATCGTAGTCAATAAAAATCGCTAATACACCGGTGATAATAATGACAAAAATTGCGAGAAGTTTATATTCTCGATTTAAAAAAGCCATTGCACCTTCGTGAATTGCTGCTCCAATTTCTTGGACTCTTTCATTTCCTGCATCTTCAGAATTAACTTTAAATGCAAGATAGGCTGCAAACAATAATGCTAAAGCGCCTGCTCCTAATACTAATAATGGTAATAAGCTCATAAAAAATGCTCCTTAATTCGTAAATATCATATTTTCATAAGTAAATGAAATTTTTATACCGGAACGAAATTTACCATTCACACTGAACTAAGTCAATAGAACATAGTTCAGAAATTAAAATAAATTATCTTTTATTCAGCGTAATGAATTGTAATCTTTAGAAATCCTGAGCAGAGCTTATTTATTTCTGCTACACTGTTAAGGTTGAACAAAAGGACTGAGCTACTTCATGCAATGGCTAAAACGTAAATTAATTAAGCATTTTGGAAACACATTATTAACAGGGAGCCTGTTAGCAATTCCGTTTGCTCTTACATATGTGATTGTTGATTTTTTGTTTCAGTTTGTTGATGGAATATTAAACCCTGCGATTAGATTATTGTTTGACAATTACGAATTAGACAATAAATTACCTTTTAACATCTTTCCTGGTATTGGTGTTATATCTGCACTTTTAATTATTTATATTGTTGGATTTTCTTTTTATACTGCAGCAGGAAGAAGTGCAGTGCGTCTCATTCAAAAGACAATGCTCAATATTCCAGTAATTGGTCCTATTTATTTAGCTTCAAGAAAGCTGGTAGAATCTTTTTCAGGAAGTAAAGAAACTGGTTTTAAACGAGTTGTTTTGATTCAATTCCCACGTGAAGGCTTTTGGTCTGTAGGTTTTCTTACTGGAATCACGCAGCCTTCTGATTTTGAAAGAAAAGCAGTTGTTTATGTACCAACAGCACCTTTACCAAATTCGGGCTTTGTGGTTTTAGTAAATTTAGATGAAGTTTACGATACAGACCTTAAAGTTGCAGAGGCTGGTCAATTTGTTTTATCTGGAGGAATAATTTCACCAGATCATATTACCACTGCTCGATTAGACCCAAATAATGTTTATGAAGATCAAGCGAACAATTAAATAGTTTAAAATTTTAATTGTGTGCGTACCAACCAAGAGTTTGATTTTCTAATGAATATTCAGTAATTTTTTCTTGCTTGGTTCCATCATCATTCATTATATAGGCAGCAAAGACTAGAGTTTCATTCTGGCCTTCTTTGCTTGAGATGAATGCAATACGACTTCCATCAGGAGACCATACGGGATTTCTATCAGACTTATTTGAATTTATAGTTAGTCTTTTAGTCTCAAGACTCTCAATATTGATACTATATATTTCATCATTATTTTCAGAATTATTTGCCGAAGTAAAAGCTATTTCTTTACCATTAGGAGACCATGAATATGTTGTATCAAGACTTAAACCTTTATAAAGTAATATTGCTTCATTTGATTCGCTTTTACTACTAAGATCCATAATATATAAATCATTTACCTCGCCATCTGATTTTAGAAAAGCTAATTTTTCATTACTAGGGGACCATTGTGGCGCAAAATGTGTTGGATCTGTAGTTCTTTTTAATTCGTTTACACCAAGTGGATTTCTTTGAATAATTCCCCCGCTATCAATATCACTTGAAGAAATTGCTATCCATTCTGAATCTCTGGACCAATTATGGTGAGAATATCCTTTAAGATTTAATATTTCTTCAGAAGAACTAATGTCGAATATTCGTATATTATTTTCTGCGTTAAAAGATATATATCTTGCGTTTGGTGACCATTGTAAATTACTTATTGGCAGATTTTGATTGAACTCTTGATAAATTTGTATTTCATCTAGTTTGTCTCGATTAACACTAGCTATTGTATTGCTTGCAGTAATGAACAATATTTGATCATATTTTGGTGACCATGATGGAGAAGTATTAGAATTTGGAGAGACTATTTTTTTTAAATTGTTACCATCTGAATCAACCATATATATTGAATTCCCTTGAGCGAAAAGAATTTGTTCTTTTGATTCAATGAAACATCCTGAAAATATTACACTTAATATAAAAAGAATTACGGTTACATTAATTACCCTGAGATTAATAATGGGCGTACGTCTAAATGTATTTTGATTAATTAGATTCATAATATTGTATTTACTGTTTTACTGTTGCTTTTTGACCAGTACCGATAACATCTTTAAATTGAGGCATTACTTCTGTAGCAAAAAGTTTCATTGATTTCATTACTTTTTCGTTATCCATTCTTCCTATTTTGAATACACAATTTAAAGAAGTGATACCTGTAGTATCAATGAGTTTTTGGATCTTTTTAGTACAGGTCTCTGGGTCTCCAAATATTAACCATTCATCATAAACTGTATCCAAATCAGGTTCGTTATCCAAAACTTTTTCAATAGCTTTGCCTTTTTCTACTACTTGAGTGTTTCCTCTCAGTGAAGTTACTAATCGGTAGTGCCACATGGCATTATCCAATTCTTTTCGAGCCTCTTCTTCGGTTTCAGCAACATATATTTGTTTTTGGATTGCAAATTCTTGGGGCCATCCTGCACCACTTTCTTCAACAGCATTTTGAAAAACTTCCCAATTTTGTTTTACTGCTCCCGAAGGTGCACTTGAACCACCAGTTATACATTTATATCCTTTTTGTACCACCTTTTTAATACTATCTGGACTCTGGGCAGCTATCCAAAAAGGCGGGTGTGGATTTTGTATTGTTTTAGGAAAAATTGCAGTCTCAGGAATCTTATAATAATTCCCATCATACGTTATAGTTTCTTGTTGTAATGCTTTAGATATAATATCCAAGCTTTCATCAAACATTTCTCTATTTTCATTAATGTTTACACCTAAACGGTCGAATTCATATTCTTGATAACCTCGACCAAAACCAATTTCAATTCTTCCGTTTGTTAATTGATCTGCCATAGCAATTTCTTCAGCTAATTTTATTGGATGATGTAAAGGTAAAACTAATACTGCAGTTCCAACACGTATTGTTTTAGTTCTTTCAGCGATTTTTATAGCCATCATTAGGGGATAGGGTAAATATCCATAACTTGAAAAATGATGCTCAGCTAACCATACAGTATTGAAGCCTAATTCATCAGCTAATTCCGCTTGTTTTATAGCATTATCATATATAGTTGGTGAAGGTTGGACGTCAGGGGATTGTAAAAGTAAAAATACTCCAAATTGCATTTGCTATTCCTCCAGTTCGATTTTCTTAATCTTTGGATGGTCAAATAATATCACATATTAATTTTGAAATGTAACTTCTAGTTTTATACTTGACTCAGTTATATGCGCAATCTACAATCCTAGAAAGTGATTAAAGGGGATAATTATGAGTAACTCAGATGAAGAAGTAGTTTATACTTGGGATGTTATGGAAATAGGGCATTCAGCTCCACCGTTAACTATAGAAATTACCGAAGATTATATTTCTTCATATTCGAATTCAATTCAAAATAATAATCGACAACATCATGATACATCTGTTGCTCAATCACAGGGATTTCAGCAACTTGTTGCACCTTTATCTATGATATATAGTTTTGCACCAATGCGAAGACATGACATTTTTGAAAATTACGGTTATGTAGGACCAGAAAAATATACTAAAGCTCCTCGAAGTACTCCATTCGCTGGTACAGAGACTAAATTTTTTGGCATTCCTGTTGTAGCTGGCGATATTATTACCAGTACTACAGAGATTTTCAATAGATGGGAAACAAAAAGTGGCAACAAATTTGTAAGTTTCAAAATTCAAGCTAAAAATCAAAGAGATGAATTAGTGGCAGAATATCTTTACAATATTATTTGGGAAAGATCTGCAGGGCAAAAATCACGTTCATAAACGCTACAAGGGGGACAGAATGTCTATCAATGCCAGTAAAACAAATTTTAATGACGTATCTATAGGTGATGAATTGATTGAGTTAAATAAAACTGAAAGTCAAGAAACTATTGATATGTATGCAAAAGTTAATAATAGAGCAACTCCTACAGAAACTGATGAGGTTCGAAAGAATTTACATACAGATCCGGAATATGCTAAAACAGGAATTTTTGCAGGTACAGTCAATATGGGTGTAGCAACATGTGGACATATGATGGAAGCATTAGAATTATCCTTTCCTTATCAAAATTTAGCCTACAGTAAATTTAGCATGCGAGCTTTGGAGCCATTCAGACCAGGCGATCAAGTCAAATATTCAGGTAAAGTTAATAATAAATATGTTAATGAAGAGACTGGGAAAATTGAACTTGAGGTTGAATTAATTGGGACCAATCAATTAGGACAATTAATTGCTTCTGCTAATGTCATTGTACCTGAAGTTTAATTATACATTCACAATGTCAGTAATTAGTAAAGATTTTAAAAAAATCCAGATCATCTCTTAGTTTGGCATTACTTTTGATATCTTCTATTAATTAATCGTCATCAAGAATTTTTAAATAGTTTTGTTACAATAAGTTATCGATAATTACTTGTTGATCAATAAGTTTCGATAGATGTTCAATTTTTGATTTATGTAATAAATTTAGTTGGATAAATTGCGAGGATATAAGATTCAATGTTTCGTGTGTGGATGCATTTACAGAAATTATAGGAATTTCTTCTTCGCTTGCATGATATTTTATATAATCGGTGATGGTGTGTTCCCCGGTAAATATTAAACAACTTGTATTGTTGTTTATTGCCGCCATTTGAATATCTGGTCGATTACCTCGAACTACTACAGCTTTATTATTAAAACGATTGAAATAGTCTTTACCAGACCCTAAAACCATTCCGCCAATCATAATACGTTCTATAATTTTTGACTCATAATATTCAATGGGGTGTTCTGCAGTTAATATACCTTCCGTTATATCTAAAATATTACTACTGGTAATGCCTTTCATTGTTCTACTTTGCGGTATAGAACCTAATACTGAGATAGTAGAATTTTTAGTTAGTTCAACTATATGTGATTCCAAACCACGTTCAGAATATTTGGGGACAGAATTAAAAATAACTCCACTTATATTATTTTCAGTTATTTTCGAGGCATTATTTAGTTTTTCTTGTATGGTGGCAATCGAATCTGTTGTTTCCAACTTTATTATTAACACGATGCTAATTTCTGGTATTTCAATGAGAAATTGCGTAATTTCATGAGGTGTTTCATTGAGACTAGGAGCATCAATTATTAAATAATCAGTAGTATCTTTGAACTTGTTTATATCTTCAAGAATTTCATTTTTATTTTCTAAGCTTAAATTGTATGGAAATGATCCAATGTGATTTGGATGTAATTGCTTAATGAAACTAGTTTCAATAGATTCGTTATTTGAATTAAATAATTCAATACATGTTGATTTATAACCCTTATTATTTAGGGATTCTGTGAGTCCAAGCGCACAAGAAGTTTTACCGTCTTTAGGGTTTAGCGATGTAACTACAATAGTCTTCATTTTGATAAATTACGTTTATATATTTAGTAAAAAACACCTGACTCATACTATCATTTTTAGATTGAAAAAGAAATGGAATTATTACCCATCAATTATTTGATTGAATTTTCGTACATTCTTATTTGTCATATAACTTGTTACTGTGAATAAACTAAGGGCAGCGCCTCCAAATGCTATTGCGAATGTAGGATTTGTAAAACCTGATATTAATCCAGCTTGAAAACCACTTAATGGTCTTAAGCTAAAGGTTAATCCATACAAACCCATAATTCTTCCTCTCAAATTATTTGGAACTGAAAGTTGCAGAGAACTTTGTGCAGAAATTGCAGGAAGGGTACCAAAAATACCAACAATAAACATACAAATTATAGCTAAATAATATGACTCACTTAATACCGATGATAGAGCAAAAATAACAACAGATAATCCACTCAAGAAACTTCCGATAACAACGTGAAAGAATTTTGAACCTAGATTAGGTTTTATAGCTATAACAATTGTTGTCGAGAGAGCCCCTAAT
>Ga0114932_10000933_pt1 | contig 34414 bp, 30 predicted proteins | sample 2SBtaG_2_FD_87286 | JGI IMG/M metagenome (GOLD analysis project Ga0114932, IMG submission 87286) | Deep subsurface microbial communities from Kolumbo volcano to uncover new lineages of life (NeLLi) - 2SBTROV12_ACTIVE470 metaG | ecosystem: Environmental > Aquatic > Marine > Volcanic ...
GGGGCGGAGGGGTCCCCGTTCACGAAGACGAAGGGCCCCCAGGTGGCCACGGCGAGCCGCGGCAGCGCCAACGCTTCCCGCGAGAAGTCCGCCCGGGCACCGAGCCGCGGGGCCCGGGTGAGCCGCCCGTCGAGGGCGTAGCGCCAGCCGTGGTACGGGCAGACGAGCTCGCGGGCGCGACCGCAGCCCCGGGCGACCGGCGTGGCCTTGTGCCGGCACACGTTGGACAGGGCCACGAGCCCCTGCTCGCCACGGACCACCAGCAAGGGCTCCCCGGCGACCTCGACCGCCACGTAGTCACCCACCTCGGCGAGCTGGGCGGTCCGCGCGACGGGCTGCCACGTGGCCCCGAACACCGCGGTCCGCTCCAGGGCGTCCACGGCGGGCGAGGTGTACCAGCTCGCGGGCGGCGTGCTGGCCTCGGCGAGCGGCCGTCCAGGAACGAAGGCCCTCACCTGAGCGTCAAGGTCCATGCTCGACTCCTCGTGCAAGGCTGGACAAGGCTGCCAGCAGCGGCTCGCGGGCGTCCGCTGTGGCCAGGGCGTGCGCGAGACGCTCCTCCCCCACGCCCCACCAGAGCCCAGGAACCTGCACCCAGGCCTGCTCCGGCGCAAGCTCGTCGGCCGTGGCCACCGGGTCCCGCACCACGAACGGCACGCCGGCCGCCGACGCGGGCACCCACCACCCCGCGACCGCCCAGATCGCCACGGCCCCCTCGGCGGTCGCTGCGTCGGCCATGGCGCCGGCCACCCGGTCGACGAAGACCTGTCCACGGGTCAGATCGGCGTCGTAGCCGGAGGTGTCCATCGTCACGGAGCACGCGCGCAGGCCACCGGACACGACCGCCGCCACATCCTCCGAGTCGCCGCCCACCACGAGCACCGTGGCCCCGTCCCCTTCGCAAGCCACCTCGTACGCCTCTCCGCTGCTGGGTGCTGGGGTCCACGTGGTCGCAGGCACGAGCGGCAGGTCGCGGAGCTCCCGGTGGAAGCGCGCTTCGCCGGGCCCCGAGCTGCGCAGGTCGAGCGCGGGGGTGGGCACCAGCTCACCCACCTCCAGGCCGAGGAAGGCCAAGGCCTCGCGCTGCATCGCCGGGGTGTAGCTGTGCGGCCCCGGCACGTGCAGCCAACGGGCGGTGGCGGGGAGTCCTTCGAGCTCCGCATCCGGACGTTCGCTCAGCCACAGCGAGGGCACGGACAGCTCCGCGACGACCGTGGGGTCCGGGCCCGGCCAGCCCGGCGAGACCTTGCAGCTGCAGCCCCCCTCGTCGGGACGCCGCGGCACGTCGGGCACCGCGGCCAGGACCACGCTCTCCACGCGCTCGTCCTCCAGGGCGAGCCAGAACGACAGCACCGCCCCGCCACTGGCGCCGGTGGCCGACACCGAAGAGAAGCCGCGCGCCTCGAGCACGTCCAGAGCGGAACGCAGGGCCGCGAGCTGCAACGACAGCGCGCTCGTGCCCGCCGCCGCCAGCCAGGCGCGGTTCACCGCCCCACGCAGCCCGTGCAGCGCGCGCTCCGGGCCGCCCCAGGACTCCATGCCCGGGTTGTCGACGGCGATCACGGTCACCCCGCGCCGCGCAAGGCGGTGCGACAGCTCCTGGGCCTCCGGCGCCGACTTGCCCGCCGCGAAGTGCCCGTGGGCCATCAGCACGGCGCGGCCGTTGGGACGGTCGGGCTCGTACAGCGCGGCACCGACCCGGAAGCTGGGCGCCGCGTCCAGGGCGAGGACCGTCACGCGGTAGCCGTCCAGCTGCAGCGGGGTCCCGTAGGCCGGCTCCGGGTCGCTCACGACCAGCGGAAAGGCCAGCCCGTGATCGCGAGGGGCCGGCACCGCCGCCTCGGGGGTGACCTCCGGTGTGCAGGCCAGCAGCGCGGTGGCGATCAGCACCGGGGCGCCCTCCGACCAGACGGTACACTGGCGCGCGCCCATGACCTCGCTCCTCGCCGCCGCGGCCTCGGCCGCCACGCTCGTCGTCGCCGCCGATGGTGGCGGGGACTTCAGCGATCTGTCCATCGCCCTCGCCGCTGCCGGGAGCGGCGACACGCTCCTGATCGGCGCGGGCAGCTGGGTCGGCCCCTTCGACACCGCTGGCAAGGACCTGACCTTGTCAGGGGAAGGCGCCGACACCCGCCTCGAAGGGGTGAGCGGCTCCGCCGTGCTCACCGTCAGCGGTGGCGCCGTCATGCTGGAGGGCGTGCGCGTGGTCCACGAGGACGGGGTCGGGATCGACGTCGACCAGGCCAGCCTCACCCTGGTCGACGTGAGCTTCGGCATCGAGGCCCCCGGCGCCACCGGTGGTGCCCTTCAGGCGGACAGCGCCACGCTCGTGCTCGACACGGTCACCATGGACGACGGGCTGGCCTACGCGGGCACCTTCGCGTCCATCGAGCGCAGCACGCTGGAGGCCACGGGGCTCAGCCTGGATGGCGCCGAGGCCACGGGATTCGCCGCAGGCATCTACGCTCGGGAGTCGTCGATCACGCTCACGGACAGCCGCTTCGAGAGCCTGCTGGGCGCGGGCTCCGGCGCAGGCCTCTTCCTCTCCGGCGGCAGGCTCGACGCGGTGGACACCACCTTCTCGGGCGTCATCAGCGAGAACGGTCACGGCGCCGGGGTCTACGCCGAGAACGCCACCGTCACCTGGAGCGGCGGCGGCATCACCGGCAGCTACGCCACCGACTACGCCAGCTCACCCACCTACGGCGGCGCCCTCTGCGTGCTCTACGGCGACCTGAGCGTGTCGAACGCCGAGCTGGCCGACAACCAGGCCTACTACGGGGGCGCCATCTTCGGCGAGGCGGGCGCGGTCACCCTCGACGGCGTGCAGACCGACTCCAACTGGAGCTACTACGGCGGCGTGGTCTACCTGCAGACCAACGGCGAGCTCCGCGACACGAACTCGGTCCACGAAGAGAACACCGGGTACTACTACGGCGGCGCCTACTACACCTACAACAGCGTCGACGTGGTGCTGACCGGCGTCACGTCCAGCGACAACTTCGCCTACTACGGCGGCGGCGGGCTCTACGCCTACTACTACGGCGCCGTGCGCGTGGTCGACAGCAGCTTCTCGGGCGGCGAGGGCTACTACGCGGGGGCGCTCTTGCTCAACAGCCTCTACAGCACCACGGTCATCAGCGGAACCAGCTTCGAAGACAACGTGGCGTACTACTACGGCGGCGCGGTCCAAGCGTACTACAGCTCCGCGCTCGAGGTCGTCGACAGCGTGTTCGACGGCAACTCGGCGGGCTCGTACTACGGCGGTGCCCTCGACATCTACGAGTCCAACGCCAGCTTCGAGCGGGTCACCTTCACCGACAACGAGATGGACGAAGGCCCGGGCGGCGCCGTGCACGTGCACCACGCCAACCCCGACCTCTACACCCTCGACTTCGACGGGTGCCGCTTCGAGGGCAACGCCGCGGGCTTCGACGGCGGCGCCGTCTCCGTGGAGAACGCCGGCGAGCTCACGATCCGCGACTGCGACTTCGTGGCGAACTCGGCGGGCTCGGAGCGCTACGGCGGCGCCCTGTTCCTCACGGGCAACCACCGGGTCACCGTGCAGAGCAGCCGCTTCTCGGGCAACTCGGCTGGCTACGGCGGCGTGGTGTACAGCCAGGATCCCTACCGTGCCAGCTCCACCGAGACCTGGACCAACAACACCGTGCAGGAGTCCACCGCGCGCGTGGGCGGGGTCGGCGTCTACGTGGGGGGCGAGGGCACGGACTGGACCCAGAACACCCTCGTGGGCAACACCTGCGTGGACGAAGCCGGTGTCTTCGGGGTCTACGACACCAGCGTGAGCCTGCGGAACAACCTGGTGGCCGAGGTGGCCGAGGGCGCCTTCGTGCACGACTTCGGCGCGGGCACCGTGGACGCGGCCTACAACGGCTTCCACGCCCTCGACTCCATGAGCGCCGGCACCCTCGACGACGACGCGCTCGCGACCCACGCCACGGAAGGCGACCCGCTCTTCGCGGCGTGGACCGCCAACGGCAACCCGGACGACGACCACTTCGTGCTCCTCACGGGCAGCCCGATGATCGACGCCGGCGATCCCGAGCTCACCGACCCGGACGGGAGCCGCAGCGACATCGGTGCCTACGGCGGGGCCGACGCACCGTCCGACGACGCCGATGGCGACGGCTGGCTGGCCTTCCAGGACTGCCACGACGACGATCCGTCCGCGCACCCCGGGGGCTCCGAGACCTGGTACGACGGGATCAACGGTGACTGCGAAGGCACCAGCGACTACGACGCCGACGGTGACGGTGAAGACGCGGCGGCCTGGGGTGGCGCAGACTGCGACGACGCGGACGCGAGCGTGATCGAGTGCGACGAGCCGGACACGGGCGCTGCGCTCGACACCGGCGACACCGCCACCGGAGACGGCGGCCAGCCCAACGGCGAGCGGCCGGAAGACGACATCGAGCTCGTCGGCGGGTCGGGCTGCGGCTGCAGCGGCGGCGGCTTCGCGGGCTTCTGGCTGTTCGGTGCGCTCGGGGTCGCACGCCGGCGTCGCGGGCCCGCTACCCGATAGCCCCCGTCACGCCCTCCACGCCCGTCAGGTGGTCGTGGGGATCGATGTCCGCGAGCCTCAAGAGCGTGGCGCCGACCTCCTCGACCGTCAGATCGTGGCCCTTGTCGCTCAGCTCGCCGGTCTCGCGGTCCACCCGCTCGCCGTAGAAGGTGCTGTCGAAGGCCCCGATGACCCGACCGCCGTCCAGCCGCGGGCCGGTCACGAGCATCGAGGTGTAGGGCCAGTGGTCCTTGCCGTCGAAGCCATTGAGCTGCGGCGTGCGCCCCATCTCGCTGCAGACCACCACCACGGTCTCGTCGGCGAGCGAGCCCCCCTGGCTGCCCTCCTCGGCCTCGAGTCGATCCATCAGGTCGATCAAGCCGCTGAAGAGCTGCTCGAAGTTGGCCGACTGGTACACGTCGTTGTCGGTGTGGGTGTCCCACCCGTAGTAGCTGAACGACAGCGTGGCGCAGCGCGAGATGCCGAGGCGCAGGGCGTCGACGGCGAGCTTCACCTGGCTGGAGAAGTCGCTCGAGCTCGACCAGTCGATGACGTTGGCCAGGTCCTTCAGCGAGCCCCCTCGCTCCAGCGAGGTGAGGTAGGCGTCGATGGCCTCGTCACGCGCCGACGAGGACGCGCCGTCGCGCGCGGCCGCGAGGCGTCGGGCCAAGTACGCGTCCATGCTCGCCTCCGCGGCCGAGCCGGGCGCTCCCACCGCGAGGTCGCTGGCGTCGAGGATGCTGCCGGTGAGCAAGCCCTCCAGCTGGCCGCTCGAGCCCGTGCGCGTGACCGCGGCCCCAAAGGCGCCGGGGTAGCTGGGCCCCTGCACCACGAGGTGGGGCAGGGCGAACCCACCGAGCTGCTCGCCGGCGATGATGGCGGGCCAGTCGCTCCGGTCGCCGGTGCCACCGGTCATCACCAGCTTCAGGCAGCTCTCGTGGGCGATGCTCGGGACCAGGATGCCGTTGAAGATCACGCTCCGGGCCGCGAAGCGGGCGAAGTAGTCGTCGACCGACGGCCTGTCGGCGTGGGCCACGTAGGAGAGGTCGCCCACCGCTCCGCGCTCGGCGGTGGCCTCCATGTCGATCATGGCCTCGTCGAAGGACGTGGCGAAGACCCGGGTGACGTCCCAGCCGCCGTAGCAGGTGACCACGAGGAAGCGCAGCCCGCTCCCGGACGCATCGGCAGCGAGCGCCTGCCCGAGCGGGAGCGCGGTGGCCCCGAGCAAGCCGGCCGAGGCGCCGGTGAATCCACGACGGGTGAGCTTCATCGTCGCCTCAATAGAGCAGGAAGTCGGGGTCGCGCAGGAGCACGCTCAGCAGCCCCGCCCACGCGGCTTCGGCGCTGGCTTCGGCTTCGTAGAGCGCGGTCCACAGCTCGAGGTTGGCCTCCACCTCGGGCCCATCGGCCTGCACCCGGTCCCCGAAGAGCTGCAGGTGGAGGTGCTGGATCTGCGCGACCATGGCGTCGCGGCCGGAGTCCGGCGTCTCGGTGAAGCCGACGTAGGGGAAGAGCCGGGCGGTGTCCTGCTCGCCGCGCTCGGCGTCGACCGCGTACCAGGCGGCGGCCTGGGCCACGCGCTCGTACACCAGCCCGGCGGTCGCCGTGATCTGCGGGGCCGGCGCCGTGACGTAGCCCCCGTCCACGCCACCCGCGAGGGTGCGGAGGCCGTAGGTGTCGGTCGAGAGCAGGTCGTAGTCGTCGTAGGTGAAGCGGAAGCCCGTGAGGTCTTCGAGCTGGCTCGCCAGCAGCTCGGGCCGGGTGAGCTTCACCGCGGCGTGCTGCGGGTCGTCGGTGGCCTGGATGCGGTACTCGGGCTGGTCGACGATCGCGCGCAACAGCGGCTTGATCGTGCCCTCGCCCGAGAGCAGCACCTCGCGGAGGTCGACCAGCACGTTGGTGTCGTCGAGGGTGACGTCGCGCTGCAGCAGCAGCTCCCAGGTGTGCTCCACGAGGCACTCGGGGAGGCGGTTGTCGCCCGCGAGCTGCTCGCCCAGGTCCGACAGGTTGTTGCCCGGCTCGCCGTAGAACCCGGGGGCGACCGTGGTGGCTTCCTCCCAGTACGACTCGCGCTCCGGGTGATAGCTCGTGATGTCGAGCCGGCTGTAGACGTAGCCGTAGTAGAAGCCCCACAGGTAGGCGGCGAGCGGGTCGAGGGTGGCATGGCAGCCCACGCAGCCTTCGTTGGTGAGCACCGCCTCGCTCACCGCGTCCTCGTCGAGCAGGTCGACGTTGCGGTCGAACTCGATCGGCCGGGAGAGGTAGTCGCTGCAGAGCAGGATCTTGGAGATGGCGTTCGCGCGGCCGCGGTTGGCGTTGGAGTAGGTGGAGCCGTAGCGCCACCACATGCCGTTGGTGCTCAGGATGCCGGCCGTGGGTCGACCGTCGGTGTAGGCGGCCACCTGCCAGCCGTCTCCGTCCTCCCGATCGAGGTCCCAGGCGGTGGCGAGGTCGTCGGTGGCCATCGTCCAGTCGGCCACCACCAGCTCCGTGAAGGGCAGGTCCTCCACCACGATGCGCGCCAGGATGCGGAGCGGCTCCTGGCCCACCGCCGACGCGAAGCCCACCTCGTCGTCGAGGCCGTAGGAGGCCGCGGAGACCGTGAGGCTGTCGACGCGGGTCAGGTAGATCTCGCCGAACAGGTCGACGATCCGATCCTCCAGACGGGGGTCCTGCACGAAGGCGTCGAGCAGCTCCTCGAGGGCATCGGGATCGGCTTCGACGGCCTCGATCTCCGCGACCGTGGGGCGCACGCCGCGCAGGTCGAGGCTCGCGCGGAAGAGCACGGCGACCGGATCGGCTTCGACGGCCTCCCCCGTGTCGAGGGTCTCGGCCGGTTCCTCGGCGCTCGTGCCAGGGTCCTCGCCAGGGGTGGCGGGCTCGCCTGGCGCGGTGGCACACGCCCACAAGGCCATCAGTTCCACGGCCGGTGCTCCCAGGAGAAGAGCGCCGAGAAGTCCGGGCACACCTCACCGAGCTCGTCGGCGCCGAGCCAGGCGGTTCCGCAGCCGTCGCAGTCCGGCGGGAACACCGCGCCACCGCTGTAGGGCGCGCCGTCGAAGAGCACCTCGTACCAGTCACCGGTGGCCGGGTCGCGGAGGGAGACCGAGCCCCCGGCCTCCGCCTCGCACGCCGAGCCGAGCCCTTCCGACGAGATGGCGAAGTTCTCGAACACCGCCGAGTCCGTGGACAGATCGAAGCCGGTGACGGCCCCCTCGAGGGTGAGGCTGTGCCCCAAGGCCATGTCCCACACGTACGTGGCGACGAGATCGAGCGAGTAGCTGTCCTCGATCCAGGTGCCCTCGGCGCGGTCGCCTCCGCTGTACCGGGCATCGCCAGCCCAGCTCGCGTAGCCGTACCAGGTGTCGTCGTAGGTCAGGCGGTAAGTGTAGTGGTACCAGGAGCCCGCCAGCTCCACGGTCTCGCCGGTGCGGTCGGTGATGGAGCCGTAGCCGGCCAGGTAGGCCTGGTCGTCGTAGAAGTAGTAGCCCGAGGTGTAGGGCTCGTAGCGGTAGCTGTAGCCGTAGCCCGAGTAGACCGAGCCGACGTCGCTCGTGCAGCTGTCGTACCAGTAGTCGTAGCCGGTGTAGTAGTCGTAGAAGTACGGGCAGTCGGCGTCCTCGCCCTCTTCCATCAGCTCGTAGTAGGTGGTGGTGAGGGTCTCGGGGTCGAAGAGCAGCATGGCGTCGAAGGTACGGGTGAGCGCTTCCTCGATCGCCCCCAGCGAGAGCACCTCGTCGTCCGACCCTGCGTCCTCGTACACGTAGTCCGAGGGCTCGTCGTCGTGCTCTTCGGCCGGCTGGTCGCCCGCGTCGTCGGCGTCGTCGACCGGCGCCGCCTCTTCGACGGGCGGATCCGCGTCCTGCTGCCGGTCGCTCACCTCGTTCTCCGGCGTCGTACACGCCCACAGCCAGATCAGGCTCGTCATGGCAGCCTCGTTCGCACGCTGAAAAGTAGCACTCCGAGGGGCTATGAGGGGGCGTGATCATCGTCTACGACCTCGACGGCACCCTGGTGGACTCCCGGCTGGCCCTGCTCGGCGCCCACGACGCCGCCTGGGCAGGCGTGGGCCTCGAGCGCCCGAGCGAGCACGCCATCCTGTCGCTCATCGGGCTGCCGCTGCGCGACATCTTCGTCGAGCTGGCGCCGGAGCAGGACCCCACGCCCCTGGTCGAGGGCTACAAGGCGGCGTACCGCGCCGCTGCGGAGACCCACGAGCGCCTGTTCGACGGCATCGAGGCCCTGCTGGCCCGCGACCACCGGGCCGCGGTCGCGACGGGCAAGGGGCAGCTCGGTGCCGAGGCCACGGTCGCTCGGCACGGCTTGACCGAGCGCTTCGAGGTGGTGCTCGGCGGCGACGCGGTGCCGCGTCCCAAGCCCCACCCCGACCTGCTCGAAGCCATCCGCGAGCGCACGGGCTGCGACGATCTGCTGATGATCGGCGACACGGTGTTCGACCTGCAGATGGCCCGCGCGGCCGGCGTGCCGTCGATCGGTGTCGGGTGGGGCCACCACCGCTCGGAGCGGCTCGCGCCCTTCGGACCGGTGGCCGAGAGCGTGGCCGAGCTCGACGAGCTCGTGCAGGCCCAGGTGGCCGCGTCGCGGTAGAACGGGAGCAACCAGCTTCCTCGGGGTGCCCATGAGCTCCAGCGCCTTCCTCGACCGCGTCTTCTCGAACCTCCCACGGCTCGGTGGCCGCTTCGACTTCAACAGCTGGCGCCACGCCGGCCGCCCCACCAGTGAAGGCGTGGGCATCCTCCCGATGTCGGGTGTGGACGTCGACGCCGTGGCAGCCAGGGTGATGGACGTCGCCGGCTACGTCGGCAACATCGACTACGTGGTCGCGTGCCGCGCCACCGGCGACGAGGGGCCGGGCACGGTCTGCTTCTACCAGCGCATCAAGGTGCCGGTGCTCGCCGAGATCCAGATGCACCTGAAGCTCACGGACCACGGCGAGCGCGACGGCTGGCGGGTGCTGGCCTGGGACCAGCTCGAGGCCCAGACCGCCGGACTCGACCCCAAGCGCGGCGCCCGCAGCGCCTACAACGTGGGCGCCTGGCTCATCAAGGCCAACGCCGTGGGCTACGCGCTCAGCTCCGCGCCGCGCAAGGAGGACGTGGGTCGGCTCAAGTTCGCCGCGCTGACCAAGGGCGCCGATGCCGGCGCGGCCCAGGTGGTCAAGGCCAACATCGAGGGCATGGTGAGCTGGTCGCGCCGGTGAGGCGAGACCAGCCTCCCTAGGGCCCGGTCTCGGCGGGCTCGACGCCCTCGTAGATCGCGTCCAGCTGCGACACGGCCACCGAGAGAGGCTCCCACATCGCGACCACGCGCTCGTCGTCGGGGGTGTACAGGTTGTCCTCTTCGGTGGGGTCCGACGCGCGGTCGTAGAGCCTCCGGCGTCCATCCCAGCGGAACTCCAGGCGCAGGTCGCCCACCACGACGTCCTGCAGCGTGTCGTGCTCGCTCAGCCGCCAGGTGAAGAGCGCACGGTCGGCCGGCGCGTCGCCCACCGGCAGGCCGCTCAGCGCAGGCTCGTGCTCCACGCCCAACAGCTCCAGCAAGGTGGGCAACACGTCGACATGGGTGGTCGGCTCCTCCCAGGCGCGACCCTCCAGGTCGGGCGCCCAGAAGGCCACCAGCGCACGTGCCTCCTCGGGCTGGAGGTCGTACCCATGGCCGAGCTCCTTCCGGTCGAACAGCTGCTCGCCGTGGTCGGTCGCGAGGACCACCACCGTGTCGTCGAGCGCCCGCTGGGCGTCGAGCTGGTCGAGCAGGGCCGCGAGCTGATCGTCGAGGTAGCGCAGCTCGCCGGCGTAGCGGCGCTCGATCCGCGCGAGCGCGGCGGCCCGTTCGTCCGCGCTGATGTCGGCCCAGGCCGCCGCGAGGGACTCGAGCCCCTCGCTCGTGGACAGCTCCCAGTCCAGCTCGTCGAGCTCGTCCAGGCCCTCGAGGTAGGCCTCGGGGGGATCGTAGGGGCTGTGCGGATCCATGAAGTGTGCGTGCACGAACCACGGCGCGTCTTCGGCTTCGAACAGGTCGACCAGGACCAACGCCGACGCGGCCACCACGTCGGCGGGCTGGCTGGTCTTGATGCGAAGGACGTCGTAGCCCTGGGCGAAGGCGTAGCGGGGGTCCAGGAAGGGGTTGGAGGTCACCAGGCCCGTCTGGTAGCCGGCGCCGGCGAGGATCTCGGAGAGGATCTCCGCGTCTTCCGGCAAGGGGGCGATGTCGACCTTGGCCTCGGTGCGAGGGCCCCACCCGAGGTCGAGCACTGTCTGTCCAGTGAGCAGGCACACCATCGAGCTGAAGGTCCAGTTGGAGCACGAGCGGTGGTGGTCGAGCACGAGCGCGTCGCCCAGCATCGCCTCGAGGCGCGGCATGTTGTCGGCGCCGCCATAGCGGGCCAGGCGGTCCAGCCGCAGGGTGTCCAGCGTGATCAGGAGCACGTTCCTGCCGCTCCCGTAGACCACCTCCACGGGCTCGGGAGCGGCGGTCTCCCCCACCCGTTCCGTCGCACATGCCAGCAGGGTCCACCACACGCCGGGCAGGGTAGCCGCTCCCGGCCCGGTCGCAAGCGCGAGGATGTCAGCTGATCGACGCCAGGAGCCGGTCCAGGGCTTCGGTCAAGAGGCCCTCGCTCGTGCAGAAGGTGAGGCGGATGTGGCCGGCCGCGCCCGGACCGAACCACCGGGGGGCACCGGGCACCACCGCGACCCGCCCGTGGTCGAGCACGTGCTGCGCCACCGCCAGCTCGTCGCCCAGGCCGAGCCCCCGGATGCCCACGAAGAGCACGTAGGTCCCCTCCGGGGCGGTGACGGACAGGCCCGGATGCTCTCCGAGCCTGCCCACGGCCAGGTCCCGCATGCGGCAGAGGTGCGCGACGAAGGCCTCGGCCCAGGGCCACGCGTGGCGGTACGCGGCCTCGGCCGCGACCTGCGACAAGGTGGCCACGCCGTAGGCGGTGGTGGGTGCCCGGCTCACCTCGAGCAGCTGGTTCCTCACCTCCGGCGTGGGCGCCGCGAGGAAGCCGACACGCAGGCCCGCCAGCCCGAAGGTCTTGCTGAAGCCGTGCACCGAGAGCGTGCGGGCCGCCGCCGCCGCGCCGAGCGACGCGGTGGCCACGTGGCGCCTCGGCGCGTACACGATGTCGCCCCAGACCTCGTCCGAGAGGATCCAGAGGTCGTGCGCCTCGGCGAGGTCCACCACCCCTTGCAGCTCGGCTGCGTCCGGGACGCGGCCCAGCGGGTTGTGGGGGTTGCAGAGCGCGATCATGCGGGTGCGAGGGCCGATCGCCGCCGCGATCGCTGCCGGATCGATCCGCCCATCGTCTCCGAGCCTCACCCGCCTCACCACGCCGCCCGCGTGTTCCACGCTCGCCGCGAAGAGGAAGTCGACGGGGTCGAAGACCACCGCCTCGTCCCCTGGATCGAGCACGAAGCGGGCGGCCACGAACATGGCCGACGCCGCGCTGTCCGTGGGCAGGATGTGGTCCGGTGTGGTGCCCGGTACGCCGCGGCGAGCCACCTGGACGTGCGCGCAGGCCTCGCGGAAGCTCGGGAGGCCGTCGGGGGGCCCGTACGAGAACACCCCCCCGCTGGCGTACTCCGCGATCGCCCCCCGGATCACGGGCGCCACCGGGAAGTCGGGATCCGCGGCGGTGAGGGGGATGACGTCGGGATCGACGGTCGCCCAGCGCAGGTTGAAGGCACGCTCGCGCAGCAGCTCGAGGGCGACCGAATCGTCGGAGAACCAGTGGCTCAATGGACCACCGGGAGGGAAGGCTTGGCCGTGGGCGGCGCCAGGAACTGCGCGATCAAGGTCTCCCCGCCTTCACGGATGGCGTGCAGGCGCGGCAAGCGCTCGGCGGCGAAGCCCGCGAGACCTTCCGGGCCCGGATCCTCGCGGAGGGCCCTGCAGAGCAGGACCGCGTCGACCAGCGCTGCGTTGGCGCCCTGGCTCGTGAGGGTGGGGTTGGGGTGCCCCGCGTCGCCGATCAAGGCGACGCGGCCCTTGACGAGGGGCGTGGGCGCCTGGGCATCGACCGTGCGCCACACGTGGCTGCGGCTGAAGTCGGTCCGTTCCACCAGGTTGCGCACCGGATCGGCCCATGAGCCGACCAGCTGCCGTGCGAACAGGCTCCGTGCCTCGGCACTGCGCGGCACGTCGGGCCACCGTCGAGCGTCGTACTGCAGGAACCAGATCACGGTGCCGTGCGCGGCGGGAACCACCCCCACCGCCAGGCCGCCGTCGGGGTGCAAGGTCTTGAGGAAGGTGCGGTCGTACAAGGCCGAGACGTCGGGAGCCGTGCACGCGCTCACGAGCTCCCGCACCGGCGACTCCTCGGCGCGCCACTCGGGAAACAAGGTGGGCCGCACCACCGAGCGCACACCGTCGGCGCCGACCACGAGATCGAAGGCCTCTGCTGCGCCGTCTTCGAAGCGCAGCTCCACGGAGCGCTCGTCCTGGTGCAGGCCGACCACGCGCCGCCCCCAGCACATCGAGGCGCTCGGCACCCCCGACGCGAGCAGGCGCATCAGGTCCAGGCGCGCGATGCCCCGTTGCCCGCTCAGGCGCGCATGGAGCGTGGCCACGCCCTGCGGCGTTCGCAGCACGGCGAGGTCCAGGGGGTTGCTGAGCTCCTCCACATCGCTGCGCAGGCCCAGCTCCCCCATCGCGTCGAGTCCGTTCGGCAACAGCAGCAGCCCCAACCCGCTGTGGCCCACCCGCGTGTCCCGCTCGAAGATGCGCACGTCGGCGCCAGCCCGGGACAGCGCGGTGCCCAGGGCGAGCCCACCGACCCCGCCCCCCACGATGCCGATCCTCACGGCACAGCCAGATCCGCGGCGCAAGGACGTCCCATCAAGAAGCCCTGGGCCCGGTGGCACCCGAGCTCCACCAGCCTGGCGAGCTGGTCTTCGGTCTCCACCCCTTCCGCCACCACCTGCAAGCCCAGCCCCTGGGCCATTCCGAGGATGGCGCGCACGATGGCTTCGGCTTGGGGCCTGGTCAGCAGGTCGGCGATGAAGGAGCGGTCGATCTTCACGACGTCCACGGGGAAGCGGTTCACGTAGGCCAGCGCAGAGTAGCCGGTGCCGAAGTCGTCCAGGCAGATCCGAACCCCCAGAGCACGCAGCTCCGCGAGCACCTGCGCGACCCTGTCCTGGTCGGCGAGCAGGGACGACTCCGTGATCTCCAGCCGCAACGCGCTGCCTTCCAGCTCCCGGGAAGCCAGGTTCCGGCGCACGTGCGCGGCCATGTCGTGGCTCAGGAGGCGCTCGGGCGACACGTTCACGTTCAGCACCACGTCGCGCCCTGCGGCACGCCAGCGTGCGGCCTGGTCCAGCGCCTCCTCCAGCACCCAGGACTCGACCCGGTCCATCAACCCCGCCTCGCGCGCGACCGCCAGGAAGCCCTCCGGCGGAACGATCTCACCGTCCCGGCGCCAGCGCACCAGGGCTTCCACGCCGCACATCTCCAGGTCCGGCAAGCCGTAGATCGGCTGGTAGTGGAGCAGCAGATCGCCCGCCTCGATCGCGGTCCGCAGCCGCTGCTCCACGCGCACGCGGTTCACCAGCTCCTGCCGCATCTCCGGTCGGAAGACGACGGTGCAGGCCCGACCGCGCGCCTTGGCGCGGTACATGGCCGTGTCGGCGTCACGGAGCAGATCGTCGCTCGAGGCGTGCTCCGGCCCTGCGAAGACCAGGCCGAGGCTGGGCGACACCACCAGGTCCGCTCCCGACAGCCGCACCGGCTCTCGAACCGCAGCCTGGATCCGCTCGGCGGCCTCGAGCACCCGCTCCTCGCGGAGCCCCTCGAGGAGCAGCGTGAACTCGTCGCCACCGAGACGGGCCACGGTGTCGACCTGGCGCACCGCGCGCCGCAGGCGACCCGCGATCTCACAGAGCAGGCGGTCGCCCGCCGCATGCCCCAGGCTGTCGTTCACGTTCTTGAAGCGGTCGAGGTCCAGGAACATCACGGCCACGCGACGGCTCGGGTCCTGGGCGCGGCGCTCCATCGCGGCGCCGAGCCGCTCGTCGAACAGCGCCCGGTTCGGCAGGCCTGTGAGCGTGTCGTGCAGGGCCTCGTGCCGCAGGCGAAGCTCGGCGACCTTCCGCTTGGTGATGTCGGACTGCGACCCGGCCACCAGCAGGGGGCGCCCCAGGCCGTCGACCTCCGCGAGCCCGCGGCACATCATCCAGCGCCAGCTGCCGTCGCGGTGTCGGATCCGGTAGTCGCACTCCACGTGCGCGCTCTGGCGGTCCACGTGGAGCTGGAGCTCCGCGCGCAGGGCTGCCCGGTCGTCGGGGTGGACCAGATCCAGCCAGTGCTCGAGATCCGTGCGGTGCTCGAGCGCCGGGTACCCCAACATCTGCCGCCAGCGCGACGACAGCAAGAGCTCGCCCGTCTGGAGGTTCCAGCCCCACATGCCGTCGGTGGCTCCTGCCGCCGCCAGCGCGAAGCGGGACAGGGAGGCCTGGAGCTCCTCCTCACGGGCGACCTGATCGGTGACGTCCCGGCGCAGGCACATGTAGGCGACCACGTCCCCATCCCCGTCGATCACCGCCGAGATGGTGCAGTCCGCCACGAACCGCGATCCGTTGCGGTGCCGGCTCGTGATGCGACCCTTCCACGACGCCCCGGTCGCCGTGCGCTGCCAGATGGCCTCGTAGAACGCGTCGTCGTGCGCGTCGGAGCGGATCAGCTCGGCGGGCGTGCGGCCGATCGCCTCGTGGCGGTGGTACCCGGTGAGCCGCGTGTACGCGGGGTTGACGTAGCGGAGCGTGCCCTCCGTGTCGGTGAACTCGATGGAGTCGCCCACGTGCTCGGCGGCCTGGCCGAGCCGCGCCAGCTCTTCGAGCCCGACCACCTTCTGCTCCAGAGCGTCGCAGCGGGTCTGGAGCTCGACCACCTGCTGTTGCAGGAGCTCGGGATCCAGAGCTGTGGCGTCGTCTTCGAACTCGATCGACACGGTACGCAGAACAGGCCAGGCCATGCCCGCTACATCGGACGGATGCCCGTCCGACCTGAGCGGGATGCCCCCTGGCGCTCGATCACCAACCGCAGCCGATCGACCACATCGAATCATCCGAGGCCCCGAGCTCCTCGAGCCAGGTGGCGCCCCAGTCGCTGGCGCGGTGCACGAAGTCCGCCACGTCGGCGTCGTCCGCGGCGGCATCCTGCATCCACGAGCTGTCAAGATCGATGCGACCCTCGGCGTTGCCGAGTCCCGGGATCCGGGTGGCGAGGCGGGTGGAGTCCCCTTCGGACCACGGATCGTCGTCCGCGCTCGGCAACATGCCCGGCTGGTCGCTCCACGCCTCGATCCAGGTGATCTCACCGGCGTCGTTGAACGTGAACTCCTCGTAGATCGGGCAGCCGAGGCCCTCGTGCGCGTCGTAGTAGAAGGTGACGCGGCACCGGCCGAAGGGGTTCTGTTCGAAGAACCGGCAGTCCCGCTCCACCACGATCGACGGGAACAGCTGGAGCAGCAGATCCCCGTTCACGATGTTGTCGTAGCCGTAGGCGGTCAACATCAGCCAGGGAGGCCACTCCCAGCGTGCGACGAGCTCGCTGTAGGGCGGGGGCTCCTCCAGATCGACCGTGTAGTCCATGGTGTCGAAGTACAGGCTCGAGGAGGCCACGTACTCGTCCGCGGTGAGCGTGGGCTCCAGGCAGTCGGCGAACGCGCCGTCGTGCCCGCAGCGCTCCCCCGCCGTGTCGCCGGACGTTGGGCCGCTGCAGGCCACGAGCACCAGGTGGATCACAGCGGCCTCCAGGCGGCCCGGGGCAGCTCGCCGGACACGGCGGGTTCATCGGCGGCGAGCAGGTAGAGCGCGCGCCGGTTCCTCACCTCGTCGGTCTCGTCGGGCGTGCCGACCGCCAGCCCGTCCTCGCCGAAGCCCTGGTAGGCCACGGAGCCCTCGAAGCCCCGGCTGCGGAACCAGCCGGCGATCGCTCGGGCACGCGCCTCGGACAGGCCCTGGTTGCCAGCTCGATCGCCGACCGTGTCGGTGTAGCCGGCCACGAAGAGCTTCACGTCCACGATGCTGCCGTACTTGGCCAGGACCTCGGAGAGCTCACCGTACGCCGCCTCCAGCTTGTGGGCCTCGCTCTCGGCGATCGCGGCGCTGCCGGTGGCGAAGTGCAGGTCCTCGTGCGGGATGGCGTAGCTCCAAGGGGACAGCTCGAGGCTGGCGGTCAGCCCGTGCTGATCGGTGCCGGTGAGCGCGAGCTTCAGGATCTCCGCGTCGGGCTGGGACCACTCCAGTTCGAGGGGTGTGCTGCCTGCGTCGCTCACGGCGCCTCGGCCGACCGCGTGCCCGGTGGCGTCGAAGACCTCCACCTCCACCCGGGTCAGCGGGCGGCTGCCCGCCACCGAGATCCGCTGGGCGTCCAGGTCCAGGTCCGCCTTGTCGACCGTGAGGGTCAGGGCGTCGAGCACCTGGACCTCGAGCGACAGCGGCATCTCTCCATAGCTGCCATCGGCCTCTTCCAGGCGCAGGCTCCCGGAGCACGCGTGCGCTCCGAGCGCCAGGCCGTCGAGGGACAGCGTGACGGTCTGCCCCGACCTGACCCGCTCGGAGATGGCATAGGCCTGCCCCGAACACGACAACCGGGCATCGAGCGCGCCCGACACGCCGAGCACGAACGACAGGCTGGCCGGCGTGGCCCCCGCCTGCGTGGTGCGCACCGCCTCCAGGGTCACCGCGTCCTGGGCCAGGGCCAGCGGCAGCAGGATCATCCCAGGCCCGACCGGAAGACCATGAGCACCAGGGTGAGGAGCCAGAGGCCGTGGAAGATGCCGTTGCCCACCGCGAGCCGCTTCACCAGCGGCGCCACGCTCTCGCGGCTGCCGCCGGCCGCCAGGGCGGCGTCGATCGCCTTCCACGACCTGCCCACCACGCCGCCGCCCACACCCAGCATCACGAAGCCCACCGTGAGCCCGATGTGGATCGGCACCGGCACCGCTCCCATGCCGCCCAGCACGACGATCAGGCCGATGCCGCTGAGCACCGTGAGGCCCCCGGCGGACGCCGAGATCTTCAGGGAGCGGCTCATGCGCTCGCGGAGCAGGTCCAGGTTGCCCTCGGGGCTGGCGAGGGTGCGCCGGACGTCGCCGGAGCAGAAGAAGATGGCGCCGATCCAGAGGGCCATGCAGCCGATGTGCACGAGCCGGAGCGAGAGGTAGAGCAAGGGGGCCTCCAGGACGGCCTCCTACTTCGTTCCCCGCGGCGGGGCCGCTCAGCGGGATCGCGCAGAAACACGCTCTGGTGGACCCAGCCAGGCGCCGAGCCGACCCGCGGGCGGAAAGCCGTGCCGACGCTCGTCCCCCGTGAGCAGCCCCACGCACGCCACCTGCCGCTCGCTGTCCACGGTCCCCTCGCCCGCGGCCGCGGCCAGGACCTGCTCCAGGGCCCCCGAAGGCGGCCAGGGGTGCCGCCAGTCGGCCGACGGCGAGAACCAGGACGGCACCAGCCCGAGGAGCACGGCCACGCCGACGCCGACCGCCACCGTCGTGCGCCACCGTCGCGGAAGCGGCCGCACCAGCGTGGCCCAGGCCAGCCCGAGCGCGACCGGCGCGCCGGCCAGGCCGACCTGCAGGAAGCGCAGCCGGATCTGGATGTCGGCGGCTCCCTGGAGGGCCACGGCGAAGGGAAGCAGTCCCGACACCAGGGCCACCATGTGCCAGGGGCGGCGCCGGAGGCCCCAGAGGGCGATCACCAGGCTCCCCGCCAGCACCGGCCGCCAGGGATCGACGCGGGCCTCACGAAGCCACGTGGTCTCCCCGCGCTCCAGCACGGATGCGGGCACCCGCTCCCGGATGAGGCGGAGCGTGCGGAAGGTCTGCGGGAGCGCTCGCGGGTCGCTCCACCCCCACAGGTAGGCGCCTTCCTCCAGCCTCAACGGCAGCGGCGCCTGGGGCTCGTACGCCACCTCGGTCATCGCGAAGGCCTGGTGCTCGAAGGTCCAGCTCCGGTCCGACCACGCCCAGCCGCCTGCGGCGTACGAGAGCACCAGCGGGAGCGCCACGAGGGCCAGCCGACCGGGCACCCTGCGCGGACGAGCGGCACAGGCCGCGACCACGACCACGGCGAGCGCTGGGGCCGCCCACAGGAGCCCGCGCACATCGACCAGCAGCGCCACAGCAACCCCGCACGCGCCCGTGACGAGGCCCGCCGGCGTGCGCCAGCGCGCAGCCACGGCGGCGCCGGCGGAGGCGGCGACGAAGCCCGCGATCACCGCCGGGTAGAAGGTGGCTGTGCGCGTGAGGAGCGTGAGGCTGCCCACCGCGCAGAACCCGAGCGACGCACACACGCCCCCGAGCCGACCCGCCAGGGCCCGCCCCCAGACGTAGGTGGCGAGCACCAGGCCCCACGTGGCCGCCAGCGAGCCCACCACGAGCGCGTCGGTGAGGCTCATGTGGCGGGCGAGCAGGGCCGGAAGCGCCGCGGTGACGCGCGACCGGTTCTGGGAGAACGCGTGCTCGGTGCCATCGCGGAGGGCGGCGGTGGAGCGGCAGTATTCGCCGAAGTCGGACGCCACGAGGGCCGCGTCGACCAGGTGGAAGCGGGCGAGCCAGAGGGTGCAGAGGGCGGTGACGGCGGTCGCACAGACCAGCGCCCGGGCGAGCTCCCGCGAGCGCCGAGTCATGGCGGCGTGCGGAAGCTGTGGCAGATCTCCGGACGCTCGGCGATCTCCACCTCGACCGCACGGAGGCAGTCCGCTCGAGCCGCGTCGTCGACCACCGCGTCGCAGGTGCCCACACCGAAGCAGGCCACGGCGGTGCCGAGCAGCCGTCCGGCGGCGTCCCCCCCGAGGTGCCGCGCTGCCAGATCCTCGAAGCTCTCCGCGGTGGGCCCGGACCGCAGCCAACCGTCCAGCGCGTGACGGACGCAGTCGGCCACGTGATCGCCAGCGAAGCGCTCACAGCGATCGAGGCGGGTGTGCAGGTCGGCGACGGGCACGGCCCGCATCAGCTGGAGCTCACACGGCTCGTCGCCGTCACAGGCCGAGAGCAGGGTGGCGTCGTCGACGTCCCCCGCCAGGGTCACGGCGTGGCGAACGCAGTCCTGGGCGAGCTCGCCGGTGACCTCCAGGCAACGCCGGACCCGGGCCTCGGTGCCGAGCTCCCCCCAGCTCCGATCCAGCACCTCGAAGCGACAGTCCGACGACGCGCCGCAGGCTGTCAGCTGCTCGCCGAGGTCGCCGCCGCGTTCCCCTCGGGCGCCCACCCACACCTGCCGACAGAGCGCATCCCAGTCGCCGGCCCCGGCACAGATCGACTCGACGCTCCCGGGGTGCCGGGCCGCCACGAGCGCCAGGCAGTACCCGTGGGCGTCGGTGCCCGCGTACGCTGCACAGTCCTGGGGGACCCTGGGGTCCGTGGGCGGTGACGCAGGCGCGGTCGGCGGCTCCCCGCACGCGCACCCCAAGCACAGGAGCCAGGCCATGTCAGTCCCGGTTCAGGTGCGCCGCGGAGATGCGTCGCTCGCACACGTGCTGGACGCGGCCCTCCAGCACCGCGCACACCGTCTCGGCGCTCTCGACCGGCACGCGTCCGCGGTGCGCGTCGATCCAGGTGAACAGCGCGGCACCGCGGAGCACCGGATCGGCGATGGCTTCGGCCGCGGCGACCACCTCGGCGGTGGCGGTGGGTGGCACGGCCAGCAGCACGTCCTGGCGGCAGACGTCCGGCTGGTCCGCGGCGGCACAGTCCGTGCCGACCTCCGCGCTCCCACACGCCAGGACCCACAGCCAGCTCATCGCTCGTCGACCACACCCACGGGACAGCTCACCCCCGTGCCGCCCAGCCCGCAGTAGCCGCCCGGGTTCTTGTGCAGGTACTGCTGGTGCTCCGGCTCCGCGTAGAAGAACGTCGCGCGTTCCGCGATCTCGGTGGTGATGCCGCCATGCCCGGCCGCTCGGAGCCGGGGCTCGAACGCATCGCGGCTCGCCTCGACCTCGGCGCGCTGCCCGTCGGTGACGTAGATCCCGGATCGGTACTGGGTGCCCACGTCGTTGCCCTGGCGCATGCCCTGCGTGGGGTCGTGCCCCTCCCAGAAGGTGCGCAGCATCCGGGCCAGCGATGCCCGCACGGGATCCCACACCACCAACACCACCTCGTTGTGCCCCGTCTTCCCGGTGCACACCTCTCGGTAGGTGGGGTTCGGCGTGTAGCCCTGGCCGTAGCCCACGGCGGTGCACACCACGCCGGGCAGTCGCCAGAAGGCCTTCTCCGCGCCCCAGAAGCAGCCCATGCCCACCACGATGGACTCCGCACCGGGCCAGGGTCCCTTCATCGGGCTGTGCAGCACGGCATGGCGCTCCGGCACACGCATCTCCGCCGTGCGCCCGGGGAGCGCCTCGTCGGGCGTCACCATGCGGGTCGTGTCACCGAAGCCGAAGAACATGCTCACCTCGCCACGAGGGTAGCTCGACCGATCGGCTTCCGGGGTCGAGCGCACTGGTTGCTCCAGCCCTGACGTCCGTTAGGCGCACTGCTGGAGGCCGCGACCCGGGATGCTGAGCTCTGTCGCCCTGATGCTCGCCTCGTCCGCGCAGGCGCAGAACCCCGTGGCGCTGATCGGGCTCGACGGCGTGGAGCCCGCGGTGCTCGAGGCGATGTGGGCGGCTGGTGAGCTGCCGAACCTCGCAGCCCTCGCCGAGCGAGGTGCCTATGCACCCCTCCGCACCGACTACCAGTCGAAGTCACCGGTCGTGTGGACCTCGGTCGCCACCGGTCGCACGCCCACCGAGCACGGCATCGAGGACTTCGTCTCCGCCAACACCGGCACCCAGGTGCCCGTCTCGAGCACCGACCGACGGGTCGAGGCCTTGTGGAACATCGCCAGCGCCAACGATCTCCGGGTGTTGCAGCTGGGATGGTGGGGCACCTGGCCCGTCGAGGAGGTCAACGGCGTGGCGCTGTCGTCCCGCGCCAACCTCGAGGAGACCCACTTCGGGTGGCCCGTGGACACCGAACGGCGGGTGTACCGGTGGCGGCGCATCGCGCAGCAGGTCTACGGCGACACCTTCCCGGGCGACAAGCTCGCCGCACCCGACGATCGCCTCTACACCTGGGTCGCGGTCGACCAGCACGAGCGCAGCGACTTCGACCTGACCATGGTCTACCTGCACCGGGTCGACCTCGCGTCCCACCGCTACTACCGGTACTTCCAGCCGGTCGACGGCGCGCTCGCACCCGAGACCCTCGCCACCCTGGAAGGTGACGCCCTCACCTTCTACGACGCCTACCGGGCCGTCGATCGAGCCGTGGGCGACATGGTCGCCGCGATGGACCAGAACACCAACGTGCTGGTGGTCTCCGACCATGGCTTCACCCACATGGACACCTACCACGTGGTGCACTTCCGGCTCGAGGCCGTGCTCCAGCACCTCGATCTCTGGCGAGGAACGCCCCAAGGCGTGGACTGGCGCCGAACCAGCTTCTACGTGCACTCGTCCCCGAACATGCGCGCCAAGAAGAAGGTGCGCGTCAACCTCGAGGGCCGCGAAGCCTTCGGCACGGTGGCGCCCGAAGAAGCTGACGCGATGGTCGCGGAGCTCCGCGAGACGCTGAGTCGCGTGGTCTGGAAGCACAGCGGTGAGCCGGTGTTCCTCTTCCCGGAGAAGCTTCCCCACCAGGACTGCGAGCTCGTGGTCGAGGTCGACACCACCGATCCGGGCGACATCATCGAGCTCGACGGCCGACGGGTGCCCGACGCGGTGCTCAACATCGTGCAGCACAGCGGCACGCACAACGGCCGCCAGCCCGGCGTGCTGATCGCGGCCGGTCCCGACATCGCGCAGTCTGCCGAGCTCGAGAACCCCTACATCCTGGACATCGCGCCCACCCTGCTCCACGCGCTCTCCCTCCCCGTCGCCGACGACATGACGGGGCGCGTGATGCGGGAGCTCTTCACCGGCGACCTCGCCACCCGAGAGGTCGTCCGCATCCCGAGCTGGGAGCCGAAGGGTGCACGGCAAGGCGACGCCACCCCCTCGGACGCGGACGAAGAGATGCTCGATGCGCTGAGGGCCCTGAGCTACATCGACTGAGTTGGAGCTGCCTTGATCTGGACCCACCTGCTCGCCTTCGCCGCGCCACCGTCCGCGGGCGCGCTGACCACCGAGGTCGAGCCGCTCGCACTGCTCAACCCCGACCTGTCGCAGGACAGCGGCGAGGGCCTCGGCCAGGGCGACAAGATCGCCGACAACGGCATCCCCGATGGCTGGAGGGGTCGGATCCGATCGGGCACCGTCACGCTCACCGCTCGGGAGCGGGGGACCGAGGTCGCCTACTCGGCCGACGCCAACGCCACCTGGGGAAGCGTCAGGGTGCCGGCCTCGTCGGGGCAGTCCTTCCAGCTGACCACGGCGCTGAACACCGACGGCGCCCACAAGGCCACCCTGGGCATCGCCTACGCCGGCGAGAACGGCCTCATCAGCTGGGACCCGCGCACGATCGCCACCGAGAGCCCTGGGTGGCACGACGTCACGGTCCGTGGGATGGCGCCCGAGGGCACGACCGAGGTCTTCGTGCGCCTGCTGTTGGCCGCACAGGACGGGGCGGACAGCTTCCTGGTCGACCCGATCGTGCTCGAGCGGGTCACGGCCGCCAGCCGCTCCACACGCTTCGATCTGCCTCGGGTCATCCTCTTCACGATCGAGACCTTCCGCTGGGACCACGCCAGCATGCACGGCTACGACCGCGCCACCACGCCCAACCTGGCGCGGCTCGCCGCCGAGGGCGCGGTGTTCACCCAGCACCGGGTGCAGGCTCCCTTCACCCGGCCGAGCCTGAGCTCCCTGGTCACGAGCCGCTTCCCCTCGAGCGTGGGGGTGATGGACAACACCGCGGTGCTGCCGATGAGCGCCGACACCGTGGCCGAGCGCTTCGCGGGCTCCGGCTACGTCACCGGCGCCTTCCTGGCGCAGTACATCCTCGGGCAGGAGTTCAACTTCAACCAGGGCTTCCACGCCTTCCACCACTACCAGAACGACACCACCGCGGACCGCGTCGGCCAGGACCTGATGCCCTGGCTCCAGGCCCACGCCGACGACAACCAGTTCGTCTGGGTGCACCTCTTCGACCCCCATGGTCCGTACCGGCCACCGGAGCCGTGGGCCTCGACCTTCGAGGGCGACGCGACCTGGGCGGCCGACACCCAGAAGCTGGAGCCGGGCACCGGGAACGAACGGGGGCCGGTGATCCCCGACTACGTGTACGACGCGGGCCAGGACGAGCGGCGTCACTACGTGGCGCGCTACGACGCGGGCATCGCCTACGCCGACGCGAAGCTCGGCGAGCTGATCGACTGGCTGGAGGCCACGGGTCAGGCGAGCGACACGCTCGTCATCGTGAGCGCCGACCACGGCGAGTCGATGACCGATCACGGGCGCTACTTCGCCCACGGCTCGCTCTACGAGCACGACCTGCACGTGCCGCTGGTGGTGTGGGCGCCGGGCCGTGTGCCGGCTGGCACGGTGGTGGACGAGCGGAGCGACCACCTCGACCTCGTGCCCACGATGCTCGACTACGCGGGGCTGGCCCAGCCTCACGAACTGAAGGGCCACAGCCTGCGGGGTCGCATCGAAGGCGGCACGGCGCCGGAGCCCTACAGCGTGGCGATGGAGGGCAAGCGGGCCGCGGTGGTGAGCGACGACCTGAAGGTCATCGTGGAGGATGGGGTGGCCGTGGCGGCCTACGACCTCGCCGCCGACCCGGACGAGGCCGAGAACGTGCTGGCGCAGCGTTCCGACGACGTGGAGGCGCTGGTCAAGGGCTACGAGCGCTGGATCGCCGAGCGGCTGAAGGACGACGCGCCGGCACCCGCCGCACCGGTGGAGCGCGCGATGTCCGAGGAGGAGATCGAGATGCTGAGGAGCCTGGGCTACATCGAGTAGGGGCGGCGGCCCTCACGACGGCACGACGTCCACCACGACGATCTCCGGATGGCAGAAGATGCTCGGTCGGCACCTCGGTCAAGGTCATCAGCGGACCCGCGCCCGGGAGGTGCACCTGGCCGCCGTGGGTGTATCGGGCGAACCAAGAGCGGGACGAGGGCGGCCTCGAAGAGCGCGCTGACCGCCAACAGCGCCGCGGAGAGCGGCAGCCCCACCGGCCCGAGCCGCCGCACCAGGACCCACCCCGAGCCGACGACCAGCGCGTAGATCCCGAGGCAGAGAACGTCCATCACGCACCGAAGCTAGCACCGGAGCGGCTGGTGTACCGTGCAAACCCCGAGGAGGTCCTGATGAAGCTGTTCCACTTTCCCGGCACCCGCGGCGCCCGCGTGATCTGGGCCGCCCACGAGGTCGGCGCGGATCTGGACGTGCAGCTGGTCGACGTCCGCCAGGGCGAGCACAAGACCCCCGAGTACCTGCGGCGTCACCCGCACGGCAAGGTGCCCGCCGCCGAGATCGGTGGCGACTCCTACTTCGAGTCCTGCGCGCTCGCGCTGCACCTCGCCGAGCGTCACGGGAGCGCCGACTTCGTGCCCAGCTCCGGTGCGCGCCGCCTCCGGGCCCTGAACCTGAGCTTCTACGCCGCGTGCGAGCTGGACCCCGTGGTCGTTCCGGCCTTCCTGCACAGCTTCGTGATCCCGGAGGAGCGCAGGAAGCCGGAGGTGGTCGAGGCTCACACCGCGACCATGCGGGAGGTCATCGTGCCCTACCTGTCGGGCGTGCTCGGCGACCAGGACTTCCTCCTGGGCGACCACATCACGATCGCGGACGTCAACGTGGGCTACGACCTGGCGCTGATGGCGCGCCTGGGCGTGTTGGACGAGCGGCTGGGCGGGCTGGTGGCGCGGCTGGCGTCGCGGCCAGGTTTCCAGGCAGCCTTCCCCGGGTAGCCCAGCCGGCCACCGTGAAACCGCCCTGACAGCGCCCCCGCTCCCCGCCCCGTGTACATAACAATCGTTATGAACTCCGGAGCCACCATGCGCCTCGTCACCGTCCTCGCAGCCTCCCTCCTCGTCGGGCTCTGCGCCTGCGACCCCGAGACCACCGACGAGGTCACCTCGACCGGATGGTCGTGCAGCGACTACGAGATCATGCTCGACGTCGAGTACGAGCTGGCCCAGCAGTGCTCCAGCGACAGCGAGTGCGGTCAGGTCCTGAGCGGCACCGGCTGCGGCTGCGAGACCGACGATCTCGTCGCCTCCACGAGCTTCGACACGACCTACCTCACCGAGCTGCGGGACGAAGCGGACGACGTCGGCTGCACCTACAGCGTGCCCACCACCTGCTCCTGCCCCGCAGCAACCGGCTTCGTCTGCGACGCCGGCACCTGCGCGTGGGACTGACGTGGCCCTCGTCGAGGAAGCCATGCTGGGGTCCTGCTGGGCGCCGGACGCCAGACGTCCGGCTATCGTGAGGCGGCGCACGCCTCGGAGTCCTGGATGCTCTCCCTCGTTCTCGGCCTCGCCCTCGGCGCGGATCTCACCGTCGACGGCACCACCGTCACCCTCGACGGCACCCAGACCTACGACGCCATCGAGGTCGTAAACGGCGGGTCCATCGTGGTCACGGACTACGACGGCTCGGGCACCACGGGCACGCTCGTCCTCGAAGCCACCAGCGTCACCATCGACGCCACGTCCAGCATCGTGGCCGACGGCGCGGGCTACCGCGGCCAGTCCAACGCCGACGGCGAAGGACCGGGCGGTGGCGAGGGCGGCTCCTGCTGCCTCGACGCCGGCGGCGGCGGCGCCCACGGCGGGGCCGGCGGCGACGCCTCGCTGGACGGTTGCACCAGCACCGACGGCCAGGGCGGCGACGCGTACGGCGACGACGAGCCCGACAGCATCGACATGGGTTCGGCCGGAGGCGCCGCAGGCTCGCTGGACGGCGACAGCGGCGGCAGCGGCGCCAACGGTGGCGGCTCCGTGTGGATCGTGGCGGAGACCGTCACCATCGCCGGGACCATCACCGCCCACGGCGACGCGGGCACCGTGGTCAACAACGACGCCACCGGTGGTGGAGCGGGCGGCGGCATCCTGATCCAGGCGAACACGCTGGACTGCACGGGCAGCCTGCTCGCCGACGGCGGCGACGGCGGCACGGTCGACGACGGCGGCGGCGGCGGCGGCGGCGGCGTGGTCAAGCAGTTCTGGGACGCCTCCGGAACGGCGTGCACCGTGTCGACCACCCAGGGCTCGGGGGGGTGCGGAGCGACCGACGGCGTGGTCGGCACCACGACCGAGGACGAGGTCGACTGGGACGGGGACGGCGTGACCGCGTCGGAGGGCGACTGCGACGCGGCCGACGCCTCGGTCACCACCACCACCTTCTACGCCGACACCGACGGCGACGGCTACGGCGACCCCGACAGCACCACCGAGGCCTGCTTCGCGCCCTCGGACTTCGTGGCCGACGCGACCGACTGCGACGACTCGGAGAGCAGCGTCTCCCCCGGCGGCACGGAGACCTGCGACGACGTGGACGAGGACTGCGACGGGAGCGTGGACGAGGGCGCGAGCGACGCGACCACCTGGTACGACGACCTCGACGGCGACGGCTACGGCGCGGCGGGCACCGGGGTGAGCGACTGCGAACAGCCCTCCGACACGGTCGCCAACGACGACGACTGCGACGACGGCGACGCGAGCCTGAACCCCGACACCGTCTGGTACGCCGACGGCGACAGCGACGGCTACGGCAGCGCGGACAGCACCGAAGCGTGCGAGCAGCCCAGCGGCTACGTCGACGTGTCCGGCGACTGCGACGACGGCGACGCTGCGGCCAGCCCCGCGGGCACGGAGGTGTGCGACGGCGTGGACAACGACTGCGACGGCACCACCGACGCGGGCGCCACCGACGCGAGCACGTGGTGGGTCGACGACGACGGCGACGGCTTCGGCTACAGCGGCGACAGCACCGACGCCTGCGACGCACCCAGCGGCTACGTCGCCAACGACGAGGACTGCGACGACTCGTCGAGCGTGGTCAGCCCGGACGCGAGCGAGTCCTGCAACGACGTCGACGACGACTGCGACAGCGCGGTCGACGAGGACGCCACCGATCCGAGCACCTGGTACGCCGACGACGACGGCGACGGCTTCGGCGACGACGCCGACACGAGCAGCGCCTGCGACCAGCCGAGCGGCACCTCGGGTGCGGGTGGAGACTGCGACGACGCCGACGCGGACGTGAACCCCGACGCCGACGAGGTCTGCAACGGCCTCGACGACGACTGCGACGGCGACGCCGACAGCGACGCGATCGACGCCCAGGCCTGGTACGCCGACACCGATGGCGACGGCTTCGGCGACGCATCGAGCAGCCAGGACCACTGCGACGGTGTGTCCGGACACGTGGCTGACGCCACGGACTGCGACGACAGCGACAGCGCGGTGAACCCGGACGCCGACGAGGTCTGCAACGGCCTCGACGACGACTGCGACGGCGCCATCGACGACGACGACGACGACGTCACCGACCCGGACACCTGGTACACGGACAGCGACGGGGACGGCTGGGGCGACGGCGAGGCCGGCCAGGCCTGCGAGCAGCTCAGCGGCACCGCCAGCGTGGACGGGGACTGCGACGACAGCACCGCCGACGTGGGCCCCGGCGTCGAGGAGACCTGGTACGACGGCGTCGATCAGGACTGCGATGGGAACGACGACGACCAGGACGGTGACGGCCAGGCCTGGGACGGCGTGGGCGGCGACGACTGCGACGACGAGGACGGCAGCGTGTACCTCGGCGCCGACGACGGCTGGTACGACGGCGTGGACAGCGACTGCGCGGGCAACTCCGACTACGACGCCGACGGCGACGGGCACGACAGCGCCACCTACGGCGGCGACGACTGCGACGACGCCGACCCCGACACCTACCCGGGCGCCCCCGACGAGCCCTACGACGACGTGATCACCGACTGCGACGGCGCCGACGAGTGGGACGCCGACGGCGACGGCTACGCCTCGACCGAGGGCGGCGGCGACGACTGCGACGACGCGAACTCGGACGTGCACCCCGACGCCGAAGAGCTCTGGTACGACGGCATCGACCAGGACTGCGACGGCAACGACGCGGACCAGGACGGGGATGGCTGGGACGTCGACACGGACTGCGACGACCTCGACGCCGAGGTCTACCCGGGCTCCGAGGGGCTCACGAAGGACTGCGAAGAGGTCGACACCGGCTGGCTCGACACCGCCGACACCGGGGACGTCCAAGGCGACGACACCGCACCGCCGGTCGAGCTCGACGACACGGGCGACCCCACGATCGGCGGGGCCGACACGGCCGCCCTCACGGGCGCCGGCTGGATGAAGGGCGGCGGCGGCTGCACCTGCAGCGGCGGGCCGGTGCTCGGTGCGTGGTGGGCCCTGTTGGGGCTGGTGGCGCTCCGCAGGCGCCGTCAGGCCTCGACCCGGACCTAACGCTCGGCCATCCAGGGCTCCCAGGCCTTCTTGAAGGCCGTCTCCCCCTGCAGCCACCGCCGGAGCCAGCGCTCCCGACGCTCGCCGGAGATCCCGGTGGCCCCTCCGGCTGCGCGCATGCGCTGCCCCACCGTGTAGAGGCTGATGGCCGCCGCGACCGACACGTTGAGGCTCTGCATGACCCCGTGCATGGGCACCTGCACCACCCCGTCGGCCAGCGCTCGCGCCTCGGCGCTCACGCCGCTGAGCTCGGTGCCGAACAACAGCGCCACCGGACCGTCGATCGGGAGGCGCTCGGGCGGCACGGCGCCTTCGTCCATGTCGGCCACGTAGACGCGGTAGCCGCGCGCCTTGAGGTCCCCCACGCTCTCGGCGGTGGTCGAGAACAGCCGGCGCACCAGCCAGCGCTCGGCCCCCTTGGCCGCGCCCTTGGAGGGCTCGAAGTCGTTGGCGACCAGGTGCACCTCGTGCACGCCCACCGCCTCCGCCGTGCGCAGGATGGCGCTGACGTTGTGGCGCCGCTCCACCGCCTCGCACACCACCACGAGCCCGGGCAGCCGCCGGTCGAGCGCGTCCACCGCGAGGCGGAGTCGGCGAGGCCGCACCCGAGCCGCCGGCCCGCGCAGGGCCTCGGGCACCCGGTCCAGCAGATCGCTCATCGCGGGAGCTTGATCTCCGGCTTCTTGGGGTGCGCTCGGTACAGGATCACCATGCCGCCGATCGTGCCGCACAAGGTGCCGTAGGCCCTCTCGGCCAGCTCGGGGGCTGCGATCTTGGCCTTCTGCGGCGCGTTCTCGGTGAACTTCACCTTCACGAGCTCGTGGTGCTCCAGCTCCTCGTCCACCTTGCGCACCAGGGCCACGGAGAGCCCGGCGTTGCCCACCCAGGCCACGGGGCGGAGGTGGTGCGCGAGGCCACGGAGGTACTTGCGCTGCTTCGAGGTCAGGTCCATCGGCGCCTGCTAACCGTCGGGCGCCGCGTCCGGGTCGAAGTCGAGGCTGTAGTCGAGGTCGAGCGGCGCTTCGGGCAGTCCGGACCAGTCCAGCCCCCAGGCCGCCGCGGCAAGGCACGCCGCGGCCGCGGCCGGCGCTTCGGCATGTGCGCTCACGCGCGCCCCGGAGAGACCGCCGGGCTCGATGGCGAGGTGGAGGTCGACCCCGCGCAGCCGCGGGTCGAGCATCCACCAGCTCTGCAGGCACCCCCGCGCGCCGAGGGCGAGCGCCCTCACGCCACCCTCCAGCGAGGCCACGGGTCCGGCGGTCGCGAGCCCCTCCGGGGCCGAGAGCTCGGTCGGGGTGTCGCGCGCGAGGGCCACGGCCGGCTCGGCCGGTGGCGGATCGCGCAGAGCGTCGGCGACCAGGGCGTCGAGCTCGGTGTCGCGCGCCTTCCGGGCGTCGTCCTGCTGCTGGAACCAGATCGAGCCGTAGGCCACGACCGCGCAGACCACCACCATGCGGAAGACCATCCGCCGCTGGTGCCGGACCTGCGGTGAGACGCTCAGAGCAGGGCCTGGATCTCCGCCTTGATCTCAGCGGGCAGGGTTCGGGGGGCAAATCGCTTCACGATGGTCCCGTTACGGTCGACGAGGAACTTGGTGAAGTTCCACTTCACGGCCTTGGTGCCCAAGGCTCCCGGCGCCGCGTCCTTGAGCTGCACGAACAGGGGATGCGTGTCCTTCCCGTTGACCGCGATCTTGGAGAACATGGGGAAGCTCACGCCGTAGTTGATCTGGCAGAACTCCGCGATCGCGTCGCCCTCGTCGAGCTCCTGGCGGAAGGAGTCGCTCGGAAAGCCAAGCACCGAGAGTCCCTGGTCGGCGAGCTCGCCGTGCAGGCCCTCGAGGCCCTCGAACTGCGGTGTGAGGCCGCACTTGCTGGCGGTGTTGACGATCAGGAGCACCTGGCCTTCGTAGGCGCTCAGATCGGTGTCTTCGCCGCGCAGGGTGGTGACGGGGGTCGTGTAGTCCAAGCGGGTCATGGTCACTCCGGTTCGACGAGTCTAGTTCACCGCGCCGTCCTGCACGACCGCGTGCTCCAACAGAGCGTCCAGCGAGGTCCACTGCAAGGCGCCCGCGTGGGTGCCTTCGAGGAACACGGGGCAGGCCTTGCCCGCGTCGAAGGCCGCGGCCCACGACGGCGCGCAGACGCACCAGCGGTCGCCTTCCTTCAGGCCCGGAAAGCCGAACTGCATGGCGGGGGTCATCAGGTCGTTGCCCTGGGTCTTCAGGAAGGCCAGGAAGTCCCACGTGAGCTCGCAGCAGACGGTGTGGGAGCCGGTGTCGGACGCGTCGGTGTTGCAGCACCCGTCGCGGAACCAGCCGGTCTTGGGGGCGTGGGAGCAGGCCTGGATCGGCCCGCCCAGGACGTTGATGGGGGCATGCATGCGCCCGCCCTAACCCGGAGCGTCAGGCGGCCGGGTACGGCTCGGTACCTGCTACTCGACGCCGACCAGCTCCATCAGCTCCAGCACCGCTTCCAGGTCCGCGACCAGGGTCTCGGCCTTGGCGAGCACGGCCGCTTCCTCACGCCGCCACTTCTCCAGCACGGCGCGAGCCTCCAGCGACAGGCTGGGATCGGACAGGGCGGCCGCGTAGGCCGCGGCGTCGGTCTGGAAGGGCTCGACGAAGGCCGCGACGTCCGAGATGCGTCCCTCCACGGCAGCACGGCCGCTCAGGGCCGGCGCGTCGAAGCTCGCGAGCAGCTCGGCCGAGGTCCAGACACAGCTTCCCTGACGTCCCGCCACGGCGTGCTCCCACACCAGCGTGCCGCGCTCCTGCAGGTCCTTGTGGCCCTCGACGTCGGAGACCCGCAGCACCACGCTGTCCTCCCGCCAGACGCCGCGCAGCGGAAGGCTGCTCCCGGGCTGCACGTCGAAGGGGGCGTCGCACACCACCAGGCCCTGGCCCGAGGCCTTGGCGATGGCGGCCAGCGCCAGCTCGCCGTGGGTGCGGGGCTGGAAGCGCTCGGCGCCACCGGTCCGGATCGTCCCGGAGGTCCACGAGGCCCCCTGGCCATGGCTGATGGCGTGGGCGGGCACGGAGAGGCCGAGGAGGAGGCCGCTCAGGATGAGGGTCGCGGTCTTCATGGGCTCCTCCTTGGACACGCCGTCTTGGGGCTCACTTCCCCCGTCGGCACGTGGGGGCCCCGCTTTTAGGGTGCCGGCACCTCCAGCACCCGATCGCCTTCCACCCCGGTGAGCACCACGCTGCGCCCATCGGGCCACACCACGGCGACGAACTCCGCGCCGCTCCAAGCCCCCAGTCCGAAGCGCACCGAGAGGGCGTTCATCGACGCCCGGCTCGAGCCGGCCTGGAGGTCGCGGAACCACACCTCGTCGCCCACGCGCACCACCACGCGCGCCGACACGCCGCCCAGCTCCCCGGTGCCTGGCGTGACGGGCACCCGCACCTGCAGCCAGTGGTTCGAGCCGCGGTCGGTGTCGTTGCGGAAGAGGTTCACCGCGGTTCCGCCCGTCCCCGCGGTGACGATGTCCACGTCGCCGTCGTCGTCGTAGTCGGCGAAGGCCACGGCCACGTTGTGCGAGGTGCTCTCGGGCACCACGGGGTGGGACCAGGCCTGCTCGTGGAAGCCGAGCGGTTCGACGCTCTCGTGGGTGAAGCTCAGGTAGTCACGGTTGTCCTCCTGGGCCACGAACAGGTCCCACCACCCATCCAGGTTCAGGTCCTCGAAGCCCAGCCCCCACACGTACTCGCCCTCGACGCCCGCCGAGGCCGCCCCGTCGTAGTAGGTGCCGTCGGTGTCGCGTCGGAAGAGCCCGCTCGGGCCGATGTTGCCGACGTAGTACTCCTGCCATCCGTCCCGATCGAGGTCCGCGCCGTCGATCCCCATGGGGTTCCCCATCGGGTGGGAGAGCCGCGCCGCCTCGGTGATGTCGGTGAAGGTGCCGCCCTCGTTCTGCAGCAGGGTGCGGTTCTCCGCTGCGTCCCCCCGGTCGTTGAACACCCAGAGGTCCTGATCGCCGTCGTTGTCGTGGTCGGACCAGAGCACCGCGCAGGGGTTGCCCTCGGGCGCGATGGCGTAGCCCGCCTCGGCGGTGAGCTCCTCGAAGGTGCCGTCGCCGAGGTTCCGCAACAGGTAGCCGTTCGCGTCCTGGTCCACGAACTGCGACGAGGCCACCGCCAGGTCGAGCCAGCCGTCGTTGTCGAGATCGCCCCAGGCAGCGATCTTGGAGGAGCCGTTGGACGCCGGAACCGACTCGGGCCCCCCGGCTCCGCTCTCGGCGGTCCCATCCACGAAGGTGCCGTCGCCCTGGTTCACGAGCAGGAAGTCGTGGGGGTGGGCGGTGATCGACACGTCGAGGTCCCCGTCGGCGTCGAAGTCCGCGGCGGCCACCGAGTAGGTGTCGAAGCCCGCCAGGATCGGGCCGAGGCCGCTGGACTCGGACACCTCCAGGAAGGTGCCATCGCCTTGGTTCCGCCACAGGCTGCTGTCCCAGCTCGCCCCGTTTCCATGGCCATTGGCGATCAGCAGGTCGGCCCGGCCGTCGCCGTCGTAGTCGAAGAAGCCCACGCCCACCCCGTGGGTGTTTCCGCCGGACACGGCCAGCCCCAGGCCCGACTGGTGGGCGACCTCGGTGAGCACGAGCTCGCCTGCGGGCACCACCACGCCCTCGTGCACCGGGTCGTGGCCGAGATCGACGGCGTCGTCGAAGGACACGGTGGTCCAGAGGAAGTCGGCCTCGAAGGGCTCGCCGACCGGCGGCAGTCCGGTCTCGTCCGCGCCCGTCGCGGAGTCGGAGGGGGCAGGGCTCGCGGGGGACGAGCAGGCGGCGAGGAGCAGGAACACGCAGGGTCTTACGCACGAACGTACTCGACGGATGAACGTTAAGCGCGGGCATGCCCTGCGACGACGCCTACACCCAGGTCTTCGAGAACAACCGCCTCTGGGTCGCCGAGCGTACCGCCGAGGACCCCGACTTCTTCGAGCACCTCGCGAAGGGCCAGGCCCCGTGCTTCCTCTACATCGGGTGCGCCGACAGCCGCGTGCCGGCCAACGTCATCATGGGGGTGGAGCCGGGCGACGTGTTCGTGCACCGGAACGTCGCGAACCTCGTGGTGAACACCGACCTGAACGTGCACGCGTGCATCGACTACGCGGTCCAGCACCTCGGTGTGAAGCACATCGTCGTGTGCGGTCACTACGGCTGCGGCGGGGTGGCGGCCGCCATGCAACCCGCCGACCTCGGCCTGCTGAACAACTGGCTCCGCGAGATCCGGGACGTGTACCGGCTGCACGCCGCGGAGCTCGACGCCATCGCGGACGAGACCGCGCGCTACCGCCGCCTGGTGGAGCTCAACGTGCGCGAGCAGTGCGTCAACGTGATCAAGGTCGCCGTGGTGCAGCGCAGCTACCGCCGGAAGGCGTTCCCCACGGTGCACGGCTGGGTCTACGACCTGCACGAGGGCCTGCTGCAGGACCTGGAGCTCCCCTTCGAAAAACTGCTCAAAAAAATATCCGCAATCTACCACCTAAAC
>Ga0114932_10000934_pt1 | contig 34406 bp, 22 predicted proteins | sample 2SBtaG_2_FD_87286 | JGI IMG/M metagenome (GOLD analysis project Ga0114932, IMG submission 87286) | Deep subsurface microbial communities from Kolumbo volcano to uncover new lineages of life (NeLLi) - 2SBTROV12_ACTIVE470 metaG | ecosystem: Environmental > Aquatic > Marine > Volcanic ...
CTCGTTGCAAAGGAAACGGTCAGTTGACGGCAACGAGATACAGCCGCGCAGCGGAGGTTGGGGTGAGGAGGGGAAATGACACTTTTCCCTCCGAGGGGCCTCCCCCGCGAGGCCCCTTGCAAATGAAAACTAATGGTCCGACGACTGGCCGGCAGTTCATCAAAACTCCTGAAACGGACCATTAGATGGAGCCTGTCTACAACGCATCATCGATCCAGGTTCTCAAGGGCCTTGAGCCGGTTCGCAAGCGCCCCGCGATGTACATCGGCGGGACAGACGCGCGCGGGCTGCATCACCTGCTCTGGGAAGTGGTCGACAACGCGGTCGACGAAGCGATCAACGGCTACGCGTCGTACATCACGGTGACGCTGCACGCCGATGGCCAGTCGGTGAGCGTGCGCGACAACGGGCGCGGCATCCCGGTCGACATCCATCCCGGCGACGAAGAGCGGCGCAGCGCCCTCGAAATCATCCTCACGACGCTGCACGCGGGCGGCAAGTTCGACCAGGGCAACTACCTGCGGTCGGGCGGGCTGCACGGCGTGGGTTCGTCGGTCGTCAACGCGCTGAGCACCGAGTTGATCGCGCGCGTCAAACGCGGCGGGCGGCTGTTCGAGCAGAAATTCTCGCGCGGAACGCCGCTCGCGCCGGTGCAAGACATCCAAGACGCGACGGGAACCGGCACCGAGATCTTCTTTCGACCGGACCCGACGATCTTCGAGGACGTGGACTTCGAAACCGAGGTCATCTCCGAGCGGCTCGAGGTCAAGGCGTACCTGACCGCCGGTCTGCGGGTCGTCTTCAAGGACGAAAAGGGCGGCAAACGGCACGAATACAAGCACGACGGCGGCATCGGCGACATGCTCAACGCGCTCGTGAAAAAGGGCGGTGAGAGCGCGGTCCATCCCGACGTTATCCGCCTCGAGACCGGCCCGCCGAGCTCCCCCACCGCGGTCCAGGCCGACATCGCGATGCAGTGGACCGAAGCGACGCGCGAGCAGATCTCGTCGTTCGCCAACGGGATCCCGACCCACCACGGCGGCACCCATGAAGCCGGCGTCCGCGAGGGCGTGCGGGCCGCGATGATGAACTACCTCGAGGCGCACGACGCCATCCCGCGCGGCGTCGAGATCAAGCCAGCGGACATTCGCGAGGGCCTCGTCTGCTCGATCAGCGTCTTCCTCGCCGATCCGCAGTTCCAGGGGCAGACCAAGGACAAGCTCAACAACCCCGAGGTCCGCAGCCAGATCGGCTCGCTCGTGCGCAAGCAAGTCGAGCACTTCATGCACACCAACACGAGCACCGGCAACTCGGTCGCGATGCGCATCATCCAGGCTGCCCGCGCCCGCGCCGCTAGCCGTTCGGCTGTGCAGAAGATCAAGCGCAAGAAGGGCGCCGGACACCGTCTCCACCTGCCGGGCAAGCTCGCCGACTGTTCGTCGTCCGACATCGACGAGACCGAGCTCTTCATCGTCGAGGGCAACTCCGCCGGTGGCACCGCCAAGATGGGCCGGGATCGCCGCACGCAAGCCATTTTGCCGCTCCGTGGCAAGGTCCTCAACGTCGAACAGGCGTCCGAGAAGCGTGTGCTCGCAAACAAGGAGCTCGGCGACGTGGTGTCCGCGCTCGGGTGCGGGCTTGGCGACGGCCTGGACCTGTCCTCGCTGCGCTACGGCAAAGTCGTGCTGCTGATGGACGCTGACAGCGACGGCCACCACATCTCGACGTTGCTGCTGACCTTCGTCTACCGCTTCTTGCGCCCCCTGATCGACGCCGGTCGCATCTACATCGCACAGCCGCCCCTGTACCGGGTCAACGTCGGCAAGGTGACGCATTGGGCCATGAACGACGCCGAACGCGACAAGATCATCGCCAAGGCGAAGGGCCGAAAGCGCGAGTCGAGGGTGGTCATCACGCGCTTCAAGGGCCTCGGTGAGATGAACCCGAAGACGCTCTTCGAAACGACCCTCGACCCGAAGACACGGCGCTTGCTCAAGGTGACGATCCCGCCCGAACACCAGCTCAACGCCGAGAAGACCATCGGCGGCTTGATGGGGCGCGACGCGAGCGTTCGCTTCCGATTCGTGATGGAAAACGCCGACATCGCCGGCGACCTCGACGTCTGACTGAGCTACGGTGCGCCGCTGGATATGCGCCTTGGCGGCTTGACGCGTGAATTCGCCAATGGACGCCCCGCTGGACGGCCGTGCTGGCGCGCAGACGAAGGCCTCTTCGAGCGGGTGACCGGTCGGGATGCCAGCGATGGCGTCGGCGACGACTTGCGTTTGCTGTTTTTGATGTCCTTCGTCGCTTTCTCGGGCGCTTCCTGGGCGAGAAACGCCGGCCAACTGCCGCGCTCGCCGTACTCGGTGAAGCCCTTGAGCCAGACGAGGAATTCGAACCGCTCGCCACGAAGTTCGGGCTCGTTGATCACGGTTCCGTAGGCGGTGAACGAACGGTACCGTCCGGCTCCGTAGACGGGCACGTTCACCTCGACGCGACCGTCGCGATCGGGCAGCTCGAGGGAGTCAGCGACCACCACCATCGCGCGTTCGTTGCAGCCAACGATGCGCCCGCCGTGAAACCGATGCCCGAGCAAATAGCTACACGGGACGTCGACTTCGGCGAGGTCACCAAGCTCTCGGGCTCGGTTCGCGCCGGTGATGCCCGGCGCCGGCGTGCCTCGCATCGGGTTGGTCTCCGCCCGGGCGCCGACCGTATTTGCGCGGCGCGCGGGGCGTGGCGGAGGCGGCGAAGAGGCGGTGCGGACCGGGTCGCGACGAAACGCAACGTGGCCATCGGAGGCCGCGGGGCGGGCGGCGATTGGACCGTCGGTTTCCGGCCGATAGAACCATCCGTCAGGCGAAACGAGCTCTTTGCCGTAGGTCACTGGCTCGGAGCGGCGGCCCAGCAGCCGGCCGGTGAGGCTGAGCAGCTTGCGACCAACGCGCGTCACGCCGCTCTCGGACGCCGCAGGGGCGGGTTGGCCGGTCGCGGACAAGGGGGCCGGCGCGGAAACCGGGGCAGGCGCGGAAACCGGGGCAGGCGCGGAAAAGGGGGCAGGCGCGGAAAAGGGGGCAGCCGCGGAAACCGAGGCAGGCGACCGAGCCAGCGCAAGAGCGGGCCGCGCATCTTCGAACGAGTCGACCGTGTCCGCGTGGCGCGCGGGGTTGTCCACGGGGGGAGCGCGGTCGGCCGGCATCGGTTGCGTCGCCATGTGCCGCGGCGTCGTCTCGGCGGGCGCTTCGAGGGGGCTGGAAACCCGAAACGTCGGGTTTGTCAGCGGGGCCCGCGAAGCAAAAGACGGGGGAGGCGGCTCGGGCTGCCGGGTCGGACCGGTGACCACACGACCGGCGCCGACGCGTTCTTGCGGTTTGGGTGCTTCCCGAAACGCGCCGAGCACGTCCATCTCGAGTTCGAATTCCTCCGGTGTAATCGTCACGCTCTGCGGCATCGTGTGCCGCGGCGCGCTCGCGCAAGGCGGTAAAATGGGATTGTTCGCCGTGTTCACCGTCAACGGCTGACCGCTGGGGGACGCCGGCACCTCCAGGTTGCGTGTCGGACGAGTCCCGCGGTCTGGCGGCCGCACCCTCGCGTTGGAAGTCCGCGCTGTCGCCAGCCGTCGACGCGTGCTTGAGCGGCGGCGCGGGATCGGGCGGTTGCGGATCGGCGGCGGAACGATGTCGTCGCTGATGACGGCGCGACCACGTGCGCTCCGTGCGCCCGACTGGTAGCTGCCCGAATCGGGAATCAACGGCGGCGGCAACACGCCTCCGTCGAATACGTGCACGACGCCACGGCGCTTGGGCTGGTGCACGAGCGCGACATCGGCGACGCCGAGAACGTCGCGCAGGAAGCGCATCAAGGTCTGGTCGTCGTTTTTGACCTGGGCAGCGGTCCAGCGCGTCACGAATCCCGGTTCGGCGCAGGTTCCCGCGAGTGCGATTCGCTCAACGACGCCGTACACCATGACGCCGCTGTCGCCGGTGCCGGGGCGAAACTCGATAGCGATGCGGTCGCCACGTGCCGGTGGGCGAGGTGTCGCGATGAAGCCGGCCTCGCGGCTGACGTCAATGGTCGTCGCTCGAAAGCCACGTCCGCCTGCGTGCACGCGTACCCCCATGCGCACGGGGTGCCTTGCGTGTTGACGACGATCTCCATCCATCTTGACCGCGCTCTCCCCGGGGGCTTGCGGTGGGGACCAGGGGGCTCGTGCTGAACTGCGTTGCGGGTCCGCGCGTCCAGGATCGATTCTGTAGGCAAAACACTTACAGTCCGCGCCGACAAAATCAATGAAAAACGGGAGGCGATCGTCGTTTGGTCCACGGACCGAGGCGAGGCCTATGGATACGTGCGTTGCAGGTATGCAATCGCCCGCTGGGCGCCGATCGGCCGCGATCGTGCAACCATTGATGGGCAAACGACGGGGCCTTTGATACCACCCCCCCTCCGGCCGCAACCCCACCGGTCTGCGGCCCCAAAACGGACGATTCGGCGGCCCCATGGCGGATTACGACCAGCGCATCGCAGGGTTCTGTTCACCGGTCGCGTGCCTTTTGGCTGTCGTCGCCCTCGCGTGCGTGACCGGCTGCACGATGCCCGAGCCCGAGCGCGACCCGATCGACGCAGGCGCGGCCGACACCGAAGCGCCCGACGCGGGCGTGGACGCCGACGAAGAAGACCCGATCCTGCCTCCCGGCATCGTGTCCATCACGCCCGCTCAGGGCCCGACCACCGGCCTGACAACTGTGATCATCCGCGGCGGTGGCTTCCTGGACACGTCGGACGTGCTGTTCGGCGAGACTCCGGCCGTGTCGTTCAAGGTGCTGAGCCACGGACGTATCCGCGCACAGACCCCACCGAGGCCGCCGGGCGCGGTCGACATCACCGTTCGCGTCCGCAAAGAAGACGAGCTCGGTGTCGTGACGTTCGACGACCTCAACTACGCGGCCGGGTTCACCTACCTGGCGCCCATCACCGTGCAGTCGGTTTCGCCGGACAAGGGCGACGTCAGGGGCGGCGACGTTGTCACTGTGATCGGATCGGGCTACGGGGTCGGGACCAGCTTCGTGTTCGGCGATCGGATCGGCATCGACCCGGTGATCATCGACACGCATACCGCCACGATCATCGTGCCCCCGGGCAAGGTCGGAAAGGTCCACGTGACGGCGGCCAACTCGGCGGGCAACGCGCGCCTCAAGCGCGGCTTCGAATACCTGGCCGCGCCGCCGATCAAGGGCCAGAAGATCAGCTTGTACGAAGCGTCGCCGTACCACATCGATGCCAAGGGCGGCACCAAGGTCAAGATCGTCTACAAGGCCAACAGCAAGCCCGGGGCGATCCTGTCGGTGCGCATCGGGGCTCTGCAGGCCGCGTCCGTCGAAGCGCTCCCCGACCTGTCCGGCGGCAAGGGCGTGCTGACTGCGGTAACGCCCCAAGGGAGCCCGGGTCCGGCCGACCTCGAGGTGGTGTTCGAAAACGGCGTACTCCGCGCCAACGACGTGTTCATCTACGAGCACCTCGTGCCGCGTATCGTCGCGGTGATGCCCGGTCGCGGCGCGCAGGCTGGTCGGTCGTGGGTGCGGGTCGCCGGCAGCGGCATGAAGAAGCTCAAGACGTTGATGTTCGGCCCAAGCGCCGCCTCCGACCTCAAGATCGTTGACGATGGGCTCGCATGGGCATGGACGCCACCCGGCAAACCCGGCGTCGTCGACGTGACCGGCTTCTTTGGCCAGTACAAGCACGTCTTGCACAACGCGTTCGTCTATTTCGACCCGGCGTCGGGCAACCTGGGCACCTGGGGTGAGCCGATCGAACACACGGTCAACGTCACCGTCACGCAGCGCTACGTGAGCGACGGCGGCCCCGTGCAGGGCGCCTGGGTCATCGTAGGAGCCGACCACAACACCGATTACAAGGGGGTGACCGATAGCAACGGGCAAATCACCTTTTCCGGCCCCGGAATCAAGGGGCCTCTCGACGTGTCCGCCTCCAAATCGCTGCACACGGCGGCGTCTGTCATGGGGTTCAACACCGAAAACGTCACGCTGCTCATCCGGGACAAGACGCCGCACGACGGCTCTGGGCCGGGACCGACGGGTAAACCCAAACAATTCTCACCCGGCATCGTCGAGGGCCGGGTTGTCGGCGCGAAGAAGTACGTGCAGCTGCCCATGGGGTCCTGCGCCGGTCACGACGTGGTCGATGGCCATTGCGCTGTCTGCAAGACCGACAAGGACTGCGGCAAAGCAACCTCGTGCGTCTCGCTGCACGACCCGCTGGGTGGATTCAATCTCGGCGGCGCTGGCTCATCGTCAAACAACGGCGGTGTCTCTGGCCCGGCGCAGGCGACCGAGACCCAGGCGGGCCGATTTTGCGCGTCGTCGTGCCTGACGAATACGGACTGCCCAACCGGCTTCGAATGCCGCGCGACGTCGCTCAAGGCCGGCAACAACACCTACCACTGCGCCCCCCGCATCGGCGTCGCGCAGACCCGCTGCCAAGCGAGCCTGTACTCGTTCTTCAGCAAAAACGACGACCCTGGCCCCGGCTGGATCGCCGATCCCGACACCGGCAAGTTCAGCATTGGCACCCGGCTTGGCGACGTCGCGATCTACTGCCGCGGCGGTTATGTCCGCGACTCCGACGGCTTCTTCGTCCCGCTCGCGATGGGGGTGGTTCGCAACGTCGTGGTCGGCAGCGGTCAGACCGTCAAGGACATCCAGGTGGAGCTCGACGTGCCGCTGCGCCGCCAAATCCACGCGCGCCTGCGGAACCTGCCGATCGGCGACGACACCAAGGACCTGGTGCGATTCATCGACGCAAAACTGGAGCTCGGTGGCGACGGATGGCTGCCGATGGCCAAGATCGAGACAACCCTGCGAACCGACACGCTGGTTTTGCCGGCACAACCGACGACCCTCGGCGGGCCGCTCAAGGGCGCCGGATACGCGTTCTATGCCGGGATCGTCAACCCGAAAGACAGCGAGCTGGCGCCGAAGGCCCTCGCGTGGAAAGAGCAGCTGCATCCGGCCGCGACCGACAGTTTCGCGTGGTGGCCACAGGGCGTCGCCAAACCCGAGCTGAAGACGACGTGGTCATCGCCCATCGCGGCGATCGCGCAATCGAGCACGTCCGCGGTTGCGGTCGGCGACGGTGGTGCGATCTCGGTGTGGTCGGGGCAGGCATGGACCCAGCAGAGCAGCCCAACCACGCTCGATCTGCGCACCGTTTGGCTGCAAGAGGACGGCAAAGACGGGTGGGCTGGTGGCGACGCCGGGATCCTGCTGCGCCGCGATGCGCTGTCGGGCTGGCGAACTGCCCCCAGTCCCACGACCTCGGCCATCATCGCCATCGCGGGCTCCGCCGGGCACGTCTGGCTGCTCGATGAAGACCACGGTTTGTGGCGACGCGCGAAGAACACGTGGACCAAGTACGGCGCGCCGGTCGCCAAACCCGTCGACAAGGAGATCCATCCGGGCGTCATCGGCCACGCCAAACGCCTGCGATCGCTGTGGGTTGCGCCCGACGGCACGGTCTTCAGCGGCGGCGACGATGGGATGATCTGGGCCGGCAAACGGCTGCCGCAATCGGCGAGCAGCGCGGGCAAGTTGGCCTGGAAGAAGCTCGCCAAGGTCACGTCGTACCGAATTCGGAGCTTCGCCGGCTCGAGCAGCTCCGATGTCTACATCCTCGGTGACCGCGGATTCGTCGCGCATTGGGATGGCACCAAGCTCAAAGATCTGCCGAGTGTCACCGCGCAACCGCTCTACGCCGGCGTCCTTGTCGGCAAGACGCTTCATGCGGTGGGCGGCCAGGGCGCCTGGGTGACCGTGGACGCGTCTGGAACGGTCACCGACAAGTCGTTGGTCAAGACCGGCGTCGACCTGCACGGCGTCATCACGACCCCGCAAGGGCTCGCCGCAGCTGGCCATGCCGTTGTCGCGCTCGGTCCGTATCTCGAATTGCCGTATGTCACGCTGCCGGCCAAGAACTCCGCGCTGTCGACCGCCATCAAGTGGAAGACCGCGCCCGGCGCCGTCGCCAACCTCAACCACGTCCGAATCAGCTCGTGGTTCAAGTGGCCGCAATGGGACATCGTGGCGCGCGGTGACCTCAAGGAAGTGAAGCTGCCGCAGTGGCAATTCGTAGGCGGCTTCAACCCGCTCCCCGGCGGCGCGCTGCGCGTGGAAGTGAGCCGGATCCTGGCCAAGTCGATCGACGTCGATCGCTTCAACTACAAGAAGCTGACGCTCTACGATTGGACGTCGTACGCCTACGGATGGACCCAAACCACGGCGGGCGCTGGCCCAGTGGCCCCGATCCCCTGATCGTCGTTTTCTCGGCCGCGGGCGCCAAAAACGGCCTTTTCAGACGGCCAAAACGCGTTTCTGAGCCAAAACAGGCACCCTGGAGCGGCGATCGGGCCGGATGGCTATATCAATAGCCTCGCGACGAGATCGGCCGTTAGAGCGCGAACTTACGAGTCGACTACCGGCGAGCGAATGACGTCGCCCAGGCGCCAATGACGATGGCTTCACACACATCGTGCGTCATGCGGGCCTTCGGTTTGGGTGCGTTGCTGCTCGCGATGATGCGCTCGGCGATGCGGCGCGCAGCGGCCTTGGCGGTCGACCCATCGGTACGTTCGCTCGGTTTGAGCATGTCGACCCGCCACGCCTCCGCTCCGATGCGCTCGAAGGCAATGCCACGCTTGTCGGCGAGTTTGCGCCACTGATCGGCGATGGCGGCGTCCCCTTCCGCGACGATTCGCTCGAGGTTCGGCCAGCGCATCAGCACGTTCCATGCCGCGGCCTTGAGCGCCGATGGGCGTGGGAACCGGGTGGAGTGGTAGCCGACAAGGGTGCCTTCCGTGTCAAACACAGCGAACCCGCACTTGAGCCCGAGGTCGATCGCCAACAGCGTCGCCTCAGCGGGTGCATCGGCCCGTTTGCGAACCGTCCGGCGCGGCGCGGGGTCCCATGTCATCGCGTCCTCCGACGAGCGTGGCCACAGGTTTGGGCACAGGTTTGGGCACAGGTCGGCGGCAGTTTCAGTCCGAACGTCGTGCTGGTCGAACGCCGCCAGGAGATCCGCGAAGTCCTCGAACAACTCCATTGTCGTCTCCTTGCGTAGCCAGCCACTCCGCTGCCATCAGGAACACGGCTTCGAGACGATCCGCAGGTGTGGCTGAAGCCCAAAAAGCAACATCGGCCCGGCGCGCCTCGGGCTGAGAGTGAGCCACGCCGCCTCGCCACGTGCGTCGTCGTTGCTCGGCACGCTGCAAGCGCCTGCGATCATCGGTTAGTGAATCGTCCATATCGAGCCCCAACGTCCGACTGGCAGCATACCGTAAAAGCGCGGCCAGCCTCGACATCACCATGGCGAGGAGAGCAGCCGGCTATCCTCAACGTGCGTCATCTGTGCTCTTTGCGCTATGATGCCGGCCTTATTTTTGAACCTCGTGCGGGGCTGATCAATGGGCAATTTCTACAAGGACAACGCGGACATCCGCTACTACCTTGAACGCGGCATCGACTGGCAGCCCATCGTCGAGCTCGCCGAGTACCGGTTTCGCGCCAAAGACGGCTTCGAAAACGCGGATGAAGCGGTCGGTTTTTACCGTGAGCTGCTCGAGCTGGTCGGCAGCTTCGCCGCGGACGAAGTGGCTCCACACGGCGCCGCCATCGATCGATTTGGCGTCAAACTCGTCGACGGCCAGGTGCAGATGGCGCCCGAGATGGACGCGATCTTCGAGAAGGTCAAGGCGCTGGACCTGCACGGCATGTGCCTGCCCCGTGAGCTGGGTGGTTACAACTGCCCGATGCTGGTTTTCCAGTTCGCCAACGAGATCTTCAGCCGCGCAGACGCTTCGGTCGTCGCTCACTTCGGTTTTCACGGCGGCATGGCGCTGGCGATGCTCATGTTCGCGATGCGCGAGGGCAGCGCGACGTTCGACAGCGAAAACTGGCGCCTCGAATCGACCCGCTTTTCCGACGAGATCGAGGAGATTCGGCGCGGCGACGCGTGGGGATGCATGGACATCACCGAGCCGGACGCGGGCAGCGACATGGCCAAGCTGCGCTGCCGCGCCGTCAAAGACGAAGCAGGGGACTGGCGGATCACCGGGCAGAAGGTCTTCATCACCGCCGGGCACGGCAAATACCACTTCGTGATCGCGCGAACCGCCGACGCCAAAGATGAAAACGACGCCTTCGCCGGCCTCGCCGGTCTGTCGATGTTCATGGTCCCGACGTACGAGGGCGAAGGCGCCGACACGAAAACGCTCGTCACGGTCGGACGCGTCGAAGAAAAGCTCGGACAACACGGCTCCGCGACCTGCTTGATGCATTTCGAGGACGCCAAGGCGCAGCTCATCGGCGAAGAAGGGCAGGGCTTTGCCTACATGCTCATGCTGATGAACGGGGCACGGATCGGGGTCGGTTTCGAGTCCCTGGGGCTGTCCGAAGCGGCCCTGAGAGCCGCCGAGGAGTACGCCGCCGAGCGCCGCTCCATGGGCAAGACCATCGACCAACACGAGATGATCGCCGACTACCTCGACGAGATGCGGACCGACATCGCCGCCGTTCGCGCGCTTGTCGTCTACGCCGGTTACCACGAAGAGCTCGCCAACCGGCACGATATGCGCGTCCGCATGGGTGTCCTGGACGGTGACGACGAGACGTCCGTGCGGCGACTGGTCAAGACGCACCGCTGGAAGGCCCGCAACGTCACGCCGTTGCTCAAGTACATCGCCGCGGAAAATGCCGTGAAGCACGCGCGGTTGTGCGTCCAAATCCATGGCGGCGTGGGCTACACGCGCGAATACGAGGCCGAGAGGCTGTTGCGCGATGCCGTGGTCATGCCCATCTACGAGGGGACCAGCCAGATCCAGGCGCTGATGGCGATGAAAGACTCGCTGATGCGCATCATGAAGCAGCCCCAGGCGTTCGCGACACGGTATGCGCAGGCGAAGTGGCGTTCGTTGTCCGCGCGGGATCCGCTGGATCGTGGAGTGGCGCGGATCAACGCGCTCGCGTGCTCGGCGCAACAACACCTCATCACCAAGACGGCGCTGGACAAAGTGCGCAGCGCCCATGGGAGCTCGTGGTCACGCCTGGCGGCGCTGAAGCAAGAATGGAACCCCAAGGTCGACTTCGCATGGGCGATGCTGCACGCCGAACGATTGACGCGCCTGCTGACCGACGCCGCCATCGCCGATGTGCTGTGGGACCAGGCGCAGCGTCATGAAGAACGACGGCCGCTGCTCGAGGCGTTCCTGGACCGGGCAGAGCCGCGCGCCAAGTACGAGCACGATGTCATCACGAGCCGCGGGGCGCGCATCCTCGAACAGCTGCGGGGTGCGGCCAAGCCAGCTGCCAAGGCGGGCTAGGATCCGCGGACTTCTACCCCGCCGGAGGGGCCTGGTTCTTGAACGCCAGCGCACCGGCGCGCAGCACCTTCATGTAGTTGGCGCGTTCGAACGCTCCGGGCTCAGCCACCGCGGCGTGGCTCATGCTGCCTTGCATCATCTCGATCGACTCGTATTCGTGCTCGACCATCCACGTCCGCAAGTCCCGCTCGACCGATCGGAGGTGTTCGATGCCGTATTTGAGCAACGCCGACGTCATCATCGCGACCCGAGCGCCGGCCATCATCGACTTGAGCACGTCGGTCGCGCTGTGCACGCCGCCAGTGACCGCGAGGTCGGTTGTGACCCGTCCGTGCAGGATGGCGATCCAGTGCAGGCGCATCAGGAGCTCGGCGGGCGTGCTGAGCGTCAAAGTCGGGCTCACCTCCAGCTGGTCGAGGTCGAAATCGGGCTGGTAGAAGCGGTTGAACAAGACGAGTCCGTCGGCGCCTGCCGTGGCGAGGCGACTGGCCATGTGCGGGATCGAGCTGAAGAAGGGGCTGAGCTTCATCGCCACCGGGATCTTCACGCGCGCCTTGATGTCGGAGATGAGGTCCACGTACATCGCGTCGATGAACGAGCCGGTGCGGTCGGGATCGGTGGCGAGGAAGTAGGTGTTGAGCTCGAGCGCGTCGGCGCCGGCTTGCTCCAGCTTCGTTGCGTATTCGAGCCAGCTGCCCGCTGAGACGCAGTTGAGCGACGCGATGACCGGGATCTCGACGGCGGTCTTGGCGGCGGTCACGTGCTCCAGGTAGCGCTCGGGGCCGAGGCCGAGATCGCTCAGCTCCGGCAAGTAGGACGTGGCTTCGGCGAAGCTGTCGGTGCCTGCGAAGAGGTGGTGGTCGAGGTCGAAGCTCTCGAGCGTCAGTTGCTCCTCGAACAGCGAATGCAGCACCACGGCGGACGCGCCGGCCTCCTCCATGCGGCGGATGTTGTCGACGTCTTCCATCAGGGGTGACGCAGAACACACGAGCGGGCTCTTGAGCCGCAACCCGAGATAGCTGGTACGCAGGTCCACGTGGCGTTCCTGTTCGGTGTTTTCGCCGGTGAATGGCAGGTCGGTCATGTCAATTCCCCGTGTCGGTCTTGGGGTTGGTGGCGGCGGCGAGACGCTCGTGGTTTTGCCAGCGCTCTTCCACATCTGTCTGGGCTGCGGCGAGCAGCGCCTCGGCGTGTTTGGGGCGGGCGCGCGCGAGCACCGTGTAGCGTGTCTCGTTGTAGACGTAGCGCGACAGGGGCAACGACGGCTTGCGTGAGTCCAGCTGCATCGGGTTTTTGCCCTGATGAGCGCGCCTTGGATCGAAGCGGAACAATGGCCAGTGTCCGGTCTTCACGGCGAGGTCTTGCTGCTGCATCCCATGGCGCATGTCATAGCCGTGCGCGATGCAGTGGCTGTACGCGATGATGAGGGAGGTGCCGGGGAAGCTCTCGGCCTCGCGGAACGCGGCGATGGTCTGCTTGTCGCTGGCGCCCATGGCGATCCGGGCGACATAGACGTTGCCGTAGCCGGCGGCCATCAGCCCGAGGTCCTTCTTGGCGGTCGGCTTGCCGCCTGCCGCGAACTTGGCGACCGCGGCGCGCGGCGTGGCCTTGGACATCTGCCCGCCGGTGTTGCTGTAGACCTCGGTATCGAGCACCAGGATGTTGACGTTCAGGCCGCTGGCAAGCACGTGATCGAGGCCGCCGAAGCCGATGTCGTACGCCCACCCGTCGCCGCCGACGATCCAAACGGACTTGGCGACGAGCTCGTCTGCGATGGCCAGGAGATCCGCGTATCGGCGCTTCGCGTGTTCGCCCGCGGTCGGCTGCTCGGCGCCTCCCAAGGTGGAGAGGCGCTCCTTGAGTCTCACCACCCGTTGCCGCTGCGTATCGACGCCGGCATCGGTCGACTGGTCCCCCTCGAGAATCGCCGCGGCCAGGTCATACCCGATTTCGGCCGACAGCGAGGACACAAGCTCGCGCGCGTAGGCCTGCTGTTTGTCGATCGCCACGCGCATGCCGAGCCCGAACTCGGCGTTGTCTTCGAACAGCGAATTGGACCACGCGGGACCGCGACCGGCGCGGTCGGTTGTCCAGGGCGTGGTGGGCAAGTTGCCGCCGTAGATCGACGAGCAACCGGTCGCGTTGGCGATGACGGTCCGGTCGCCGAAGAGCTGGCTGAGCAGTGACAGGTAGGGCGTCTCACCGCACCCGGCGCACGCCCCCGAGAACTCGAACAGCGGCTGGATGAGCTGGTTGTCCTTGACCTTGGCGAGGTTGAGCTGGCCGCGGTCGACGTCGGGCAGGCCATCGAAGAACGCCCAGTTTTCGCGCTCGGCGTCGCGAAGTGGCGCTTGCGGCTGCATATTGATGGCCTTGAGCCGGGCCTGGCGCTTGTTCTTGACCGGGCAGACCTGCACGCACAAGCCGCAGCCGGTGCAGTCTTCGGGCGCGACCTGCAGCGAGTAGGCCATGTCCGCGAAGGGCTTCCAGCGCGGTTTGGCGGTCTTGAAGGTGACGGGAGCGTTTTCGCAGAGCGCGGTGTCGAAAACCTTGGCGCGAATCGTCGCGTGGGGGCAGACCAGCACGCACTTGCCGCATTGCACGCAGATGTCTTCGTCCCAGACCGGGATCTCGTCGCCGACGTTGCGCTTTTCAAAGCGGGTGGTGCCGACCGGGAACGTGCCGTCGTCGGGCATCGCGCTCACCGGCAGGGCGTCGCCGTTGGCGTCCATGATCATCGCCGTGACGTCGCGCACGAACCCGGGGGCGTCGGCGGCGACGCGCGCGCCGATCTCGAAGCCGGACAGGGCGGTGGTCGGTTCGGGCAGCGTGACCTTGTGCAAGTGGTCGAGCGTGCGGTCGATCGCGTCGAGGTTCTTCTGCACCACCGCTTCGCCCCGTTTGGCGTACGTCTTGCGGGTGGCGGCGCGGATGGCGTCGATGGCGTCGGCGCGCGGCAGGACCTCGCTGAGCGCGAAAAAACACGTCTGCATGATCGTGTTGATGCGGCGGCCCATCCCGACTTCACGGGCCAGCTTGGCCGCGTCGATGACGTACATCGTGATGCCGAGCTCGCGGAGCTGGCGCTGCATCCGCTTGGGCAGCGCTGCCCACACGTCATCCGGTGCGTGCGGGCTGTTGAGCAGGAATGTGGCGCCCGGCATCGCGCGGCCGAGCACATCGATGCGCTCGGTGAACTGGAACTGGTGGCACGCGACGAAGCTGGCCTTGTCGATGAGGTAGGTCGCGCTGATCGGCCGCGGCGAAAAGCGCAGGTGTGACACGGTCATCGAGCCCGACTTCTTGCTGTCGTAGACGAAATAGCCCTGCGCGTGAAGCTCGGTTTCGGCGCCGATGATCTTGATGGTGTTCTTGTTGGCGCCGACCGTGCCGTCCGCCCCGAGGCCGAAGAAGACCGCGCGGAGGGTGTCATCGCTCTCGGTCGACCAAGCGGGGTCCCAACCGAGCCCACGGCCGGTCACGTCGTCGTCGATGCCGATCACAAAATCGTGGCGTGGGCGCTCGGTTGCGAGGCCTTGCAGCACGCTGCGGACCATGGCCGGTGTGAACTCCTTGGACGACAGCCCGTAGCGACCACCGACGATGTTGGGCATCGAAGTCAGCGGCGAAGAGCCATCGGCTTGGGCGCGCGCCACGGCGGCGAGGAGGTCGAGGTAAAGCGGCTCGCCGGGGCCGCCGGGCTCCTTGGTCCGGTCAAGCGCGGCGATGCGTGTGACGGTCGGGGGCAATGCGGCGAGCAGGCGGGCGCTGTGCAGGGGGCGGTACAAGCGGATGTTGAGCAGACCGACCTTTTTGCCAGCATTCACAAGCCGGTTGACCGCTTCACGCGCAGCGCCGGCCGCCGAACCCATCAGCACGATGACCCGCTCGGCATCGGGAGCGCCAACGTATTCATAGAGGTCGTACCGGCGTCCTGTCCGCGCGGCGAATGCATCGAACGCCGCTTGCACGATGTCGGCCGCCTTGTCGTAGCGCGGGTTGATGGCTTCACGCGCCTGGAAGAACACGTCGGGATTCTGAGCCGTGCCGCGTACCACGGGGTGATCGGGGCTGAGCGCGCGTCGACGGTGGGCGTCGATCGCCTCGTCGTCGAGCAGGGCGCGGACGTCGTCTTTGTCGAGCGCGTCGATGGTCGCGACCTCGTGGCTGGTGCGGAAGCCATCGAAGATGTGCAGAAACGGCACGCGCGCCTTGAGCGTGGCCGCATGCGCGATGAGCGCCATGTCGTGCGCTTCCTGGACGGAGCCGGCGAAAAGCATCGCGAAGCCCGTGCCGCGCGCCGCCATCACGTCGCTGTGGTCGCAGAAAATCGACAGCGCATGCGTGGCGACAGAACGCGCGGCGATATGTATGACCGCGGGGGTGAGCTCGCCGGCGATCTTGAACATGTTGGGCAGCATCAATAGCAGGCCCTGGGATGCCGTGAACGTCGTCGCCAGCGACCCGGCCTGCAACGCGCCGTGGACCGCCCCAGCAGCGCCGCCTTCGGACTGCATCTCGATGACCTGGGGGACGGTTCCCCACGCGTTGGCTTTGCATTCCGACGCCCACTGATCCGCCCATTCGCCCATCGGTGACGCGGGCGTGATCGGATAGATCGCGACGACCTCGCTGGCCAGGTAAGCGACCCGCGCCGCTGCTTCGTTGCCATCGATCGTTGCGCGCTGGGCCATCGCGGACTCCCTGCTGGCGACATCGGAGGTCGGTGGTCGATGTCGGGTGCAGGAAAGCTAGCCCCGGCGGCGCAACTTGCGACGGAGCGTTCGCGTCAGCTATCGCTTGTCGGGCCGATCAGGAGCCGCTTGGACGCTTGGCCGACGCGGTCACCGGTGACTTGGGCTGCTGGCGCGGGTCCCACTTCTTGCGGAAGGTGTGGTACTGCCGATTGGGGCGTTTGACTTGGCGGCGCAGGCCCATGATCGTCTTCAGAGGCAGCAGACGCGAGGTTCGGGCCGCCAGCCACGCTGGGATGAGTCCGCCGGGGTCGGCGTTGACGCGGTAGGTCACGAAGGTCTTGTATGGGCCGAGGATCTTGAGCTTGTAGAAGCCGCGAATCCACGGAACGCGCACGATGCCGTCGATGGGCGGCGCCTTGGGGTGACGCACGTTCTTGAAGGTGCTGCGGATCTGGTTCTTGCTGCTTTCGAAAAAGAGGCTGGCCTTGAGCAGCACATCGCGGTCGGATACCGGCCACGGGGCGGGGCTCTGCGAGTACATGATGAGCTCTTGCTGACCGGTGCGGTGGACGATGCGAGCGCGCTTGCACTTGGGGCGCCATTCGCAGTGACGGGCCACGTCGCTGATGACTGCAGCGATGTGGAATGCGTTGGCATTGACGACGCCTTCGCCCTGGAATTCGGGAAAAGAACGCCCGACGACATCACGCGTGGTCACTCTTACGCCGTTTTCGACGGTCACGAACTCCCACGGGTTGGGATTGCCCATCGCCACGGAGCCAACAGCGGTCAGAACGACGAGCAATCCGCCGGCAAACGTCCGTGCGAATAGGGCAGTGCGGGGTCGGCGATTCATCGGACTCTCATGGGCGGCAGGGTGGGACCGGCGGCAAACTACAGCACGCCCGGGCCGACTGTCGATGGATTTTCAACGCCGCGGGATGACGTAACGCACGCCCGCGCTGTGGCGATTCAGTGATCATGGCGCTACAGTTGCGCGCATGTCCGCTCTGTTGCCATCCAAACACATCGCTGCGGTCGGGATCGTGGCGGTTTGTGTACTGACAATGGCTGCGTCGCCGGCCGACGCGGGCGCCGGTGATGCGATGGTGGCCCACGCCGCGGCTGCTTATAAGAAGGGCGACTACGTGCGCGCCTCCGAGCTCTTCGAAAACGCCTGGCAGCTGCAGACCGGCAACACGCGGCTGCTCTACAACGCAGCGCGTACAGCTCAGCTGGCCGGCAAACCTGAGCGCGCCGAGTCGCTCTATCGCCGCTTCATGAAGTTACCCAAGCGCGACGCCAAGGCCGAGGTGAAGGCGCGCGACTACCTGCAGGTGCTGGATGTACGCCGCGCCGAGTCCAAGGCTGAGCAAGCGCGCAAGGCCGCTGAGGCGGGTAAACACGGTACGGCGGCGCTGCTTTGGGCCGCCGCGGCGCGACTTGCCCCCGATCGGCATATGTACGTCTTCCGTGCCGGGCAGGAAGCGATGCTCGGCGGCGACAAGGCCGAGGCGAAGGCCCACCTTCAACGCTACTTGAAGACCGCCCCCGCGGACGCAACGGACAGACCCGAAGCCAAGGCATACCTGGCCAAACTTAACCGGCCAACTCCCGTCGTGAAGCCGGCGGTCCCGCCATCCAAACAAGCACCTGTGGCGGTGGCCGTGAAGAAGCCGGAGCCCGTCTCGCACACGATGGAATACACGTTGGTTGGCGGCGGCGTGCTGCTCGGGCTGATTTCGGCGTGGCAGTACTTCGAGGCGGAAGGCGCGGCCGAAGAGCTGCGCGACCAGTTCAAGCAGACCAACGCAGGCGGGCAAATCATCGGGATCAGCTGGGCCGACGCGGAGAGCGAAAACGAGACGATCGCCGTGCAGCGAACCATCGCGGCCGCTTCCGGTGTGATTGGCGGAGTGGCTCTTGCAGCTGGTCTCGTGATGCGGCTGACGGCCGACGATCCCGCCCAAGGAGCCAAGAAGGCGACCTCGATTGAGCTGGTCCCGAGGCGCAACGGCGCGGGCATGGTGGTGCGATTCTGATGCGTTGGCACGTCCTGGCGAGCATGCTGGTCGTCGCCCTCAGCGTCGCTCTTTGTGGCGGCTGCGAGGGCGAAGAGCTGCCGGCGCCCCATAAGTTCTTCGACCAAGACCGCTGCCCGGGGCTCGATTGCGACGACAACAACCCCTGCACGAAGGACAACTGCGATCCGCAACAGGGCTGTTTGCACGAAGACAACGGCGGCCCGTGCGACGACGGCAACGCGTGCACAAAGAACGACAGCTGCCAGGGGGCCAGCTGCCAGGGGCAAAACCAGGACTGCCCAGACTCGGATCAATGCAGACAGCCCGACGGGTGCGATTCGAAGACCGGCTGCATCTACAACAACCGCGCGGGGCCGTGCAGCGACGGCGACTACTGCAACGGCCAGGACGCTTGCAAAGACGGCGAGTGCCAGCCATCGGGCGGCCCGGCCAAGTGCAACGACAACAACGACTGCACGACCGACTCGTGCGAAAAGACGAAAGGCTGTCTGCACGACCACAACACAGCAATGTGCGAGGACGGCAACGAATGCACGCAAAATGACGCGTGCAGCAAAGGCAACTGCAAGGGTGGCAAGATCTCCTGCGACGACGGCAACGTGTGCACCAACGACGAGTGCGATGGCGCCAAGTGTGGCCATGAGCCGGCCGACAACGACGGCCAGAAGTGCGCCACGAACAAGGCCTGCTACAAGGGCAAATGCGCGGCGCTTATCAAGGGAATGCGCCTCATCGGCGCCGTCCAGCAGGCCGAGATTGGATGCGTCAACGGCGACACGCAGTGCCAAGCGCACGAAAACCCGCTGCACACGGTGACACTGTCGGCGTTCCTTGTGGATGAGACCGAGGTCACCGTCGCCAAATACAAGACCTGCGTGGACGCCAAGGGCTGCACCGCGCCCGCAGCGACGTGCAGCGCCGGGGACGGCGGAACGTGGGGAGTGGCTGGCAAGGAAGACCACCCCGTGAACTGCGTCACCTGGGCGCAGGCGACGGCCTATTGCGCGTGGCGCATGCCCAAGGGCGGCCGGTTGCCCACCGAGGCGGAGTGGGAGTACCTGCAGCGCGACAAGAAGAAGGGGCTGATCTACCCGTGGGGCAACAACGCAGCTCCACCGGCCAAGATCGGCAACCTGCCCGATACGACGGCGGAGGCAGCCAACGCGTCGTGGCAGACCATCGCCGGATACACCGACGGACACGTCTACACCGCGCCTGTCAGTTATGGCGCCGCGAACGCGTTCGGGCTCAAGGGGATGTACGGCAACGTGTGGGAGTGGGTGCACGACTTCTACAGCGCCAACTACTACAGCCAGTCCAACGGCGCGAAGGATCCGGCCGGGCCAGGGTCAGGCGCTCAGCACGTGACGCGTGGACCCGGGTTCTACTGGACCGATGGTGGCGTCGCGTTGCGCACCAGCTACCGGCTCCACATGTCGCTGACCCACGCGAAGAACGACCTGGGATTCCGCTGCGTGAAACCCTATCCGTGATGGCGCCGAGCGCCTTGAGCCGCGACAACAGGTGGCGCGCCAACCGCACGCAAAACGATACGGTTGACCGATTGCCAGAGCGCGCGTTCGCAGGCTAAAATACGCGGCCCGGAGGCGACCGTGGCGCGTTCCCATTCTCGCATTTTCGACCTTCTCATCGCGGCCCTGATCGCGTCCGTCGCGACGCTGACGGGCGGTTGTGGCGGCGTGCAGTTCGATCGCACCGAGGGTGTCGCGAAGTACCCGGCGGTGCCCGCCAAGTCGAAAGTGCTGTTGGCCGAAGCGCTCGAGGACGTGCCGCAACCGGCCGTGGTTGTGGGCGTGATGACGTTGCCCGCAAGCTCCAACGCGTTGTCCCAGGAACAAGCGGAGAATCGTTTTTTGTCGTACGCGCGGCGATTTGGGTGCACGGCCGTTGTCGACGTCGACGCCCATGCGTCGCAGGTCGAAAAGCGGAAGAAAGAGCGCGTGCTGAAGGACGGCGGCAAGGTCGAGATCAAGACCAGCAAGTCAACCGTGTTGCGCACGCAGTGGATGGCGCAGTGCGTGCGGACGATCAAAAGCGACGCAAAGCCGACGCCCACCGTTGCCAAAGCCAAGCCTCCTGCCGCGACGGCCAAGACGAGCGCGACGCCCGCTGCAACAGCCAAGCCCAAACCCAAGACCGTCGACATGACCAACGTCCGCAGCGACGAGCAGGTCGAGCGACTGAAGGCTCGGGCGGCGGCGTTGCGAAAGGCGCAGCGAGCCGCGGAGAGGGCGGTGGCCCAAGCGCAGGCAGCAGCGGCGGCCGCCCGAAAGGCAACGGAGGCACACGAAGCCGAGCTGGAGAGGACCAGCGGCAAGACATCGCGGTCTCGCGCCAAGGCCAAGAAGCCGAAAAAACGCGCGGCGCCCCACAAGGCGTCCAAGGCCCCTGCGCCCAAGCCCGTCGCCGCCGAAACCGCAGAGGAACGACGCGAGCGTGCGCGCCAGGAGGCCATCGCAAAGCTCCGCGCCAACCAGGAAGCTGCACGTTCCAAGAACGCCGCCGCGGCCAAGGCGCAACAGGCGGCTGCCGCGCGGAAGCAAGCGCAAGCACGTCGCCGAGCCGAGAAGGCCGACGAGGCGCGCAAGAACAAAGAAGCCGCCGCGCGACGAAAAGCGGAGGCCGCGCGCAAGAAGCAGCAAGCCGCTGAAGCCCGAAAGCAGGCCGCCGACGAGAAGAAACGACTGAAGGCCGAAGCCGAGCGCAAAGCCGCCGAAGAGAAGGCGCGCAAAAAGGCGGAGGCTAAGCGCAAAGCCGAAGAGGAAAAGGCCCGCAAAATCGCCGAAGCCAAGCGCAAAACCGAAGAGGAAAAGGCGCGCAAGCAAGCCGCCGAAAAAGCGCGACTCGCCGCCATCGTCAAGCGCTTCGACGACGCCATCGCCGGCGCACAAGTGGCCGCAATCGCCGATGCCATCCATGCGCACCCCGAGCACGCCAAAGTCCCCGCCGCCAATGCCGCGCTTCAGAAAGCGGCGCTCGCTCGCGTCGACCAGTGGCTCGTCGCCGTGGCGCCGACCAAGACCCGCAAAGGCGCCGCGCGGCATGGCTGGCAAGCGACCAACCCGACAAAGGCGCCCGCCGTGGTGTTCTTCGAGGTCGCCGGACAGCGGCTCTCGACGTTCCTCAAGGGCGGCAAGTCCGCGAAGGGCCACGTCGACGTGACGCCGAACACCAAGGGTGCGACGCGTCTGCTCGGCGTGTTCGTCGTGACCCGCGAGCTCGCCATCGACAAGAATGCTGTGTTGGCGAACGCGCCGCTGACGGCCATCGCCAAGGTGTGGACCGAAGCGCCGGACACGCCGCTGACTCCCGTATTCCTGGCCCGCATCAGCCGCACGCTCGCGTCCCAAAACGCCGCCACTTCGTCGATCCGTGGCTCGATTCGCGCCAAACGCCGGCCGGCACCGGACGAGTATCAGCCCGCGAAGGTCAGCCTCAAGAACACCGCATCGCGCGACGTCACCGTGGTGTACGACGCCGGCACCGGACGCATCGAGCGCCTGTTGCTGAAATCGCGCGGCAGCATGTCACTGACGTTGATGATCCCGCCCGAGCACAAGGCGGCGCTCAAGGTCATCGCGGTTTTGCCTCGGCTGCGCACTCTCGCTTGGCTGAGCGGAGATTGGTCGCTCGGATCCGCCCGATTGGTGTTGTTGCCCGCCGGTAAGAAGCAGGTCGCCGCGTTCGTGATTTCGACCACCGAGCCGCGCGTCATCCCGCTCGCCACGACGTCCGATGCCAAGAGCGTCATCGCCAAAGGCAAGGTCCCAGATGGGTTCGCCAGGACGGTGTTTTTCGACCTTTCGGGCTGCGAAAACGGCTGCGATGCGACCCTGACTATCCCGCTGGCGTGGCAGGACAAGTACAATCCCAAGGGCGGCCGCACGCTTCGTTTCAAAGCGGCGATCTCCAGCCGCAACGGCACGGCCAAGTTCGTCGCCGACTATTGATTCGCGTTACCCTTCTTTCGGCGACGCCCACGAGGGCCCACGATGCTTCGCGACGGCGACTTCTATAGCTTCGACGGCACGCGGCTGCGCACCTACGAGGGCGGCATCGCTCACGGTCAGCCGCTGATCATCGCCAACGGCCTGGGGGGCTCGATCCGCAGCTGGCGACACATCGTCAGCGCATTCGGCGCGCGCTTTCGCATCCTGAGCTGGGATTATCGCGGCTTGTACGGGTCGGACTGGCCCGCGGATCGGCGCTCATTCGAGTTGACGCATCACGCCCATGACCTCGCCGCCTTGCTTGAGCACTTCGACGTACACAACCCCGTCATCATGGGCTGGAGCATGGGCGTCCAGGTGATGCTCGAGTTCCACCGCACACACGCCGACGTCCCCGCAGCGCTCGTCGCCATCCATGGCACCCATTCCAGCCCGCTCCACACCGCCTTTGACGGTCGCACCCCACGCAGAGTCGCTCCTGCGGTCTATCGGGTCGTGCGTCGGGGATGGCGCGTGGCGATGCGGCCAGCCAAACGACTGTCACATTCACGACGCTTGACCGGGTTGTTCGTGCGCGGCGGCATCGCGCTGCGCGTGATGGACCCGGCGATTGACCGCTCTGTGTTTTGGGACATGGGGCGCGACTGGGTGCACCTCGACCTGGACAACTACTGCAGCTTGTTCGAGGCGCTGGATCGACACGACGCACGCGGGCTCCTGCCGCTTGTCAAAGCGCCGATGCTGGTCGTCAACGGCGAGCGCGACCGATTCACGCCGCCACAATACGGCGAAGAGATTGCGGCTGGCGTTCAGAGATCCGAGCTATTTGTGATTCCCGGCGGCACCCATTTCGGCCTGTTGGAATATCCTGACGCGCTCAACCGGCGCCTGGCCCGCTTCTTCGGCGACCACCTGTTTGATCCGGCCTGAGAGCGAACGGCAGTGCGGCAGCACCCGCGGACCAAAGCGCCCCGCGAACTCCGATCGAACCTGATCTGTCCACCGGTCGACTTGAAGGTGGCAGCCAATGGTCCTAGAGTGCGGGCCGTTTCTTTTTCGAGCCACCCGAGAATCTCAAAAATGTCAGAAATTACAGCAGGTATCGACAAGCTGATTGCGCAAATTCGCGCCGACGGTGTGCAAGCGGCCCAGACCGAGGGCGAACGCATCCTCGCCACCGCCGAGGCCGACGCGAAGAAGATCGTCGCCGCCGCCAAAGAAAAAGCGGCCGGCATCGTTCAGACCGCCAACAAAGACGCCACCCGCACCCGGGAGCACATGGATGTGGAGCTGCGGATGGCCGCCCGCGACTTCATCCTGGCGCTCGGTCAGCGGCTGCGCGACCAGGTCATCAACACCGCGATCGAAGAAGAAACCCGCGCGCGGCTCGACAACCCCGAAGTGCTCGAGCGCGTCATCAGCGAGGTCGTGTCCACCATCAGCCACACCGGCGACGCAGAGATAATCGTGAGCGACGAGATGCGCGACGTCATCGCGGCCTCCGCGTGGAAGCGCATCGTCGAACGTGCCAAGGGTGAGCTGCAGCTGCGTGGCGAGCTGCGTCTCAGCGGGTTTCGGCTCAAGCTGCAAGACCAGCACATCGTGTGGGATTTTTCTGACCGCGCGGTTGCCAGCGAGCTGTCCCGGCTCGTCGCCCCGCAGCTGTACAAGCACTTCCAGCTCGACGACAACGCCAAGTCGGCGACGTCCACAACCTGACCCAACACCGCGACCTGACCTACGTCCTCGACGTGACCCACGTCCTCGACCTGACCCACGTCCTCGACCTGACCCATGTCCTCGACCTGACCCATGTCCTCGACCTGACCCACGTCCTCGACCTGAATCGTCGCCCTCGCACCCGGCTCTGTGGCCATGTCCCTCGTCTACCTCCTCACCGGTTTGCCGCCGCTTCACCGCGGCGCGGAGGCACCGATCTCGCTCAACGCGTTCATCGCGGTCGTGCGCGCGAACCTCGAAGGCAAAGAGCGGACTGAATTCGAGCGCCTGGCGCTGCTCGAAGAGGTCGAAGCGGGTGTTCGGGTTCAGTCCGAGGCGTTGTTGGACAATCCGAGCATCAAGGGCCAGGAGTTGCGCGCCGCAATGTACGACCGGGACCCGGCGACAGAAGGCGGCACCGCTGTCTCCGAGCTGCCCGAGTGGATGCACCGCCCGCGTCCTTTGCGCGCCCACCTGCGCCGTTTCTGGCACGACGTCGTCGAGGAGACCGGCAACCTCTTTTTGCGCGAGTGGGCGATGTTCATCGTCGATTTGCAGGAGGTTTGCACTGCCCTGCTCGCGAAGCGCCGTGAGCTCAAACAAGACGAGTTCCTCGTGCAGATGCGGGGCAGCTTCGACACCACGTCGCGCTACATCATCGCCCACTACGACGCCGCCGACGCCGGGATTGGGGACCGCTTTGCATGGGTCGGTGAAGCCATCGCGGCCCTCGACAACGACGATTTGCAGGCCGGTGAACGCGCGCTCAACGACATCCGATGGCGCAGCCTGGACGCCCTGGTCGGGACCGATCCGTTCGGCCTTGACGCGGTGCTCGCGTACTACCTCCGCCTCCGCATCGTGCGACAAGAGGCGTCGTGGACCGCTGAGAAGGGCCAGGCTGTGCTCGATAACGTGCTCGGCGCCGCCACAACAGTCATCGACAACGCACTCGCCGCGCCGCCAGCGCCCGACGAGCTGGAGGCAGCATGAACGCTGCGACCGCCAACCAGTCCACGACCGCCACCGTGGTGGGCGTCTCCGGCAACATGGTCACCGCCAGCTTCGACGGCGACGTTCGCATGAATGAAGTGGCCTACGTGGCGCTCGGTCAAGGTGGCGACGTCAAGCTCAAGGCCGAGGTGATCCGCATCCGCAACGGCGCTTGCGACCTGCAGGTCTTCGAAGACACGCGCGGCATTCGTGTAGGCGACCCCGTCGAGATGACCGGCGAGATGCTGTCGATCGAGCTCGGTCCGGGCCTGCTCGGGATGACGGTGGATGGTTTGGGAAACCCGCTCGAAGAGCTCGCTGTGCATTCCGGCGCGTTCCTGCAGCGCGGCGTCTACCTGCCGACCCTTGACCGCACGCGCACCTGGACGTTCACGCCGATCGCGCGCCACGGCATCTCGATGACCGCGGGCGACACCATCGGCACGGTCACCGAGGGCATCTTCGAACACCGGATCATGGTGCCGTTCGACATCATCGGCGCCATCGAGGTGCTCTCGGTGAAACCGGGCGGCGACTACCGAGTCGACGAGCCTGTCGCGCGTATCCGGGTCGAGTCCACGGGCGCCGAGTTCGACGTCACGATGATCCAGCGATGGCCGGTCAAGCGCCCCATCGACATCTACGCCGAGCGCCTGTTGCCGGCGACCCCACTGACGACGCGCGTGCGCATTGTGGACACGTTTTTCCCCGTCGCCGAAGGCGGTACAGCCTGCGTTCCCGGCCCGTTCGGTAGCGGCAAGACCGTGTTTCAGCAGTCCGTCTCCCGCCACGCGGAAGCCGACGTCGTCATCGTCGCGGCCTGTGGCGAGCGCGCTGGCGAAGTGGTCGAGACCCTGCGCGAGTTCCCCGAGCTGACCGACCCGCGGACCGGCCGTTCGCTGATGGAACGCACGATCATCGTCTGCAACACCTCATCGATGCCGGTCGCAGCCCGCGAAGCCTCGGTCTACACCGCCATCACGCTCGCCGAGTACTACCGCCAGATGGGTCTTCGCGCGCTGCTGCTCGCCGATTCCACCAGCCGTTGGGCGCAGGCGTTGCGCGAAATGAGCGGCCGCCTCGAAGAGATCCCCGGCGAAGAGGCCTTTCCCGCCTACCTCGGCTCGCTTATCGCCGCGTTCTACGAGCGCGCCGGCCTCGTGCGCATCGACGATCCAAACCTCGGCACAACCAACGGCTCCGTCACGGTTATCGGCACCGTAAGCCCCGCTGGCGGCAACTTCGAAGAGCCCGTGACACAGAGCACGCTCGCCGTTGTCGGCTGCTTTCTCGGGCTGACCTACGCACGCTCGTACGCCAAGCGTTTCCCGGCAATCTCGCCGACCGATTCGTGGTCCAACTACCTCGCGCGGCTCAAAGACGCGCTCGACAAGACCTATTTCACCGGCTTTGTCGACGCCGCGCGCGATGTCATCGATTACTACCGGGTCGGGCAGGGCATCGGCGACCAGATGAAGGTCGTCGGCGAAGAGGACTTGTCGCTCGCAGACTTCACGCACTGGCTCAAGGCCGAGTTCATCGACGCCGTGTACATGCAGCAAAACGCGTTTGACGAGGTCGACGCCTGCCCATCCGAAGAGCGCGTCGCCCAGGCGTTTCAGTTCGCCGTTCGCGTCATCAACCACGACTTCAAGTTCGCCAGCAAAGACGTCGCGCGCGACACGATGACGACGCTGACAGCCACATTCCGCGACTGGAACCTCGCGCCCGCGGGCAGCGATGAGCACCACCGGCTGTGGAACGAGATGGAGGCCGCGGTCCATGCGTAAACTTCACACCCGCATCGAACAAATCGTCGGCCCCGTCGTAACGCTGCGTGCCGACGACGTCGCGTATGGCGAGCTGGCCCGCATCCGCATGAAAGACGGCCGCGAGTCCTTCGCGCAGGTCATCCGGATCCTCGGCGACGAAGCGACGCTCCAGGTGTTCGCTGGCAGCAAGGGCGTCAGCACCGGCGACGAGGTCGAATTCCTCGGCAGCCAGGTGCAGCTCCGCTACCACGACACCGGCCTGCTCGGCCGCGTCTTCAACGGCGTCGGCGAACCGATCGACGGTCGCCCAGCGCTTGTTGCAGCCACAGAGATCGACGTCGGCGGCCCGTCTTTCAACCCCGCACGGCGCATCATCCCCCACCAGATGATCGCCACCGGCATCCCGATGATTGACATGTTCAACACGCTGGTGAAGAGCCAGAAGTTGCCGATCTTCAGCTCCGCCGGTGAGCCGTATAACGAGCTGCTCGCGCGAATCGCCCTGCAAGCCGACGCCGACGTCATCGTTTTTGGCGGAATGGGGCTGAAATACGACGACTACTTGTTCTTCCGGTCCGAGCTCGCCGCCAGCAAAGAGCGCACCATCATGTTCGTGCACACCGCCGCCGATCCGGTCGTCGAATGCATGATGGTCGCGGATATGGCGCTGGCCTCCGCCGAGAAATACGCGACCGCCGGCAAGGACGTGCTCGTCTTGCTGACCGACATGACCGCGTACGCCGATGCGATGAAGGAAGTCGCCGTCGCGATGGAACAAATCCCGGCCAATCGTGGCTATCCCGGCGATCTCTACTCGCAGCTCGCGGCGCGCTACGAAAAAGCCGTCGACATCGACGGCAGCGGCTCCATCACGCTGCTCGCGGTCACCACGATGCCCGGAGACGACGTCACCCACCCCGTCCCCGACAACACCGGCTACATCACCGAGGGCCAGTTCTACCTTCGCGGCAGCAAGATCGACCCGTTCGGCTCGCTTTCGCGCCTCAAGCAGCTCGTCAACAAGAAGACGCGGGACGACCACGCGCCGCTGATGAACGCGATGGTGAGGCTGTACGACGCCTGCCGCAAAGCCCGCCAACAGCGATCGATGGGCTTTTCGGTCAGCGCGTTCGACAAGAAGGTGCTTGCGTACGGCGACGATTTCGAGACCGAGATGATGGACCTCGAGGTCAACCTGCCGCTCCCGGCGCAGCTCGACCTGGGCTGGCAGCTGCTCGCCAAACACTTCACCCCGGCGGAAACGACGCTGCCGAGCCGCCTGACCGACGTCTATTGGCCGGGCGCCTGGCGTGGTGCGACGCTCGCTGGCGACGTTGCAATCCAAACCTGAAACCTCACTTACTATTATCTAAACGGCTGACTCCAAAGTGGATTATAAGCTCAACAAAGTCGAACTCACGCGCTTGCGACGGCAGGTGAAGACGTACAACCAGTACCTTCCCGTGCTCAAACTCAAGCAGGAGCAGCTGCAAGCTGAGCAGCTCAAGGCTCGGCGTGCGTTGGTGGCGTTGCGCGAGTCCCTCTTGCAAGCCAAGGCAGACGTCGCGTCGGTCATCCCGATGTTGGCCGAGCACCTTGTGTTCGACATGACGAAGTACCTCCGCGCCCTCGAGGTCGAGCTGACCAAGACGACCGTGGCGGGTGTCGAGGTGCCCGAGATCGGCACCGTGGTGTTTGCGATGCTGTCGATCTCCTACTTCGGCAACCCGGCATGGGTCCCGCGGGCGGTTGAGAAACTTCGGGATCTCGTCCGCTTGCATATCAAGGCGTCGGTCTTTGAAGAGCGGCTTGCGCGCATCACGGCGGAGCTCCGACGGACGACCCAGCGGGTCAATCTGTTTGAGCAGGTGCTGATCCCCGACTCGAAAGAGGCCATTCGCCGCATCCGTATCGCGCTGGGGGACCAGCAGGTCGCCGCTGTGGGTCGGGCCAAGATCGCCAAACGCAAGACAGTGGCCGCGGGGCGGGCGTCATGACGGTCGTGCGGATGCTCAAAGCCTCGTTGATCGGCCGCGTCGGGGACGCGGAATCGATCCTGCATTCCGTGCAGCGCGCCGGCTTGATGCATATCGACGCCATCACGCCGCCCGAATCCCGCGCAGGCCGCCACCACGCGAGCGACGATGCCATCGACATGACGGCGCGCTACAGGCGGGCGCGCAAGGGCATCGCATCGATTCCGGCCGGTGGGCGCTCCGAACGTCACAAGGGACTGGGGCTCGCCGATGTCGTCGACAACGTGTCCGGGCTGCTCGATCAGCTCGACGCGCTCGGTCATGAGCTGGCCGAGGTCGAATCCAGCATCGCACAGCTGCAGCCTTGGGGCCGTGTTGAGCCGATCGACGTCGCCGCGATCCGCGACGCGGGCGTGCCCATCGAGTTCTGCGTCGTCACCGAGGTGTTTTGGGACGCGCTTGAACTCCGTGACCTTGTCGAGGCCGGCCGCCTGGCGTGGCACATCGCGCACCGCGAAGATGGCGAGCTGTGGGTGATGTTCGTCGGGCCCGCCGCGGCCGAGCTGCAAATCGTCAACGAGAAGCTGCCCGATCAACCGATTACCGTGCTCAGCGCACAACGCGAGAGCGTCAACCAGAAGATCAGCGGGATCCAGGACGACCTGCGTCGCTACGCCGACTATCTCGGGCCGCTTGACGGAGCCATCGCCGCGTTTGCCGACCGAGCCGCCATTCTCCGATGCCGAGACGGAGCGCTGCTCGATGGGCCCGTGTTCGCCGTATGTGGCTACATCCCCGCCGGGCTCCAACACGAGCTCCAGGCGGCCATCTCCAAGTTCCCGTGCGCGCTTCATCTCGTCGACCCGGTGCCCGGCGATCCGGTGCCTGTGCAGCTCGACAATGGCCCGATGGTGCGCGGTTTCGAAGCTGTCGTGCGGGCGTTTTCCGGCATCAGCTACTGGGAAAAAGACTTCACGTGGGCGGTCGGGATCCTCTTTGTGATCTTCGGCTCGCTCTGTCTGCTCGACGGCGGCTACGGCCTGTTGCTGCTGATCACCGGCGGAGTCCTGCGCAGGAAGGGGATGCGCGCGTTCGGCGACGTGTTCGTCTTCACCGGCGTCCTATCGGTCATCGTCGGCATGTTGGGCGGGCAGTATTTCGGCCTCATCGTGGGCCGCGACATCCTCGCTGGCGCCCACCCTCCGACTCCACTCGCTGCCGATCCCTTCGCGTGTTTCATCTTCTCGTTGTGCGTCGGCATCGTCGGCATGGGTTTTTCCTACGGCATGGCCATCTGGCAGCGCGGTTGGAAGACGCAGGCGACCGGCAGCCTGCTGCTCGTTTTCGCGGCTGTGACGCTTGTCGTCGCCAAGACCCGCCCCGACTGGTTGCTGTCGCCGTTCGTCGGTGGCGGTGCTGACTTCAACGAGATAGTCGCGACGTTCGCCGGCATTGGAGAAGGCGTCGCCGCCGTGCTCGGTGGTGCGGGCGTGCTCGCGTGGATTCTCTGGCCCGAGGACGTCTTTGGCGCCAGCAAACGCATTCCGAATGTCGCCTGGACGCTCTACAGCGGCATCACGGGGCTCGCGCAGGACACGATGAGTCACATGCGCCTTTTCGGCATCGCGCTGTCAGGCTCCATCATGGCGATGGTCGTCAACAAGGTCGGCGGCGGCTTCGGCGCGCCGATGTCATACGTGTTCGCCGTGTTTGGACATACCGCGGTCTTCGCGCTCGCGCTCCTCTCTCTCTATATCCACACCAATCGCTTGATTTTCCTCGAGTTTGGCAGCAAATGCTTCGGCGGCGGGCACCTGTGGTACGAACCGCTGCAGTGTCACCCAACACGCAACGCCCAGGCGTAGCTGACGCCCCCAACAACGCGTTGTTCAGACTCGAATCGCAGACTACAAAGGAGGCCCTCGATGCAACCAGGTGCCACGGATCTCATCTTGCTCATGTTGTCGTTCATCGGCATCGCCGTTGGCATGGCCAGCTCGGGTATCGCCCTGTCGATCTCGATGTCGGCCTACGCTGCGTGCGACGCGGATCGGCGCGGCGCGGCGTTCATCCCCGCAGTTATGGCGGGCTCGCAGGGTCTTTACGCGTTCGCCATCGCGTTCTTGATGATCCAGGCGCTCCCCGGCGCGTGGGAGAGCCCAGCCGGCCTGTTCAAGGTCACCGCTGCCGGCGCGCTGTGCGGCATTCCCTGTTTCTTGTCGTCGATCGGACAGGCCAGGACGGCCGCCGCGTGTATCAAGAGCATCAACCAGGGCACGATGGACACCGGGCAGGCGCTTCTCGCCGCGGGCGTCCCCGAACTCTACGCGCTCGTCGGCCTCGCGGGCGGCTACCTTGTCATGGCGTAGGCGCGATTATGAGCGCTTTGTACACGACCGGAAATCAGATTGAAAACTGGTTGTTATAGAGCAATGCGCACACGTCTACTTCGCATTTGTTCAGGTCTCTTCGTCGCCGCCGCGCTGCTCTCCGTCTCTTCGATGGCGAGCGCCCAAACCCCGCAACTGCCTCCATCGGCGACCGGTCCAGCCGGTATTCCTGCCAAGATCGCGCTGCCGCCCGGCGCACCCGGTGCTGGGCGCAACCCTGTGCAGGCCAAGTCACCTTTGCCGGCCAACTCGCGCGACCCCGCCCAGCTCGAACGCGCCTGCCGCAGCGGCAACTTCGACGCGTGCCTTGTGGCGGGGGCCATGATCGGCACCGGCAACCTCGGCCCGGGCAAGCGGGGCAAACCAAATCGGGAAAGAGGCCGCGAGCTGGTCAAGATCGCGTGCCTCGGCCGACACGCAAGCGCTTGTGTGACCCTCGCTCTAACGTATGCACAGGTTAACATTCCTGGTCGTAACCTCACGACAGCGCGCCATTATTTTCAGATGGGATGCACGATCGGCGCGAGCCATGGATGCATCATGGCTGGCAATATGCGGCTGCAAGGGCGAGGCGGCAAACGAGACCCACGAGGCGCCCTGCAGGCCTACACGCTCGCCTGCGGGATGAAGTCGGCGGCGGGCTGTCGGCTCCAAGCCCAGCTTGTCGAGCGGGGGGTCGGCGGCAAGGTCGATGAAGCGAAGTCCCGCGGCCTCTACGAGCGGGCATGCATCGGTTCGGATCCCCAGGGATGCGGCGAGCTGGCCCGGCAGCTGGCGGGCGGCATCGGCGGCAAACGGGACGACACCCGGGCCCGCGAACTCGCCGACAGGGCATGCGGCCGAGGGGTTGGCATCGCCTGTTTCACGAAAGGGCGCTTGTGGCTCATTGGTCGCGGCGGGCCATCGGACGTGGACGAGGCGCTCGAGGCGCTCAGCGAAGCTTGCGACGTCGGCATGGGGCCGGCTTGCACACTCGGCGGACGCACCATCCGTGCGCGGAAGATGAGCGGACGAGACGCGCTCCGATGGCTGCGCAACGGCTGTGTCCACGGTGATCCGACCGGCTGTTTCGAGGCCTCGCTGGCCGTCGAAGGCTTCCCGCAGGCCTCGAAGCTCATCGGCACGCGGGGCGCGTTGTTGCTATTCGGCCTCGAGCTGGACCGGTCCCCGAACGCCGAATAGGCATTACAAGGACGATCCCGGGCCACGATGCAGGCCACGACGATTTTGGGCGCCGCGATTCAGGGCGCGACGGGCTTCCAGCTGTCTTTGCCGTCGATGAACGCGGTGAACCAGTCGGAGAAGGCCACATCACCGGTCTTGGTCGTCGCCATTGCGCCAAGGAACACGGCCAGCGCTTCGAGACTGGAGCCACCGGCGCTCCCGGAGCCTTCCGTCGCGGTCATGAACCCGGCGATGTTGCCGAGCAACGTCGTATGCTTGTTGCCGGGGGTGATAAACGCGGCGAAGCGACCGGGAAAACGGTCTTGCAGCGTCTTCATCTCGGCGCGGACGGCCTTTTCGTACACCTCGCCGTCGAGCTTGAGGAAGATCGAGGTGATGACGAAGTCCTGCGTCGACGTGAACGCGCCCATCTGCACGGTCGGGTCCTTGTGGAGGCCCCACGCCATCAGTTCGGTGAGGTGCGCGGCGCCGTTGCACTTGGCACAGGATGACGGGATGAAGCGCTTGACGTTGAACTCGGTCAGCAGCTTCTCCATGAACGCGGGTTCGCCCGGCTTTCCGACCCCGACGCCAGCGTCGTTCATGACCTGGATCCGCGCGTCGGGCCAGACCATGCGCACGAGGGGCAGCGCCAGGATCGTGCCGTAGGCGCCTCCCGAAGAGCCCGCCAACAAGATCCGCTTGGGGCTCGGGAACTGCTTCTTCGCGACAGTGAGGGCCGCCGACAGGTTGCGCAGGCCACGGTGGTCGCGGTCCAGGGTGCCGTCTTTTTTGTAGTGACGCGCATCGCCGGCAAAGAGGCTGGCGTCGCAATACGGCAGGTAGACGAGGTTCCACGCCCGCACGGGGTTGATCGCCAGGTCGCTGTTGAGAACGTCGAGCACCGGGATGCCCGCACGTGCGGTGTTGAACGCGATGCACAGGTCCGACCAGCAAGCGCCGCCGCCTTGCAAGAAGATGACGAGGTTGTCGCTGCCGGCCTCGCGCGTCGCGACCCGATAGGTGCCGCCACGAAAACACGCTGGGCTATTGCCGGCTTCATCGACCGGCCAGGTCCAGGTGGTCACAGACGCTTCTTTGGACTCGACGACGGCTTCGTCCTTGCCGATGTAGCGGTCGAGCCCGGCTTCCTTCAGCTCGTCGTACGGACCTGCAACATGCGCGCTGTCATCGCCCGAATCGTCCGAACATGCCGGCAGGGCGGCGGCGAACACGGAGATTGCCACCGCGACTGCGGCAAACCGCGTCATACTGGGAACCGGTAGTGCCGGGCGGCTACGGTTTGGGCGCATCGCCGGCCTTGGGATCTTTTTCGATCTCGGCGGGCCTGTCGCTGCTCGATTCGCCGACGAAGTGCTTGAGGAGCCGCTCGCTCTCGGTGCGATCGCGCGCCTTGCCGACGTGAACCACGACCAGCCGATTTCCTTCACGGTTGATGATCACCACCGTATCCCGCCGGCCATCTGTCATCGCCCAGCTGCCGTCATCGAGCCGCTTCTTGCGGGCGTAATCACGGGCGATTCCGTGGCGGGAACGGTCGGGCTTTTCGTACTCGATGGTCAGCTGGATCAGCGCGCCGTCTTCGAAGGACAGGCTGAAACGACGCACTTCGTCTTTGGCGTCGGGGATGATGTGGGCCCGCGCATCTTTGGCTTTGTCGGCCTTGATGTTGTGCTTCCAACCGCGCTTTTCGCAGACGCCGATCACGTCTTTCTCGGTCATCAGCAGCTTCAGACCGGCAAACGCCGTACGCGCCTCGCCGCGGCCGCGATCGTCGATGATCACCACGGTTCCGGGATCCGCGCCGCCCGCGCCACAGGCGCTGAGCAGTCCCGCCAGCAAGGCCGTCACGATCGCGGCGGCGAGGGGCGAAGACATGGAGACGCTTGGGAAGAGCCGGTTTTTCATGGTGGGTGGAGGATGATTCATCGGCCAGTCGAAACGCAAGCGAGGGAGCGGCTCGCCTCGGTCGGGGGCGCTGCCGCGCCGCCCTCCCCGAGCCGATCCGCACCCGATGCGTTGTTGGTTTTCTGCGCAGCGCAAGCGCTGCTGCGCGCCAGGCGAGCCTTCGGCATCGCGGCTTTGCGGACCCTCAGCCGACCGTGGACGGTGCTCCTCGTCTACCCGACCGGATCGGTCGGCACCCCAGGCCCGATTGGAAGTCGCTGACTGAGCGATAACCCGGGTCCGGGCCACCCGAACCCGAACCCGAACCCGAACTCACACCCTCACGGGGTGCCGCTGTGCTTGCGAATCAGGCCGGTGA
>Ga0114932_10000937_pt1 | contig 34359 bp, 33 predicted proteins | sample 2SBtaG_2_FD_87286 | JGI IMG/M metagenome (GOLD analysis project Ga0114932, IMG submission 87286) | Deep subsurface microbial communities from Kolumbo volcano to uncover new lineages of life (NeLLi) - 2SBTROV12_ACTIVE470 metaG | ecosystem: Environmental > Aquatic > Marine > Volcanic ...
GCTCCGAGTTGTCATTTTGGTATGATAATTTTGTTTCATTATTTGTGGCTTCCCTGACCATTCCATGTGAGCGGAGCATACGGCAAGTTTGATAAACCTCCTCATTATTTGTACAAACCATTCCTCCCTCAATGGTGCTCATATGATGAGCATAGTAAAAAGAAAAATTCGAAACCCATCCGAATGAACCTATTTTTTTGTTGTTAAATTCTGCACCATGTGACTCGCAAACATCTTCAATCAAGGGGATATTTCTTTTTTTCAGGGTGGAAATGAGCCGGTCGGTTAAGCCATTGAACCCTTGTGCATGGGTAAGGAAAACGGCTTTTGTGTTGTCAGTTAGTTTGGCAATAACCTGATCGTCATCCATGCTTAAGGTTTTTGGGTTGATATCTACAAATATTGGATCAAAACCACAAAATAAAACAGAGGAGATATCTGAAACCCAGGTCAAAGTTGGAACAATAATCTCGCCACCAGCACCAAAAACTTGTTTTAAAGCTACTAAAGATATTAAATTTGCTGATGATCCGGAATTTACAAATATGCTGTATTTTACTCCCAACCATTCTGACCATTCTTTTTCAAATTCGCGGACATTCTCAGATTGTGTAAGTATAGGGTTTCTTTGTAAAAACTCAACAAGGGTATCTAGATCTTCTCGGGTAATATTATTTTCCATCAGCGGCCAATTCAAACTCATCTTATATTTCCGATAATTTAATATGATTACGTAGTATCTTCAGTCTTTCTGGAGTACCAATGTCGAACAACTTTTCGCCTGTTTTAAACCCATAAAAATTTTGGCCAATCATAGAGGGAAAAACCTCTTTCTCAATGGAAACGTTTTGTTCTGGAGGAATTTGGCCTAAAACCTCTTTTTCTATTAAATAAACACCGGCATTCACCAGGCCCTGCCCCTTAATTTGCTCAGATTTTTCTATAAATCTATTAATTTCTCGATTGTCATTGATAATTACCGACCCATACGCACTTACATCATCAATAGTGGTCACAGCCATAGAAATTGAGGCACTATTTGTTCTATGAAATGCAACAAAATCATTTAAATTTATTGGGCAAATAGAATCACCATTTAATACCATAAAGGTAGAGCTTGAAATAAAAGGTTCGGCATTTTTAATTCCTCCACCTGTTCCAAGAGGTTCGTCTTCTTTGGACAGAATGTAAGTATTGTTATCACTTTTTTTCTGAAAGTACTGTTCGATGAATTCACTTTTGAAACCGGCGCACAAAATAAACCGCCGAAAGCCAAATGATGATATGTGTTGGATGAGAATCTCTAAAAATGGCCGACCATTTATTTTGACCATGGGCTTGGGGCAGTTCTCTCCAATCTCTTTAAGCCTTTTTCCTAGGCCACCGCAAAGAATAAGGATGTCTAGATTGGGCATATCATCCTGTGTTATGGATCATAGGAGGGGGTAGATTATGACTGCTGGTTTAAAATAATCTGACTTCCTGAATGTTCAAAGTCAAAGGGGACATAGAGAAGGTCGTTCAGTCGCTTTTTTATCTTAGGCTGATCTTCTGGTTTGGCGAAAAGAATCATAAAGCCGCCACCTCCTGCACCTAAAATTTTTCCGCCTATTGCACCGGCAGATTGAGCTACACCATAAATGTCATCAATGTAAGAAGTGGAGATACTGTCACATATTTCTCGCTTAAGCTTCCAGGATTCATCTAACAACTGGCCGAATTTGTCAATCGCAGTATTTTTAGAATTTAAAATGCTTATCGCTTCTTCCACCATTTGATACATTGTTGTTAATTGTTTTTTCCTTTTTGGAAAGTTCTCGATTTTTTTTTTGGCAATTTCTGAGGAAAACCGGGAAATTCCGGTGAAAAAAAACATTAAATGATTTTTCAATTCATTAATACGCTCAGGATTTATTGTAATAGGAGTTTCCCTGAATGAATGGTCATTAAAAAAATCAATTCGATTGAAGCCGCCAATGGATGCCAATATCTGATCCTGGGACCCCACACTTTCTTTGAGAATATCTCTTTCAAGGTGAATAGCGTCAAGAGCCAGTTGTTGACGGGTAGGCATGATGCCCTTCAAAGCATAAAGCGAATGTAGCATTCCTACAGAAAATGATGAGCTCGATCCAAGCCCAGTTCGAGCTGGAAGATCGCCGTCATGATGAATCTCCAATCCCTCTTCAATACCCATTAATTCTATAGCTGCCCGGATTGCTGGGTGCTGAATTTCATTTTTCTCTTTTACTGTTTCTACCTTCGAATAAACAACTCGGTACTTGTGCTCGAAAAAGGGCGGTAAGGGGCGGCAGCTTATATAGCAGTACTTATTAATTGTTGTCGCTAAAACAGCTCCTGGATTTTCAGAGTACCATGCCGGATAATCCGTTCCTCCTCCAAAAAAAGATATTCGAAATGGTGTTCGACTAATTATCACTTTTTATTTTATCCTTAAATTATTATCTGTCGGCGCCATTATTTGGCGGAGTCAGATGTTTCCATACCCACTTTTTTTAATAATTTGAAAACCCTTAATTAATTCCTTGATTCCGTATGATAGGGAATGTTCTGTTTTAAATCCAGTGGCCTCAATTTTTTCATTGCTAACAATATAATCTCTTTTATCTACATCCTCGCCGATTTCAGCTTCAGTGAAATAAAAATTTGAAATTTGCTCCTTTATTACCTCGCACAGCTCAGCCTTACTTATATTGGCATCACTTAACCCGACATTATATGATTCGCCCTTCATTTGTTCAAAATTTTCTAACCCGTATATGAAGGCCCGGGCTGCATCACGCACATGCAGATAGTTCCTTTTAAAGTGTGCCTCAAATAAAATTATGAAACGGTCGTAATATGCTCTGTATGTAAAATCATTTACCAGTAGATCTAGTCTCATTCTTGGGCTAATTCCAAACACTGTTGCGAAACGAAATGTTAAACTGTTGCCAGACTCCAGAATAATCTTTTCAATTTCGACTTTCAATTTTCCGTAAAGAGATACAGGGCGCAATGGTGTCTCTTCCGTGCAATGAATACCCTTTTCACCCACTCCATAGCCGCTGTTTGTGGTTGGGAAAATAACCATTTGATCGGGGTTTCTCTTTGCCAGAATTGTTTTTATGGCTTCAAAATTTACTGCCTTTGCAGTAATGGGGTCTTTGTCGCATAAAGGTGCTCCCGTAAGACAAGCCAACGGTAAAATCGCATCCACCTTCTTCAGTTGTTTTTCAAGCAATTCAGCATTTCTCACGTCCCCGTTGATCAAAGTGAAATTGTTGAAGTGACAGCATTCCAAAAGAGAGGTTTGCTTATACATGAAATTATCAACAGCAATAACTTCATGGCCTTTTTGTAAAAGCATTGGAACCAAAACCGAGCCGATATAACCTGCGGCTCCTGTAATTAATATTTTCATGAACTAATCACCATCTCCTTAATCGTGCGGGTAATTTTTTTTGCATCCGGATAGTAATATTGCTCGAGTGTGAAACCAGCTGGAGAGGGTACATCAGAAAGACCTAATCGTCGCACCGGTCCTTTAAGGAAAGAGAATCCTTTTTCAGCGACCAGACACCCAATTTCTGCACAAACTCCGCCCATTCCCCACCCAGTATCAACAATCAATATTCGACCCGTTTTATGAAGGGATTCCAAAATGATTCCTTCATCCAGGGGCTTTATAGTTCTTAAATCAATTATATCGGCAGTAACATCTTCCATTTCATCTGTTGCTTTTATGGCCAATTCCAAAATATGAGAGGTGCCTACAATTGTCAGGTCATTCCCTGTTCGTCGATAGATTCCTTTGCCGAGTGAGATTTTATAAGCCTCTTCCGGAACGACCCCCTTGTTTCGCATGGACCAACGATGTTCAAAAATCAAAACGGGATTGTTGTCGGCTATAGCGGCAAGCATCAAACCCTTAGCGTCGTATGGCGTGCTCGGCATGACAATTTTTAATCCTGGAATCCCAAGGAGCAAACCCTGTATCGCTTGTGAATGTTGGGAACCCGATCCCCAGCCCCGGCCGATAGCGGACCAAATAACAAGAGGTACATTGGTCTCCCCATTATCCATATAATGAACCTTGCTGGCATGGCTAACGATTTGATTGAAAGCTAATAATAAAAAGTCTGGACGATTGTGCATATAGACAGGTCGCAGACCATTCATGCTGGCGCCGGTACAAATGCCGGTCATTCCTTCTTCTGAAAGAGGGGTATCAAATACTCGGTCTGTCCCAAATTTTTCATGAAGTCCTGTGGTTACCCCAAACATTCCTTTGGGGTCATTCACCCCTTGGCCTAGAACAAGCACTTTTGGGTCCAGTTCTAAAGCCAGAGTAAGGGCCTCATGGAGGGCTTCCATGTAGGAAAGAACTCTGCCTTCCATGGGAGCCTGAGTATCGTTTGATTTAGATGTGATTAATTTTTCTGCCCAGGGCATATTTATAATTTTTTAAAAAAAGTTTATGGACAGTAAACGTGTGTTGATAGATCTGATTCTTCAGGATTGGGGCTGGATATTGCATGATCGAAGGCGCTACTGATTTCTTTTAGAATTCTACTTTCATCATTATTTCGGTCTACTTCAGTATACAAGTTCATCTCAGTGAGAAGTTCACGGAAAGTATCAATAGGGCAATATTGTTCCCATTGTCGAACCTCTTCAGGGTCTCGGTAGCCTGTTGCGCTGTCATCTCCAGCTCCACCATGACCCCTCCAGCGATAAACGGGTGCCTCAATAAAAGTAGGTCCACCACCATTGCGAGCGCGATTAACAGCTTCCTGGGTCACTTCAAAAATATCTAGAACATGAGTGCCGTCAACTTGAACGCTTGGCAAACCAAACCCTTTGGCTTTTTCAAAAATTTTTACCTGCGGAGGTTGCCGAACATCCAAAGAAGAGCATACTGAAAAGAAATTGTTTTCACAAAAGAAAATCACGGGAAGTTTCTTTAATGCACTAAAGTTGATGGCTTCCCAGCAAGCACCTTCTTCAGTGGCTGCGTCGCCAAAGAACACCATGCTCACATTATCTTGTTTCAAAGTCTGAAAACTCAAGGCAGCACCGGCAGCAATCGGAATGGATCCTGCAACTATCGCGGAGGAACCCGCCATCCCCACACTTTTGTCAAAAAGATGCATGGACCCGCCTCTGGACCCTGCGCACCCATCCAGTCTACAATATAATTCCGACATCATTTTTTTTAGGCTTCCCCCTTTAGCTAAATAATGGCCATGGGTGCGATGACCGCAGTAAACTAAATCCTGCTGGCGGAGAGCTGCGCATGCACCCACGGAAGTTGCCTCTTGTCCAATCACAAGATGGATGGGAGATTTCATTTCATCTTCACAATACCGGCGTTCTATTTCTTCTTCAATCATTCTTATTCGAAGCATTTCGTAGTGTAATGAAGTTAGGAAATCTTCCCCATAACCTCGTTCACTTACCTTTTTGCAATCATACCCCTCACCGGAATAATCATGTTTGAGTGTCAAAATAATTCCTCACTTTTTCAAATTTCAGAAACATATATAAAATTGTATGACACAACCCTAAAATATCTAAGAAGAGACTATTGGATCTCGATGCTTTCTTTTGATTTTCACTTTAAGCATGGTCTCAATATGATCAATAACGTTGCCGCCAAATTTCTTTTCAATCATATCCAGGAAACTTGGGTGGCTAAAATATTTATTAAAGGCATCATCACGAAAGTCTACAACATCGCTACTATTTAGGGTATCTGTTGAAAGAGGAAGTGTTTCGTAACTATGTTGAGAGTATCCAATCCAACCCGGACCATCTTCGTCATCGGGAAGAGGTACACCTTTTTCTTTGCCCTGATTATAAAGAGGAGATCCCGGATAAGCCATGGTGCAATAAAAATTTGCCCATTCTGCATTGATATCGATTGCCATGTCCAGCGTTTCTTGCATACTTTCTCTGGTGTCATCAGGAAGTCCAAAAATATAGTTGGCAATAATATAGATGCCATGTTCTTTAATCCGGTTCGTAGTCTGCAGTATATCCTTTTGGTCAAACGAACCTTTTTCTACTCCATCGCGGACAAATTTGCTTCCCGACTCAATTCCTAGTGCTAACCAATTAAAACCTGCACGTTTTAACTTTTCAAGATAGCGATCTTTTATAGTATCTATTCGGGCATAAGCCCAAATATTTAGGTCGTAATTTTTTTCAATCAGAAGGTCACAGATTCCCATGACATGCTGTTCGTTTAAAACGAACATTTCATCAGGAATTTTTATATTTTTAATCCCATATTCATTTACTAAAATATCAATCTGATTAATTATAATCTGAGGTGACCAAAGACGATTACTGGGCCGTTCGAATGGAGCATTAATGCAGCAAAACGAACATTTGTATGGACATCCCAATCCAGTTTGAATTGAAGCATAAGGTTGCCTGTGGTCAATATGATCAAAACAATGCCAGTTGTGGGCGCGATACCGAGTCATATCGAGGAGATCCCAAGCCTGGCCTGGAATTTCACCGTCAAGATCAGCAATATCTGGAGCGCGTGTATTGGAGTAAACATCACCTCCATTTTGATACCATAATCCAGGTATATTACTCAGTTTATCTGAGCCTGATTTTAACATCTCAATTAGCGTGTATATAGTATGAGGCCCTTCTCCTTCGCAGACAAAATCATAAGGTTCTTCAACAAGGGTGCGTCTCGGTAGGGCTGAAGCATGAGTGCCCATCACCAACATTTTTAGATTAGGATTAGCTTTTCGTACTCTTTCCGCAACAGCTCTTCCAGCAGGCATGCATTGGGTGGAGGCCGATGGTTGATGCCCATAGATTACAAAAACTGTTAGAAGAGCATTAATTTCAATTATCTTTTGGGCTGTTTCATCATATCCAATCGATTCTGCCTCAGCATCTAAAATTTCAACGGAAACTTCTTTTATGCGTAAAAAAGTTGCAAGTAAAGTAGACCACACAGGTGGTTCAATCGCGACGAAATTTCGACTCAAATCTTGAAACGCGATGTTTTTACTAGGAGGGGTGACCAAAAGAAGGTCGAGTTTGGAAGTCATTTATTTCCAGGCAGATTTGCTATAAAATTGGTAGAATTCTCCCACTTTCAAATCATAATGTCAACTGTTCCTCTGATAAAGAAGCCTGAGTTTTAGAAGCTAAATTCCTATTGAAGTTTTAGTGACCCAGCCTTTTTGTTTTGAGTCCAATCCAACCTCAAACCCGCCTTGCCTTTCAGCGATGATGGTTACGATCGCGCCTTCATGCAGCTCAAACAGGGTTACGTTAGTAAGGCCGAGACCAGATTTAACCGCAACTTTTTTTGCTACCACGACACCTGTCTTAAAATTGGATTCAATATGTAGCTTAACGCCGATGGCAACAAAGGACAACAGTAGCATGGCGAGAAATGAATTCCGAGCCATTCTCAAAAAATTAGAACGAAAATAAAACCATGCTGTCAGTATAACCCAGAAAACCAGGTTGACTGTAAAAGCGAGTTTTATGTTTTCGTTCATATTTAAATCGTTTACCCAAAAGAAAAAAGTAGAAAGTGAACTCAGGGTGGGAAGAGGGATCTTGTCTTTCGTCTGTTGAATGGCGAAATTCAAGTTCGCCTGCAGGTTTTCATCACGTGGAATTAGTTTTTGTGCGCGAATATAATTGAGAATTGCAGGTCCAATTTTACCCAGGCGAATATAAGTATTTCCCAGGTTGTAGTACAGATAGCCATTGTTGAATCCCTTTTGGATAAGGGATTCATAAGAATCTGCTGCTTGCTGAAAATTATTGTTTGCATACTGATCGTTGGCTATTGCGACTTCGCCCGCAAAGTCCCCAGCAAGACTTGATGGGGCGTGGAAAAATAAAGTAAATAGGCAAAAGAATGCGATAAACTTCTTCATCAAGATTTTTTCTCCAGGATTTTAATAATATCTTGTGATTGGCTTAGCAGCTCGCGATTGTTCCCAGACGATTCCGGAGCGTATTGCAGAGCTTCACATTTCTCTAAAAGCTTTCGGGTTATTTGTACATGGTCCTTTTGATAATCCGATTCTTTCAATTTGTGTTCTACTTCAGCTGCTGTAATAGCTTTTCCTTCCATATTTAGTTTGTCGCCAATGTATTCACGAAGAATTTCTGAGAGTTCACTTGCAAATTCCTTGGAATCGGTGTTTTTAGAATGGGTCAGGTTCTTTAATTTTTGTGATGCTGCTTTAAATGCCTTTTGACTTCGATAAAAAGCTACATCGGTGGTCATACGTTTTTGTTGTCGAATAAAAAATGCGCCAATTAAAAAAAAGATTGCAGGGGATGTGAACCCTAAAATAGTTGAAGCGTATATTGGGGTGTCAATGTTAATAAAATCATCAAGACTGGTATGTATAGGTAGAATGTCTTCAGCAAGAATTTCAATTTCTGGCTTGTCAATAACATTGCCGGAAGAATTGGATTGAACAAGGTTTAAACTTTCTTGAGAGGAGGAAGGTCTGACGGTTACTTCAATGGGTTGGGTGTTGACCTGCCGATAATTTTTAGCAGTTGGATCAAAATAGTTGAGGGTGAAAGCAGGTAATGTTGTCGGCCCTGATTTTAAGGGGACTAGAGCAAATTTGAAAACTTTCTTCCCGGCAATCTGGTTTCCAATTACCGTTTGATTGAACTCTGGTTGATCTGGGTAAACTTTAAATAAGTTTTCCAGGTTTGGTTCAGGAAAAGATACTCCACGGACATTGCCCTTTCCAGAAACCGTTATAGTAAGGGTGGTTGTATCTCCAACTTCCAGGTTGTTTTTCCCAAGGTTTGCATCAATATTAAATTTCCCAATGGTATTTTTGAAATCTGCAGGCTTACTTTTTTCGGGTAGTGATAAAATTTCAACTGATAAGGGGTTGGTACGCAAGATTTTATGTTCAGCGCGAGTTCCCTGACTGAAAAAAGGATCATTAAAAAACTGACTGAAGGCTCCCCGATCGGATCGATTCTGAGTGCGATGATAAATATCGAATTCAAGAATAGCTGCTGGAATTTCGGCTTTTCCTGGCTTAATAGGAAATAGTGCCACCGATACTTCCTGTACATGGTATTGAATGCCATTTACAACACTCTGATAGCTTTTCGCTTTCCCTAATTCTTCTTTTTGAAAATAAGAGGCTCCAAATGGCATGCTCAGGTCAAAATTTTTGGCCTCGACACGATAGAATAATTTAAAAGAATAAATTAACTGTTCCCCAATATAGGCTTCTTTTTTGGATATGGTAGATTCCACAAACACAGGTCTATTGCCAGATTGGCTTGGTGTAGAAGATTTTTCCACTACAATATTTATTGGCTGTGTGACATAAACTTTTTTGTTAGCTCGAATGCGAGCCGGGCCAATTTTAAATTTGCCAGTGCTCATTGGAGTCAACCTGTAATTGTGAGTAATGGATACGTTGCGTTCCATATTTATAATTTGTGTTGAAGAAGAAGTTCCTGATGATGTGATACGAAATTCCGGTAAAGAGGGTAGCTCGGGTGGTGGTGTGTTTTGGGTTCCCTTAACGGTAATAGATAATTGCAGACTGTCTTCAAGTGTGATTTGATTTCTATCTACCGTGGCCAGTACCTCGATGTCCTCGCCAAATGCGGGCAACGTAAATGACAACCAAAAAATAAAGGTCAGCAATGTTGATTTGTATTTGGAGAACATTATCAATTTACCAGCGATTATTTTTATAAGGCTGTGCGGGTTTAATTTTTCCGGCTTGCATTTGGCTGATTTTTTTTAGATCTTCAGAAAGGTTTCCCAGCAACTGTTCTGCTTCTTCCTCACTTAATTCTTGGGGATTTGCTTGTGCGGTTTCTGGTTGGTTGTTTTGCTGAGGTTCATTTTCAGGGGGTGGGGGTGAATTAGGTTCCTGTTTATTGTCATTCTCTTGGTTTTCGGAGTTTTGTTGTTCGGATTCGTCCTTTTCTTCTTGGGATGGATCATTTTTATTTGAGTCTTGCTCCTGCTCTTCCTTCTTTTTTAGTTGTTCGCGAACAAATTCAAGGTTGAACTTGGCGTCCATATCAGAGGGGTCTTGGGACAGAACTTTTTTATATACTTTTTCAGCCTCTTTAAGTTTTCCCATTTTGAAAAGTGCATTACCGGAGTTATATAAAGAATTCTTTTTTAGCTGCGGGTCAGATCCTTCCAAGGCTGCATGTGTGTAATCTTGCAATGCCTCCTGAAACTTTCCTTGTTTGTAGTAGGAGCTTCCCAGATTGTAATCGAGACGTCGATCTTTGGGCCGACTGGAGCGAGCTTCCGCAAAGTTTTTCTCTGCTTCAGGGAAGAGGCCTTCCTGATATTGATTCAGTCCTTCCTGAATATTTGAGTCTGCCTGATCGGCAAACACGGGGGAGTGCGTCAGGGTGACAAGAAGGCCAACGACGAGAAATTGTCTGACTCGAAGTTTGCAATCCATAACTTTCAATGCGGTGAATGAAGATCCCCGCCGAAGCGGGAATCTGACATTAATAGGATTCAAAAAAGCGGTTATCTCCTGTCGCCCATAAGTCTTAAAAGCATCAGGAAGAGATTAATGAAATCAAGATAGAGAGTGAGAGCGCCGCGAATGGCTTCCTTGGTATCTTCATCGGTTCCTTCGTTGCCCAGTATATTCATCTCTTTGATCTTTTGTGTATCGTAGGCTGTTAATCCAACAAAGATCAGAACACCTGCATAGGTAATGATCGTATGCATCATCGAACTTTGCATGAACATATTAACGATAGAAGCAATAATAATTCCGATCAAACCCATGAACAAAAAGCTGCCCCAAGAGGTCAGGTCTTTTTTGGTTGTGTAACCATAGAGACTCATAGCTCCAAAGGTTCCCGCCGTTACCATAAATGTCGAGGTTATAGAAGCAGCGGTATATACAACAAATAATGTGGAAAAGGTGATTCCGGTCAAGCCGGCATAAAGAAAAAATATTCCGGTGGCCTGACTAACGCTCATTTGCATGACCCGTGATGCGAGCCAGAATACCAGACCGATTTGAGCAATAATGAGAACAATCGGGATAATGGGATTGCCCATTACAATGTTAAAAAATGTTGGGGTATTGGCTACATAATAGGCCATGAAACCGGTGATGCCGAGTCCGGCTGCCATCCAATTATAAACACGTACCATAAACCGTTGCTGTTCAGCTGCTACGGCATCCATGCTCATGGTTCGAGGTGAGTTTTGCATATATTATTCCTTTCAATATGTTAATTCGTCAAAAAGCCATTTTAACAGCTTTTTCAAGTACTAATGATTGAATAAAACTTCCAATCAATTTTGTCAAGGTGTTACCAAGCTTACTTGTATATTCTAACAAAATCTTGAAGCTAAGTGCAGGCCATTTTTATGGTTTAGATTCTCGTTTTCTCGCGGATAAGTTGGCTTCATAAAGCAGGAATAGCAGGGCAGGGAAAATGAACCACTGGAAACGTTCCTGCCATATTTTTCTGCGTTCAGATTTAAACTTTTTCTTTTCCAGGTTCTGGCTTATCTGGTCGAGATAAATAGTTTTCAGATCAATGTCTCCCGTTACAGACCTGACATAGCTTCCACCTGTCTCTAACGATATTTTTTGCAGGGTGATCTCGTCCAGTTTTGTGAGTATAACCTCTCCCTCTTCATTCTTAAGAAAGCCCCCTTTCTGATTAGGGTTGGGCAAGGGAGCACCAATTTCTTTTCCTATTCCAATTGTGTAAACCTTAACGCCAGCCTCACGGGCCTCCTTTGCTGCCTCCATGGCTTGCCCGGTTTGGTCTTCGCCATCCGTTATAAGAATAATTGCTTTAGACTTTTTCTCCTCTGTGCGAAAGGCTTTAATGGATTTTCTCAATGCATCACCCAGGGCAGTTCCCTGGACAGGAATGAGATTGGTGTCAATTGCATTGAGAAAAATTCGCGCTGCTGAATAATCGAGAGTAAGGGGGCATTGGACAAAAGAAGTACCCGCAAATGCGACTAGACCGACTCGATCTCCTTTCAGCATATCCAGCAGATCAGAGATTTTTCGTTTTGCTCTTTCAAGACGATTCGGTTTTATATCTTCGGCAAGCATGCTGCGTGAAACATCCAGTGCAATAATAATGTCAACCCCCTCTTGATTGATATTTTCCCATTGATAGCCCCATTGCGGCCGGGTAAGGGCAAGGAGAAGAAATAAAAAAGTAAAAGTAAGGCAGGTGGTTCTTAATTTTAGTTGCTCTCTAAAATCTGGAGAAACCAATTTAGAGAATAGGTTCTCTCCGCAAAAGCGGACAAGAAGTTCATATTTTTTGCGGTTTCCCCAAACTAGAAAAAAAAGAAAAGGAATCAATGCCCACAATAAATGAAAATTTGAGATGTCACCAAATTTCATGTCAAGGGATTCTCCTTAAAACGGTATTGGATAAGGCAATCTCCATTAGCAGAAGCAGGATCCCTGGAATAAGAAAGTAGGGGAATAGCTCTGTATACTCCGAGTGGTCAATGACCTTTACCTCAGATTTTTCCATTTGATCTATTTGTTTGTAAATAGCCTTTAATGATTCGAGATCGGTGGCGCGAAAATATTGTCCTCCTGTTGAATCGGATATTTTCTTTAAAGTGTCTTCGTCGATATCTACTTGTTGATAAACATATCTCTGCCCAAAGATTGAATTGACTAAAAATGGAGCTTTCCCATGTGTTCCCACTGCAATGGTATGAATTTTTATTCCAAATGCCTTAGCAGTTTGTGCCGCCTGAAGAGGGGGAAGGTTCCCTGCATTATTCCTACCATCAGTTAACAGGATGATCACCTTTGAATCGGATTCAAGATCTTTCAAGCGTTTGACCGCAATTCCGATAGCAGACCCTATGGCTGTTGAGTCGCCTGCCATTCCAATATCCAACTTGCTGAGAAAGGATTGTAGAATCCCCTGGTCCAGTGTAAGTGGGCATTGCGTATAAGCTTCTGAACCGAAAACTACCATACCCATACGATCATTGGGTCGATTTTCAATGAATTGTGAGACCACATCTTTTACCATCGCAAGTCGTGTGTCTCGCTTTTCATCTTTGATAAAATCAAGTGCCTGCATACTTCCAGAAGTGTCCAACGCCAGCATAATATCTACCCCTATGGAAAGTATCTCGGTGCTTTTATGACCTTCTTGTGGACGGGCGAAGGCCAGTACTAAAAGAGATATAGCAAGCAATCGGAGAACTAAAGGGAGGGCAGATAGTAGTTCAACACGCGCTGAGTGAATTGCTTGTAATGTCCCCGTAGAGGAATAACTGATTGTTGCCTGCTGTTTTCCTTTTCCTCGTATGGCTATAAAAGGCAGCATTAAAAAAAATAGCAGCAGCCAAGGGTCTTCAAATCGAAAAAAGCTCATGACTTATTCAGCGTTTGTTGGACAGGAATTGTCGGTGTGGCTTCTTTGATGAAATGGACCACCGGTTCTATGGGATCGCTATGTGCCTCAACTTCGGCTTTTGCAAATTTAACTTTATCACTTTCTGTAAGAATATTTCGCGCTTGAAGTTTTTGCTTTTCATTCAAGTCAGGGAAATTTTTGAAATGAGTAATGATTTCTTCAGTCGTCCATTCCTGCGCGGGAAAGCAAAAACGACTTTCAAGGTATCGGCGAAATATTTCAGATAATTCAAAAAAATGATCCCGAATACGTCCCAACTTCATCAATTCGCGATCTTCAAGTATTTGTAATTCTTTAAGTGCTTTTTGCTCTGCTGTGAGGATGGCTAGAGGTTCTGGTTTCGGATCGGGTTTTCCCTGCCATTTTTTCCAAATGAAATAGGCTAGAGCTAAAAGACACAATGCCCCCAGCGTTTTCCAAATATAGTGAGCCCAAGGTGCTTTAATTTTTGCAATGGGTTTTATGTCCTTTATGTCGGAGGCGTTTCCTTCAAGCTGCAAAAGTGATTGGACTTCAACGTTAACTTCGCCTGTCATTATACTACCCTTGATGAATTGATTGTTTTGGTCTGGGGCGTCAAACTCTACAGGGATTGCTGGAAGTGTTAATGTTCCTGTTTTATCAATTCTTAATTTGAACCAGAAATCTTGAGAAGTTTGTTGGTTAACTTTTATCGGCTCCATTCTGCCTTGTTCAACTTTTTCAAATCCTTCGGGAATTGAATATTCGGGCGAATGTATCACAATATCAGGATCGTGAGTTACTGTGATGGAATAGGTGACAATATCTCCCAGGGTTGGTTTAGTTATATTGACCCTTGCATCTATAGAGACAGGACCTGAAGCGCTACTTCGAGCTGGCATGGTGCTTAATATTGTGAATAGAAATGCTATTAAAAATAGCGGAGCAGATTTTGAAGAGGGTTCCTTGCAGATCATAAACTATTTTTCTTTAGCGATGCAGGTATCAATGAGAGGTTGCAGTTCGGTAGCGTTTTCGGGATTGGCGGCTTCTGAACGGAATAGCCATACCAATCCTTCTTTGCAATTGCCAAGCTTTAGATAAAGTTTTCCAGCTGTGGAGGCGGCTTGGGCTCGTGCTGACGGGTTGGAATTTTCCAGCTTCCATACTTCGATGTATTGATCCAGGGCCTGTTCCAGGTTCCCAGTTTGCTGCAATCGTTCTCCTGTTGTGTTCAGTTCCGAAATTCTTGGGTCCTTTAACAATTTCTCCTGCTTTTTCGGTGTAGATTCTTTGGTTATCAGCTTCGCGAAAAATGCAATGAAGGCAAAAAGAGTGACCCCGGTTAAAATATAAACGACGGCTTTCAGTTTTCCACTGACTCCATCTTCAGGTGTTTTTGAATCATTCATATCAATGTTTCTTTTCTCTAAATTTGAAATACTTGATGATAGGGTCTGTTAAAGATTTGTTGGTGAAAATTTCTATGGTGTCGATTCCGATAGAACTAAAAAATGTTTTTCGCTCCTGACGTTTTTTAATGCAAAGGGATTTATGTTTTTGGAGCATTTCCGTATCACCCGTATCCACAAGTAATGTGTTGCCAGTTTCAGAATCTTTAAGAAATACCATTCCCACCTCAGGAAGCATTTCTTCGCGTGGGTCAATTATATTGATCGCAATGAGATCGAATTTTTGTTTTGCGAGTTTTAACTGGGATTCATAGTTTTCGTCTTGAAAGTCTGAGATCAGGAAAGTGGTGGCTTTCTTTTTTTGAATTTTCAGCAGGTATTCCAGAGGTAGTGAAAGATTTGTGCCTTTGCCTTCAGGTTTGAAGCTCAATATAGTACGAATGATATTCCATATATGGCCTTTTCCTTTTTTGGGTGGTATGTGGTGCTCTATTATGTCTGAAAAGATAATGAGTCCGATCTTGTCATTATTCTTGATGGCCGCAAACGCAAGAATGGATGCGACTTCTGCAGCAATTTCATTTTTAAATTTTTGGTCAGAACCAAAACTCCCCGAAGAACTTACATCTACAAGAAGCATTAAGGTGAGCTCTCGTTCCTCGATGAATTCCTTTATGAAAGGTTGGTTCATGCGCGCGGTAACATTCCAGTCAATCAATCGCACGTCATCTCCCGGTTGATATTCGCGAACTTCGCTGAATTCCATCCCACGCCCTTTGAATGCTGAAACATATTCCCCTGCCATGATGTCGTTGACCATGTAATTGGTTTTTACCTGGATATTTTTGATGCGTTGCAACAGTTCCGGCGAAAGTTGATTTCCTTTTTCAGGTAGGGCTTCCGGGAAGCGGAACCATTCTCGAACATTTTTTGCGAGTGTTTGCAGCATAAAAGATCAGGGAACTTCGATAGTATCGAAAAGTGATTTTAGGATGTCATCTGCCGAAACGTTCTCGGCTTCTGCTTCATAAGTAAGGATAACCCGATGCCTGAGCACATCCATTCCGATACTTTTTATGTCGTGCGGCACAACATATCCCCGCCGTTGCAAGAAAGCATAAGCCTTGGCTGCCCGGTTTAGGAAAATAGAAGCACGCGGTGATGCGCCAAACTGGATCATTCCTGCATAGGATGAGAGTTGATTCGCCTTGGGGTCTCGTGTCGCTGCGACCAGATTGATAATGTAGTCCTGTAGGTTTTCATCGATATAAATTGAATCGATGACTTTGCGAGCTGCCAGAATATCTGCAGGGTCAACCACAGCTTTTACTTTGTAAGAATTATTGCTGGACGACATTCGCTGCATGATTAGTTTCTCTTCCTCCTTTGAAGGATAATCAATATGAAGCTTTAGCATGAAGCGGTCGACCTGGGCTTCTGGTAAAGGGTAAGTGCCTTCCTGCTCGATCGGGTTTTGTGTTGCAATAACCATAAAAGGTTCGCCCAAAAGAAAAGTGTTTCCAGCTATGGTTATTTGCCGCTCCTGCATGGCTTCTAATAAAGCACTTTGAACCTTTGCAGGGGCGCGGTTGATTTCATCTGCTAGAATGATATTGGAAAATAAGGGGCCCTTTTTTATGTCGAATTCACCTGTTTTTGGCTGGTAAATTTGAGTGCCTAAAAGATCGGCAGGAAGCAAATCTGGAGTGAATTGAATACGTTTAAAATCTGCCTTTACCGATTGAGCCAATGTTTTAACAGAGGTGGTTTTTGCGAGACCAGGAACTCCTTCCAGAAGGATATGTTCGCCTGTCAATAAGCCAAGTACCAACCGCTCGGTGAGATATTTTTGTCCCACCATGACTTGATCGAGTTCGTGAAGCAAAGGAGGAATAAATCCGCTGGCTTGATTGACCTGATCTGTAATTTCGTCGATTTTTTGAACCATGCTTGCTACCTTAATATAAGTGAGTTGAATTTATAAGGGGAACTGCGAAGAAATGATACCGTATAAAAATATAATAAAATGAGGCAGAAAAAAATTAAAAAATTTTAACCTGAAGCTCTTTTTCGAACCCAACCATAGCTGTTTTGACTTATAAATGGGGCAATTTCAGCATTGATGGGCAAAAAATTGATTTTAAGCTTTACAAGAGCCATAACTTAAATAGAATAACAGGCTTAACCCATTTTACCAGGTAGATTAGCACGGAGTGTGGCAATGCTTGATGACGAAGTCAAAGATATAGAAAATATTATAGATCAAGGTTTGAATTCTGAAAATAACGAACTCGACCTCAGGGAAAAAGAACTGGATGATGATGATCTGATCAAGATCATGGAATCGGACAAGATCAAAGGCGTTACCGCTGTCTTTTTGGAATTCAATGAGATTGGCGATAAAGGGCTTGAAGCTCTTCTTGCATGCGAAAACATGAAATTCGTGACCGCCTTGAATCTTTTCAAAAACAAGGTGACTGATAAAGGGGCTATAGCTCTGGCAAAATCTAAAACAATGCTCAACCTGTCAGAATTAATTTTAAGTGACAACGAAGTTGGAGTAGAAGGAGCAAAAGCCATTGCAAGTTCCAATTTGTTAGGAAATCTGGTTTCCCTTTGGCTCGGTGATAAATTAGGTGATGAGGGTGTCAAGGCAATAGCAGAATCAGAATCTTTGACCCGCCTGACACAGCTCTCTTTATATAGGAACGGTATGGGTGATGAAGGCGCAATTGCTATTGCGAATTCTAAAAACCTGGCAAAACTGGAAGAATTGAATCTCAACTGGAATTTTGTTGAGGAAGAGGGCATGGAAGCGTTGGCTAATTCGGATACTTTGAAAAGCCTGACGCAGTTGACCATGACTTTTAATCCCATCGGCCCTCGAGGAGCTGCAATAATTGCTGAATCAGAAAACTTCAAAAATGTCACGCTGATGGATCTTTACGAAACTGAAATTGGGGACCTTGGTGCCAAGGCACTGGCTAACTCAACGAACCTGCAAAACCTTCAGACTCTGGTTCTTATTCATAATGATATTGGTGAAGGAGCTCAGGCTTTATTTAAAGACAATAAAAATTTCCCCAAACTGGAGAATATTTATTTTAACAAGCCTAAGCAGACAGAAGATTAATTAGACTGTTCTGTAAGGGGGGTTCCGGTTTGTACTGGAGCCCCCTTATTTTTTTGATACTACGGAAATTAAATAATGTTTACAGGTGAAAAACCGGATTTGTTGGATTTAATGCCCTTTCGCGAGGACAGTATTTATGTTGTCGGCAAAGATGGGGTGCCTCAACATTGGGATGGCGAAGAATGGCTTCCGGTACGAACCGAAAATACCAATCCCTTAATGGGAATCTGGGGTCCTAATGATAACTGTATCTATGCAGTTGGAATAGGGGGAGTGGTTCTTTTTTATAATGGTAAGGAGTGGCAGCAAGTCGACACCGGTAGCTATGATTCCCTGAACTCTGCATTTGGGTTCGATGAAAACAATATATTCCTTTATGGTGTTGGTGGGCGGATGCTTTATTGGGATGGGACAAAATGGGATTACCGCGAGCCGAATACCATTCACGATTTGTTTGGAATGTGGGGAGAAGATATTGAGCATATTTATACCGTTGGAGGAGAAGGCATTTTCCGATTTTATAACGGTAAAGAATTCCTGCGTAAAGATGAACTGACGGAGGAAACCATCTCTCTCTTTGGCGTTTGGGGAACGAAAACGGATAATGTCTACATTTGTGGCTCGCATGGGACAATTCTCCATTTTGACGGGGAAGAATGGAAGCCTATGGAAACAGATACCGAAGAATATCTTCTTAGTATATGGGGTACTTCCAATGAAAATATTTTTGCCGTAGGGGATAACTCCATCATGTTGCATTTCGATGGTAAGGCGTGGTCTAAAATTGATCCGCTTAAAGAGGAATATTTTACAAAAGTAAAAGGACTAGGAAAGGATTGTGTCTATGTGGCTGGAGAAAATGGCACGGTCCTTCGATACGATGGGACGCAATGGCACGATATGTCTCTTTAAATATTTTATATGAGTGGAGCTTTTATGTCTGAATTGACCAGCAATCACCTGCTTTCAATTTTTGGATTGGATGAAAATAATATTTTTGTAGGCGGAGCCGATGGAACGATGCTGTTTTTTGATGGCAGCACATGGTCGCCTATGGAAACCGATGGTCGCTGGACGTTTAAGAATATCTGGGGTAGCGCTCCAGATAATGTATTTGCTGTGGTGACCGATGGCAGAATTCTCCATTATGACGGAAAAACATGGTCTGCTGTGGAGACTGAAAAATTACCTCCCATGACTGGTATTTTTGGTCTGGCCTCGGATGAAATTTATGCCTGCTCACGTCTGGGTAAAATCCTCAGATACGATGGCAGTAGCTGGAAATTCACGCAAACAGGAACCGACACCGATGTGACGCGGCTCTGGGGTTGTAAAGAAAGTGGAATGATTGCTGTTGGATACGATGGGTTGGTATTGAAACAGGAGGGTGAAAAATGGCACCGTATGACCTTTAATTCTAACGCAGAGTTTTATGGTGTTTATGGATTTTCCCCCGACAATATTTATATGGTTGGTTCTGAAGGAGCTATATTTCACTACAATGGTGCTGAGTTCACCGAAATGCCTTCGCAAACTATGGAGTTTTTTCTTGATGTCTGGGGGCCTTCCTCTGAAATGGTTTTTGCCGTGGGCGATGAAGGCATGATTCTTTATCTGGACGGCGATCAATGGACACGGATTGAATCCAATACCAAGGAATATTTTTCATCCATCTGGGGAAGCTCCGATGAAAATATTTATGCGGTAGGTGATAATGGTTTGATCCAACATTGGAATGGAGAAGACTGGAAACCCGTGGAGGGATGACCGCTCCTTTATTTGAATCCTTGCTCCAATCAGCACAGGCCCCGCAAACTGCTTGACACCTGATTAGGACCGATGTTATGGTTCTAACTCTTTGATATTATTCCATTTTATCATTTAGGCATCAACCACCCGAGTGGCTGAAAGGGCACAGGTTTCCTGTGCTTTTTTTATGACTGAATTTATTGTTAAGTGTTGTTGAAAAATGTTCAAACCCTCTTTAGAAGAATTTAAAAAACTATCGAAGTCTGGCAATCTCATTCCAGTCTATAAAGAGATTCTGGCAGATTTGGATACGCCTGTCTCCGCATACATGAAAATCGGAGACGGCGAATATTCTTTTCTTCTGGAAAGTGTTGAGGGTGGAGAAAAATGGGCGCGATATTGTTTTCTCGGTTGCGACCCTGCGGTGGTTGTGAGTAGCAAGGGTCGAAATATAACCATAGATGAAAATGGAAAACGGCACGAGAAGAAAATCGAATCGGGAACCCCTTTAAACGCTATTAAAGAAATATTGGCTCGTTATAATCCTGTTGACGTCCCTGGTTTGCCACGATTTTCAGGGGGAGCAGTGGGGTTCATCAGTTATGACATGGTGAGGTTTTTTGAAGAGCTTCCTGAAGATACGGTTGATGATCTCGATGTTTCAGACTCGCAGTTTATAGTCACGGACACGATGTTGGTGTTTGATAATGTTTCGCAAACCATCAAAATTGTTTCTAATGCCTTTGTTGAATCGGGTGACCTGGAAGCAGTTTATGAGCAAACCATTAAAAAGATTGCTTTACTAGAAGAAAAGCTAAAAACACCTCTTAAAGTTTCAGCGCACCAAAATGAGGAAAAAATCGACTTGGGATTCGAGTCCAATTTTGAAAAAGAAAAATTCAAAGGAGCGGTAGAAAAAGTTAAGCAATATATTTTGGAAGGAGATGCTATTCAGGTTGTTCTTTCGCAGAGGTTAAACTTTGAATTAAAAAAGAAAGCTTTTGATGTTTATCGGGCGTTGAGAACGATCAACCCTTCTCCTTATATGTATTTTTTGAAGTTTGGTGATATTGAAGTGGTGGGGTCTTCGCCTGAAATTCTGGTTCGTCTTGAGGAAGAAAAAGTTGAAGTTCGTCCTATCGCCGGTACTCGAAAACGCGGCCAGAACGAAGAAGAAGACGTGGCCTTGGAAAAAGATTTACTGCAGGATGAAAAAGAACTCGCTGAACATATTATGTTGGTAGATCTGGGGCGCAATGATTTAGGGCGGGTTGCTAAAATCAGTTCCGTAGAAGTCAACGAAAGTTTTACCGTCGAGCGCTACTCTCATGTCATGCATATTGTCTCCAATGTTCGCGGTATTTTAAAAGAGGGACTCGACTGCTTTGATGTGTTGGAAGCCACTTTTCCCGCCGGAACAGTTTCGGGTGCCCCGAAAATCAGGGCGATGGAAATCATTGAAGAGATGGAACCCAATCGGCGCGGACTTTATGCTGGTGCGGTGGGCTATATTGGGTTTTCAGGGAATATGGATACCGCTATTGCCATCCGGACTCTTGTTGTCAAAGACCAAACGGCTTATCTGGGAGTAGGAGCGGGTATAGTTGCCGACTCGGTTCCAGAAAGTGAATTTGAAGAGACCATGAACAAGGGCCGTGCTTTGTTAAAGGCCATAGAGCTGGCTGAGAAAGGTTGGGTCGTATGATTTTGATGGTCGATAATTACGATTCATTCACCTACAATTTGGTCCAATACATGGGTGAGTTGGGGGCCGAAATTCGCGTGGAACGCAATGACCGAATTTCTATTGATGAAATAGCAGCTTTGGCGCCGGAAAAAATTGTTATTTCCCCAGGGCCCTGCACCCCTGCTAAAGCCGGTATATCTGTGGAAGTGATTCAACATTTTGCTGGAAAGGTTCCAGTGTTGGGTGTTTGTCTGGGGCACCAGTCGGTGGGTGCCGCTTTTGGAGCAGAGATAATCAAAGCAGGTAAACTGATGCATGGAAAAACTTCAGAAGTTCGACACGATGGTAAGACATTATTTAATAATCTGCCCAATCCTTTCACCGCAACACGGTATCATTCACTGGTGCTCAACCGAAAAACGCTTCCAGACTGTTTTGAAATTACAGCAGAGAGCGATGATAATGAGATTATGGGGATAAGGCACAAAGAGCTACCTGTTGAGGGGGTGCAATTTCATCCCGAGTCCATTTTGACCCCCAATGGGAAAGATCTATTGAAAAACTTTATTGAGAATAGTTAAGCATGTCTTTCCAGGAAATCCTTCATAAAGTTGTTTCAGGAGAAAACCTTTCTGAATTTGAGATGATGAATGCCATGACTCAGGTTATGGAAGGAAAAGTAGGCGATGCTCAACTTGCTGCTTTTTTAACCGCTCTGCAATTTAAGCATGAAACGGTCCCCGAAATTGTGGGTGCGGCCAGAGTAATGCGCGCTAAAGCAGAAAAAGCAAAGGTCAAAGCCACACATATTGTTGACACCTGTGGGACCGGTGGGGATGGTGCGGATACTTTTAATATTTCGACGGCAGTTGCCTTTGTCGTAGCAGGCGCAGAGGTAACGGTTGCAAAACATGGCAACCGTGCGGTTTCCAGCAAGTCTGGCAGTGCCGATGTTTTGAAATGTCTGGGAGTAAATATAGAAGCTTCTTTGCCCACGGTTGAGCGTTGCATTGAAGAAGTGGAAATAGGATTTCTTTTTGCACCTTTAATGCATAAGGCCATGAAACATGCTGCAACGGTGAGAAAGGAATTGGGGTTTCGAACTATTTTTAACTTGTTGGGCCCCCTCACCAATCCTGCAAATGCCCACGCACAAGTGCTGGGAGTTTACGATTCCAGATGGGTGAATCCTATTGCTGAGGTTTTGCGGGACCTGGGCAGTCGTCGGGCATTGGTAGTGCATGGTTTTGATGGATTGGATGAAATAACTCTGACGGGTGAAACGCAGGTCTCTGAGTTGAAAAATGATAATGTCACCAGTTTCACCATTGACCCCAAAGAGTATGGCTATTCGCTATGCTCAGCAAAGGATCTTAAAGGAGGTTCCCCCGAAGAAAATGCAGGAATCATACGCGAAATCCTGAACGGCGCGACAGGTCCAAAAACAGATATTGTTATTTTAAATGCTGCTGCGGCAATTTATGTGGGTGGCAAGGCCGAATCTATTGAACGCGGAATTCTTGTCGCAGCAAACTCGATTGGGTCGGGGGCGGCGAATAAAAAACTTGAGGAATTATGCAGGGTGTCGAATTCATAAGATGTCAAATATTCTTGATCAAATTTTTGCGGATAAAAAGAAAGAGTTGCCGGGCACACAGAGCAAATCCCCTTTGTCAGAAATTAAACAACGTATTGGAGATCAGCAACCGGTTCTGGATGTTTATAAGGCTTTAGAAAATGGCAGCAGTTCGAGGATCATAGCTGAAATTAAACCGAAGACCCCTTTTAAAGGGGAATTGCGCAAAGGGTTTGATGCAAAAGTCATAGCAAGAGATTATGTGGAGCATGGTGCCGCGACGCTCTCAATTTTGACGGAGAGTAATTATTTTGGCAGCAATATTGAGGTATTGCCTGAAGTTCGTAAAGTGGCGCCCATTCCGCTATTGAGGAAAGACTTCATCTTTGATGAATATCAGGTTTATGAATCACGTGCTTTTGGTGCAGATCTTTTTTTATTAATAGCTACCTGGCTTGATCAAAGCCTTATGAAAGATTTGTTATGCCTGGGGATAGAACTGGGCATGCCGGCCCTCATTGAAACCCATAATGAATGGGATATGGAAAAAGCCTTTGCAGCGAATGCTAAATTGATTGGTATCAACAACCGGGATTTGACCAATGGAAAAACAGACTTGGGGATCACTCGACGTTTGGTACCCATGGCATTGCAGGAAAAGGATAAGGTGCTGGTTTGTGAAAGTGGAATTCACGGACGTGAAGAAATAGAAGAGTTTGAAGGATTAGGTGTGCATGCTTTTTTGATTGGAGAAAGCTTGATGACCTCGGAAAATATTCCTGAAAAATTGAAGGAGCTTTTAGGTGGTGATGGATCGTGACAAACAGGTAAAAGTTAAAGTCTGCGGCATGACCAATTTGAAGGATGCTTTGGTTGCTGTTGAAGCGGGGGCGGATGCGGTCGGTTTTATTTTCTATAAGAAAAGTCCACGCTCAGTTACCATGAAAATAGTTCGAGAAATTGTTTTGGAACTTCCACCTTTTGTAAATGCGGTTGGGGTTTTTGTAAATGAATCTGCAGAGCAGATAAATAATATTGCAGATCGTTGTAACCTTGACAGAGTCCAATTGCATGGCGATGAGTCGCCAACTTTTTGCAAGAGGATAAAGCGGCGGGTGATCAAAGCTGTTCGGGTAAAGGATATCCAATCATTGAAACAGCTTTCTAATTATTCTGTCAGCAGTTTTCTTCTGGATACTCATGCAGAAGGCCAACAAGGTGGAACAGGAAAAGTGTTTGACTGGAATTTAGCGCACCCTGCGAAAAAATATGGATCGATTATCCTGGCGGGTGGTTTGACACCTGCGAATGTTCGGGGGGCTATTCAAAGGATTCAACCTTATGGTGTGGATGTTTGTTCCGGCGTGGAAAGCCAGCCCGGGATTAAAGATCATACGAAGATACGGGCTTTTTTAAAAAATGTTAAAGCAGGGAGAAAAATATGAAACCCCATAAAATGCCTGATGCCAAAGGTCATTATGGAAAGTTTGGTGGCAAGTATGTTATCGAAACCCTGATGCCGGCATTGCAGGAATTGCAAACTCTATATGAAGAAGCTCAAAAGGATCCAAAATTTCAGGAGGATTTGAATTATTATTTGAAGCATTACGTCGGTCGACCGACAGCATTGTATTTTGCTGAACGGCTCACGGAGCATTTGGGTGGTGCAAAAATATATTTGAAGCGTGAAGACCTTACTCATACGGGCGCACATAAAATCAACAACACCATTGGCAGCGCATTGCTAACCCAGAGAATGGGTAAAAAGCGGGTGATTGCAGAAACAGGTGCAGGGCAACATGGAGTGGCCACAGCTACAGCGGCCTCATTATTCGGCCTCGAATGTGATGTGTTTATGGGTGAGGAAGACATGAAGCGGCAGGCTCTCAATGTTTTTAGAATGCGATTGTTGGGCGCAAACGTCATTCCAGTCACCAGTGGTACTCGAACTCTTAAAGATGCTACCAGTGAAGCTATTCGTAACTGGATTACCACAGTTGAAAGCACTCATTATATTATTGGCTCGGTGGTCGGTCCTCATCCATATCCGATGATAGTTCGTGATTTTCAAAAAATAATTGGTGAAGAATCAACACGGCAAATTATGGAGATGGAGGGTAGATTGCCTGACACCTGTGTGGCCTGTGTTGGAGGTGGCAGTAATTCGATGGGACTTTTCTATCCATTTCTTGAAAATGAAGAAGTGAGTCTGGTGGGAGTTGAGGCAGCAGGGCTGGGTGTCGATACTGACAAACACGGCGCATCACTTACAAAAGGATCGACGGGCGTTCTTCATGGAATGATGAGTTACCTGTTGCACGATGAAGATGGTCAGGTGACCGAAGCACATTCTATTTCCGCCGGGTTGGATTATCCTGGGGTAGGGTGCGAGCATAGTTATCTGAGGGATTCAGGGCGTGCAACCTATGCCACCATTACCGATGCAGAAGCATTGGAAGGGTTCAAACTATTATCCAGTAAAGAAGGAATTATTCCAGCGTTAGAATCTGCACACGCTATAGCTCATGTAGCTAAATTGGCACCTAAGATGAAAAAGGATGAGATCATTCTAGTTTGTCTCTCAGGCCGTGGCGATAAAGACGTCAATCAGGTTGCCGATAGAATGGGGGTTTCTCTGTGAGTCGTATCCAAAAACGCCTGGCTTCACTGAATGGCAATAAAGCTCTCGTTGCGTTTTACACTGCTGGCGATCCGGATCTGGATGCTTCAAAAGATATTTTTTCTGTTATCGAAAAAAATGGGGCAGATATCATTGAAATAGGAGTGCCTTTTTCTGATCCACTAGCCGATGGACCTACCATTCAGGCATCTTCGCATCGTTCTCTAAAAAATGGCACTACCCTTAAAAAAATTATTCAGTTGGTTGCCGATATAAGGAAGACATCAGAGTTACCCGTTATCCTGATGACCAGTTTTAATCCTGTATTTGTTTATGGACAAAAAGAATTTGTCACGGATGCTGTAAAGGCTGGGGTAGATGGTGTGATCATTCCTGACCTGCCTCCGGAGGAGGCGGAAGGATTCCTGGAAATTTCAGAAGGGTTGGATATGGTCTTCCTGCTAGCCCCAACGAGCACCCCCGACCGGATACAGGAAATAGGAAAAATCAGCAAAGGTTTTGTATATTATGTTTCGCTTACAGGGACGACCGGTACCAAAGAATCGCTTTCAGCAGGACTGGAAGAAAAGGTTGACGAAATTAAAAAATCTGTACCGCTACCGGTATTGGTAGGTTTTGGTATCTCCGGTCCTGAGCAGGCGCGGCAGGCAGCTCAAGTGGCTGATGGTGTGATTCTTGGCAGCGCTATTGTTAAACTGATTGAGACAAATAGCGACCCTGTTGAACGAGATCGCAAACTGGGTGAATTTTTAACCAGTATCAAAAAAGCTATCAATCCATAAACCCGTGGTTTCCCGGATATCTATAGTCATTCCCGCGTATAACGAGGAAAGCTCTATCGGGCTTGTCCTTGATGCATTACCCCAAGAAAAACTCCACGAAATTATTGTTGTCGATAATGGTTCGACTGATGGCACGGCCCGTGTAGCGACTCAACATGGTGCGCGCGTAGTTGAGGAGAAGCGAAAAGGTTATGGGTCTGCCTGCCTCAAGGGGATTTCTGAACTGGATTCTCCCGATATCGTGGTGTTTGTAGATGGAGACTTCAGTGATTATCCAGAAGAAATAGTTTCTCTCGTAGACCCAATTGAAAAAGGAGATGAAGATTTTGTGTTGGGCAGCCGAATGATTCTCCCTGAAAGTCGAATGGCTTTGTTGCCGCAAGCGCGTTATGGCAACAAGCTTGCGGTTTTTCTGATCAGATTATTTTTTAAGCATACTTTTACAGATCTGGGACCTTTCCGGGCAATTCGTTATGATTCCTTGAGGACTATTGGAATGCAGGATACGAATTTTGGCTGGACAGTGGAAATGCAGATAAAGGCTGTCAAAAATAAATTGCGCATTCGGGAGGTTCCTGTCAAATACCGTGAACGGGTAGGGGTTTCCAAGATTACAGGAACATTTTCAGGCACCTTCAAGGCAGGCACAAAAATCATTTTCACTATCTTTAAGTATTTGTTAACCTGAAAATATGTTTAAAAAAACCATTATTCTTATTGTTTTATTTTTTTTCTGGGCGAGTTTTGCTCAGGCGGTGGATATTTCCAAGATCGTTGAAAAAAGAATCAGCCAAGACGGCACCACCCTTGATCTTACAGGTTTGAATATTGGTTCTAAAGGAGCAAAGCAACTGGCAGCTATGGAGTCTTTGTCCTCTCTGGTTTCGTTGCATCTGCAGGGTAATAGAATTAAAGCGCGTGGAATGAAAGCATTGGCTAAATCCCCACATTTGGTCAACCTGAAACATTTAGACCTTTGGGGCAACCTGCTGGGTGATCGCGGATTAAAAGCAATTTCGGACTCTCCCTACCTTAAAAATTTGGAATCTCTTAAATTATGGAAGAATGAAATCAGTGATGACAGTATGGAGTTTCTGGTACAGTCGAAAAATTTTTCTAATTTGAAAACCCTAATGTTAAACGATAACCTTATCACGGATCTTGGGGCTGGCTTTATCGCCGAATCTGCAAATTTTTCACAATTGGTAACCCTGAACTTATTTAGAAATGATGTTGGAGATGGCGGCGCATTGGCTTTTGCCAAATCTGCGCACTTCCCCAAGCTGGAATTTTTATATATGGGGGAGAATGGTATCACTGACGAAGGCGCAGTGGGCTTGATTGAATCTCAAAATTTCCCATCCTTGAAAGTCCTTGATCTCGGGAAGAACCCGTTGGGGGAACCCACCGCTTTGGCAGCCTTCAAGGTGAATCGAAAAGAGAAGGTTCGAGTCATCTACAGATGATTTTTACCTGCTTTATTGCAACTCCATTTATAAACGGTGATGGTATAATCTCCCGTCTGTCCCATCGATAGAGTAATCCCAATTAAATCGGTATTCATATGTCAGTATCTAAAATTGCACAAAAGGCTAATTCTGCAGCGTTGGTTCTTGCACACCTTTCTACAGATATAAAGAATAAGGCTCTTAATGAAATGGCTGATGCGCTGGAAGCCAATTGTGATTCCATTCTCTCGGCGAATAAAAAAGATTTGGAATTTGCTGAAGAAGAGGGCATTGCAAAACCTCTCATTGCAAGACTGGCTTTGAATGAGGATAAGGTTCTTGGTATGGCTCAGGGGATTCGAAGTGTTGTAGGCTTACCTGATCCTGTTGGGATTAAGCAAAACTCCATGGAATTGGATGACAATTTAACTCTGCATCGAGTGAGTTGCCCGATAGGTGTCATTGGCGCTATTTTTGAGTCACGGCCCGATGCAGTGCCACAAATTTCTTCGCTTTGTCTGAAGTCAGGCAATGCAGTGATTTTAAAGGGAGGAACTGAGGCGCAAAATTCCAATAAAGTGATAGTAGGCTTGCTGACAGATGCCATTAAAAAAGTGGATGGGGTGCCTGAGGCAGCGGTACAAATGATAGAAACACGGGATGAAGTTGCGGACATGCTAAAAGAAGAAAAAAATATCAACCTGATTGTTCCGAGAGGCAGTAATGAATTTGTGAAATATATCCAGGATAATACAAAGATACCGGTTCTAGGACATTCAGAGGGAATTTGCCACAACTATATAGACAGGGAAGCGGATTTGGATAAAGCATCGCGGATTGCAATGGATTCTAAGTTGCAGTACCCGGCAGCCTGCAATGCGATGGAAAACCTTCTTGTTCATCAGGAAGTAGCCTCCTCAATTCTTCCGCAATTGATTAGAAAGTTTGAGGAGAAAGGTATTTTGTTGGTGGGATGCGAAAAATCCCGTGAAATTGCCACAAATTTAAACCTAGCATCAGAAAAAGAATGGGACGAAGAGTATAACGATTTGAAACTTTCCATCAAAATTGTCGAAAACTTAGAGGAAGCTGTTTCCTTTATTAACGAGCACGGTTCAGGCCACACAGATACAATCATCACAGAGAATCCTGAATCCGCTGAAAAGTTTATGAATGGGGTGAACTCAGCCAGTGTGATGTGCAACGCATCTACCCGTTTCGCGGATGGCTTTCGCTATGGATTGGGCGCAGAGATCGGCATCAGTACCAATAAAACTCATGCTCGAGGACCCGTTGGGTTAGAGGGATTGGTTATCTATAAGTATAGAGTCTATGGCAACGGGCAAATTGTAAGCGATTATTCGGGTAAAAACGCGCGCTCGTTCACTCATAAACCTCTCTGATAGTAAATCGTGGATCATCATAAACCCAGCAATTTCGACACAAATGAAATTCTGGAGTCACATGATCCCTTTGATGGACCGATCGTACCTGTAAAAAAAAACTGGTGGCTGTTTACTACTTTACTAATAGCTACCTTGGTTACGACTTTTTTAGCCGGTGGACCTTTATTCTCCATCAGCTTGTTGCTAATTTTAGGAGCCCACGAATTCGGTCATTATTGGGCGAGTAAGAATAATAATGTTCAATCAACTCTTCCTTATTTCATTCCTGCTCCTCCTATTTTTATAGCTGGAACATTTGGCGCCTTTATTCAAATCAAGCAGCGGATACCCGATCGAAGGGTTTTGATGGAAATAGGGGCTGCGGGTCCTATAGCCGGGTTCGTTGTTGCGCTGCCAATGTTAATTTGGGGCTTGTCTCTTTCGTCGGTAACCCCTTTAACCGGAATGGGTGGAGTAAATTTTGGCAGTTCTTTTATTTTAAATCTATGTTCTCAAATTACCCTGGGTGTTGACCCGAGTTCACCTTATATAAATATTCATTTGCATCCAGTTGCGTTTGCCGGTTGGATTGGAATGTTGGTTACAGCTTTAAATTTGATGCCTGTGGGTCAATTGGATGGAGGGCATATCGTTTATGCGCTTTTCCCTAGTAAACATAGCGCAATCGGGAAATTATTTTTTCTAGGATTATTTCCTTTGGGCTATTTTTGGCCCGGTTGGTTTTTTTGGGCCATTATGATCGCTTTAATGGGGTTCAAAACAGCTCCTCTAACTGAAGAACGGGGTGATTTGGGACCTTTTCAAAAAGCCCTTGGGGCAATTTCAGCGGTGATTTTTGCTCTTACCTTTATTCCAATTCCATTTTCTGACATTTAATATATAGTCGATTGAATATAAAGAGGATATATCCTACTTTCGAGGAAATTAGGGGTCTTTTATTTCTAAAATATCCCTTTTTATATAATTATGGAATTCCGAATTCAGGTTTTTTTATTAGGCTGAAATGTTGGAATATTTGACGATGCTGTTATAAATACTTGTTATTAAAAGATAAATTTGTCAATTTTTTAATTCATTAGTGCTCTTCATCATATAATGAAATTGACAGGGAGGGCTTCCTATGATACATTTTCAATATTCTAGGGGTGCTGAACTTCTTACCTTTTTCAGGTATTTTCACAAAGAAAAGAATATTCTTGGTTGCCATCAAGTTTTCTTTTTGAAGTTTAGCGCCCCTTTTTTGCTTCCTCATCAAGATATCTTACCTTTAAATTAATTATCTTCTTACCCTTTTTGAATTAATATAGTTTCTTAATCTAAAAAACTCCCTTTAGAGGAATTTATGCAACGATTAAAAATTTGGCTTGGAATATTACTGTTGGGATCTTTAATGTTTGTTTCTACCTCATTTGCGGGTGGAGTTAAACCTATTCCTTCCTTGACAAATATTCTAGACGTGGCACGTTCTTCTTTTTCTGGAAAAAGTAGCTCTCGTCCCTTGGAAGGAGTGCTTTTTGAGATTAAAAAACTTTATTATCAAATTCAGTATCAAGATCAAAAACTGGAAATACTGAACGAGGTTAAGGGGCATTTTGAAAAATCGGTTAGTAAAGCCGAAGAAAAATATGATGAAGGCGAAGATGACATTAGTCAATCGGATATTACGAAGCTTAAACTGGGGTTAGCAGGTACTTTAAACGATATTTATGAAGTGGAAACAGACTTGCAAATTTCTCGCTTGTCGTTATCAGAAACACTTAATAATAAATATTCACCTGATGCACAACTAATCGAGGCTAATATTTCTCCTGTTGAGTTTGAGTTCGACGATTATCATACCTGGAGGGGACAAAACAAAAAGCCTTCAGCATTGCTCAAAAAGGAACTGATACTAAAAAAGGCCTTTTTAAAGGTTATTGAGGCAAAGAAAAAAATGCAATTGGCTCGAAAAAACAGAAAAATGACTCGTGCTTTGCTGGTAAGTGAGGTGGCTAATTATGATTTTGGAATAGGTGATTCGGGCGACCTTTTTCAGGCATTAATTATTTATACCAGGGTATTGAACGGTTATTATGACTCTGTTTATAATTTTAACCTTTCGGTTGCCGAGTTGAATCGCGATAAAAATATATGAACAGGGATTCTTTAAAATACTGGTTGGCCTTAAATATGGTGGTGGGTGTTGGGAGAACAATTTTTCACCGGCTGGTAAAAGGTTTTGGGTCTCCTGAGAAGGTTTTTTCTGCGAGGGCTACTGATTTACTGCAGGTACATGGGGTAGGTGATAAAGTTGCTAACGAGATTTCGGGCTTTGATGTTAACAGGGCAACGGATCGTGAAATCGGGCTTGCAGAGAAAGAGGGTATCCGTATTTTGACCCTCGATGACGAGGAGTATCCTGATTTATTGAAATCGATTTATGATCCACCTCCTGTTTTATATGTTAAAGGTAAACCGCTCAGTTCAATTCCATTTCCTTTAGCGGTCGTGGGAACTCGAAATCCTTCCGAATACGGCAAGACCATTGCTCATCGTTTATGTGTCAAATTAGCATCTGCTGGATTTAACTTGGTGAGTGGCCTGGCACGAGGAATCGATACTCTGGTTCATAGGGCAGCACTGGAAGCAGGAGCAGACACAATAGCTGTATTTGGCTGTGGTTTGGGGCATACTTATCCTCCTGAGAATAGGAAGTTGAGAAATGAAATTGTTCAGCAGGGTGCAATTATTTCTGAGTTTCCAGTTCTCATGCGACCGGAAAGGAACAATTTTCCTGCACGCAATAGGGTTTTGAGTGGACTATCTATGGGGACGGTGGTTGTAGAGGCTGCAGAAAAAAGTGGTGCACTGATTACAGCGGATTTTGCTCTGGAGCAGGGAAGGGAAGTTTTTGCGGTTCCAGGAAACATCTCCTCTCCTAAAAGCAAAGGAACAAATGATTTGATTAAAGCGGGGGCAAAATTAGTGGACAGTCCCGATTCTGTAATCGAAGAGTTGCTCCCAGCATTGCGAGAAAGATTGGACAAACCAAAAATTAAGCTCGATAACGATGTTGAGAGACAAATTTTTTCTCTTTTATCCTTAGAAGGTCGCCACATCGATAATTTGATTGAAAACAGCGATTTGTCTCCAGCGCAAGTTTCGGCTACACTATTGCAACTCGAATTGAGAGGTTTGGTTCGTCAACTGAGCGGGAAAATTTACGTCTCTAATTGTGACACGAAATAAATTGAGTGAGGAAATATGGGTAAATCGTTATTGATCGTTGAGTCACCTACCAAAGTAAACACGCTTAAGAAAATTGTAGGCAAAGATTTTATTATAAAAGCCTCGGTAGGCCATCTTAAGGATCTTCCTAAGAAAAAGCTGGGTGTCGATGTAGAAAATGATTTCGAACCGGAATACATTACAATTAGAGGGAAAGGGAAAATCCTCCAGGAGTTGAAAACTGCTGCGAAAAAAGTGGACACGATCTATCTTGCTCCTGATCCGGATCGCGAAGGTGAAGCGATTGCCCACCATATTGGAAACGAAGTTGCCCGATTTACCAAAGGAAAAATTTATCGGGTGATGTTTAATGAAATAACTAAAAAGGCCGTGAAGGAGGCTTTGGCGAATCCGACGGAGTTGAACCCTGATAGAGTTAACGCTCAACAGGCACGACGCATTCTGGATCGTTTAGTGGGTTATAAAATCAGTCCTATTTTGTGGAAGAAAGTTCATAGAGGTTTGAGTGCAGGAAGAGTTCAATCTGTAGCTTTGCGGATAGTATGCGAAAGAGAACGGGAAATTTTAGCGTTCAAATCTAAGGAGTACTGGTCAATAACTTTGGATTTGGAGGGAAGTTGCGAACCGAAATTCCAGGCAAAGCTTTTTAAGATCGGGGAAGACAAGGCTGAAATTGGCAACAAGGATGAAGCCGATAAAATTCTTAAGAATCTGGAAGGCTCCTCTCTGGTTCTTGACTCGATTACGAAAAAGGAAAGAAAAAGAAATCCCAGTGCTCCATTTATTACCAGTTCTCTGCAACAAGAAGCATCTCGAAAATTAAATTTTTCTCCCAAGAAAACGATGATGCTGGCGCAAAAATTATATGAGGGAATTAAGCTGGAAAAGAAAGGTACCGTAGGTCTGATCACTTATATGCGAACAGATTCAGTAAGGCTGTCTGACCAAGCCCTCGAAGAAGTGAGAAATTACATACCAGAACGATATGGCAAAGAATATCTGCCTTCCAAGCCCAATGCGTATAAAAGTAAAAAGTCGGCCCAGGAGGCCCATGAAGCAATTCGTCCTACTGATGTAACCTTGGATCCTAACTTTCTAAAAGACCATCTGGAAAAAGATTTATTTCGGCTTTATCAGTTGATCTGGTCTCGTTTTGTGTCTTGTCAAATGGTCCCGGCTGTTTTAGACACAACGCAGTTTGATATAAAATCTGGTAATTACCTTTTCCGCAGCAACGGCTCGATATTAAAGTTTGCGGGCTTCATGAAAGTCTATGTGGAAAGTCAGGATGACGAAAATGCAGAAAAAGCAGAAACTAAAGATAGCGATCGCATTTTGCCTGCATTGGAAAAGGGTGAGAACTTAAAGCTTCTAGAAATTTCTCCGGAACAACATTTTACGCAACCGCCCGCCCGGTTTACGGAAGCGATGTTGGTTAAGGAGCTCGAAGATAAAGGTGTGGGAAGACCCAGTACCTATGCTTCTATTATTAGTGTGATTAAAGATCGGGATTATATACAAAATGAAGAGCGAAGGCTGAAACCGGTCGAGCTTGGATTCATGATCAACGACCTTTTGGTGGAAAACTTTCCAGATATTATGACCACCCAGTTCACCGCCAAAATGGAAGAACAGTTGGATGAGGTTGAAGATGGGAAAATGGAATGGAAAAAAGTGCTCCATTCTTTTTATACCCCCTTCAAAAAAGACCTTGAGGAAGCTGAGAAAAAAATGAAAGACTTCAAAGCTGAAGTCGAAGAAACGGATGAGGTTTGTGAAAAATGTGAAAAACCCATGATTATTAAATGGGGCCGTTTTGGTAAGTTCATGGCTTGTTCGGGATATCCAGATTGTAAAAATGCAAAAGATATTAAAAAACCC
>Ga0114932_10000941_pt1 | contig 34292 bp, 37 predicted proteins | sample 2SBtaG_2_FD_87286 | JGI IMG/M metagenome (GOLD analysis project Ga0114932, IMG submission 87286) | Deep subsurface microbial communities from Kolumbo volcano to uncover new lineages of life (NeLLi) - 2SBTROV12_ACTIVE470 metaG | ecosystem: Environmental > Aquatic > Marine > Volcanic ...
CCGCGCCCAGGGCGGCATGGGCGGGGCGCAGGCGCGGGCCCGGTAATACCCCGCCACCTTTTGGCATTCAGCCCAGCATCAGTTCTCATTACATCGGGGATCAATCCGGCTCCGGCCGGGTTGATCCCCCCGCTTTTTTGCGTTCGAGGCAGGACTATTCTGCCGCCAGCCGTTGGCCGCGCACGATGCCCATGATTTCCGACGCCGCGGAGGGGATATTGGTGCCGGGCCCGTAGACTGCTGAGACGCCCTTTTCGCGAAGGAAATCATAATCTTGAGGCGGAATGACGCCGCCGCAGACAACCAAAATATCGTCTGCGCCGTTCTTGCGTAATTCATCTATAAGTGTCGGGACCAGGGTCTTGTGCCCTGCGGCCTGGCTGGAAACACCAATGACATGAACGTCGTTTTCAATGGCCTCGCGGGCAGCTTCTTCGGGGGTCTGGAACAACGGCCCCACGTCAACGTCGAAACCAATGTCGGCGAAAGCCGTGGCAATCACCTTAGCACCCCGGTCATGGCCGTCCTGGCCCATCTTGACCACCAGCATCCGCGGCCGCCGACCTTCCTGCTCAGCAAAGGATTTGACGTCAGAACGGATGTTCTCAAAGCCTTCGTCGCCTTCGTAGGCAGACCCATATACGCCGGAAATGGACCGTATCTGAGCCCGATGGCGGGTATAAACTTTCTCCAAGGCATCTGAAATTTCACCCACCGTAGCGCGGGCGCGGGTCGCCTCAACGGAAAGCGCCAACAGATTTCCTTCGCCGGACTCGGCAGCCTTGGTCAAGGCCTCGAGAGTTGCCTGACACACCGCATCATCTCGAGCAGTTCGGATTTCCTGCAGGCGGCGAACCTGATTGTCGCGGACCTCGGCATTGTCGATCTCCAGGAAATCAATCTGTTCTTCCGTTTCCGGCCGATACTTGTTGACGCCGACCACAACCTCTTCGCCACGGTCAACGCGGGCCTGCTTGCGGGCAGCCGATTCTTCGATCCGCTGTTTCGGCATACCAGCCACCACGGCCTTGGTCATGCCGCCCATTTCTTCGACTTCGCTGATCAGGCTCCGGGCCTCATTGGCGAGCGAGTCGGTCAGCGATTCCAGATAATAGCTTCCGCCCATGGGATCGATGACCTGTGGGATGCCCGTTTCTTCGGCGACGATCAACTGCGTGTTGCGGGCAATGCGGGCCGAGAACGGAGTTGGCAGCGCAATGGCTTCGTCGAGGGCGTTGGTGTGCAGGCTTTGGGTGCCGCCAAGAACCGCCGCCATGCATTCGATGGTGGTTCGCACCACGTTGTTGTAGGGATCGTCCGCCGTGAGCGATACGCCGGAGGTCTGGCAGTGGGTTCGCAGCATCAGAGATTTTGGGTTCTTCGGTTGGAATTGCTGCATCAGTTCGCACCACAAAAGCCGTGCAGCCCTAAGCTTGGCGATCTCCATGAAGAAGTTCATGCCAATGGCGAAAAAGAAACTGAGGCGCGGCGCAAAGGCGTCCACGTCCAGGCCTTTGTCGGATGCAGCACGCACGTATTCCAAGCCGTCCGCCAACGTGAAGGCCAGTTCTTGCACCGCCGTCGCGCCAGCTTCCTGCATATGATAACCCGAGATCGATATCGAATTAAAACGCGGCATGTGTTCGGCCGTGTGTTCGATGATGTCGGCGATAATTCGCATGCTCGGTTCTGGCGGATAGATGTAGGTGTTGCGGACCATGAACTCTTTCAAGATATCGTTTTGGATGGTGCCTGAAAGCTGCTCTTGCTTCACACCTTGTTCCTCCGCGGCGACGATATAACCGGCAAGAACTGGCAGCACGGCGCCGTTCATGGTCATCGACACGCTCATCTCATTTAACGGTATTCCGTCGAAGAGAATCTTCATGTCCTCTACCGAATCGATGGCGACACCGGCTTTGCCGACATCGCCGACTACGCGCGGATGGTCGCTGTCATATCCGCGATGCGTGGCCAAGTCGAAGGCGACAGAGAGCCCTTTCTGTCCGCCCGCCAGATTATCGCGATAGAATTTGTTGGAAGCCTCCGCAGTTGAAAATCCCGCGTACTGACGGATCGTCCACGGTCGGTTTGCATACATGGTTGCTCTCGGTCCCCGGACGAAAGGCTCAAAACCGGGTAACGTGTCGACGTTCTCAAGCGCCTCCAAGTCCGCCGCCGTGTATAGCGGCTTCACCGCGATGCCTTCCGGCGTCTGCCAAGTCAGATCATCAACCGTGCGGTCGCGCAATTCCTTGGCCGCTGTCTTCTTCCAAGAGTCAAAATTCGGACCGCCCGACTTCGCCATGATGTCACTCCCCAACCGAGATGTAATTGGCAACCCAATTATGCTGCGGTGCAGCATATCAGGATATGCAGCGGAATCCCATGGAAAAGTGGTTATCCACATGAGATGCGAATCAACATGTTGATGGATACCCAATATATTGTATATTAATCTCCATCAGGTGGCAGATATTGTGAAGTTTTACCATCTCAAGGTCGTCGAAGAACAGAATTTTGGTTGATCACAGCAGGAGGACACGTTCGCAAAGGCTGGTCGTAACTGGGAACCTCCACCCCTTAATGCGAATAAAAAAATAAAATGAGTGAGGAATGGACACCGAAGCGCGTGAGCGCGCTCATCGCCCTTTGGAATGAGGGTCTTTCGACGAGTGAAATCGGCAATCGGTTGAACGTTACCAAGAACGCCGTGGTCGGCAAGGTTCATCGTTTGGGCCTGCCGAAGCGTGGATCGCCCATCAAACACAAGCCGAAGCCGGCGGAAATTATCGGCTTGGCGGCGCTTCGCCCTGGCATGTGTTCGTGGCCGGAAGGTGAGCCCGGAACCGACGAGTTTAATTTTTGCGGTGCGAACATTGTGCCCGGCAAACCGTATTGTGAGCATCACTGCAAGCGGGCATATGTGAAGAACCCCAAGGACGGAAAACGATCCTCGCGGGCGGCATAAGCGCCAAAACCAAATTCCAAGTAATCGGGCGCGCCGGTCTCAGAGGTCGGCGCGCCCTTCTGATCTGAGTTGATCCGCGGTGCGGCTAAGCCGGTCCAGGGTGCTGTTAATTTCGCCTTCTGGAACAGCTTCCTGGAACCGGAATTCCATATCTTCGACAAACATTTTCCGGGAATTCTCACTCATGTTTCGGAACAGTTTCTGGCGGACGTCCGTGTCGTTTTCGGCGGCTTTCAGCAAAACGACCACGTCGTCGTGGTTGGCGGCCTGAATAAAGACTTGCACATCGACATCGCCGGCTTCCTTAATCCGTCCCATGAACCGCTGACCGCGCGCATTCGATTCCTTCGCCGCCGCGGAACCTGGCGCCAGTACTTGGGTTACGTTCAGCAATAGCATTTTCAGGTCCTGAGCGTTCAGAACCACCGTTGTGTCGTCGAAGGAAACGCTATATGTGCCGTTCCCGTTATCCGCAGCATTAATTTGCATTTCCCGATTGTCCCTCACAATTCGCCACGCGAAACCAGCCATTGGGTATCCAACGATAATATAACAATCACTGCGCGCCTTGCCAAAACGCCCCGTTGACGTCTATGATCCGCGCGCTATGAACACATATGTATCCTTACGGTCGATCGACATTCGGCGACTTATTACCCCGGCCTCCATTTGAGGGGCCGGGCTTAGCCACACGTTGTCGATTTTTCTACCGTAAAAGGATACGTTTCATGTCACGATTGAATACGCGTCGCGAGGGGCAGACCGCCCTCGGCACCGACAATGCAACTGCTTGCTTTTCCGTTTCCGCGTCAGTTGATCCGGGCGTCATGCCTCGGATCATTGAGCTTTTTGCGAAGCGTGGTTTGGTTCCGTTCCAAATGAACACCTGTGTCACCGGTGCCGGCATGGATGACTTGCAGATCGACTTGCAGATGGTTGGGTTGTCGCCTGCCGAGACGGAACAATTTGCTCAATCCATGCGCCAGATCGTGTGCGTTGAACGGGTGCTCACATCGACCAAGCAAACGGCGGAACAGGCGCGCCCATGAGTTTGCTGGATCGTATTCGCGATTGTGCGGATTACGATTCAAGGGCGTACGTTCCATTTATCGTGGGCGATCTTCAGGTTGGCCAGATTGGACGGGACTACGTCGGGATTCTTGAGCGATTTTCGACTGTCTTCGATATCAGTGACGCGCAGGTGACATTTGTCGAAGGTTTGGCTGACTTTCACGCGCGTACGGCAGCAATTGCTTCGGTCTTGGATATCCTGCGTGAGGAAGGTCGTGTCCCCGGTTGGCGCGATGAGCCATACCCTGCCGGCCCCGCCTTCAACGCGCCGGCCTTGTTCGAAATGGAGCGCGCAGCTGTGCCGATTTTTGGCGTTCGCGGATATGGTGTCCATTTGAACGGCTGGAATGGCAAGGGCAATGAGGCAAAAATGTGGATTGCCCGCCGCAGCCTGACCAAACCGACGGGGCCGGGGAAGTTGGATCAAATGGTCGGTGGTGGGCAGCCGGCAGGCCTTTCCCTTCGCGACAACCTGGTCAAGGAATGCCAAGAAGAAGCCGGCATGCCGGAACAAATCGCGCGCCAGGCGAAAGCCGTAGGAACAGTCAGTTATTGCACCGTGCAGGACGAAGGTTTGCGCCACGACGTCCTGTTTAATTTCGATCTGCGGGTGCCGGAAGACTTCAGGCCAGTCAATGAGGACGGGGAAGTGGCGGAGTTCATGCTTTGGTCAATCGATGACGTAATGCAGAGATTGCGTGACACGGACGATTTCAAGTTTAATTCTGCCTTGGTGATTATAGACTTTCTGGTGCGGCACGGTTTCCTTGAAGCCGATGATCCGGACTACGCGGCGATCGTGGCTGGGCTGCACAGATAGAATTTTGGGCTGTCGAAAGGAAAGGATGCAACATGGATTCAATGGCATTGACCGTCTATTTGTCGGGTGAAATTCACACCGATTGGCGCGATCAAATTGAGACGGGGACTGAAAATGCCGGATTACCCGTCGTGTTTCTGGCGCCGGTGACTGATCACGGCGCCAGCGATGATTGCGGCGTCTCCATACTTGGCAATGAAGACCAGGGGTTTTGGAAGGATCACAAGGGCGCGAAGGTAAACGCCATCCGGACTCGCACGATGATCGAAAGATCCGACGTCGTGGTCGTCCGCTTTGGCGATAAATACCGGCAATGGAACGCTGCGTTTGACGCGGGCTTTGCCAGCGCTCTGGGGAAGCCGGTGATCACCCTTCATGATACGGACCTGACGCATCCGCTGAAGGAAGTAGACGGCGCCGCCCTGGCCGTCGCCGAGACACCCGATCAGGTTGTGAAGATACTCAGCTACGTCATCGACGGCTCTTTGTAGAGCGAGTTTAATCCGTGGCTGCATATGACACCCGACAATCCGGCGATGATGATCTCTATCCGGTAATCGAGCCTTTTGATCGCGGCATGCTGGCCGTGGGCGGTGGCCATACGCTTTATTGGGAGCAGTCGGGAAATCCAGATGGGCACCCGGTGATGTTTCTGCATGGCGGGCCGGGTGCCGGCACGACGGGCAATCATCGCCGGTTTTTTGACCCGGCCTTCTATCGCATCATCTTGTTTGATCAACGTGGCGCCGGCCGATCCAAACCGTACGCTGACATTACCGACAATACGACCGACCATCTGATTAACGACGTCGAAGCCCTGCGCAGGATGCTCGGGATCAAGCGTTGGTTGGTTTTTGGCGGCTCCTGGGGAGCAACTTTGGCTCTTGTTTACGCCATCCGGCATCCCGAACATTGCCTTGGAGCGATCTTACGCGGTGTTTTCCTGGGCCGACAGCAGGAATTGGATTGGTTTCTGCATGGGATACGGAATGTCTACCCGGAAGCGTGGCAGGCTTTCGCCGAATTCCTGCCGCCGGAAGAGCGTGGTGAAATTCAACATGCCTATTACCGGCGATTGATCAATCCCGATCCGGCCATCCACGGTCCTGCGGCGGCGGCATGGAATCATTATGAGACACAGTGTTCGACGTTGCGCCATCGTCCGACCGGCCCCGCAACCGGGAACGGCGTGTCGGCGTTGGCATTGGCACGACTTGAGGCCCATTACTTCGTCAACGGTATTTTCCTCGAAGAAGATGAGATATTACAGAACATCGAAAAGGCTTCCCATCTTCCAGCCTGTGTTGTCCAGGGCCGTTACGACATGATTTGTCCAATGGTCACGGCGCGGACTTTGGCCGATGCCTGGCCTGGGCTGGTGTTGAACGTTGTTGATGATGCCGGCCATTCGGCTATGGAGGCGGGAATTCGCAAGGGCCTCGTTGATGCGACCAACCGGTTCCGCAATGCCAGGACGTTTTGAGCCGATTGCGGGGCATGCTTGTCTAAAAGGTGGCATTGGCCTTAGTATGCGCGGTCTCCGAGGGAGGGAGTCCAATGAAAAGACATGCAAAGCTAATATTTGTCGCGCTTGTCGCGGCGGGCATGTTGTTGACAGCCGGTGCAGCCCGAGCTGACGATCCCGACTATCTGACAATTTCCGCCGGCTGGTTTGATCTCAATCGTCAAAAAGACCAGGGCGGCGAATTCAGTATTGAATATCGTTCCGACAAAAAGTTCTGGTGGTTCAAGCCTTTCGTCCATGCTGCCGGTGTTACCAACGGCATGACCTTTTTCGGTGCCGGAGTACTGATTGATGTGTATCTCGGGCGCCGCTGGGTCGTGAGCCCGAGTTTCGCTCCCACATGGTGGCGAGGCAAAACCTCAGATCTGGATTTGGGCCACGCGCTGGAATTCCGATCCCGCCTGGAGGTGGCCTACCGGTTCGACGATCGATCGCGGCTTGGGCTTTCCCTTTCCCATTCGTCGAATGCCAGTCTGGGCGATTCGAATCCCGGAACGGAATCCGTAATGGTGAACTACTCAATACCGTTCAATAAAATTTCCGGCATGTTCAAGTAGTTGCTGCGGACGCGGTAAATAAATATCGGCTATTCCGTAAGAAAAGTCGCAAACTCGCTGACGGGGGCACGCTCTGTCTCTAGTGCGTTGACAGGGACGTCTTCGTCGATATAGCCCAGGGACATGCCGCAGACGATGATTTCGTCATCGGCGATCGGCAAAATGGCCTCGACGGCGCGCGGGACGTCGGCGAAAATCGCCTGGGCGCAGGTATGTAAGCCGCGGGCGCGCGCCGCCACCGAGATGTTCTGCAGGAAGAAACCATAGTCAATCCAGCTGCCGACCTCCAATTCAGCACCGATCGTAAAAATCATGCCAACCGGCGCACCGAAAAAGTGATAATTGCGATCACGCAGGCGTTCGGCGGCTTCACGATCACCTTTTCTAACACCGGCCAGACCATACATGTCCCAACCGATTTTGCGGCGGCGCGCTTTGTAAACCGGCGGAAATTCGTCCGGATAGTACTTCCAGGACCGTTTGCCGAGTGATGCCGCGTCGCTGGCCTTTGTTTGGAGAATATTCTGCGTAAGGCGTTCCTTGATTGAGCCGGTTAAGACGTAGGTTTTCCAGGGCTGCATGTTCGTGCCGCTTGGTGCGCGGCTGGCGACGGCAAGCAGATGTTCGACCAACTCCATCGGCACCGGATCAGGCTTGAAACCGCGTACGGAACGACGGCTGGTAATGGCCGCGTCCACATATTCTGCGCCGGTCGCGTCGCCGGGGAGATTACCGACCGTATGACTGAAAGTCAGTATCGAATCATCGAACATGCATCGATCTCCAAATTTTCAGATTAAATAACGCCGGCTTTTTTCAAGTCGGCCAGTTCTTCGGCCGAGAGACCCAGTTCTCTGCCTAATATTTCGTCGTTGTGTTGGCCTTTACGGGGGCCTGCGTGACGAATTTTAGCGGGTGTCGCGGACATAAACGGAAAGGCGTTGGTCATTTGCAGCGCCCCCAATTCCTCATCCGGAACCTCAACAATGTCCTGGCGGGCTTGGTATTGCGGATCGGTGAAAATCTGCGAGATGTCATAGGCCGGGCCAATGGCGGCTTCCGCCATCTCAAATTCATCGAGCACGACGTTCAATTCATGACGCCCGATCCAATTGGCAACAATGCCGTCCACCTCATCGATATGTTCAACCCGTCCCTGAGGTGTTTGGAAGCGCGGGTCATCCGCCGCTGCCTTGCCGCCACAGAGCGTCAGTACCCGGGTGACGATGGCAGGCGAATTGGTGGAAATGGCAACCCAATGGCCGTCCTTCGTTCGGTAGGTATTTCTGGGCGCATTGTTCTTCGAGCGGTTGCCCCAGCGTTCCTGGACGATGCCCAATTGGTCGAACTGCAACGGTTGCGGTCCCAATACCTGAAAAAGGGGCTCATAGATACTGAGGTCGATATATTGGCCTTCGCCGCTGCCCTTGGCGTCGCGATGATAAAGCGCGAACATGGCGGCAAAGGTGCCGTAGGCGGCGGCGATCCCGTCGGCCAAACCAAAATTTGGCAGCGTTGGCGGTCCGTCGCGATCGCCCGTCATCGCAGCGAAACCACTGAAAGCCTCGGCAACGGTTCCGAACCCAGGGCGGTTCTTGTAAGGTCCGGTTTGGCCGAAGCCGGTAACCCGAACCATCACAAGGCGCGGGTTGATCGCCTTCAAATCCTTCCAGCCCAAGCCCCACCGTTCCATGGTACCTGTGCGGAAGTTCTCGATAAGAACATCAGCCGATTGCACCAATCTCTTGAAGATTTCCTGACCTTGCGCGGTGCTCAGTTTAAGCGTGATGCCGCGCTTGTTCCGATTGGTCATCTTAAACCACAACCCGACGCCATCTTTCTGGTATCCGGTGATGCGCAGGGGATCTCCCTTGGGGTGTTCGATCTTGATGACGTCGGCGCCAAAATCGCCCATCAGCATGCCGATGGTCGGCCCGGCGATGACCGTGGATGCGTCAATGACCCGAAGGCCTTGGATGGGCGGCGTTGTTTTGCCGGTCATGATCGATTCAGGCCAAGCTCGGTTCGGGGGCGGCAAAAATTACCGGCTTCAGGAAGACCGTGGTCCTCTTGGCGAAGCGCGGCGAATGCATGTCGTCGCGGACGATAAGATCGAGATCGCTGAGGCTGCGGGTGAAATCGACCTGTGCGCGCTCCGTCATGCTTTGGCGTCGCAAGAGTAGCAGGGGATTACGTTGCCGGAGCCGGTAAATGGCGTCAAAGGATTGGCAATCCATATTGGCCAGATCGACGCCCCGCACTTCTGGGCCAAATCTGTCAGTCAGTGGGCGCGTTCGCAATTCCATGGTTAGATCTCCCATGGCGGAAAGCCGGTATCTTCCAGAGCACCAAGGCTCAGGTCAAACAGGAAACAGGCGATTTTCAATGGGCGAAATGATCCGCCCGCGGCTATGATTGGATGTCGTTTCGCAAAGCAGGAGCCAAATATGGCATCCCCCGTTTTCACGTCTGGCAATGTCGCCGTTGTTACCGGTGCGGCCATGGGCATCGGCCTTGCCGCCAGCAAGCACTTCGCAGCCCTCGGAATGAAGGTCTGCATGGTTGATGTGGACGGCCAGGAACTGGCGACGGCCGTTGGTCAAATGCCGGATGCCAGTGCAGCCCAGTCATTTGTCGTCGATGTCAGCGATCAGGCTGCGATGAACGCTCTCCGCGACACTGTGCTTGAGCAATTTGGCCAGGTTGACTTCTTGTTCAACAATGCCGTGACCCGAGCCGGCGGCGGTGTTTGGGATGACATCGAAGCGTGGCGAAAATCTATGGAGGTAAATTATTGGGGGCCGATCCATGGGGTTCGTGCTTTCGCGCCTGCCATGATGGATCGTGGTGCGCCGGCCATGATCATCAACACGGGTTCGAAACAGGGAATCACAAATCCGCCGGGGAATACCGCCTACAATGTTACCAAAGCGGCGTTGAAGCACTATACGGAAGGGTTGCAGCACGAACTTCGGAACACGGAAGGCTGTCGGGTGAGCGCCCATCTGCTTGTCCCCGGTTGGACGACCACCGGCAAAAACACCCATCAAATGGGCGCCTGGCTGCCCGACCAGGTCATCGATTTCATGATTGCGGCCTTGGAACGGGGTGATTTCTATATCATTTGCCCGGACGGCGAAGTGACGACGGAAATGGATCGTGAACGAATCCATTGGGCCGCCGGCGATATTGCCGAAAACCGTCCGCCTTTGTCGCGCTGGCACCCGGATTTCAAAGGCATATTCGAAAAGCAATCATCTTAGGACGGGAAATTTATTGTGGGTCGTATATGTCCCGCGCGGCAATATTCAGCGAACAGATCAATCGTCGGAACGCAACGTCGTAACGATTTTTTCCAATTCCTTGGCGGCCCGCTTGCGTCTTTTCGGATCCATGCGCTCCAGGTCGAAAAAATACCGCATGCCTTCCGCTTCTTTGCGGATAAAGCGCTTCTTGGTGCCGGTTTCCTCTAAGATCCCCCGCACAGAAAATGGACGCACATCGCGGGCGATTCCCTTGACCTGAATGGGTTCCAAGGGGTCGGCGGGGACATGGTCTCGCACCTGCATGTAGGTTTCGTTCGACATTGTTATGCCATCCGTAACGCAAATTCCCTCAAGTCTGGCCGCCAAGTTCACCTCGCCACCGATGATGGTGTAATCCATACGGTCGGCGCTGCCGAAATTGCCGACATTGCAGTAGCCTGTATTGATGCCGATGCGCATGTGAAAAGGTCGCTCATAACCCAGGTCAAGCCACTTGGCGCGGAGGTCGACCATGCGCCGCTGCATCTCAATAGCCATTCTTACACACGCCAAGGCATCGTCCTGGATGCCACGGCTGACCGGATCGCCGAAAAAAATGACCACAGCATCACCAATGTACTTGTCGATGGTACCGCCATGCTTGAGTGCGACCTCAGACATCTTCGTCAAATAATCATTGATCAGGAAAGTCAGATCTTCGGGCTGCAAATCCTCTGTCGTTGCGGTGAAATCCTTAATGTCGGAGAAGAATACGGTGAGTTTTTTACGCTCCGTCATCAATCCGCCGTCACGCTCGCCGGAGAAAATCAATTCGTAGACTTGGGGAGAAAGATACTTGGAGAGCTTTTCTGACAAAGCCTCCAGCACTTTTGACTTCTCATCAAGGTTTTTGGCAACCTGACTGAGCTGGGCTTCATTGCGGTCGCTCATGCGAACCAGACGGCGGCTCTCTTTGAAAAGCTTTTGGTAGCTTTTTAAAAGACTTTGAAATTCATTCCGGATGGTGGTCTTTGTCGCCTTGCCGTCATCAAGAACAGCCTTGGCGTTATCGATGATCTCACCCTCGGCCTTGAACAGGTCAAAACTCATGACGGAAGGTCGCTGTGACTAGGTTTCAAGGGTCTTCATATTGAAAGTGGCCGCTTCCAAATCCTCGGCGAATTCTTCACCCAATTCCTCCATGGTGTCGTCTTCTTCGTCGTAATACCAATTGACGGTAACGGAGACACCTTCTTCGGCCGTTTCCTCGAGCGTATCGAACAAACCCATGAGCACTTTCGCGGTCGAAGAATTGAAGTAGATCAGTTCGAAATTGAACTCAACATTGCCGCCGTCCATGTCAGATAGATGCGTCTCTAGATTCTCAATGATCTGACCGTAAAAGGCGGTCACGTCTTCCGGATATGATTCGCCACGGATGGAGAACTTGTTGTTTGAGAATTCGAAATCGATCTCAGGGGAACGATCTGTTCCTTCAATTTTGATGTTGTCCATGTGTCGCTACCTTCAAGTCCCAATTCTTCAAACGAAAGCTTTCAAAGCAAAAAACGCGTGATCATCATCAACGTCGAGAAAACCGAAATCTATGATCTCAGTTGATCGTCGGGCAATTTCAATGAATCCGACACCGGCGCCCTTGCTGGTTTCCTCAGTCGGACCGCGCAGCTTCTGCTTATAAAGAGATTTCAACTCGTCCGGGCTCATCTTCTGCAGGTCAGTCAGGCGATCACTGAGGCGCTCCACGTCGCTGCGCTGAATCTTATTTCCGCAGGTGACAAAAAATTTATTGTTCTCCATGCCGATATTCAGAATTCCATAGCGGAGTTCATTAACATCATCCGTATCTTCCGGGGGTTCCTTCTCCGCCGAATAGCGAATGACGTTCTGCATCTGCTCAACAAATATCGCGAAAATGTTGCGCATGGTCGTCTTGTCGGCTTCTTCAAGATAGAGTTTCTGCTTCAAGGCTTCGCCGATGCCGGTTAGTACCGGCTCGGTAATATAGCCGCTATAGCAGAAGATGATCCCCTGTGACTGGATCACACTTCGGAAATCATACAATTCCTTGGCCAACATATGGGCGGGCCTCCCGTGGACCTCGTCAATTATGCAATTCGCCAGCGCGTCTCTTGGAAAACGATATAAAGATATCGCCTTTTCCTCAAAACCACCACAGGGTTTTGACATCGATTGGCAGATAAGTCCACCGCATCAAAGCTTTATCATTCGCGGGTTCCGTCTTTCCCTGATGGCTTGAGTTCCAGTGCGACGGAGTTCATGCAATAGCGCAAGCCCGTTGGCTGCGGACCGTCCGGAAATACGTGCCCCAAATGCGCGTCACATCGTGCGCAAAGGGTCTCCGTACGCCGCATAAACAGGCTGGCGTCTTCTTCTTCACTGATGGCGTTCGCGTCGACGGCTGCGTAGAAACTCGGCCAACCTGTTCCGGAATCAAACTTCGCATCCGAAGAAAACAAAGGATGGCCGCAGCAGGCACATACGTATGTGCCCGATGTTGTACATTTGTCGTATTCTCCCGTGAAAGGTCGTTCCGTGCCCTTCTGACGGCAAACTTTGTAGGCCTCCGGGCTTAATTGGGCGCGCCATTCGGTGTCGGATTTCTGAACCTTTTTCATCGTGACATCCTTTTGCTGCCGGTTCCTCAACGATCATGCAAATATGGGGCGCGAACCGGTCTTGAACAACTGCCAACAGTACCGTTAGGTTTACCCCTCCGGCGATTGATCTGTGGAAGGAGTGCCTAACACGTGGTCAGCGAATCTCAGTATGATGCGTTGCAGCGGGAGGTTCTGGGACTATTCGAAAACATCCAGAAGTTCAAAAGCGAGTTGGCGTCGGTAAACCACCCGGACGCCAAGCATGACCTCATTGGCACGGCCGGGGATCAGTTAAATTCCATTGCCGAAGAAACGACCGCGGCGGCCGACGATATCATGGCCGCCGCCGAAGCTATTGACAAAGTGAATACGGAACTCCTCGAGCAGATCAAATACGGTGGCGCGAAACCGATGTTTCGCGAGATTGGCGAAAATGTTTCAAAGATATTTGAAGCTTGCTCGTTCCACGATCTGACAGGCCAACGACTGACCAAAGTGGTGAAGACCATCAACGCCATCGAGGGGGCCCTCAATTCTTTGGTTGTCATCGTCGGCAAAGATGCAATTGCCGCGTTGCCTTCGACGGATCACGGAATCCACAAAGATGACGATGGCGTCGAGTTGGCCGGGCCCCAGTCGGAGGGTCAAGGGTTGAACCAAGATGACATCGATAAGTTGTTTGACTAAAAGGCCGGTTCTAGGCCACCCGCAATCGGCTCAAAAACGCCCATCATAGGCTTGGCGCCCAATTGGGCAGGCAATGACGGTGTAGGTATCCGCCGAAAGGGCCTCCGTCACCGCCGCGCGTAACTCGGCTCGGTTGCCCGCGGCAACGCCACGCCCGCCCATCGCCGCCGCCGCTGCGGGGAAATCCGTGCCGCCGAAATCGACACCCCGGTTATCCATGCCATCTCTGCGCTGTTTCAGTTCGATAAGGGCAAGAGATTCGTCGACGAAGACGATGATGGGAATGGCCAGGCGGGCATCTCGAAGGGTCGCCAATTCCCCAAGGATCATCTCCATCCCGGCGTCGCCGGTAAACGCGATCACCGGGACGTCAGGCAACGCCAGTTTATGGCCGGCCGCTAAAGGAACGGCCGTGCCCATGGTGCATAATCCGGTTGACTGCAGCAGCGTGCGCGGGACGTAGCATTCCCACTGCTGAGCCAGAAGTATCCGATGGGCACCGGTGTCCACGCTAGCTACGCCATTTCGTGGGAAGATCTCTCTGCAGACGTCGATGACGGCCCCCGGGCCCCAAGTTTCGTCACGGGGAAAAGCCCGGACCAATTCAGTTTTTGCTGCCACTGCCTGACCTTGCGGCCAGGCGCCGTTACGGGAGATCCTGTCGGCCAAGGCGTTCAGACCGGCGCCGACGTCGCCAATGAAACTATGTGACGCCTGATGGACGAAGTGTTGGTTTGCCTCGGCGGAAAACTCCACGACAGTTGGGCCATCCGCTGAAATCACCCACGGATCGCACCATTCGGCGCGCATCTCAATGGGATCGTAGCCAGCCAAGATGATGGCGTCAGCCTGGTCGATGAGCGGCTTGATGATGTTGAAAGCTTTTGGCGACAACCCGTGCCCGCCCAGTGCCAAGGGATCATCCTCAGGAAGTATGCCTTTTGCCTTGTAGGTGGTAAGCAACGGGACGGAAAACCGCTGGCAAAATTCGGCAACAGTGTCCGCGGCGTTCTGATGAAGAATATCAACACCGGCCATCATAATCGGCCGTTCGGCTTCACTGACAGCCTGGCAGGCAGCGTCCCAATCGGGGCTTGGTGCCGGCGCCATGGCAGCCGGCCTAGCGCAGGCGACTGGCTGGTTACCCGCTTCCTCGGATTTCGCCACCGAAATGAGCAGGTCAAGGTGCACAGGACCGGGCCGGCCATCCATGGCGATGGCGAGCGCCTTCTCGATAGTGATCTCCACCGCACCAGCGGGCACGGTGATGCTGGTCTTGGTGATCGGTGCCAGGACTTTCGTGTGATCGAAGACCTGATGAGTGAAGCGTTGCGCTTCAGCCGCATCAATGCACCCCGTGATAAAGATCAGCGGCACTTGATCCTGCCAGGCATTTGCGATCACATTGATGGCGTTGACGACGCCGGGACCGACGGTTGCCAACAGGATACCCGGTGCCCCTGTTGCGTGATGAGTTCCTTCGGCCATGAAGCCGCCGTTGTTCTCATGTTTGACCAACTGGAAAGTGATGCCTGAGCGCTCAAGTGCGTCCATCATCGTCAGCACTTCACCACCTGGAATACCGAAAGCGTGCCGGCAACCGGCGGCGTGGAGCTTCTGAGCAATAATATCCGCGGCGCTGGTCATTCGGCGGCGTCTTTCGATGACATCGCTTCCGCCTCGGCAAGCTTGGTGAAACCATCGCGGGTCTGGGGCAGTTTACGATCAAGAATCTTGGTCGCCACCAGGGTCCGAAGCACTTGCGCCGTGCCGCCGCCGATCGTGAACATGCGGGCATCCCGAACCATCCGTTCCAACGGCAGGTTGCGCGAATATCCCATGGCGCCATAGACTTGGAGGGCATCGTTCCCCACTTTGATGGCGGCATCAGCAGTGAACACCTTGGCCTGAGCCGCCATCAGAGGGTCAGGAAACCCCGAATCCGCCCGTTCTGAACTTTTCGCCGCCCCGTAAACCAGCCCCTGTGCCGCACTCAATTGGATCGACATGTCGGCAAGCATCCAATGCAAGCCTTGAAACTCATATATGGGCCGGCCGAATTGCTCTCGTTCCCGGGAATAACCAAGCGCCAGTTCATAGGCGCCTTCGGCAATACCCAGCGCGACGGCCGCGGCTCCGACTCGCTGCGAATTGTAGGCATTCATAAGGCCTGCAAAACCGCGACGGATGCCCTCCGGCGGCACAATCATCATCGCTTCCGACACTTCCATGTCTTCCATGATAACTTCTGATTCCGGAATACCGCGAAGACCCATGGCCGGCTCCCGCTTGCCAATTTTCAGGCCCGGTGTTTCGTCGCGGATGGCCAGGAAGCCGCCGATCCCCTGTTCCTCGCCGCCTTCGAAGACGCGGGCGAAGATCAGGTGCAGCCGCGATACGCCGGCGCCGGTGATCCAATGTTTTTTGCCGTTCAGGACGTATCCATTGCCCTTTTTATCGGCGCGCGTCGTCATTTGGGTGGCCGCGCTGCCGGCATTGGGTTCGGTTATGCATATGGCCGGTTTGTCGCCGGCCAGCACCAGGTCAGCGGCCAATTTCTTCTGGTCTTCTGCACCGTAGCGCATGACGGCGCCGATGGCGCCCATGTTGCCCTCGACGGAAATGCGGCCGGTGACACCGCAAACCTTGGCCATCTCTTCAACAAGCAAAACCGTGTCCAGATAGCTGGCCCCCTGGCCGCCGTATTGTACCGGAATGGTCATTCCCATGAACCCGGCGTTGGTAAGTTTCTCGACGTTATCCCATGGGTATTCTTCGGTGCGATCCACCTCGGCGGCGCGAGGCGCAATTTCGCGGACGGCCAAATCGCGGAAGCGTTCACGGAGTTCGATTTGTGCGGAGGTCAATTCAACCATGATACCATTCTCTTCCAAGGACATTTCAAATCGGCGAGCATCCTAACGTGCAATTTATGATAAAAAAAACGAATAATACTGAACGATTACTTTAATAAAAATCATGTTATCTTCGTGATTTATTTAACCTCAAAAGCTCGTCGTACAGGGTGCGAACCATATCCGTCTTCGGGCTCTCCGTTCGTTCGACGATGCCGACGCCGCGGGTTAAGGGTGGCTCACCAAAGGGGAAGGTTTGGACCCCGGCAGGGAACGGTTCGGCAATGGCGCGTTGCGGCGCGATACTGACGCCAAGGCCGTGCGCCACCATGGCGGCCACCGCTTCCAGGGAATCCATTTCCATGCCTGGCAATAGGTGAATGCCGCGTTCACGAAGATGCGTATCAATGAGCCGGCCAGCCCAGGCGAACCGCTTGAACCGGATAAATGGCAGTGCTTCAAGCAGTTCACGATCATTGCCACCTGGCGTATCTGCGGGCGCGATGACCATCAAGGGCTCCTGGATTACCGGATGCCAGCTCAAACCCGCCGCCAATTGTGTCGGCTCGCTAACGATTGCGGCATCCAGCGCACCTTTGCGGACGTCGTCGGCCAGTTCATTGGACAAGCCATTGCTGACCCGGATCCGAAGTTCCGGCTGCGCGCCCTGGAGGGCCACAAGGGCAGCCGGCAGCATGCCGGTTAGGGCAGTGGGAACGGCGCCAAGTTCAAGGATGCCGGCAACCCGATCGCCACGCAGACTATCTGTGAGGCCGTCGCATAGGCCGACGATTTCGCGGGCCCGCTCCACCAGAGCAATGCCTTGTGCATTTAACAATGGCGGTCGCGTTGAGCGATCAAACAAGACCGTTTGAAGATCTTCTTCCAGCGCTTTGATGTGCAGACTGACCGCGGATTGAGTCAAACCGATAGCGTCAGCGGCGGCGGCAAAGCTGCGGTGTTCGGCAATGGCGATGAGAGTTTTCAGGTGCCGCAAATCCATGACCTGATCCCAATGGCAGGTTCAACGGGCCGTTGCGGAAAGCAAGAACCAATTCGGAAAAGTGTCCACGAGTTTGCGCGGACCGTCCAGGACAAGTTCACCAGATTTCAAGGCGCCGGAAATTGACCGCTTGCCGATCCAGACTTCCGTCAGGGCGCGGAGCGGTGACGAAATATAGAGATCGACCTCATGTCCCGGATCCTTCATGCAAAGATCGGCCTCGCCTTCCTCGAAGACGACCCACCACCGGCGTTGCTTGGCCTTGGCGCCTGTGAGTTCGAACTGAACCGAGGCGCGCCGGTCTGTCGGAAAATGGGCGGCATCCAAATTGCGTCGGATGTCCCACATGAGTAACGACGGGTCCAAGTCCTGGTCGGCAATCTTTTGCTGCAACCAAGTTTGGGCCCAGTCGCCATACATCTCAACGATCGGGCCCAGTTCCTTTCCAGCCTCTGTCAGATGGTATTCGTGGCCACGTCCCTTCTTCGCCGGGTTGCGCCGGACGAAACCGGAATCCTCCAATACCTTGAGGCGTGTCGACAGCAACGATGGCGACATGAGCGGCACACCGCGCTGCAGGTCATTGAAACGGAATGAACCGGACAGCAGCTCGCGAATCACCAGGGGCATCCACTTTACCGCAAGGATTTCGGCCGTCTTTGCCACCGGACAAAACTGGCCGTATTCATTGTGCTTCAGCATATCTTCAGGCTAGGCAACGGCGTTGGGTCGATCAACTACAGATATTGTACTAGTTCGAATTTCCCACCTGAGGCATTTTCCGCCGGCGCTCGGACCGCAAGGTTCGGCATCATCTTTTTCTACAATGATTTAGAGGAGCGGATTATGAGTCCGAAAGACCACAAAATGACCATACTGGAAACCATCGACGCCGTCGGCCCTGAATTTGCCGAACAAGCGGCGGCAAATGACACCGGCGACGCCTTCGCCCGCAGCAACTTTGAAACCATTCGATCCCACAAAATGTTTTCGGCCATGGTGCCGGAAGAACTCGGCGGCGGCGGCGTTTCGCATTCGGAAATGTGCGCGGCGATACGGAAGTTGGCTACATATTGCGGCGTCACGGCGCTGACTTATTCCATGCATTCGCACCTGATTGCCGCGGCCGTGTTCAATTACCGCAACGACAAGCCGGGCAAGCCACTTTTGGAAAAAGTCGCCGGTGGTGAACTGATGCTGATCTCTACCGGCGCCGGCGACTGGCTGTCGTCGAACGGCGAAATGACCAAGGTTGACGGCGGCTTTAAGCTCAATGCGCGTAAGAATTTCGCATCCGGGGTCGTCATGGGCGATGTCATGGTGACGTCTTCGACCTACAATGACCCGCTTGAGGGTTGGCAAGTCCTACACTTCCCCGTGTCCATGTCGGCAGACGGGGTGAGCGTCCTCGACAATTGGCAGGTCATGAGCATGCGGGCCACGGGGTCGAATTCCATCGTCCTGAAAGACGTTTTTGTGCCGGAAGAGGCAGTGGTGCTGCGCCGCCCGAAAGGTGAGTACCATCCGGTCTGGAACACGATCTTGAACGTCGCCATGCCGCTGATCATGTCCGCTTATATGGGTGTTGCCGATCAGGCTGCAGCACTGGCCCGAAAGTTCGCGCACGGCAAGGAATATGACGGTCAACTTCCTTACCTTCTGGGCGAAATGGAGAATGCCCTGACGACAGCCGAGATTGCCTGGGAGAGCATGGTCGCCAAAGCCAATAACGGAAATTTCGAGGCCAACCTGGAAACCACAAACGAGACGCTGAAGCGGAAGACCATTGTCGCCAATGCGGTAATGGAAGTAACTCACAAGGCTCTCGAATCGACCAGCGGCGCCGGCTATCACCGGGCTTTGGGTATGGAACGCCTGCTTCGCGAAAGCCTGGCAGGGCAATACCATCCCTTGCAGGAGAAGCGCCAACATCACTTTTCAGGTCGGATTGCCATGGGCCTGGACCCCGTGGAGGTGCTTGCTCAGAGCTGACCGAATTCACAAAACCGCCTTTCCCCCCTCCGGCGCTTGTGCGACAACGCCGGAGGGACCATTTTGAAAGGTGAATGTAATGACTCGACCGAAAACCCTTTTGGAAATGGCCGGCGCGAACCCTGATCCGGCGCCCTGGACGGAGACCGTTCTGGTTCTTATTGACTGCCAGAACGAATACGTTGATGGCCCGCTCCAGCTAACGGGTGTTCTGCCCGCCCTTGAAGAAGGCGCTCGTGCCTTGGCCGCGGCGCGGACCGCAGGGGCGCCGGTCGTTCATATTCGACATCAAGGAAAAGCGGGTGGCGCCTTTGACTGGGACCAGCACCGCGGCGCCATTTGCGATGCGGTCGCGCCGTCTGATGGTGAGGCGGTGATCGCCAAATCATTGCCGAATTCCTTTGCCGATACGGCGTTGGATGCGGTGCTCAAGGAAACGGGCCGGCCCCACATAACGGTCGGTGGGTTCATGACCCACATGTGTGTCAGTGCAAGCGTGCGCTCCGGCCTTGATCATGGATACGGCGCAACCGTCATCGCCAACGCCTGTGCGACACGCGATTTGCCCGATGGTCTGGCCGGCGTCATTACCGCCGACGAGCTTCACCGCGCCGAATTGGCAGCGTTGGCCGACCGGTTCTGTGTGGTTGTGCCGGACGTCACTTACATCACGTGACGCAGATCATGTCCGGTGACTTTCTTCTGCCCCAGGTTCGGGATTATCCGAAGACGGCGATCATTTGAAATGAGTTGCTTTTCCAGCGCGAAACGCTACTTGAAATTCGTATGCTGTGGAAATCGGTCCAGTGCCAGGATACGATTTCGAGCGCTATGACGTTCGCTTTAATCCTGCGGCCATGAGCGGAGGAACTGGAATCATTATTTCGGTCACGCTTCGAGAGTTGGAGCAGCCTTTATGACAAACCTGCGTGTCTGTTTTATCGGAGACTCGATCACCAATGGGACTGGCGACACAGGGTTCCTTGGGTGGCCCGGCCGTCTTTGTGCTGCCGAAGTCGATGCGGGTCATAATTTGACGGATTATAATCTCGGCATTCGAGGTGATACATCCGCTGACATCGTGCCGCGTTGGCACGATGAAGTGGCGGCGCGCCTTTCACCGTTGCTGCATTGCGCCATTGTCTTCAACTTCGGGATCAATGATGCGACCGAAGAGAATGGTGAAATTCGAGTCTCGATGGGTCAGTCGATCAAGAACGCCCGCGCATTGTTGAGTGAAGCAAAACTCATGCATTCGACGCTTTGGATCGGTCCGAGCGCCGTCGACGATTCGCGCATGCCCTTAATGACGGAAACCGGCGAAACCCGGGATAAACGAAACGCCCGAACGGCGGATTACAATTTGGGCTTCAAAGCGCTGGCCGATGAATTGGATGTGCCCTATTTGGATATGCTGGCAAAAACCATCAATGATGCGGATTGGCATGGGCTTCTTTCAGATGGTCTGCATCCGGGGCCGGCGGGGCATCAGAAGATGGCTGAGATCGTCATGGGCTGGATTGGATGGCGCGCCTTGTTGGACGGTCCGTGCGCATAGCTCAGGTATGCCAGCCACGAGCCTTTTGAAATAAATCAGTGATCCAATAGGCCTGGGCACCGATGGCGCCAAGCGGCAACAATATCCACGTCACGTCAAAAACGGCGAGGCCGAACACGATGACGCAGAAGTCGGCACGGCTTAACTTATGGAAAATGTAGATCAGCCAATCGCCAAAATCTTCGGGCTTTCGCACCTCTTTGGCTTCTTCCTCACGGGTTTTCGATTCCGGCTGATTGCGTGTCCGGGCGTAGTGAACAATGTCGACCGCATAATCGATGGTCGCCCCTGCCGCGGCGGCCAAGCCGAACCAAAACCACAAAATCCCATCGGCGGTTAAACCGAACCAGGAAATGTCGCCAAGGGCCTGCCAGGCTCCATACCCCAGACCTATGAAAAAGGCGCTGTCGACCATCCAATCGACGACATCGTCGAAGTGCGCGCCCCAATCCGATGACATGTCTTTGAGCCGCGCAATTTCTCCGTCGCAATTGTCCAGGGTGTAACAAAGGATCATAAACAAACCTCCGATGACCCCCCACTGTGCCTCACCGTATGAGAAACACCAGGCGCCGGCCAAGCCGGCCAACATGGATAGCGCCGTGACCTGATTGGGAGAAATCGGCAGCCGGTGGATCAATGGCGTCAATCGGTAGGATAGATGCCGGGTCAGCGGTAACAACTGATCGGGCGGCGCCAGGGTATACGAGCCATCGGGGGAGGATAGGGCGGACACTTGGTAATTACTCCGCACGTAATAATGCCGTCGAATGGGGCGTGTTTAGCGATGTCTCAAGCCGGGGGCAAGCATCACCGTTGCCGGAAAACGTGGTGGCCATCGGCTACGGCAATCCTTAAAAGGAGCGCAGGCGCCGCATTCGTGCGCCGCCGTAACGGATATGTACATGAAAATCGCTTCTTACATCGGTCTCGTCATTGGGCTGGTCGTGATGGTCGGATTGGTCCTGTCCGAGGGCATCGCGGACATCTCCAATCTTTTGGTGGCAACTGGATGGTCATTGTTGCTGGTGCCGGCCATCTGGTTCCCGACGGTGTTGATGAACGCCCGATGCTGGCAACTTTTGTTCGCCAGGTCCGCGGCGCCGAGCTTTTTTCAAGCCTTTTATGCCCAGTGGATGGGACGCGCCGTAAATACCTTGCTGCCCGTGGCATCTATTGGCGGCGAGGTTGTTAAAGCCCGGGTATTGGTGTTGTGGGGCATTGATGCGGGCCATTCGGCCGCATCGACCATCGTCGACAAGACCGTGCAAGTGATCACCATCATTATCTGGGGTGTGATCGGGGTCAGCCTGCTGGCGATGATGGCTCTCGACAACCAGTTGGTGATTTCAGCGCTCATTGGCATGGCGCTACTGGGGGCCGGCGTGGCCGGCTTCTTCGTCGTTCAGAAAGCCGGTATCTTTGGTATCGTCGCCCGGTCCGCCCACAAAGTAACGGGGTCGGAATTCGTCGGCGGTCTTGTCGACAGGGCTGATGAAGTCGACCTGATTGTTACTCAGGTATACGGGCGCCGCGGTCAATTGGCCGCAGCAACCGTATGGCGGATGATGGCCCTGATTTTGCAATCGGGAGAAGTCTGGTTGGCGGCATATCTCCTGGGCTTTCCGATAAGTATTGTCGAAGCGGTTATGTTGAAAAGCCTGAGCAGCACGCTAAGTGATGCAGCGTTCGTTGTGCCAAACAGTTACGGTGTGCAGGAGGGGGCGTTCGTCGTGCTGGGGGCCCTCATTGGCATGCCTGCCGATATGGCTTTGGCCGTCTCCTTGGCGATCCGGATACGCGAACTGCTGATCGATGTGCCGGGTCTTGTCTTTTGGCAGCATGCGGAAGGTAAAGCCTTGTTCCGGCGACGCCAGCAGATTTCTGACGATCTTCAGAATTAGGTAACGATAAAAGTGTCTATATTGTGCGGTGCCCGTCATGTTTGCGCGGCCGGGAATTTCGGACTAGACATGCGCCGCAATTTCGATGCATCCGTAAAAGGGAATGTAGCGTCACCAAATGCTGAACACCTATTCATTCTTGGGAATTGCCCTGGTGGTTTTGGCTGGCGCGTACTTGTTGGCCGCCATTGTCAGCGTTTTATGGTTCCGGGCCCGCCTTCGGGCCGCGGCAATGGTGACCAATTTACCAGTAACCGTGTTGAAGCCCCTTTGCGGAAACGAAATGGATTTGGAGAATAATCTGCGTTCATTTTGCCAGCAGGATTATGAAACGTTCCAGGTTGTTTTCGGCGTTCGAGATCGTCAAGACCCTGCGGTTGAGATCGTCAACAAAATCATCTCAGAACATGGTGATCTCGACATATCCCTCGTGGTGAATGATCGCGTAGTAGGGTCCAACCTGAAAATCAGCAACCTCGCGAATATGATGCCGGCCGCCAAGCATGACATTTTGGTAATTGCCGATAGCGACATGCATGTGGGAACGGATTATCTGAAAACGGTTGCCGCGCCGTTCGCCGATGATGCGGTGGGTGCCGCGACGTGTCTTTATTCGGGGAGCGGCCGGGGTGGAATCATGTCGACGCTGGGCGCGATGTTTATCAATGATTGGTTCTTCCCCTCCGCTCTCATCGCTGCAATGCGCAGCGAACTGACTTTCTGTTTCGGCGCAACCATGGCAATTCGCCGTAACGCTTGCCTGGCATTTGGCGGTTTTGAAGCCCTGTCGGATGTCCTGGCCGATGATTACATGTTGGGGAACTTGGTTTCCAAGCAGGGCTTGAAAGTCGCGTTGGTACCTTATGTGGTAAAAAATGTTGTCTATGAGCCGAACTTCAGGGCCCTTTTTCGTCACGAGGTGCGATGGGCGCGTACCATCCGCAATGTGAAGCCCTTTGGATATGCCATGTCGACGATTTCCGAAGCGTTAGCCGTTTCCATTGTCGCTGCCACGCTATTTCACTTGGCGGACTGGCCTGTGTGGTTGGTTCTATCACCCATTATTGCCATAGCTATTTTGCGCCTGACATTGCATATGACGGTGTGCGGCACCATAAAAGGGAAAGGGGAATGTGTCCCGTGGCTCATTCCCCTACGTGATCTGTTATCCGTATGTATTCGCATGACGGCCTATTGCGGATCAACGGTTCACTGGCGTGAACAGGTTTTGACTGTCCGGGCGAACAGCCGCCTTCAGGACGCTTCTTGAGTTCAGGTGAGAGTAATGACGCAATCGGTAAAAAAAACACTGTTCCTCAGCCCGCCTTCCTTTGAAGGCTTTGATGGCGGCGCTGGATCCAGATACCAGTGCAAGCGCGAAGTCCGCTCGTTTTGGTATCCGACTTGGCTGGCCCAATTGGCGGCGTTGGTCCCCGATAGCACGTTGATCGATGGCCCGGCCGGCGGATATAGCTTAGACCAGATTCTTCCCGAGGCCGAAAAACACGACGTCCTCATCGTCTATACCTCAACGCCGACCTTCCAAAACGACAGGCAAGTCGCAGAAGCCTTAAAGCAAGCAAATCCCCAACTACTTATCGGATTTTGCGGCGCTCACGTGGTTGTCCGTTGGGAAGAGACCTTATCCCAGTGTCCCGCCATCGATTTCGTTTGCGATAAGGAGTTCGATTTCACGGTCAAGGAAGTCTGCGAAGGCCGGCCTTTGAGCGAGGTCGTAGGCCTTTACTACCGCGACGGTGATGAGATCAAATTCACCGGCCCCCGGCCGATCATTCACGATATGGATACGCTGCCGTGGGTGACGCCCATCTACAAGAAATTCCTGCAACCGAAGAATTACTACAACGGCTATATGCTGCATCCCTATATGTCCATCTATACGGGCCGCGGATGTAAGTCGCGTTGTACCTATTGCCTTTGGCCACAGACCATTAGCGGACACAATTATCGGACCCGATCGGTCGAAAACATCGCCAAGGAAATCGAATATGCCCGCGATGCATTTCCGGAAGTGAAAGAGTTCTTCTTCGACGACGACACGCTCACGGACAATATTGATCACGTTGAGGCCTTGGCCAAGGAACTGGGCCGGCTTGGTGTTACATGGTCGTGCAACGCCAAGGCCAATGTGCCGCGGAAGACCCTTGAAGTCTTAAAAGCGAACGGTTTGCGACTACTGCTTGTGGGCTATGAATCGGGCAACCAGAAGATCCTCAACAACATGAAAAAAGGCGTACGCCTGGATTTTGCACGGCAGTTTACGCAGGATTGCCACGACTTAGGCATCGTCATCCACGGTTGTTTCATCATGGGGCTTCCCGGAGAAAACCAAGATACAATCCAGGAAACCATCCGCTACGCCAAAGAGATCAACCCGCGGACCATTCAGGTGTCTTTGCCGGCGACGTATCCGGGGACATTTCTTTATGATCAGGCGATAGAAAACGGTTGGTTACAGACGGACGAAATCACCGAAGGTCTGGTCACGGACAGCGGCACCCAAGAAAGTGTTCTCAGCTACCCTCATCTCTCCAAGGATGAGATTTTTGAAGCTGTCGAAGTTTTCTACAAAAAGTTCTACTTCCGCCCGGGTAAAATGGCCCAATTGACGGTCGATATGTTCCGCGATGTTGACGTCATGAAACGCCAACTGCGTGAGGGCAAGGAGTTCTTCAAGTTCCTGTGGGGACGGGAGAACGCCGCCTGAAACGGTTGATCGTCACGGCTGACGATTTCGGCATTTCCGTGCCGGTCAATGAGGCCGTCGAGAGTGCCCATAAAGACGGAATCTTGACGACGACCTGTTTGATGGTTGCAGGTGACGCCGCCCCGGATGCGGTCGCGCGTGCCAAACGCTTACCCAGCTTGGCGGTTGGCCTGCATGTTGTCACCGTTTGCGGGAGGCCGATCCTGCCGCCCGGCAAGATTCCCGACTTGGTGGATGAGGCCGGAAATTTTGATAAAAACCTTGTCCGCGCTGGATTCCGATATTTCTTTCTGCCCCGGGTTCGTCGGCAACTGGAATTGGAGATCCGCGCTCAGTTTGCGGCCTTCGCCGCAACGGGCCTGTCCCTGGATCACGTGAATGCCCACAATCACATGCATATTCATCCGACAATTTTCGCAATGATTATTAGGATTGGCCGGGAATATGGTTTGTGCGCCGTGCGGTTTCCGTGGGAGCCCCCGACGAATGGTAAGAGAAGGTCGATGGGCGATGCATTCCTAGGCATCTGGTTGTCGATGATGAAACGCCGTGCATCGCGGGCTGGGCTGCGTTTTAACGAACGGATGTATGGCTTGCGTGCCTCCGGGCACATGGACCGTGAGCATTGGATGGCAATACTAGCAAACCTGCCGGATGGCGTGTCGGAGGCGGTCGGTCATCCGGCGACGGGGCGATGGGAGGGCATCGATCCTGCCGCGCATGACTATCGGTTCGAGGCGGAGTATAAGGCGCTCATTGATGGGGATGTCCGAGAGTTAGCAGCCCGTCCGGACATTGAACTTATTTCGTTTCGGGATATTTGATGACATTTCAAACCTTCCAGATTTTCGGGAGCCATCGACATGGTCGGTGATTCCTGGACACATAAAATCGCACGGGTGTGTATTTTGCCACTGGTCAATACGCCCGTGACGCCCAATCACCTGACAACGGTGCGATTAATCACAGGTATTGCCGCCTGCGCCAGTTTTGCCGTGGGGGATCGCCAGTGGGATATCTGGGGTGGCTGGTTATGGTTGTTCTCGGCCTTCATGGACCGGGCCGACGGTGAACTGGCCAGGGAAAGCGGAAAAACCAGCCCCGGTGGCCATAAATACGACATGTTCTGCGATGTTGCCGTCACGTCATTGTTTTTCCTGGGCGCCGGCATTGGGTTGCGCTACGGCTGGCTCGGCGATTGGGCGATCGTGCTTGGGCTGTTGGGGGCACTTGGCGTATTTGTGGCGGAGATTTTTGCGGAAATCATCGACCAGATGAACAAGGACACGGGCGAAAAGGCCTATCCCGGATTTGCCGGATTTGACTTCGATGACGTTCTTTATCTTTTTGCGCCAATCATCTGGCTTGGTTGGCAGCTGCCATTCGTCGTCGGCGCTTCCGTCGGCGCTCCGGCATTCGCGCTGCTGACTTGGCACAAGTTACGACGCCAGCGCCGTACTCTTGGTACGGAAACGCAGAGCACCTGATGACCGGGGTTAATTTTCGACGGCTTCCAGTTCAGCCCGGTGAAGTTCCACGCCTTCGGAACATTCGTCACAAATGACGATGGCGGCGATGAAGGAACCGGTTGCCTTCTCTTCGCCGTCGGTCGGATTGGTGCCGTAACGGTCCCAAATTTTAACGGTCAGCTGATCCGCCGAGCACCTGCCGTCGAGCTTCGTGACGCTGTAAGCTTTCAAAAAGTCGGGAACAAGTTGGTCGGGTAATATTCTTGCCATAATCAGTTGCTCTCTTTCCTGCGCTTCAGCCGTTCCACGAGATGCTCAAATTACATTCGCAGAATTCATCAGCTTCGTCTTTCGACGCGCCGAGAACGCGAAACCCTCCGGCTGCATCACCGCCTCCCCATTCATTGTCCAATATGGTGCGGTTTGCGATCCAGTGATCGTCATACATGTGGCTTGAGATGATAAAATAAACGCCGCCGGCAAGTTCGACACCATCATCGGGGCCGAAACGGTTATTCATGGGCCGGGGCGTGCGCCAGTCATGAACGACATTCAGGCTTTCCGTCGCCAACGAGTCCAGAATTAGGGCCCGCTGGTTCCACCAGGCATACGACCGTCCTAACAAATGCACGGTTGTCGATGGCGTGACGCACATGACGGCGTGGCAGTGGTCGCCTCGAATGTCAAACTTGGCAAATATATCCTTGCCCGGCATGACAGGATAGCAACCGTAGGCACTGGCGTCACCGGACGCCTGGGCATCGGCGAGTCTTTCAATATCATCGCTGCCGAGGTATGTCGGTGCCGCCCAACTTAAGCCCTTGAACGGCTGAAAGTCGTACGATGGAACCGCAAATCGCAAGAAAGCCATTAATTTATCCCTCCCTGGTGCCAATCACCTTAAAACCGCCTATTACGCACCGCAACTGTTTCAGCAGATTTAGCCTGATCGGCCCATGCGCATTACGCATGTGCGCCAGCGTTCATTCGGCGGCATAATTCAAAAGTCTCCGTTTCGTTATATTGCCTTGTTATTAAACATTAATGTTGTTGGGGCGCTCGAGTAAAGAGCCGCCACACATAATATATTTCTTGATTGTCAGGCGTCGATTGGTCATTTTTTTGGCGACTTGAATTTGAGACCCGATTCATCTACCGATTGGCCATGAATCGACCGCCGAAAAATATTTCGGATAATTCTGCAACGTGAAATTCGGGTCTAGAATTAGGCGAGATTGAGGAGGATGTAATGGCGACCTATCAAATCCTTTATTGGCAGGAGATACCTTCATTTGTTGAGGCCAGGGACGATACCGGAGTCAAAAAAATACAATTGAGTGATAAATTTCAATCACTTATAGATGAAGCGGCAATGCGCCGGAAATTCGCCGGCACCGATGCCTATCTGGAGGAATGGAACAAGGGGCCGAAACAGGAGCAGGCCGGCAGCGCCGAAGAAGTTGTTGGCGCGGTGGCTCAGGATATTGAAGACCGGTTCACCGAAATTCGCGATGAGGCCTTGGCGAAAACCGGTTGATGGCTTGGTATGGTCTCTGTTGAGATCGTCGCCGGGCGTTTGGCGATTTGACACAGAATATATTTTTGATATTTTCTGCTTATGGGATATGCCATGACCATTGAACATGACACTCCAACGGTCGGAGATGTTGGCGTTTTCGAACCGGGCCGTCCGGTCATCGATCCTGTCAAAATGCTCCGTATCCATGGTTACAAGGACATGGACAAGGTTCGGCCAATCATCCGCAAGGCGGCGGATGACGTTTCGCTACGCGCTGCCGATGTCATGACGCCGGTGGTCTATTACCGTCGGATGCCCGTGGAAAGTTGTGCAGATGGTCAACTTCGACTGGCTGGCGGACTGACCTTTGCTAACCACGCTTTTGCCAGATATCTGTCCGGTGCTGATGAAGTGGCCGTTGTTGTCATCACGGTAGGCAAGGGCCTGGATGACGAAGTCATCGGTTGCATGGATGGTGATGATTTCGAACCATTGGAAGCACTGTTTCTTGAAACTGCGGGATGGCTGGGAATCGAATGGACAACCCGGAAGTTCGTATCCTTTCTGAGCCAATTGGTCGCGCCCAATGGACACCGGGTGACGCGGCGCATGGGCCCCGGATACAGCTATAAGGTCGATGGCGACCCGGAGATGTGGTCGTTGGAAGAGCAGCGCCAACTGTTCGATGTTTTCGGCAATGTCGTGTTGCCGGTGCGGCTTCTCGAAAGTTGCGCCATGCTGCCGAAAATGTCGCGTTCCGGTTTATACGGCTTGACGGGCGAAAATCGATGAAATGGAACACCGATCGTCGCCAGCGGGATAATTTTCAAGGTAAGAACACGCCAAACACTCAGGCTCATCGGCCGGGTTATTTTCCGTGTGAAGATCAAACGGTAACTCGGCCAAATTGGCCAATTTTGAACAGGATAAAATGAATGTTGGGAAAAGATGGTGGACTGATCGTCATCGGAGAGAACTTCAACTCGACCCGTAAGATCAAGGCTACGAGCCCGCGTGTCATCGAAGAAGACGGCAAGACCGGGATCAAGTATACGGACTTGGACGGTAATGACCGCATCCTCGATTGCACGAACATAATTCCCGAAGACCTGGCCGAGCGGAACAGTTTCATGATTCCTCACATTGCGCAGGCGCTGCGCAACAAGGATATGAATTACATTTCCTGGGCCATCAAAAATCAGGAAAAGCACGGCGCCCACGTCATCGACTTATGTGTCGACGAAATGTCCGTTTATCCGGAAGAGCGTTTCGAATGGATCAAGTGGACCGTGGAAACGGCCCAGAAGGTGACCGATAGCATCGTCGCCATCGATTCGTCAGATTCAAACACCATCTACGCTGGCCTTGAAGCCCACGACGGATCAAAGAACCGTCCGGCGATAAATTCCTTCAACCTGGAAGACGGCCGCCAAGAACTCGTGCCCATGGCAAAGGACCACAATGCGTTGCTGTTCGCCAATGCCAGTGGCAACGCCGGTATGCCGCAGAATGCTGCGGAGCGGGTCGAAAATCTGACCACCTGTATGAATATGATGGATGAGGTCGGCATTCCCATGGAAGACCGATTTCTTGATCCATTGGTCTTTCCTATCGGGGCTGGGCCGGAATTCGGAATGCATTATCTGGATGCCGTCACTGAATTGCGTAGCAATTATCCGGACGCTCATATTTTTGGCGGGCACAGCAATGTTTCTTTCGGGCTGCCACAACGCAAACTGGTCAACGAGGTATTTATTGCCCTGGCCGTCCAGGCCGGGTGTGACGCTGTAATGATCGACCCGGTCATGAACCATCCGGAAGTTTTGCAGGACTTCATGTTTGCCGCCAACGCGCTCACCGGGAAAGACGAATACTCCATGAAATATCTGAAGTATACCCGAGCCAAAATGGGTATGACCCGCGGCGGCAAGAAGAAGTAGTCGTCCGGGCTCGGCATCGGTGCCCGGCACGTTTGATCGTCCACTGGAGGGATTTTCACCATGAAAGAACTGAAACCGCGCGAACGTTTCATTCGTACTTTGCACCATGAGCCGGTTGACAGGGTGCCATTGCTTTATCGCATGAAGCATGAAGCCAAGGAAAAACTGGCACGGGTTTATGGGATCGAAGATGCCTCTACGGGTCGCGCTCACAATCCTGAATTGGAACTGCGCCTGGGCAACGATGCAATCATTTATCAAATCGGCATCAATGCTGACTTCTCACACCGGCACATCGAGATCGGCGAAACCTGGCACAATCACTTCGGTGTCGGATACGGCAAAAGCGGTCTTCAGGGCCGCAATGCGGAAGAACAGGAAGAGTTTTCCAAGACCCAGGAATTTTGGGGCCCGGCGAAGGTCGTCCCCGAAAACTTCCCAAGTTTTCATCCGATTACGTCGGTGGAAGAATTGGCCAACTACAAATGGCCGGATCCGGCCGACCCGGCTCTTTTAGACCCTATCGATGAGCTTTGTGCGCAATACCAGGACGACTACTTCATCATCGTCGATTTGTCCTCGACGCTGATCGAGGCGGCTTACGCTCATATCGTCGGCACGCAAAAATTCTTCCTGATGATGTTCGACGAGCCGGACATGATTGCCGGGGTGTTAGACGGACTGACTGACTACTACACGGAACTTGGCCGCAACGTCATCAAGCGTGGGGTTGATATGGTTCGCGTTGGTGATGACGTGGGTGCCCAGCAGGCGATGATGATTTCGCCCGATCAGTGGCGGGAGCTGGCGAAGCCGCGCTTTCAGCGTATGTTCGATGCTTGGCGCAAAGAAAATTCGGATATTTATATCAAGCTCCATTCCTGCGGCGACTACTCACCGATCATTCCTGACGAGGTGGAACTGGGCGTGCATCTCTCAGGCCTCATGCAGCCGACGGGCGGCAACAAGGACCAAGTCGGGATCAAGAAGAAATACGGTGACGACATTGCGTTTGTCGGCGGCTTTGATGTGCAGAACCTACTGCCTCGTGGTTCGGTGGAAGCCGTCCGTCAGGGTGTTCTGGAGGTGATGCAGAACATGGCCGTCGGTGGCGGATATATATTTTCGCCATCTCACTACATCCTTGCCGATGTGCCGGTGCAGAACATCTACGCCATGCTGGAAGCTCAGCGGGATTTCGGCATTTATGGAAAGTATCCATTGGACTGACGTATCGATAAAAAGACAAAGACTTGAAGACGAGGAGACATAAGTCATGGCCGAACCGGTTTTGAAGATTCCCGAAGGCTGGGAAGAACGTGCCCCCGATGGCTGGGAGTGGCAAACGCTTTGGGACGCCGTTGAAACGGGTGATCACCATTACTCCCACTCCCGCGTGGAGGAGGCGATTGCAGCTGACATTGACCCACGGGTAATCCTGGACGACGGCTTATTCCCGGGCTTCAATATTCAGGCGGACCGGTTCACGGAGCAGGTCATCTTCATTCCGGAGATGTTGATCACGGCGCGGGCCATGAAAGCGGGGTTGGCATTGATCCGGCCGTTGTTGGCAGCGATGGCGGAAAAGCCTGTCGGCACTTTCGTCATGGGAACCGTTTTGGGTGACATGCATGACATCGGCCAATCCATCGTCACCATTATGCTGGAGAACGCCGGGTTCAATGTGATTAATCTGGGCACCGACGTTCACCCCGATAAATTTATCGAAACGGCGGTCGAAGAAAAAGCGGATTTGGTCGGATTTTCGGCTTTGCTATCGACAACGGTCTACTATCAACAAGTGACCATTGAGGAATTCCAGAAGGCCGGGCATCGTGACAAGGTCCATATTCTGGTCGGCGGCGCACCGACGACCCAGGATTGGGCCGATCAGTGCGGTGCCGATGGCTGGGGCAGAGATGCGGTCCAGGCGGTCCGGCTGGCCTTGGATCTGGTTCAGAAACCGCGGGAGGCCTGGGCCTAAATGGCAGATACCGCCACCGTTACGTTTGTCGACGCCGAGGATACCGCGAAGCAACGATCAACAAAGATCGAACGCGGCAAAACGTTGTTGGATGCCGGCCATGCGGCGGGCGTCGACATCGAAGCAACCTGTGGGGCGCGTGGCCGCTGCCGGACCTGCCGGATCAAGGTATTGAGCGGCGAAGTGCCGCCGCCGACCATTCAAGACACGGTTCAATTGGGTCATGAAGAGGTTCGCGAAAATTTCCGGCTGGCCTGCCAAACCAAGGTCATCGCGGATACGAAGGTTATGCCTCTGCCGCCCAAGGCAGAGATTGGTCATCAAATTTTGTCCTCCGAATCATCTGTGACGGATGACCAACGTCTCACCTTGGACGGCGGCGTCGCCAAACATGTGGTCAAAGCGACGACGCCCACCGAAGAACACCACCAAACATCGGATTGGGAGGAAACCCTTTCCGTTTTGCCGGACAGCATCAGCCGCGAGGTGTCGTTGGAAGTTCTGCGCAAAGTGCCGAGCGCCATCCGCGCCCAGGGCGGCACCATGACCGTGACGACATTCAACGACAGGATTATCGACGCCGAGGCAGGCGATACATCTGAACACAGATACGGCATGGCTTTCGACATTGGCACGACGAGCATCGTCGGCACATTAATGAACCTCGAAACGGGTGAAACATTGGCCGACGTTGGGGGCGTTAATCCACAGGCCGTCTATGGCGGTGACCTGATGTCACGTATCGCCTATGCCCAGTTCGATGAAAAGAAACTGGCGACGCTGCGGGTCCGTGCCTTGAACGCGATCAATGATTTTGTCAAAGAGGCCTGTCGCCAAGCTGACATTGCCGCCGAGCACATCTACAAGATTGTCATCGTTGGCAACACCTGCATGCATCACATCATCCTCGGCGTTGATGTGACTTACGTGGGGCTGGCCCCTTACGCGCCCGTTATCCGGGATGCCGTGGTCGTGCCGGCACGGGATCTGCCGCTTAAGCGGGCGGTCAATGCCCAGGTCTGCTTCCTGCCGATCGTTGCCGGGTTCGTCGGCGCCGACACCATGGCCTGCGTCCTGGCGACCCGCATCTATGACAGTGAAGAGATCCGCACCCTGGTCGACATCGGTACCAACGGCGAAGTGGTCATGGGATCGAGGGATGGAATGATGGTATGTTCGGCCCCGGCCGGCCCCGCCCTGGAAGGTGCCCAAATTCGCCATGGCATGCGCGGCGCCCTTGGTGCCATCGAAAAAATTGACATTGATGACGATGTTTCCTGCACGGTTATTGGCGATACGCCAGCCATCGGTATTTGCGGTTCCGGGTTGATTGATGCCTGCGCAAAGTTGGCAAACGCCGAAGTTTTGGAAAAATCCGGCCGATTATTGCGCAAGAAACGCGAAAAGTTGCCTGAAACCTTGCGCAATCGATTGGTTGATACGGTCGACGGTTGCGAATTCATTTTGGTAGATGAAACAGAGTCTGGGAAAGGCGAGCCGATCACCCTCACGCAGGCCGACATCCGTCAGGTTCAATTAGCAAAAAGCGCCATCTTCTCAGGGATCGTCATGCTCCAACAGGTCATGGATGTCCCCGATGAAGATCTGCAAGAAGTCATGATGTGCGGTGGTTTCGGCAATTACATCAACATCGAGAGCGCTGTGAAAATCCGCCTGATCCCGAACCTGCCGTTGGAAAAGATCACCTATTCAGGCAATGCGGCGCTTATGGGCGCGCAGATGGCCTTGTTGTCTGAAACGGAGCGGAACCGCGCTTTCGAACTATCGCAACGTATGGAGCACGTGGCTTTGGCGGCGCGCCCGG
>Ga0114932_10000942_pt1 | contig 34291 bp, 26 predicted proteins | sample 2SBtaG_2_FD_87286 | JGI IMG/M metagenome (GOLD analysis project Ga0114932, IMG submission 87286) | Deep subsurface microbial communities from Kolumbo volcano to uncover new lineages of life (NeLLi) - 2SBTROV12_ACTIVE470 metaG | ecosystem: Environmental > Aquatic > Marine > Volcanic ...
AACAGCCCTCTATGGGGGATCTGTGGAGGAAGTGTATGCGGCAGGGAAGCCGCATCCAAGCCTACAAGGATGTATTTACGGCGTCTTCCGGAACAGATCACCCATAGAGGGGCGAGCAGTTACGATCAAGCAAGTATTTATTTATATTCAACCTATTACTTTTCGTTTTTTAAACTGTTATTTTTCCATAATTACCCTATAGAGGAGCATCTAATGTCAACACATATTCATATGCGGGATCAGGTAAGAAACCGGATTGAAACATTTATGCAGGAAGAGCAGCATTCAAATCTGGATGATTACGCACAAACCGCCGTAACAGTATTAATCGTCTTTATTTTTATGACTTTTGGACTAGCATGGTAAGGCTTAATCGAGAAATGGTTAACTGTCTGACGGACCGCCTTATACCCGACAGTTAGCCATTTCTCCACTCATTCTACCCGCCAATACTAGACTGCAGAATTACCAGCAACTCAACCTCCGACTTAAATCTACTGACCATTCCTATTTCCTGTTTCGTACGACCCTGTATCGGTCAAAGGTCATTGGCATCTGCAATAGTGCCATCATGATTAATGCAATAACTTCCATATTCAATATGTAATCAGGCCAATCCCCATAAATAAACGGACTGGCGCTTAGCGGGCTTTTTCGTAAATACATGTAATTCGCCCCAATCGTCGAATCAACTGCATACACCAAGATCATAATCAAATTCGTCGCCAGTAAAACTCGAATCACTGCCCAGCGCCTGCATCGATATCCCATAACAAATATCAGCCAAAATATTGTGAGTATAAGTAAACCATGATGGCTAAAAAATAAAAAAACTGACAACTGGCCGCCAAAAGCATTAAAGTCTGGTGTTAACATGGCCTGTAATGCGCCAGCCAGACCCCAAAAATAAGTTATTTCGAACAAAAGTTGCTGCCTATAAAACAAAAGTATCATTGACCAAATCTGCGCTAAATGGCAATAATGCAGTGGTAAATCCAACAGCAGGCTTAAATCGCGAAGTCTTAATCGCGCCCAATAATCAACACCTTCCTGGAAAACAGTGACTACACACAGAGCCAACGCAAGCTTTTTCAACCCACGCTTATCCATAAATTTTAATGCGATAACCGGGAACAGCACCCAGATAGTCAACCAGGAATAAAGATAAGCCAAATGTAATGACCCGAAAAGAACAATTATTTCCATTTTTCCAGTGTTTGCATATAACCAAAGGGCATCCTATGTACCCAATATACTCTCTACAACCAAGCCAATGTAAACTTCGATGCCAGACTCCATAACTTCCCTATTCAAATCCCTGATACCTGCTGTGGATTTTTGTTCGATGCGTTTAGTGAACCAACGCAGGCAAACAATTTCAATGCGACAAAGCATATTTGAACCGATAGCAAATTTCTATAGTCAGGGCGCCTACATATCGGTCTCCGACGGCAACGGCACAGGCTATGCCGCCACTAGCGATACAAGCCGATCCGGGTTAAAAAAAGCCATACAACGAGCGCAAAATTGGGCAAATGATAATTCCCGTTTTCAGTTAATTTCACCCACCACACTGCCCCGCCCCAAGCTTTCCGGTCAATACCATTCTCCCATTGCACAACCCTGGGACAGTATAGATCTTGAAACCAAGCTTGAAGAGATGCGTAAAATCGACCAGCGACTAAACATCCATGATGTAATCGTCGATTGGTGGGTGGTTTTTTACTCATGCCAATCCGAAATAATTTTTGTTACACCTGATATAGAACTTCAACAATCCTTTTCTTATCTCACACCCTATCTTGGAGCTGTTGCTAACAATGGCCGAGAAACTCAAAAACGAACATTTGGAATAGAAACGGGATCACAATCAGGCTATGAGAGCATTCTTAACGCCGACCTCGGTTACCGAGCAAAAATAATAGCCGAGCAATCTTTAGCCCTACTGGAGGCACCCAACTGTCCCGGTGGAAACAAAGATCTATTGTTGATGCCAAGTCAGATGATTCTTCAAATTCATGAAAGTATTGGCCACCCTCTCGAACTCGATCGAATCCTCGGTGATGAACGCAATTATGCGGGCACCAGTTTTGTTACATTAGATATGTTTGGTAAATATAAATATGGCTCGAACCTATTGAACATTAGCTTCAACCCAAATCAACCCCAGCAAATCGCCAGCTATCAATACGATGATGAAGGTAGCCCGGCGAAACGTGAATTTCTAATAAAAGACGGTATTTTATTACGCCCGCTGGGCGGTATAACATCACAGTCCAGAGCCGGGCTTTCCGGTGTAGCCACCAGCCGAAGTTGCGATTGGAACAGACCGCCTATTGATCGTATGGCGAATATTAATCTGGAACCTGGAGAAACCTCGTTCAACGATATGGTCGCATCCATTGAGAATGGAATTTTAATGGACACCAATCGATCCTGGTCCATAGATGACAGCAGAAATAAATTTCAATTTGGCTGTGAACTGGGACGCATCATCAAAGACGGAGAACTTAGAGGGATTATTAAGAACCCAAACTATCGCGGTATTTCGAGTGATTTCTGGCGCAATCTAAAATCAGTGGGCGACCCAGCCAGCTTTGCCGTGCTTTCCGTACCCACTTGTGGGAAAGGGGAACCCAATCAGGCCATTCGAGTTGGCCATGCCTCGCCGGCCTGTGTATTTGCTGATACAGATATTTTTGGGGGCGGTGAATGAAGCAGATCAAACAATCCTTTTTCGATTTATTCCAACAACTTTCCGATGGTTTGCTGGATGACGAAATATTGCTCGCAAATGCACTCGCAGAAGATTCAGATTTTGTCCAGATGAATTACGGTAAGATACGCAATGCCGGTTCCGTACACCAAATACAAATCAGTTTACGTCTGATTCTGGAAAATCGTCAGGCCTCGGCTCAATTCAATATTGGTGGCAATGAAAAAGATGACTTAAACAGAGCCAACCACGTTATTGAATCGTTACGAAACCAGATTAGAGTCAGTCCGAAAGATCCATTTCTTTTAATTAATACAGAAATCCATAACAGCGAGCTAATTGCTACAGATTCGTTTTCGGAAACTCATTTGATTATAGAGGAGATTATTTCCAGCTCAAAAGGCCTGGATTTAGTCGGACTGTTTTCAAATGGTATCATTTATCGCGGATTCGCCAATTCATTGGGACAACGGAACTGGCATTCCAGATCAAGTTTTAATTTTGACTGGAGTTGTTATATCCATACTGACAAGGCGGTAAAATCCCGATATTCCGATTTTAACTGGAACAGTGAACGTTTTCTTGCCAAGATCGAGACAATCCATAAACAGCTTGAATTTCTCAGTAAAACAGCGTTGACGATAAACCCAGATAATTATCGAGTCTATCTTGCCCCTGCTGCTGTTAGTGAATTGATGATGACCCTGGCCTGGCAAGGGTTTGGTGCCAAGAACCACAAGACCCAACAAACCCCACTACAAAAACTTGCCAGTGGCCAGGTCAATCTCCACTCTGGGGTCTCGCTATTTGAAAACAACGCCGATGGTCTTATCCCCGGTTTTACCCATAATGGCTTCAAAAAACCACCGCTTGTCACACTCATTGATAAGGGTCAGCTCTGCGACATGCTAATCAATTCAAGAAGCGCAAGTGAATATAATTTATCAGTGAATGCCGACATCGAAATACCAGAATCTTTGGATTTTTTAGCGGGTGACCTGGCCCGATCCGACGTATTCCGCAAGCTAGATACAGGGCTATATATCAATAATTTATGGTACTCCAATTTCTCCGACATGAACCAGTGTGCCATTACGGGTATGACCCGTTTTGCTTGCTTTCTGGTTGAAAATGGACAGATTAAAGCACCCATAAACCCACTACGCTTTGATGACAGTCTATTTAATATACTTGGCAACAACCTCGAAGCTATTAGCATTGATCGAGAATGGATTCTTGATACAGACACCTATGAGCGAAGATCTCTAGCCAGTATGAGATTACCTGGATTACTTATCGACAATCTTAAATTTACCTTGTAACGCTAAATATTATCCGGTGGCAACCATTCCAATCTCAGACTCAAAATTTTCGCTATGAAACCAACACGATCACAATACGCGTATATCTGACCATGCGCGAGGAAACTCATGAAACCAAGCGCCCTCTTAGAACCGGTTTTACCACCGGCGCCTGTGCAACTGCCGCGGCAACTGCTGCGGCAGAATTACTATTAAGTGGTCATAGCCCTAAAGAAATCAACATAAACTTACCAAAAGGACAATGTGTCCGATTTAATATATCCTCCTGTTTTCGAAGTAATTCCTTTGTAGAAGCCTGCGTAATAAAAGACGCAGGCGATGATCCGGACGTCACCCATAAAGCCTTAATCATTGTTCAGCTTTCACTGAAACAAGAGCCAGGAATTGCATTTTTTTCTGGAGAAGGTGTCGGTACTGTGACTAAACACGGACTGAGTCTGGCTGTCGGAGAACCAGCGATTAACCCAGTACCCAGACAAATGATCTCGGCACATTTAAAACGTTCCGCTAAAGCTTTTAACTATCAGGGCGGGTTTAAAGTCACTATAGGCGTTAAGAATGGGAAACAACTCGCTCTTAAAACAATGAATGCAAGGATTGGTATCCTAGGTGGACTGTCCATCCTTGGTACCACGGGTATCGTACGACCGTTCTCCTGCGCTGCTTATATCGCTTCTATCCATCAAAGTATAGACGTAGCTCTTGCGAACTCCATTCACCATCTTGTCGCTTGCACAGGATCGAGTAGCGAAAATTTCGCAAAAAAAAAATTGAAGGTCGACGAATCAGCGCTCATAGAAATGGGCGACTATGTCGGCGCGGTACTCAAATATTTGAAAAAACACCCCGTACAAAGATTAACTCTGACCGGTGGGTTTGGAAAAATCAGTAAATTTGCCGGAGGTGCACTGAACTTACACAGCGATAAATCTTCCATTGATTTTACCTTTTTAGCAAAAATAGCCGACGACTTAAATGCTCAGCAATCACTGGTGACCGCAATTAAAAGATCTAACACCAGTCTTCAAGCTGTAGAATTGGCTATCGACGCGAACATCCCATTAGCGCAAAGAATTTGTCAGATAGCCTGTAATATTGCAGAAACCATCCTCCCTGCAACTATTGAAATCGATGTATGGGTTCTGGATCGAAAAGGAGCTGCACTGGCGCATTACCCAAATACCTCATGAAAATCCTGATCTTAGGCGGGATCGGTGAGGCCTGGATGGCAGCAAAAAAACTCTCTGCACAGGGCTTCGATATTAGCTATAGCCAGGTTAAACAAAAGTGCCTGGTTGCTAAATCAATGACTATTCGAAGTGGTGGGTTCGAAGGAATTGCGAGTCTCAACCAATACTTGATATCCAATCAGATAGAATTAATTTTGGATATAAGCCACCCCTACGCAAATATTATCAGCAACAACGCGGTAAAATCGTCTAGTGAGACGAATATCCCCGTCTGGCAGTACCGGCGACCCGCATGGCAGCCTACTGGAAAAGATCACTGGGTGGAAGAAACCGGAATTACCGAAGTAATAACCAGCATCGTAACCTTTAAAAATCCATTTTTCACCATCGGTGCATCGGCGCTAAAATACGCGAACCAGATTCCTGAGCATCAATATTGGACTATTCGCTGCTTAACACAAGCGCATCATCAACAATGGCCAAGGATTAAGATACTCGAAAATAAAGGCCCTTTTCAGTTAGATGATGAAATAAGGCTATTTAAGAAAAACAATTTTGATGTGCTTATCAGCAAAAACAGTGGTAGCCAATCAGTCTACGCAAAGATACTCGCAGCCCGAAAAATGCAGTGTCCAGTAGTAATGCTTGCCCGTCCGTCTCCACCCACAGCAGATAAACAGTTCGACAGAATCAATGATCTGATTGAATCTTTAGCATCAATTTCGTAACCAGGTAATATTGCACCCAATTAATTCTTGTTGCCTTGATAAATTCAGAAGACCAGAATGCAGGCCATTGATGACTCAGATCATGCACCCCACCTCTTTAGGAGCGAGGATTCAATAATATACGAATCTTGACTTGTCTTATTGTCCGTCTTCTGTGTTGTAGCAACAGTTGCGTAGCCCTGCTATGCGCCTGTTGCTACGCCTTCAAGACAAACAATAATCCTGCGTCAATCTTTCGCATATTATTAAAACCTCGCTCCTTAGCCTTTGTTGCAAAATCCCGATTACCCATCCGGTACAATCAGAGAGGCTAAATTACCACTCATACTCCCCTACCTATTATTGCTCTCCAAATGAAGCGATCGCTTTGTGTACAGATTTAAGTTTCCGGGGCCAGGCTTTTTGTAACTCTGCAGGTAACTGTCCGGCCGCTTTTTTTGCAGCACTCAAGGAATCATACTGACCCTGAATCAACGCGTACCAGGCACCGCCACTTTTCCTGGTTCTAAAAACCGCTAATTCACTTAAGCCAGGATGTTTTCTAATAAATGTCTGCATGGACTTGGAGTCTTTTACAGCCATTAACTGTAATGTGTAGCTGTTTGGCTTTTGTTTAAGTATCCACTGAGCGTCTCTAAATCCAAGCGAGTCTTTTTTAGGCTGATGACTAGGATCAGGATCCGCGGTCACCTGGACGCTATGTTCATGATCAGTGGCAGATAGGCTTTGGTTTTCAATTTCCACCGCATCAGCAATCAATTCGTCCCTGGAAAAATCATCGACGCTATCAGAGGTTCCAGAAGAAAATTCCAGCATTGCCTGGTCTGAAGGTGATTGCTCCAATGATTGATTACGATTCTCTTTATCAACACTCCGGATTAACGCATCTGCGTCATTTTCAGGTAATAGAGAATTATTAACCAACATATTCACTGTTTCGTTTACAATCCCCTGATTCATCGGATTGATCGGTTCATCAATCGGCTTAACTACTTTGCCAGGAGTCAAAACAGATTCCAATTGTTTATCTAACTGATCCCCATCACCCAATTCCTTCGCTAAAATCGACGAGTTTTCATTTGATGAAAGAGAATCCTGATCTACTATAAGCTCCTGATCAGAATCCACTTCAATTTGCGTAGTAAAATTTTCTGACGATTTATCCTTCGCGAGAACGATTCTTTCACTGTCTGCATCGGCAGTCGCTTTAGGCTCCTTTTTCTGTAACTTCAAGCCCGGTAACCCGATGTTTGCTACAGGAGAATTCGAACCGGTAATCCCCCCCCCCGGTACACCGCTGACTAAAACGTCAGAATCTAATGTGGAACCATCCCATAATAAATACCCGGCCAATACAGCAATACAAAATATTAACAAAGAAAAGATGGGGAACGGTGTCTGTCGCACACTCATGCCATCGCCTTTTGCAACCTCTGGCAACAGTCCCAGTATTCGCCCCGGAACTCCATGACTCTCTCGATAAACTCTCTGTATCAAATGTGGCTTTAGTGTTTTCAGTGGTATCAATGAGTTCGGATTTGCCGAAAGCAGCTTTAAATAATCACCACATTGTTGTTCGTTCAACGGCGGAAGTTCAATAACTTGACAATTCTCCACGTCAGGATCCGAGGATGCCATTAGGTGCAGACGATCCGCCGTCAGCGAGAACACCACACGCAACGCGGGACAGGATTCTACGAACCTGCAAACTGACGTCAAAATACCTGGGGCTAAAACTCCGGCATCATCCAGAAGGAGTACCAGTCGCTGATTGTTTTTTTGGATTCCCTGTAATTTCTCCCGCAGGGTACTGGCGATAACCATATCAACCTGATCACCCCCAATAGAATTGAGTAAATTTCGCTGAATCCCCAAAAAAGTTAAATCGCGGGATGCAGTCAGTCGACAAACCGTCCATGATTCCGAATTACGATCCTCAGCCAATTGCATGAGCTTTGACTTACCAATTCCTTCTGGCCCGCATATGACCAGCACTTCCTGACTATTTGCGATCAAATGCACCAATAGATCCAATTTTTGTGAACGCTCAGGCGTCAGCATTGCAGACAAAACCGCAGGCTCATTTTGTATGCATTTTTCAGATTCTTCCGTATTCATTCAGTGTCTCGTCCAGTAAGTTTAAATCAACGCTACAAGGTAGTTTTGCCTGACCAATAGTTTCAAGCAGTATGAAACGAATATTGCCATCAATATTCTTTTTATCAATAGCCATCAATTCAAGAAACTTACTGGCTAACAAACTTTCAGGAGGTGCAACGGGCAACCCGGCAGAACTGAGTAGGCTAATAATTCTGTCAACATCCCCGTCTGATAAAAAACCGAGCCTCCGAGAAAGATCTGCCGCCTGACACATTCCAATGGCCACCGCTTCACCGTGCAAATAGCTCCCATACCCCATACCGGCTTCTATGGCATGGCCAAAAGTATGCCCAAGATTGAGAATCGCTCGAATCCCAGCTTCGGTTTCATCTTCAGAGACTATATTTGCTTTGGTCAAACAGGAGATCTCTATTGCATAAGCAAGCGCGTCTGCATCTCTACCCTTTAATAGCTGGATATTTTGTTCCAACCAACAAAAAAAATCAGCATCGCGGATAAGTCCGTATTTTATAACTTCAGCAAGTCCAGCACTCAGTTCTCTATCAGCCAGTGTATCGAGCACACTGGTATCTGCGATAACACATCGCGGTTGATAAAAGGCACCAATCATGTTCTTGCCCTGCGGATGATTAACGCCTGTTTTACCGCCTACCGACGAATCCACTTGTGACAGCAGCGTTGTCGGCACTTGAAGAAAGGCTATCCCGCGTTGATAACAGGCCGCCGCAAACCCAGCTGTATCGCCGATTACACCACCTCCCAAAGCAATAATAGTAGCATTACGACTGAAGCGAGCTTCGATTAATTGATCGAATAATTGTCCTACTGTTGCTAGATTTTTATACACCTCGCCAACGGGTAATACAATAGTTGACACTTGGTATTCTGCTAATTGCTCAACGACATGCTGCAAATACAGCAGCCCAACGGTTTCATCGGTAACCACCAGAATCTGACTCGAACTGATATGTCTACGAAACAAATCTGGCTGACCTATAAGATTGGGGCCAATATATATCGGATAACTCCGATCCCCCAATTCCACATGAAGTTTTTTCATTTACAGATTCAATAGAATTAGTTAGGTTTAAATTTTTTCAATATTTGTTTTACAGCCACTTTACTGGACGTACTACCCGTATCGATCGTGGAATCCGCGCATTGTGCGTACAATGGATCTCTGATTTGATTCAGTAATTCCAATTTTTCTCTGGGATTATCATTGTTCAGCAATGGTCGATTATTGTCGCGAGTGGTGCGTTCCATTTGTCTATTCACCGAGCATTTCAAAAAAACGACAAAACCATTTTCGGTCAAACGCTGTCGATTAACCACAGATAATATCGCCCCGCCACCCGTAGCCAATACGATATTATCAAGCTTTGTCAGTTCAAAAATCACCTCGCTCTCTCTCTTTCGAAATCCTTCTTCACCCTCATATTCAAATATCGTCGGAATATCAACACCGGTTCTGGATTCAATTTCCCAATCACTATCATGGAAATCCATGCCAAGAGCTCTTGCCAATTGACGACCGACAGTTGTTTTCCCTGCTCCCATTGGCCCAATCAGATAGATATTTCTGGTAAATCTCATACACACTAAATAATACTTGATCAAGTAATGAATTTTATCACGAACACGACAAGCTTGTTCGGATCAGGCTACAGAGCTTTTGAAAGAAAACAGATCCCTTATTTCCAGCCAAGTTGTTTCCCTGATTCAATCGCCCGTTTACAATAGTGGACTACTGATATCTGTTTACAGGACTTATAGTATGATATTCAACGAACTCAATAATGGTATTTGCAAAACATACCTGGTTGGTTGCAGGAATAGTAATAAAGCCTTGCTCGTTGATCCCATATATCCAAATATCGACCGTTATCTGGCTATACTGGGGTACCACGGGCTCACTCTCGATGTAGTATTAGATACTCATACCCACGCCGACCACCGCTCTGCCTGTGCAGAAATATCACGACTAACAGGTTGCAAAATCTCCAGACATGCAACCGCTCCACAACCAAATGTCGATATTCATCTGGACGATGGAAGCATCCTGCCAATTGGTGAGCTAAATTTAAAAATCCTTCATACCCCAGGACATACGCCAGACAGCATCAGCATTGTTGCAAAAGACAGAGTTCTGAGCGGAGACTGCCTGTTAATAGGCGGTACTGGTCGAACGGACTTTGCTGCCGGAGACGCGGGTATGCAATATGACAGCATCAGCGAAAAACTTTTCAAACTCCCGGATAATACCCTGCTGTTTCCAAGTCACGATTATCGAGGTAATACTCAGTCAACAATTGGCCACGAAAAACTACACAATCCACGCGTAGCCAACAAAACTCGTGACGAATATATTCAGATCATGACGGAATTGGGACTGCCTCTTCCGGAGAAAATCCAGGAAGTATTGCAAATTAACGCGACTGACGCCGACGATACCGAAATTCAATATCCATCGATCGCTGAACTCAACAAAGTGTATCAGCTGAGTCCACAATCGATTTTCGACAAAACTAATAGCGATAACCCACCATTAATTATTGATGTAAGACAGACGCAGGAATTTAGCGGGGAACTGGGACACATACAGGGCGCGAAGCTAATTCCGCTACCCTCACTTGCAAACGATATTTCTGAACTCACTGCCGACAAAGACTGCCAGATTATTACCGTGTGCCGAGCAGGCGTCAGGAGTACGACCGCCGCCGCGATACTGACCGCGCTGGGTTATACTCGAGTGAATAATCTAAAAGGAGGTATGATGGAATGGAGAAAAAACAATCTTCCGGTCGAACGTTAATTAAAAAGCATCTTGCAGCAACTATACCATTCGCGTTCAAGAATACTCACTTATAGCACGCATCTTTTCGCGAAGGGCGTTGTTGTAGAACCTTGAAAGAGATGACTATTCCTACGATTCTACGCCTAGCCCTTCACGAAAATCCACGCACTCAAAACGGGCATTCTTGAACGCGAAAGGTATAAAAGCGTTACAGAGTTTACTGGACAGCAAAAGTCGTAGTTGTCTTATGTAGCAAGAAACCTGCTTCCGTTTGGCCATCATTTACTGTCTGTTACTAAGCCGCCATCGCCAGCTTAATCTTCTTCATTGCATTCTTTTCCAATTGTCGAATACGTTCTGCAGAAACCGAATAACGATCCGCCAAATCATGCAATGTCAGTTTATCTTCATCCAACCAACGGCTAACCAGAATATCGCGACTACGCTCATCGAGTTGAGTCAGTGCTATTTTCAAACGTTTTTGCTCATAACTTTCCCAGTCAGAACCTTCGATAGCAGTCGCCGGATCGTTGTCGTTATGACTTAAATAGCTTGAAGGAGAATAACTTCCTTCACTCATTTTCGAATCATCCACCGGCGTATCGAAAGCCATATCTCTCGCATCCAAACGGCTTTCCATCTCGTACACAGTCTCTACTTTTACACCCAAATCCTTGGCTACAGCGTTCGCTTCATCCACATTCAGCCAACCTAAATTCTTTTTCGATTTTTTAAGGTTAAAAAACAGCTTTCTTTGAGCTTTGGTCGTAGCGACCTTCACAATTCGCCAGTTACGAATCACAAATTCGTGTATTTCAGCTTTTATCCAGTGTATTGCAAAAGAAACCAGGCGCACCCCCACATTCGGGTCGAAACGTTTAACTGCTTTCATCAGTCCAACATTTCCTTCTTGAACCAAATCCGGCAACGCCAATCCATAACCTCCATAACCTCGCGCAACATGGACAACGAAACGCAAATTTGCCATAACCAACTGGCGAGCTGCTTCCAGATCATTATCATCTCTGAATCTGATAGCCAGCGCTTGTTCTTCTTCTACGCTTAACCTGGCCATCTGATTCACACCGACAAGATATGCGTCGAATGATCCAACGGATAGGTTAATAGGTAAAGCCAGCGCGTTATTCATAAAAGCCTCTTTTTAATAAATTACATGCTCATTTTAGCACTCAACGAGTTAGAGTGCTAAATTTTAATTTAGTTCGATGCAGGAAACTAACCTCAGACACCAATATTCTTTCTAAAGATCGTAGCAATGAATCAGAAAAATAGCTTAAACTCTGCCATTGCACAATGAATATTCATAGTTCACGAAAGCCCTGCCACTAAAGCGCATCGACATGATTCATTCTTTATGAGACTCCCATTCGACACTAATAATCGCAATCAGAATTCAACACCAATAAAAACTATTTTCATTCTAATTCTCTTTTTTTTCTCGGGCCTGGTAACACTCATCTATGAAGTGTTATGGATGAAAGAACTGGGATTACTTTTTGGTAATACGGCATTTGCCACGGCAACAACGCTGGCTACATTTTTTCTTGGCCTGGCCACAGGAGGTTATTTCTGGGGCCAACGCGCTGCCCGACTGGATAACCCATTGCAAACTTATGGCCTGTTGGAATTGGCTGTTGCTATTAGCGTTCTCGGCTATTTCCAAATACTGGACGCATACCATGCACTCTACCCCTCAATATTCGAACTGTTCGGCAATTTTCGCTGGCTATTTATTCTAGTCAAATTCCTGCTTTCTATATTGCTACTATTCCCTGCGGCTTTTTTTATTGGCGGTACTCTGCCCGTCATGAGTGAATACCTTGTAAGTGGCACCCAAAAGCTCGGGCAAAAAATTTCGAGCCTTTATGCCATCAATACATTGGGGGCCGCAGCCGGAACTTTGCTTGCCGGATTCTATTTGCCCAAAAATCTTGGCTTTACGGCTTCATACTGGCTGGCAATTTTCTGTACTGTGAGCATAGGCTGCGCAGCATTGATTCTAGCTCGTCGGTGGCCCTACAGTCGAGCCAAGGCACTGGAGACTCCATCCCGGAACAGTAACCGACCAGACACCGAATTGATATCGCTCAATACAATTCGCGTACTGGCAATTGTATCCGGATTTGGGACTCTCTGCCTGCAAGTTCTGTGGACGCGCATGTTTGCTCAGGTTCTGCAGAATTCAGTTTATACCTTCGCGACAATTCTATTTGTTTTCTTATTGAGTCTGGCCGTGGGCGCAACTGCGGCCAATAGGATAATGAAGTACAGGCTATGCCCAAAGACCGTACTATTCTGGCTTTTTAGTATCGCTGGAATATTTGTAGCGACAACGCCTTTTCTGTTTAATTTTTTGACCAACGAGCTACATTATATCGGCTCGAAAGCGGGATGGGATGAATACCTTTTCGAGGTTTTTAAACTGGAATTTGTAATCATGGCACTTCCTGTAACGATACTGGGTGCCATTTTTCCGTTTCTCCTGAAAATTGCCGAACCCTGGGAAACAAGTTCCGGTCGCCTGGTTGGCCAGCTGGTTGCCTTAAATACTGCCGGATCGATCATAGGATCCATCGCCGCCGGATTCATAATACTGCAATTAATGGGCGTTTGGGCCGGAATTCGCTTGATCGGCATCATTTATTTGTTAGCTGGACTCTATGTAACCAACCGTCAGGGCAAACAAAACCAAGAAGCAATCATCATTCCCATGACAGGCATCATTCTATTGGTTTCAGTATTAGACACCACCCGCCTTCCGCAACTGAGGATAGACCCTGTTGTCAACGAGGAAAGCTTATTGGAAGTCACTGAATCCAGTAGCGGCACAGTGGCAATCGTGAGGCGTCGAAACTCATTAAAAATCAAGGTCAATAATTATTACACTTTGGGTGGATCCGGGTCGAAAAATTTAGAAGAAATGGAAGGCTATCTACCCGTACTTTTGCATCCCAAACCCCATTCGGTATTTTTTCTCGGACTGGGCACTGGAATTTCAGCAGGCGCAGTGTTGCATTTCCCTGTAAATAGGCTGGTGGTCGCAGAATTGATTCCCGATGTTGTATACGCATCTGAAAAATATTTCGGCCGCTTTAATAACAACTTGTTTTTTGATCCGAGAGCCCAGGTGATTGAAGAAGACGGACGTAATTTTTTGGCGGGTAGCCTGGAAAAATTCGATATTGTAATTTCCGACCTGTTTGTTCCATGGCGCTCCGGAGCAGGTAGTTTGTATTCTTTAGAGCATTACCAAACAGTAAAAGACAGTCTGCAAAAGAACGGATTGTTCATGCAATGGTTACCGGCCTACCAACTATCCCAAACCGAATTCGGCAGCATTGTCCGCACAATGGCTGAAGTCTTTCCCCAGATCACCCTGTGGAGAGGCGACTTTTCATCGAAGAAGCCCATAATAGGCTTACTGGCACAATCCGAGAACAAGCCTCTTTCGCTTGACGCGTTAATATTCTCCGATAAAAATCAGCAAAACCTTGCAGAACGTGTACCTATACTTGCTCACTATATCGGTAATATCGGGAAATCCCATAACACATTCATGACCTACCCAATCAATAGTGACGACAAACCGGTTATCGAATATCAGGCACCTATTACACAACGCCAGCAAAAAATTCACGAGAAAAACTGGATGACGGGAATGGAGCTAATTCAGTTCATGGAGCATATCGAGGAAATCCAAGCAGCGAAAACCGACCCTTACTTGAAGAAATTATCGGAGCATGCGCGGAATCTTCCCAAAGCTGGTATGTATCTCCATCGTTCTCAGGTTCTTAAAAATTTAGGTCAGGTGACAGGCGCCAAAAAAGCTTATGCAGGTTATGAGGAACTACTACGTTGAGTGGTTTATTCAGCCCCAGGATTTCGCAACTGGGTTGTCGACATTGGATCAGTGAGTAATATGGCTGGTTACCCACCAAGGGCGGACACCACCTGTAGCTGAATCTGTTGCAGATAGGAAGAAATCATCAATACAAGGACTTGGAACCATTGATTTTGTTCCCAGACTATCAGTTTTTTCACTAATCATCAGTAGTCTTTTGCGTCGTTACACTCACTTCATTCGTCCTCTAGCTCTGCGATCGTGCGCATAACAACTAAGCACTTCTCGATTCGCTTCACCCGTCAACACAAGATTTCAGAAGAGCAGAATGTATTAAGATACAACGCTTGATATAATCGGTTTCATAACTATTCAACGATAATTTTTCCGAGGGTGCAAGCCTTTGATTATTCGGGCTTCTGCAACAGGGACGTTGCAGCAGAGCTTACATGGATGTATTCACGCGTCCCGAACAATCAAAGGTTTACACCCTAACCATAAAACTCGCTGAGCAGATACTCGGTTTCATACTAATAACAAATGATTTGGAGACAAACGATGGTTTCTGTTTTAATCACTAATTATATAAATCGAAGTTATATCCGTAGCGGTGGAGTTGCGCTGCTAAGTATTCTTATCGTTTTGCATTCCAGCGACCTTGGGGCACAAACTTCTTCACAATTCCAGACCTGTGCGACAGAAGGCGAGCGCTGCGTATTTGAGGGTACCCGGGAAGTCTACTTTGGCGCGGACAAGCGCTGGAAAAAACAGGTCCATACCGGTGAAGTCGATTGTAAGGTTTCCGTATTTGGTGATCCAGCACCCGACACTCCAAAGAGCTGCACTGTTAGGACCACTGCATTAAGCCAAATTTCGGTAACCAATGGCAGCGCCGACGAAATTGGGGTATTTTTTATAGCACCCTCCGGAGACCAGACATTTCTGCGAGTATTGGATGCTGGTAAGACCTTTGTACAACTTTTATACCCCAAACAACAGCTCGCTTTTGCACAAAACAAAGCCTGGCTAGGCTCGATGTTTGTGGCCGGCACTGCTACTGAGCAAGCGATCACAGTCCCCTACGAAGCGACTCAAGGTGCCAAAGCCGCAACCAAGGTAATTTCTGAATCCGATGACAGCAGGTCGGAAGTCAATGTGTCTATAGAGAACACAACGAAAGCTCAGGTCGAGGTCTACTACCTTGACACCACTAACGAACCCTCTCACCTGCGTTCTTTAGCCACGGGGGAGCATTATGTACAGAGGCTACATCCTATGCAGAAGCTTGCATTTGCGAGAAAGAGCAACTGGGTCGGCGATGCTTTTGTCGCCGGAACCGAAGCCAATCAATCAGTGAGTGTGCCGTTTAGTGCACCGACAGATCGAGCCTACGCCGCCAGGGGTAAACTGTGCGCCAAGCAGGGCGGTCGCTGCGATTTTACAGGGCTTCGCGATGTTTACTTTGGTGCCGGCAATCGATGGGTCGTGCGGCGCGCGAACGGTGGCTCTGATTGTACTATCGATGCATTCGGTGACCCGGCGCCAAACGTATCCAAAAACTGCTACTACGCAGCCAAAAACGAAGTCTCCGTAATGATGAAAAATCGCAGTGACCTGACTTTGTTAGCAGTTCTGTTGGGAACCAACGGCGAAGACCCCGTGTCCCTTGCGACCCTCGATCCTGGTATGAGCTATTTCGCCGTCATAGAAGCAGGACGCAAACTGGCCTTCGCCAACAGCAGGAATAGCCTGGCCCTGGGCGCCAACTACACTGCCAGTCCTGATGCGCCAGCATCCATCGATTTACCCTATATTCCCACCACCGAGCAACAGACAGCCCTCGTACCTGTTACAGTGACCCTGAATAACCGTGCTAAAGAGAATATCAGGGTTTACCACTACGTTGATCCGGCAGAACAATCCTTGCTATTGCGTAATTTAGCACCAGGCCAACAGTTCACTCACACGATGTATCCATCCCAAAGGTTGGCTACCCAGCAAGGCAAAGCCTGGAGCGGAGACTTTTTTGTTGCCGGTATTGAGGCTAAACAATCGATTAATCTTCCATTCAGCGCCCCTGCTGATCACCCCTACATCCCTCGTGGTGTAAAGTGCGCCGATGAAGGTAAGCGCTGCAAATTCAAAGGCCCGCGTGAGGTCTATTTCGGCGTGGCTAATCGCTGGAAAATAAAGCGCGCGATCAGTGGTGTTGATTGCACCACCCGGAAGTTCGGCGACCCTGCACCCGGGGCACCAAAGCAATGCTACCTCGCGCCCGAAAATGAAATTACAGTCACCCTGCGCAATACCAGCAAAGCCGATGTCCTGGTCTTTGAATATGACAAAAAAGTGGAGGAAGAAACCACAGTAAAAGAGGGTGAAAAAGATCACGAACCAACGACCATTGGCACTGTGGCACCCGGAAAGACTCGTTTTGTCATTATAAAAAAAGAGCATACCCTCGGATTTAGCCAAAATGATGAGTACTTCGGGGCCGAGTTTAAGGCAATACTCGGGGCTCCCGCAATTATTCAATTACCGTACATCGAAAAACTTTCCCAAAAACGCGTTAAGGAACTTGCTGCCAAAGTACTGGAAGAATTGGTTAAAAAGCAAACAGAAGCGGTCAACTCCGCACCGGCCTGTTGGAAGAATAGCTACGGTCGCGGGGTCGGAACCATCCCCCAAAGTTGCGGATCAGGCCAGGCTCGAGCTGGCGTATTGTGTTATGGCAATTGCAAGGCTGGCTTCAGAGCAACTGCGGGGGTGTGTTGGCAAGACTGTCCGACAGGTAGTTCAGATCAGGGTGCTTTTTGCCGATTCAACGAATACGGTCGTGGAGCGGGTTATGCTGCCTGGGACTTCGGTCTTTGCGAGAGCCAAAATGGCGGCTCTGGCTCCTGCGAATGGTCGGGACCCATGGCCTATCCAAAGTGTAAGTCGGGGTACGAACCATTCGGATGCTGCATTTGTCGTCCCTCAAAGGTCGTCTGTAAAGATCCGACAGGCGGAGACATGCTTGGTCAATTCGATCTTTCCTGCACCCGCAAGAGTTACGTCAATCCACCCAAAGTGGGACAATGTGCCGCTGGAGAAACAATGGATGCCGGTGGACTGTGTTACACCTCTTGCCCAAAAACCCACGATCCAATCGGACCGGTATGCTGGGAACAGTGCCCGAGCAGCCATCCGGTAGTATGTGGCGCCGCCTGTGCACGAACGGACGCTGACTGTGGTGCAGTCCTGAGTGAACAAATCAGCTCCCCGCTCATCACTGCGGGTGGCATCGCCATCACTGCTGCCTCTTTAGGCACAGCAACTCCTGGCGTAATTGCGGCCAAAGCAGCAGCCAGCACCGGCAAGCTGGGTGGTAAAATTGCCATCAAGGCCGCCGCAAGATTAGCAGCAAAGAAAGCTCTAAAGGATCAGGTTCGGAGGTCATTGCGTTCCAGTTTGATTAAAGGCGCCAAGTCCATAGCTTCGGATCTGACTCTGGACGCAACCATCGGCGCAGTGATTACTTCGGCGATATATGTAGGCAAAGGTGTCCATGGGATTGAGGTAAGAAAGCAATACAATAAAGCGATTCGCAAGGAGCTGGATAATAAACTTTCCCAAACGATTGACGAAGCCTCCGTGGATACCATCATCGAAACTGCGATGACCGGCGCAGAGAAACGCAATCCCGCCGCCGACTTTCCCTGGGAATCACTAGACCCCGTTGGTATCGCGGAAATCGTTGTTGCCTTTAAATTACCGATGTGCTCAGATGTTAAGTAATCCGTGGCCATTTCATAGGGGGTATAAAATGTTCAAGAGGCAAAAATACAGCCCGATTACTGGAATGATCTTCGCTCTATTCTTAGTCTTGCTCAGTTCGGAATCATTTGCAGGTTTTTTAGACGATATCGTTAAGGCTATAAATAAAGCTGCAAAGGGCGCAGATAACGTTGCCGAGAGTGTAGTCGATAACATTAAAAGCGTAGGCCGTCAAGGCGGCAACACGCCGCCGCCAACTGCGGCCGAGGCTCCCTCCGTGTCAACAACGACTGGTCCAAAAGGCCCTCCACCGGAGGCAAACCCGTTGAGCCTACCACCTTCTTCTGAACCACAACAAAGATCAGTATTCCAATCCCCACCAATTGGCGGTGTGATGTCCGGCAATGACGGGCCAGTACCTAGCACCGTAGTCCGAACAACACCAATAAACGGATCGTCACCTTTACCTCTAAATGGAGCGCCATCTTTACGTCCACGCAAACCGGCACCGCAATTAGGTTCTCGGAATTCGGATATGCAGATAACTCTACGTCAAAACGGATCACCACCAGTAAGTTCGACCACTACTTCTTCACCTCCATCTTCACCACCCAACGAATATGGCAGTGTCCACTTACCACCCCCTGATTATGAAAGTGCGTCGGGCGCATTGAACAGCAGCAGTGGCAAATATGACGCTACTGATATCCCAATTCAAGGGCCGCCCTCATCTGCCGATCCTAGTTCTATGGATCTGTAACGCTGTTACAACAACCTAACCGGTGGCATATGCCCGCTTGCTCCCAATTCAGAAGAATTGAAAAAATTATTGATAACAGGGCCTCTATTAGGAGACATTCAGTGTTGACCTAAATTCCATGTATAATCGGGCACAAAATTGAAATGATAATGAAGGAGTATTATATGTTTTATCTATTCTCTGGACGAGCGATCAAATGGTGTACAGTCGCTCTCCTGATCATCCTGACCGGTTGCGCCAGCGCTCCGGAACGCAATCCATTACCTCCTGAATATACCCTTACAGCAGTTGTCCCGGGTATCCCGGAAGCACGTTTCTGGGGTGACGAGTGGCCCAAATTTTCTCTGGAAAAATTTGAATCGTATACAGATGAGGAATTTCGCAGCAATTTTTCCGGTGTTTACAATCAAGCTCATCACTATCTGGCGATCTCCGGCGGTGGCGCCAACGGAGCATTCGGTGCAGGACTGTTTGAGGGGTGGACAGCATCCGGTACACGACCAAAGTTTATGATGGTTACCGGTGTCAGTACCGGTGCGCTGACAGCGCCCTTTGCGTTTCTTGGTTCTGACTACGACGATGAATTAAAAAAGGTCTACACCACCACAAGCACCAAGGATATCGCAGAGGATAGAGGCATTATCTCTGCAGCATTCAGCGATTCCATGGCCGATACCCAGCCACTTCGGGAACTGATTGCCCAATACATTAACAGTGATGTCATCGAAGCGATTGCCCAACAACATAAGCGCGGCCGACGTCTGTTTGTAGGAACAGTTAATCTTGATGCGGGTCGTTCAGTTATCTGGAATATCGGTGCCATTGCCGCCAGTGATCATCCTGAAAAAGCGGATCTTATACACAATGTATTAAGGGCTTCGGCGGCAATACCTATCGCATTTCCTCCGGTGATTATCCCGGTCGAGGCTGACGGCGAACACTATGACGAAATGCATGTCGATGGCGGCACAGGATCCCAGGTTTTCATCTATCCTGCTGCGGTTGACTGGCCAAAAATAACCGCCAAACTGAAAGTTAAAGGTAAACCGAATGTTTATGTAATCAGAAATTCATTTCTCGATCCCGATTACCAGGGCATCAAACGCAGTGTCCTACCGATCGCATCCCGAACCATTGATTCTCTCATTAGAACCCAGGGCATTGGTGACCTGTATCAGATCTATGCGTTGTGCCAGCGCGACGGCAATGATTTCCACCTGGCTTACATTCCTTCCAGCTTTACCGAAAAACCGGCCGAGGGTTTCGACCCGGTGTACATGAGTAAGCTCTATAAATTGGGTTATGAAATGGGCGTGAACGGTTACCCCTGGAAAAAACAACCGCCAGGATTTATCCCTGACTCCTGACACTATGAGCGACCGCAAAGTAGTATTCTCAAATGTCCCGGCATCCGCTTTTACACACGAGGTTAAAGCTGGTGTAAAAGCATATTTTCATGACAACGACCTTTCGGACAAAGCCAATACCGAGATGCGGATAAAGACGGCAATCCTTATTAGTGTAATCTTTGGTTCCTATTTGCTCATTTTGAGCAATCAGTTCGAACCAGCAACCATGCTGCTACTGGCCGTCAGCATGGGAATAGGCTTTGCGGCGATGGGTTTTGTCGGCCACGATGCACTACACGGTGCTTTCTCATCAAAACCACAAATCAACAATCTGCTGGGTATGTCTTTCGATATCCTCGGTGCCAATCGATATCTTTGGAAGATTACCCATAACGGCATCCACCATACTTTCACCAACGTCATGAACATGGATGAAGATATCCAGGTGGCTGACCCCATGGTTCGTTTATCACCAGGATCCAAACGTTACTGGCATCACCGCTTTCAGTATATCTATGCCTGGTTTCTTTACTCACTGACAACCATCAATTGGATATTTGTAAAAGACTATCGCTATATGTTCGTGACTCAGTTGGGACCGTACCAAAACCCCAGACGCCCGAAATCAGAAATCATTCAAATGTTCGGCTTTAAAGCCTTTAATCTACTATGGACGATAGTGTTACCATTAATTCTAATTGATTTACCGTGGCAACAAATTATCTTTGGCTATTTAGTCATGAATATGGTCGCAGGATTCATATTGGGGGTAATATTCCAAATGGCCCATGTCGTCGATGTGACCGATTTCGTTCAGCCTGACAACAATGCCCGGATCGAAGACGAATGGTTCATACACCAACTGAAAACCACCGCAAACTTTGCCACCCACAATCGCTTATTGACCTGGTACGTAAGTGGCTTAAACCATCAGATAGAGCACCATCTATTCCCCAAAATCTGCAGTGTTCATTACCCGGCGATTCGCGGTATCGTCGAAGATGCCGCCCGTCATCACGGAATCCCTTATCATTGCTTTCCCACTTTCTCTGCTGCAGTCGGGTCGCATATCAGGATATTAAAACAACTGGGTTCATCAGAATCTGCCGAAATCATTAAACATCGAAGTGCTGTGGGTGTTTAAAGCAGGTTAAAAATAAGAGATTAGACTAAATGCAAAGCAAAATAGTTAAGCCCAAAAATCAACTGGAAGCATTTCAGTTTGAGCTTGACCAGTTATATATCAACACCCTCGGACAAGTCGGTGAGACCGACGCAAACTATATCCGGCGTGTGGTTTCAATTAAAAACATACTGGAATTCAGTAGTCGTATTTTGATTCTCGGCGGTGCACTATTATGGAACCCTGTTGCGCTGATTATCGGAGTACTGGGCCTATCTGCGTCACAAATTATTGAGAGCATGGAAATTGGTCATAATGTACTACATGGCCAATATGATTTTATAAACGACCCTGAATTAAATTCAAAAACCTATGAATGGGACGTAGTCGTACCCGCCGAACAGTGGAAGCATTCACATAACGTCGTCCATCATGACAATTCAAATATTATTGGCAAAGATTACGACATCGGTTACGGATCTATTCGCGTCTCTGACGATATAAAATGGAACCCCTCACACCTGTTGCAGGTCTTTACCGCAATATTTATGGCTCTGGACTTTCAACACCTGGCATCATTACATGACGCCAGAACCCCCGAATTCGTGATGCCTAAAGCATGGCGCCCACCCGCAGTTGAGCCCCGTCCCCCGTGGTCAGAATTTTACAGAAAAATGGCTCAATACCGACGTAAGGCCGTTAAAAAGATTTTTCGCGATTATATATTTTATCCCGCAATGGCGGGTCCGTTCTTCCTCACTGTACTCATTGCAAATCTGATCGCCAGAGCACTGACGAATATATGGCAATTTTCAATTATATTCTGCGGGCATTTTATAGAGAATGTAAGCTTCTTCAAGCCTGAAGAGTGTGAAAATGAAAGCCGTGGACAGTGGTACGCTCGACAGATATTGAGTACAGGAAACATCGAAGGCAGTTCATTGTTCCACTTTATGACCGGCCACCTCAGCCATCATATCGAACACCATCTATTCCCTGATGTTCCAGGTTATCGCTATCCACAATTGAGTATCGAGGTTAAAAATATATGCGCGCGCTATGGCATTCCCTATGAATCAGGATCGTTTACGAAACAATTTAAAACCGTATGGATACGTATCATTAAATTTTCTTTTCCCAACGCAAAAGAAACGCTTCGACCAGAACCCTTTGATCTATCATCTCTTTACCAACCATTGAACGAAGAAAAAGATAGCATACAAATGGATACCAATTATTCGCAGCCAGACTCTGAAAGGTCTCCGATAAACAATGAAGTAGAAATAGTATTTTCAGAATCAAAGCAAACAGTAAAAGCCAGTACTTCCGAAAGCATCCTGATCAGCGCCGAATTAAATGGACTCACACCGGTTTACGGCTGTCGCAAGGGTATTTGCCATACATGTAAGGTAACCAAAACATCGGGACGCGTAGTGGATAACAATACCGGTATTGAATCTGGTAATGGCCGGGAAACTATTAGGGTCTGTGTCAGTTTGCCATTAACCAACCTATGTATCGAGTTGTGATTCGAGAGCTGCAAATATTTAACAATATCAAGCTCAGTCAACACTTACAACATTGGTAGCATTGTTGGGATAGAGGTTATTTTAATGCAAGTATTTTTGACGTTCACCTTTTTAGGATAGTAGTAACAGTCGTTTCCCGCTCAGCTTTCGCTGATTACTCACTACCCAATAACAATTTTTCATCAGCCAAACGTAAACGCTCTACAGTTCCCATATCCATCCAAAACCCTTCATGAATTTCTCCACTGACCTGTGTATTCATCATGGCCTCCCGCAATATCGGAGCTAAAGGATGCCTCCCCGGTTCTCTATCGAAAAACATTTCGGCACGATACAAACCCACTCCGCTAAAGGTATAAAAAGGATCACCATCGCTGCACACCGAATCACCACAGAGGGCGAAATCTCCGCACTGATGATGCGCAGGATTGGGCACTAATACAAGGTGTGCTAACTTGATCGATCTTGTTATCAGGTTTTGATACGGGTAATCGGTGACAATATCACCGTTCACGACAAGGAAAGGCCCTTCCCCCAACAATGGCAATGCATGAATAATTCCACCCGCTGTTTCCAGTCCGGTTTCACCTTCATACGAATACTGCAATTGTGCGTTAAAACGACTACCATCACCCAGAGTCGACTCTATTTGCTCGCCCAGATAGGCTAGATTAATGACCAGCTCGGAAAACCCTGCTTTAACCAATGATTCTATAGTGTGTTGAATAATAGGTTTCCCTGCCACTTGTAATAAAGGTTTGGGGGTATGATCTGTAAGCGGTCTTAGTCTTTCACCTCGCCCTGCAGCCAGAATCATTGCCTTCATTCAGAAGTGACCTCACCGATACGCCCAATGATTTCGGTATGCAGGAATTCATCAAATTCGTGTAATTCGGAATATTTCTTAGCCACACAAGAAACATAATTCATAGTACGTGGAATATCAGATAAATAATCTGCCTTAGCGTCACGAATATGCAGGCGCGAAAAGATACCAATCGCTTTCAAATGACGCTGTAAGCCCATCCAGTCAAACCATTTTGTGAACTGCTCCAAACTAATAGACTTAGAACAAAAAGCCTTATGATATTCAAATACCCAAGCGTCAATCATAATTTCCGGCCACGATATATAGCAATCTTTTAGCAAAGAAACCAGATCATAGGAGAACGGCCCTACGACTGCATCCTGAAAATCCAGTACGCCTGGATTTCCTGACTCGACAATCATCAGGTTCCGAGAATGATAATCCCTGTGAACACACGCGCGAGGCTGCTCAAGTGCAGATTCAATCAGAATATTACTCAGTTTTTGCAATATTGTTGCATCCTTGTCACTGATAAACATTCTTAACCTTCCCTTTAAAAACCACTCATTGAAAAGACTCAATTCGCGCGACAACAGCGCTTCATTATATATAGGCAATCCAGTTAAACGGGTATCAACATTAAGCTGTAGTCTATTAATAACCCGAATAGCATCCTGATATAAAGGAGATACCGTTTCACTATTCAAACCCTGCAGATAACTGACTGAACCCATGTCGCTCAACAGCAAAAACCCTTGTTTCTCGTCTCTTTCCAGAATATTTGGAACATTTATACCCGCCGCAGCGAACAGATCACCCACACCTATAAACGGGCGGATATCTTCTTTAGCTGGAGGTGCATCCATCACGATCAGCGAACGCCCTTCAGTTAAAACACGAAAATAACGCCGAAAACTTGCATCACTGGAAGCCGGTTCTATAGACTCCACTGCCATATTTAGATTTTTCAACCAACATTGCAGGAGCTTGAAACGAGTGTCCGAGGAATCCGGTAAACTAAGCACACTCATCAGAATATTTGCCTACGACCTGTAAGCCCTATGACATTCAATTTATTGACACTGATCATGTAGAATATGCTCACAGCTATACAACTTTAGATTTCTTCAACATTCCTGGCGTTTAGTGCGCTATTAAAATTAACTTATAATGTCGCCTCAACCACCCGGAAGATTCTACACAATCGTGCGTCAATTCGCTTTAACTTTAGACAACACCAATCGGATACTTGTGTTTGTTGCATCAACCATGGTTATGCTATGTCTATTGTTTATATCAACGGACGTAAAATCTGGCTGGGATTGCCAACAAAATAAAGAAACAAAGGAATGGGACTGCAAATCAGGTTTACCTAAAGCAGAAAAAACGACAGAAGCCAAAGATGAGCAACCCTCCCCTCAAGAAATTGAAAAACCAATCGCCAGCATGCATACCGAAACTGAAAAAAGTAATCAAAACACAGTTTCGGATTCAACACTTCCCAGAAAAAACGACTCTGACATTAAAGCGTTACCGGTCGATACAATTCCCGCTGTGGCGAAACAACCTGGATGGTCCTGTAAATCTGACGAACACGATTCAGGATGGAATTGTAGCTTAGTCGGGCCGGATCCTGCAGGAAAAGCTCACCCAGTGGCAGGTTCGGGTGAAGCAACATTAGGTTCGGCTACATTTTCGAATCAGGAAGAACTGATTTTCAATGACATGCTATCGAAAACTCCCAACGATCCCTGGGCACAATGCACATCGCAACTTGGCCCACCCGCTGCCAAAATTTCAAATGAAGCACGAGACAAAGCACCCATGGTCGCTGACGCGAATTTTAGTGATATCTACGACAAGGAAATTCTTACCTTTTCCGGAAATGTAGATGTCACCCGCCTGGACCAAAGAGTTCTTGCTGATCGAGCAACCTATAATACTGTTTCCAAAACCTTAAATGCGCGAGGTAATGTACATTATCGAGACCAGGATCTCTCGCTTTACAGCGATAGTGCCTACCTTAACCTGGATAATGATCAGGCAAGAATGCGAAATACCCAATTCATCTACGGAACAATACCCGCCCGTGGACGGGCAAATTTAGCCAATATTGAAAATAAATCCAGAAGTCAGTACTTTAATGCAGCCTATACCACCTGTGCGCCCCGTAATCAGGATTGGACACTAGAAGCAGGTACACTTAGACTTGATCGAGAAGAAGGAATTGGCACAGCAACCAATGCCTGGCTAGAAGCCTCAGGTGTACCTGTTTTCTATAGCCCCTACCTTGAATTCCCTATCGATAACCGTCGAAAATCCGGTATTTTAGTTCCGTCTTTTGGCTTAAAAAACGACACTGGTTTCGATTTAAGCATCCCCTATTACTGGAATATTGCGCCGAATTATGACGCCACAATTACACCGCGTATAATGAGTAGACGTGGTCCTCTTCTTGGTGGCGAATTCCGATATTTATTTCCTTCGACTCAAGGTAAATTTAACGCTGAACTGATACCCTACGATTTTGTTTCAAATAGAACACGGGGTGCATTTTCTGCGCTCAATACAACAATATTCAAACGAAATCTAAGGGGAGACTTTGATATTAATCTGGTTTCAGATGACGAATATCTGGATCAAATTGGCAACGCAATCAGTATTAACACTGCCAGACATCTTCGCAGCCAGGCAAACCTACGCTATAACATCAGCGGCTTAAACCTGCTGACCCGCCTGGAAAGCTTTCAAACAATTGATCAAAATATTTTAGACACAAACAAACCTTACCGACGCTTACCGCAGATTCTGGCAACCGGACAAAAACGAATAAGCAATCTGGGCGGTCGTTTCAGTTACAGAGGAGAATATGTGTATTTCCAAAGAAATAACACAGTAACAGGTAGCCGTATCGATCTGAAACCAAATTTTAGCTGGCCCATTGAAACTGCTGGCGCTTATATCGACCCAAAAGTAGCCCTTAATTATACTCAGTACTTTTTATCTGGTCAGGAATCGGGAACACCTTCCTCTATAAGCAGAATTTTACCGGTCTTGTCACTAGACAGCGGCTTAACATTCGAACGGGACTTTACACTGGGAAGCACTGAACTTGTTCAAACGTTGGAACCACGAATTTTTTACCTGTACGTACCTTTTTCCGACCAGGACGATATTCCATTGTTCGATACTTCTGAATTCGATTTCACTATACTTCAATTATTCCGTGATAATCGTTTTAACAGCGCTGATCGGTTTGGAGATGCTAATCAATTATCAGTGGCACTCAATTCGAGAATATTGGAACCGAAATCAGGACGGCAGCGGCTTGACGCCACGCTGGGAACTATCGTCTATTTTGACGATCGCAAAGTTCAGCGAACTGCCGCAACTCCAACCGCAACTGATCAGACTTCAAGTATCGTAGCCGAGCTTAACGGTCAAATCAGCAATAATTTGTCTTTCCGCTCAGGCTTACAATGGAACCCCTATCGATCTGTATTTAATCGCGGCCTGGCATCAGTTCATTATGAAGACGAAGAAAACAGAATAATAAACCTGGCTTATCGATATCGGCAAAATTCACGAGGAATTACAGAAATAGATCAAGCCGATGGCTCGTTTCGATTACCCATCGCTAACGGCTACGCCGGAGTTGGACGCTGGCAGTATTCATTTCTTGACAATCAAACATTAGAAAGCTTTATCGGTATTGAAAAAGAAAGTTGCTGCTGGCGCTTTCGAATTATTGGGCGATACTGGATACAGACTTCACGCAGTCGTATATTGGGGGATGGAAACCCCAATACGGGTGTTTTTGCGCAATTGGAGCTCAAAGGCTTCACCAGCTTTGGCGACAGTGTAGATAGATTTCTTGAACGCAATATTTCAGGTTATGTGGCACCGAAATAATTTTCAAAAACTACCCATGCTATTAGTTCCAGGCAACCATTTGATCGACTTAGGAGTGAGGATTAAATAATATCCGGATAGTTTGGCGCAGGATTTTTGTTCGTCTTCAAGGCATAGAAATAGACGCATAGCTGGCTACGCAAATGTTTCTACAACGCAGAAGACGGACAAAAAGACAAGTCAAGAACCGGATATTATTAAATCCTCACTCCTTAGCTTCGTTTACCCAAAAATCCTGCAATTGTGCGCCTGGCAACCAACCGCTTCCCGACATAATCTATCCCACAATACAATCTTGACAAAGTGCTGGCACTAACCACTCCGCTTTATTTTCCCTTATAATCTAGAATTTGTTTTACATTGAACAGGATTCATTACAGGCTTTACCGTAAATATCTTATGCGCAAACAACAAAATATCAATTATTATCCGATCAGACTCCTGCCTTTTCTTTTCGGGCTATATATCGCTTCTATGCAAAGCGTCGGGGCAATGGACGTAAATCGCATCGTAGCAATAGTTGATGACGGCGTCATATTGAACAGTGAATTGAATCGCCAAATTGAAATAATCAAACAAAATCTTGGCTCATCCGGCACCCAACTACCCCCGGAACTGGTCATCCGTCGCCAGGTACTCGAGCGAATCATTATTAACAAACTGCAACTGCAACGGGCCAGCCAGGTTGGCATGCATGTCGACGATCAAACATTACAACGATCAATGGCTCAACTCGCCAAACAAAACAATATGTCATTGGAAGAGTTCCGCAATACGATAAAAAACCAGGGTATGGACTACGCAAACTTTATGGAAGACATGCGGGACGAAATCATGATGAACCAATTGCGTAACAGAACTATTGCCGCTCGTATCAAGGTTAGCGACCAGGAAGTCGACCATTTCATCAATACTCGCGGCAAACTTGGCGTAAATCAGAACACACAATATCACCTTGGCCATATTCTGATCGCTACACCTGAAGCCGCATCACCCACACAAATACAAAGAGCAAAGCAACGCGCAACAGATATTATCGACAAACTACGTGCAGGGAAAGATTTTAAAGAGACAGCCGTGAGTGTATCGGATGGCGCACAAGGTCTTAACGGGGGTGACCTGGGATGGCGGCGGCCAGAAGAAATACCTACCCTATTTGTCGACCTTGTAAGCACTCTACAGGAAGGTGAATTGGCCGGCCCAATCCAAAGTGCCAGTGGCTTCCACATCATCAAGATACTCGAGATGAAGGGTGCAGAGAAGCATGTAGTATTTCAAACTAAAGTTCAACATATACTGATAAAAACCAATGATCTGTTAAGTGATGAAGATGCCAGAAAAAAACTGCTGTTGCTCAAACAGCGAATTGAGGATGGCGATCAGTTTTCAACACTTGCACAGTCTCATTCCGACGATAAATCTTCCGCACTTAAAGGCGGAGGACTCGGTTGGGTGAGCCCCGGCGCCCTTGTTCCGAATTTCGAAGAAGCCATGAAAAAACTGGAGCCTGGCGATATCAGTGCTCCGATACAAACCCAATTTGGCTGGCACCTGATTCAAGTTCTGGATCGTAAAGAACGGGATAACACCGATGAATATCGTAAAGAGCTGGTTAGAGACGAAATTCGTAAACAAAAATTCGAAGAAGAAACTGAGCTTTGGTTGCGTCAGTTAAGAAATGAAGCTTACGTGGAAATAAGACTCGACCAAAGCTGATCATTTAAAATATTTCAACTCAATTTTCGCCCACTAAAACACTGGAATCAAGCATTGACGAGCCTGCCACGCGTCGTATTTACGCCCGGAGAACCTGCCGGAATTGGACCGGATCTTTGCGTATTGCTAGCACAAAAAAAAATCCCCTGTGAATGGATAGCGGTTTGCGACCCGGATCTATTAGAACGACGAGCCAGAATTCTTAAGCAACCGTTGCAAATTACACAATTTGACCCAGGCACACCGCCAGGCAGACATATTCCGGGACAGATCAAAGTCATTCCTATCGGTTTGTCCGTTGTCGAAAAAGTCGGCACTCTGAATCCGCGAAATGCACCCTACGTAGTCGATTCAATCGATTACGCTACGAATCAGTGTCTTGATTCAAGTTGCGATGCATTAGTCACTGGCCCTGCGCATAAAGGAGTCATCAACGATGCAAATATTCCATTTAGCGGCCACACTGAATATATAGCAGACATTACCGGTGGACATCCGGTTATGATGTTAGCAACACCCAGCCTTAGAGTCGCATTGGCAACGACACATCTACCGGTTGCGAAAATCAGCCAGGCGATCACTCAACAGCGACTCATGTCAGTCATTACGATTTTACATCGTGATCTTAAACTTCGATTCGGATTGAACCGTCCGAAGATCCTGATATGTGGCCTCAATCCCCATGCTGGCGAAGATGGTCATCTGGGACGTGAGGAAATAGAAGTTATTACACCCCTGGTTGATAAATTGTGCTCGCAAGGCCTCCTTCTGACAGGACCCTTACCTGCTGACACTCTGTTCACACCCAAATACCTCGATTCGGCAGACGCAGTTCTTGCGATGTATCATGACCAGGGTCTCCCGGTACTCAAATATTCTGGTTTTGGCAAAGCGGTCAACATCACATTAGGTCTGCCTATTATTCGAACATCAGTAGACCACGGCACTGCTTTGGATCTAGCCGGTAGCGGGCAAATATCCACCGGTAGCCTTGAATTTGCAATCGAAACCGCTATTCAAATGTGTCGAACTGAAACAGCAAACAAACAAAACTAGAACTATTGGTATATTGACCATGTCTCATCGCGCACGAAAACGATTCGGTCAGAATTTCCTTCATGATAAATCAGTTATTTCAGAGATTATTGATTGTATCCAGCTAAATTCTGACAGTCACATTGTCGAGATTGGACCGGGAACTGGTGCATTAACTGAACAGTTGGCAGGTAAATGCATGAAACTGACTGTAATCGAGATTGATCGAGACCTTGCCGCCGAATTGGAAAAGAAATTTTCTACTGTGAAACAATTGCAGATTTATTGTCAGGATGCATTGAAATTCAATTTCGGAACTCTACCCAAAGATCAAGGACATATTCGAATCGTAGGTAACCTGCCCTATAACATATCAACTCCACTACTGTTCCACATACTCGATCAGAATAATTGTATATCAGACATGCATTTTATGTTGCAAAAAGAAGTCGTAGAACGTATTTGTGCCAAACCAGGCAGCAAAATATATGGTCGATTAAGTGTCATGACCCAATACAAATGCCATGTAGAAAAACTCTTTGACGTCGCTCCTGAATGCTTTACACCCAAACCAAGAGTAATTTCCTCAATGGTACGACTGACCCCACATTCGCCCGAAAACCTTTCGGCAGACGACTACACACAATTTGAATCGATTGTAAAACATGCGTTTTCCCAGCGCCGCAAAACTCTCAAAAATTCTATTAAAGAATTTGCGAGCAAACATACATTCGCTTCACTGTGCATAGACCCGAATGCCAGACCAGAAACTTTAACTGTGACTGACTTTGTCAGAATAAGTAACTATTGCTCAAAACCTATTTGAACAATTCTCAGCCGACCACGCCCTACTCATAGTATAATGATTGATTAGCTTTGTAATATTTACAGGCACTGATCCTGCAATTAAAAGCAGGTATTAATATTTAGACGAAGAAGCAGGACAAACCATGAAAAACATTATTATTCCCTTTATCGCCATTTTGTTTCTTGCCGGCTGTGAAGGCAAAGAAAAAACAGAATTAGTCGAGCGATTAACGAATAAGTTCAAAGCAGATCAGGATCTCATAGACTATAGCATTGACCCGGAAGAAATGGCCAATTGTGTTGTCGGTAAAATTTTAACTCAACTTCCCGGATTTCCGGGCTCCCCGAAGAGAACCAAATATATTGCTGCGTACCTGAAACTGGCTTCAGTAGAAACCCCGATGGATGTTAAGAAATCACTGGATGAAACGACCGAAGTATTCGGATCCATGCAGAAAGCCCATGAAGCGGCTTCATCCATTACAGAGCACAACTTTAGCTGCGTAGGTGATTTGGTAAATGCTAATCCAGAGACAATTCGCAGCCAGGAATAGCCTCAATCAAAGACAGTTAAGTATATGCTTACAATCGAGTTCTCCGCCAAGCTTGTATTGACGGAGTACTCAAAGGTGGGTTTCACCACCAACCACCACTTTTTTTAGCGCTTTCCTTGAATTGAAAACGTGTCACAACACCAATGCTCGGATCCTTTACATGGACGGTAAAGGTCTTGGCCGATATACCCCCAAGAGCAACCTCCCCACCATCGAATGGTTTTATATTCTTCTTGTCCCGCTTTTCTCTCTCATCAGGAAATAACGGAGACGAACTAAATGACCCATTCACTTTTGCCGCCAATGCTTTTTCTATTTCTTTAGTCGTTTTATTCGCAGTCTCTACACTGACCGTTTTACCATCACCCATTGTCACATCGATACCCCCACCTTCAGCATGAAAAGTTTTCAAATCATCTGCTGAAAAATTCAATACAATTTTTGCCACCGCAGCGCCTTCAACAAAGTCCAACGCGACTTTAGTGCCATGCGAGTTAAAAGACTTGGCTCCGATCTCAGCGGTGAATTTCTGGTTAGTAAAATCTCGAATTGTTATTTTGCTTAACGGTATCCCTTCTTTATTCCTTATCACATATTGCGGATCCTTCGGATCTTTTACAAATTCCACGGCTAATCCACGCAGTGAAATCCTAAGATAAGCCATTCCCCGCTTTGCAGATTTAGCCACTTTTTTCGCTAAAGAAAGAGCTGAATCTGCCTTAGCTTCATCAGGACCGTTAATAAATGTTAATGCAGTGAATCCTGTTTGCAAATCACCTTCTGCTAACCAACGTCCAGAAATCGAGACAATAGATTCACCTTTTTTTTCCGGTGTTCCAGTATGTATTCGCAATTCATCCCGGCCCTCTGGAATTTCTGCAACCACTGAATATGACCATCCCCACAGCAGAGCACCTATTACAAAAGTAAATCGATTGGTTATTTTTGTTTTCATATTTGTCCTCATTCCGAACAGAACCCGGATATCTGAATACCCACAGCAAAATTGCTATCTACGCCGTATAAATAGTTTAAACTTTCAACCTAACCAACGCCACCTGGTTATTCACCACCAGAGCGGTGATCTCCTCTAAAAATTTCAGTCATAGAGTACCGACACCAGAATTCTACCTTTAATTGTGTGCAAGAATACAGGTATCCAGTAAATTTTAATTGAATTCTAGCCCTCTACTCAGATGTTCTTCTACCGAGGGGTTTAATTGTACTGTAATATAGTGTTAAATGATCGGTTAGCTGTGATCATTGATTCAGAGAATTCCCTTAGTCGCTAAGATTAATCTGTAGTAATCAAAATCGCACATTATTATTACAGATACTATCTACACAAAACACAGAAAAAATAGAATCTGTGTTTGTACTGTAAAGCCACCAGACCAATGGCGATATAGCGGTTAAATCGACCTATTGAAACAATAATATAAGGCTTACCATGTCATATTTCTACCACCTCTTTAGCAAAGGACTTTTCACTGTACTACCAATTACGCTAACTCTTTATCTGCTCTATTGGTTAATTATTTCTGTAGAAAATCTTTTTAACCACAACTTAGTCACTTATTTTCCCGATTTCCTTAATTTTCCTGGTATGGGAATCATCAGCGGTGTGGTTATCCTGGCTAGCGTCGGATTCCTGATGAATCACCTCATTTCAGATAAAGTTTCAAGTTATTTTGAATCACAGTTTAACAAAGCACCTCTCGTCAAAACAGTTTATCGCCCACTTAAGGATTTGATGCATCTTTTTGCAAAAAAACCAAATCAAAATATGAAACGTGTGGTTTTGGTTACGCTCCCGGCACTGAATATAAAAATTCTGGGCTTGGTTACCAGAGATCAGTTTGACGATCTGCCAAACGGCAGCATTCCGGAGAATCATATTGCTGTTTTCGCACCGGGTAGTTATTTTTTTGGTGGTGTTACCTTAATCGTTCCCAAAGAACAATTATTAGAATTAGATATGCCGGTTGAGCAAGCAGTTAAACTTGCGATTACAGGTTGGATCAAAGGTGACCTGGCTAACGGCGACCTTGAGAAAGCATTAATAGAAAAAAAAGCATGATAAGGAGCGAGGTTTTAATAAAATGCGAAAGATTGACGCAGGATTATTGTTTGTCTTCAAGGCGTAGCAACAGGCGCATAGCAGGGCTACGCAACTGTTGCTACAACGCAGAAGACGGACAAT
>Ga0114932_10000943_pt1 | contig 34269 bp, 25 predicted proteins | sample 2SBtaG_2_FD_87286 | JGI IMG/M metagenome (GOLD analysis project Ga0114932, IMG submission 87286) | Deep subsurface microbial communities from Kolumbo volcano to uncover new lineages of life (NeLLi) - 2SBTROV12_ACTIVE470 metaG | ecosystem: Environmental > Aquatic > Marine > Volcanic ...
CGGCGCCGAGCCGCTGGCCGCGCCGTGCCCGGGGAAGTCGACCAGCACCACCTCGTGGTCGACCGCGAGCGCGTCCACGTGCGGCCAGAAGACCCGGCTGTCGCCGAAGTCGCCGTGCAGGAGCACCAGGGGTTGCCCATCGCCGTAGCGCTCGACCGCAGCAACCTGCCCGTCCAGCTCGACCGACACGGCCTCGCCGCCGGCGGGCGTGCCGTCCCACGGGCCCACGGGCGTGGCGCTGTCGGGCTCACCGCCACCGATCTCCTCCCACCAGCCGGCCAGCTCGTCCGTGTCGACCTCGGACGGCACCACCTCGGCATCGCAGGCCAGGTAGCGGTTCAGGTAGGCGGTCGAGAGCGCCTGGATGTCGTGGTGGTAGGCGGTGGGATCGTCGCCGCAGGCGTCGGACAGCTCGTCGACGAAGCTCGTGATGCCGTAGCGGAAGAGGTTGTTCGCACAGAGGTCGGTGAAGTCGAAGTGACGCGCCCCGTCGAGCTCGCCGAGCGCCTTCGGCGCGGCAGTCCGCGCGTACGCCTCCTCCTGGTGCTCGAGGGGACACGTGGTGTCTTCGCTGCCGCCGAGCACCAACATCGCGCTCCGGGTGTCGTAGCTCTCGGGGTCGTACACCCCGTGCATGTCCTCGTAGAACATCGGCGCCAGGGAGATGCCGACCAGCTCGCGGTTGTCCATGGCGCCGGCCATCAACACCGTCGACGCGCCGAAGCTGTGGCCGGTCCAGGCCACGCGCGCCGGGTCGAAGAAGTCCGCGAAGGTGCCGCTGTCGGCCTGCTCCGCCATGGCGCTGGTGACCGCTGCGAGGTCGTCGATGCGCTCGACCACGCTCTCCCAGTCCGAGGAGCTGCCGTCGAACATCGTGTTGCCCACGTGATCCGGCGCCGCCACCACGTAGCCGTGGCTCGCCAGCCAGGTGGTGAAGAAGGTCGACTGGTAGCGCACGCCCCGGTAGCCGTGGCTGAAGAGCACGAGGCTCCGGTTCGGGTCGGCCTCCGCCAGCTCCGCGTCGCGCACGGCGTTGGTCTCGACCAGGGTGAGGAGATCGCCGTCGCCCCAGACGAGGGCGAGCAGGGCCGCGAGCGCACCCCAGTCGTCGCCCGCGAGCTCGGTGAGCTCCTCGGTGCCGATGCCGTAGGTCTCCCCCTCCTGGCCCCGCGCCGACTCGGCGGCCGGGTACCAGACCTCGGTCGTCAGCGGGCGGTCCGGCCGCAGGGGATCGGTGATCTCCAGCGTGCGCACGCCCACCGGGTAGGGTCCCCAGTCCTCCGGGTCGAAGGTCTCGCCGACCGCGAAGTCGTCGCAGCGGCGCTCGCCGTAGGGCACCAGCTCAGCGGGAGCCTCCCAGGGTGCGTCGTCGCTGGATCCATCCGCCGGTTCGCTCCCATCGTCCGTCCCGTCCGGAACGACCGTGCCTTCCTCCACAGGCGCTTCGTCCACCGGATCGGTCGAGCTGCTCACGCGGTCGAGGTCGGCACAGGCAAGGAGAAGGAGGGTCATGGAGGGTCCAATAGTCATCTATTGACTAATAATGGTCAAGCCTTGACTATCAGAGGTGTTAGGTCCTGTCCATGGCGCGCGCTCCCAAGACCCCGTCGAGGATGGAGATCCTCGTGCTCTCGTCCCTCGCTCGGCAGCCCATGCATGGCTACGAGATCAAGCTCGAGCTGCGCTTCAAGCACGTGCGCTTCTGGGCGAAGGCCGACCACGGGCACCTCTACGCCACGCTCACCCGGCTCGAGAAGGCCGGCCTGATCGCCGCGGAGGCGCCACGGGGTGGGCGCCGCAAGCGCACCTTCGCGATCACCGACGCGGGCCGCGACCACCTGCTGCGCTCCGTGCGCGGCCTGGGTGCTGCGAAGGACCAGACGTGGTTCGACGTGGACCTCTTCCTCTCGGCCAGCTTCCTGCTGCCGCGCGACCAGGTGCTGGCGCTGCTGGCCGATCGGGTCGAGGAGCTGGAGGCGCAGCTCGCCGAAGCCAGCGCGGTGAAGGCGCGCATGTCGGAGCACATCCCCCTCGCCGGACACCTGATCCTCGAGCACCGCGTGGACCACCTGGCCCGGGAGGTCGCCTTCGCACAGCGGGTCGCCCAGGCCGTGACGGACGCACCTCGATGGGGCAGCTTCCTCGGCGATCGACGCATCGAGATCTTCCTCGAGCAGACGGGGGCAGGGCTCGAGGTGTGAGCGGTATGCTGCCGCGGTGCTCCTGATCCTGACGGCCTGCGGTGACCTGACGCTCGACACCGCCCGGGACGACACCGACACCGCGGTCGGCGCGGCCCGCTGCGCGACCGGCGAGGCCCGCAGCGACGCCACCGTCACCCTGTTCGGCTTCGTCTACGAGGTCGGTCTCGACGTCACACCGCTCGCGGGGGTCGCCGCCACGCCCTGCGGTGCGGACACGCCGGTGGGCACGAGCGACTCCGAGGGCACCTGGCAGCTCGAGCTGCCCGACGACACCTGGACCATGGTGGAGCTGTCCTCCCGGGATCTGTTGCCGGTGCGGGGCGTGCTCGACGCCCGCCACGAAGGGAGCAGCGGCCACCCCTACCGGACCGGGCTCGCGGGTCCGGAGGCCATCGACGAGCTCCTGGCCACGCTGGGTGTGAGCCTGGATCCCGAGCTCGCGATCGTCGACGTCTGCATCAGCGACGACGTCGACAGCTACGACCTGGCCGATGCCACGGTGGACCTCGACACCCCCTACGAGCTCGCCTTCGTGCGCGACGAAGACGGCACCTTCGTCGAGGGACGCACCACCAACGGGCTCTACGACGTCGTCTTCGTCAACGTGCAGCCCGGGCCGGTGACCCTGACCGTGGACCACCCGACGCGCGGCACGTGCCGGGTCCCACCACCGCTGTTGGCGGAGGCCTCGGAGGTGCTGAACCTGAACGGGTACTGCCAGTAGCGCGCGCGCCTCAGCCGTCGGACTCGAACGAGCTGTTGGGGATCGGCTCGCCCTCGTAGGTCACGAACAAGGTGCCGACGCACATCTCGTCGGTCGAGGCCGTGCCGGCCACGATGTCGGTCTGGCCGGGGTTGTCGTAGACGCAGCGCAGCTGGAGGGTGTCGCCACCCCGCACGCGCAAGGCCGGGCTCGCGTCGGTGTCCACCCAGTAGAGCCGCTGCCAGTCGAAGTCCCAGGCGCCGATGCCGAGCAGGCAGTCCTCCTCCGGCTCCTCGGGCTCGGGAGCCGCACGCTCGACGCCGAGCTCGAGCGCCACCCCGGCGAGGTGCATGTGCCCCAACACCGCTCGGACATCGAGCTCGGGGTAGTCGCTCGGCACCGCCCACCGGTAGGTCTCGGTGTGGCCCTCGGTCCCCGCTGGGATGCGAAACTCGGGCCCCGCGTCGTCGCCCGGACCCTCCTGCAGGTCGTCGGGGTTCCCGGACTCGCTGATCTCGACGATCCCCGCGTTCAGGGCTGGACGGCTCGTCGTCGTGCGGAGCTCGACCCCGGTGAGCACGTCCAGCGGCTCCCCCGCGTCGTAGTGCACCTGCTGCACGATCACGTCGCCGGGCTCGAGCTGCAGCCCGGAACCGTCCGGGTAGGTGACCACCGGCGTGCCCGGCAACATGCCGCCGAGGATCTCGACCGCGAAGCGGCCGGTGGCCCCGAAACACGCGTAGGGCTCCCCCGCGTCGGCGTTCGCCAGCGCCTCGCCGTTGCGCTCGAGGAACCAGAGCGCGTGGTGCACCGCACCGGGGTGGTTGGTGTCGAGCGCCAGGCCCGTGAGCCAGGTCGTGCCCTCCAGCGCCGGATCGAAGACCGTGCACACGTACTCTTCCTCGTCGCCGGTCAGGCTGTACGTCGACCCGAGCAGGGTGTCGGTCACGCCGTCGAGGGCGGGCGGGTCGGGCACCGCCAGCGGGGCGGCCTCGTCCGGGTCGCCCTCGCTGAGCCCGCCGTCGGTCCACTGGCGGAGCAGGTCCAGCTCGTCGTCGGTGAGGCGCAGATCGTCCAGCCAGGTCGCGCGCGGCGTGCACGCCTCGGTGCCGGTGGCGCCCCACGGCGGCATCACACCGGCCTCCACGGTGGCGATCAGCTCGGACCCGAGGCGGGCGGTCGCGTCGTAGTCGAGCAGGTCGAAGGCGTTGCCGTCGGCCACGTGGCACCCGCCGCAGCGCGCAGCCATCAGCGGCGCCACGTCCTGGTGCCAGGTGGGTCCGGTCTCCGGACCGCCACAGGCCGCGAAGAAGAGGATCAGAGCGGGCTCAGTCCACGCGCGAGGCGTTGATCGACAGCACGCAGGAGTCGCTCAGGAACTCCGGATCGTCGCGGTTCCACTCGAGGTAGAGCTCGTCGGCACCGAGCACCTCGACGAAGCTCTCGACGTGGAAGTCGTCGTGCTCGAGCACCAGGGTGCCTTCGCCCGTCCACCACGTGCCACCAGCCTCTTCGCCGTCGGCGCCCTGACCGGCTTCGCGGACGCCGTCCCCGTCTTCGTCCACAGCGACGTCGATGTACGACTGCAGCGTGCCGTCCTCGTCCAAGGTCAGCAGGCCCTGGAACATGACCCAGATGCTGCGCTCGCCGTCGAGGTAGTGCACCTCGGTCCAGCTGTCCGGGTACACGACCGTGGGCACGGTCACGAACGCGTCGGACTCCTCCATGAAGGCCACCTCGGTCTGGTCGAAGCTCCAGGTGCCGACGAGCTGGTCGCCCAGCGCGACGTCGCCCTGCACCTCGGGCGTGACCGCTTCATCGGGCGTGGCGCAAGCGGTGAGGAGCAGGGGGAGGACGAGGAAGGGCGTGCGAATCATGGAAACCTCTCGCCGGATTCTGGCGCGGTCCAGGCCCACGGTCAACCACGAAAGTGCCGGGCTAAGCTCGGTGCCATGCTCGTGCTCGCCCTCGCCTGCAGCTCGGCCGGCGCTGACTCCGGCTCGCTTCCGGGCTGTGCGACCGACGTGGCGCCTGGCACCCGCGCGCCTGCGGGAACCCTCGACCCCGGCTGCGCCTGCGACCCGCCGGCGGTCGAGGCGGGCACCGGGGTGCTGACCTTCGCGCCGCTGGAGGACGGCGACGACCTGGCCATGGTGCACGGACCCCAGGGTGGCTGGCACCTGGTCGGTGCGGTCCGGCTCGAGAACTTCCGGAGCGTGGTCGACGTGAGCGTGCAGGCGTGGATCGGCGAGGTGCCGATCACGTCGGAGCTCACCTACCGGAACGTGCTGGAGCCGGATGGGGTGTGCGCGGGCACACTGCTGGACCTCTACCTGTACCTGGACACGCACTGGCTGGTGGGCGCGGGCGAACCGAGCGGCACGCCGGCGGAGCTGATGGCCTGCCGAACCGCGACCCTCGAGCTCTGCGCGCTCGACTCCGACGGGCGCCAGGGCTGCGACGCCGTCGACGTGGTGGTGCAGCCCGACCGCACCGACCTGGTGTCCGGGCACGTGTCCGCCTGCCCATGAGCCCGATCAGCGGATAGAACCCGCACATGCTGCTCCTGCTCGCCTGCGCTCCGCCCGATCCAGTCCCCGCCTCGGGCTTCTCTGCCGAGCTCGACAGCGACGTCGGCACGATGGTGAAGGTGCGGTGGTCGCAGGACGGTGCCGCGGACAGCTGGGTGAGCTTCACCTTCGACGGCGAGACCCACGAGAGCCCGGTGGAGAGCCGCGAGGCCGGCAGCCACGAGGCCTGGCTGCTCGGGGTGCCGGGTGCGACCGAGGTCACCTGGCAGGTCTGGACCCAGGTGGAGGACGTGGGCTTTCAGGGCGACGAGCAGGTCGTCACCACCGACCCCGTGCCCGAGGACTTCCCCGGCATCGAGGTGCCGATCTGGGAGCCGGACCTGGCGCACGAGGCTGGCTGGGTCTTCGGCAGCGTGGACATCAACGGAGGCGACGCCTACACGGGGCCCTTCTGGCTCTTCATCGCCGACCGCCAGGGGCGCGTGGTCTGGTGGCGGAACCTGGAGTGGGACATGTCGATGTTCCCGCGGGTCTCCGACGGCCACATCGCCTGGGACCAGCGCAGCTTCTTCGACACCACCGGCGAGAGCTCGATCATCCGTCGGCAGACCCTCGACGAGAGCTGGGAGCAGGAGATCCCGGCTCCCGGCCTCGGCTGGACGTGGGACGAGACCGACGACGGCGCCGTGGTCTACGACAAGACCATCGGACAGAGCGACCTGCAGCTCGCCCAGGTCGACGCCCAGGGCGAGCACAGCATCCTCTGGGACTGCACCGCCTGGCTCGAGCCGCTGCTCGACGACCCGGAGGCCTGCTTCACCAACGCCACGAACTACGACGCCGAGCGGGACACGGTGCTCTGGTCGACCTACTGGGGCGACTTCGTGGTCGAGGTCGACCGGTCCAGCGGCGAGGTGCTCTGGTACGCCGGCGGCGGCCTGGAGGGCGGCCTGGCCTTCGACCCTCCCGAGGCCGCCTTCGACCTCCAGCACTACCCCAACTGGACCGCAGCGGGCACCCTGCTCGTGTCGACCCACATCGACGGCGTGGAGGGGGAGCAGCGGGCGCGGGAGTTCTCGCTGAGCGACACCACCCTGACCGAGGTCTGGTCCTACGGCGAAGGGGTGACCGACGTCTGGGCGAAGTACTCCGGCGAAGCCGTGCGCCTCGACAACGGCAACACCGTGCAGAACTACGGCACCGGCGGCGAGATCCGCGAGGTCACGAGCGCCGGCGAGGTGGCCTGGAGCTTCCAGTTCGGCGACACCTACACCATCGGTCACACCGACCTGATCACCGACCTCTACGCCCTGAACGTGGGCGAGTAGGCCCTACGCGTAGTGCACCTTGACGGTGGTGATCAGCTCGAAGAGCGCCTCCTTCACCACGTTCGTGTCCGGATGGCGCACCATCGCGTACCCTTCGCCCTCGTAGCCCGGTCGACGGGGTGCCCCGACCTGAGGGAGCTGCGCGCGCACGACCAGGTGGCCGAGCTTGCGCTGGGCCTCGTCGAGCCCCTCCACCTTGGCGACTCGACCCTCACCGAGCCCACGCAGGAACGCGACGCCCGCCGCGAACTTGCGCTGGTAGGGGCCGCGGATCTCGTGGTCGACCATCAGCCGGGCCCACTCGAGGTGCATGTCCCGGTCGTGCACCTGGCTCATCAGATCGACGATCTGGGCACCCGGCGGCCGGGCAGCGATCTCACCGACTGCAAGTCGACCGTCGGGCCGGCGGAACCACTCCATGTGCGTGATCGAGGTGCCGAGCCCGAGCGCGGCGATGGTGGCCTGCCCGAGCCCACGGGCCTGGTCGAACACCGGCCCGGAGATGTCGCGTGGGCAGAGGATGCACCACTGGATCCAGGGCTTCTCCATCACCTCCAGCGGCGCCGGGTAGTACCGCCCGATGTGGTGGAAGCCGACGCGACCGTCGAGGGTGAGGGTCTCGAAGGTGTACTCCGAGCCCGTGAGGAACTCCTCGGCCAGCACCTCGCGCTGGGCAGAGGGTCGGGTGTCCCGGAGGGCCTCGGCCAGCTCCTGCGGCGACGACACCCGCCACGTGGCGCGGCAGCCGGCCCCCGCCGGCGGCTTGAGCACCACCGGGAAGCCCACCTCGTCGATGAAGTCCCAGGCATCCCGGGCGCTCCGCAGCCGAGCGTGCCGGGCGCAGGGCACCGAGGCGGCCTCGAGCGCCCGCTTCATCACGCCCTTGTCGCGGAAGCGGTGGGAGGTGGCCGGGTCGATGCCCGGTAGCCCGAGCACCTGCCGAGCCTGGGCGAGCGCACCCTGCAGCTCCTCCAGGATGCCGAGGACCCGGTGGGCGGGCCCGTGCAGCGCCTCGAGCGAGCGCACGCCATCCACGACCTGCGCAGGGTCGAACACGTTGTCCACCAGCGCCACGTTGGCGAAGAGCGCGGCCACCTCGCCCTGTGGCTTCTGCTGGAAGACACCGGTGAGCTTCACCCGGTCGAGGGACGCGATCGCGGCGGAGAAGCGGAGGGTGGTCTGCAAGGGGTACGGAGCGACGAAGACGACGTGGCGCACGGGCTCACCTCGATGTAGAAGCGGCGGTTAGCCCGCAGGTCCGACATCCGCGAGGATCCCACCATGAACGTCGTCTTCCTGTCGCCGAACTACCCCTCCGAGATGCACGACTACACCCGTGGTCTGGCCGAGGTCGGGGCCCGGGTCTATGGCGTCGGCGACATCCCCGCGCAGGGCCTGTCCCCCAAGGTGCGGGCGGCGTTGCACGACTACCTGCAGGTCCCGTCGATCCTCGACGAGGCCGACCTCATCGCACGGGTGCACGCCTGGATGCGCGGACGGACCATCGATCGGGTCGAGGCGCTGTGGGAGCCGCTGGTCATCGCCGCGGCGCGCATGAGGGAGCACTTCGGCGTGCCCGGCCTGTCGCTCGACACCGTGATGGGCTTCCGCGACAAGCAGCTGATGAAGGAACGCATCCAGGCCGCGGGCCTGAGGGTGCCCCACTCGGCCCGCTGCACCTCGGAGGCCGAGGTCCGCGCGGCTGCCGAGCGCATCGGCTTCCCGCTGATCATCAAGCCCATCGCCGGTGCGGGAAGCGCGGACACCTACCGGGTCGACCACGCGAGGGACCTCCACGAGGTGCTGAAGAAGACCCGCCACGTCCCCGAGGTGAGCTGCGAGGAGTTCGTCGACGGCGACGAGTTCACCTTCGACACGGTCTGCATCGAGGGACGGGCTGTGTACGCCAACGTGGCGCAGTACCTCCCGCGCCCCCTCGTCGCCCGCACCAACCACTGGATCAGTCCGATCATCTGCACGGTGAAGGACATGTGGGGTCCCGACCACCAGGCGGGGGTCGAGCTGGGCATGGGGGTGCTGAAGGCTCTGCGCATGGGCACCGGCTTGACCCACATGGAGTGGTACCGGAAGTCCGACGGCGAGGTGGTCTTCGGAGAGATCGGCTGCCGCCCGGGCGGCGCGCGGCTGGTCGACCAGATGAACTACACCGGCGACATCGACCTCTTCCGCGAGTGGGCACGGGCGGTCTGCTGGAAGAGCTTCGAGGCCGACACCACGCGGCGCTTCAACACCGCCATCGTCTTCAAGCGGGCCCAGGGGGAGGGCACCATCCGCGCCATCCACGGCCTGCACGACTACATGCGTCGCCACGGCCAGTGGGTGTGCACCGAGGAGCTCCTGCGGCCCGGCCAACGCCGCCGCGACTGGAAGCAGACCCTCGTGAGCGACGGCTTCTTGATCGTGCGGCATCCCGACTGGGACACCGCGCTGGAGCTGGCCTACGAGGTGGCTACAGACATCCAGCTGTTCGCGAGCTGACGGAGGAAGCCACGCTGCAATCGCAGCCTGCGGGGCACCGGGGGACCCTGTCGGTCTCGGAGTCCTGCCATGCTGTCCTCTCTCCTCGTGCTCGGTAGCCTCGCCTACGCGGGCCCCCCCTGCGGTGGCGTGGAGGGCGCGAGCGAGCTCGTCACCCAGCTCGGCGACGCAGCCGATGCGGTCAAGACGAAGAAGAAGGAGAAGCAGATCAAGCCCCTGGCGGGCGAGAAGACCCTGAAGATGCTGGACCAGATCCAGGTCCACAAGATGGAGTACTGCGCCGAGTTCGACTGCGACGACTTCGCGCTGGCCTTCGACGCCGAGTGCGGCAAGGCGGGCATCCAGTGTTGGGAAGCGAAGATGCACGCCTGGCCCTGGTTCTTCGGTGCCAGGCAGGGCCACGTGGTGAACGTGGTGGCGGTGGACCCGGCCGACGGCACCAACCGCACGAAGTACGTGCTCATCGAGCCGCAGTCGAACGTGGTCAAGCTGTCCTGGTTCCAGGCGAAGGGCACCACACCGTCGTTTCCGGACGACAAGCTCGAAGCTCTGGGCGACAAGTACGACTGGTTCGACCTGAAGTACAAGCGCGTGACCATCTTCCCCGGCGGTCACTCCACCACCGCCGGTGAGAAGCCGTTCTTCAAGATCCCGCGGATCCGGAAGAAGTACCAGGAGCTGACGGGGCACGACCCGAGCAGCTACACGGAGTAGGTCGGCGCAGCCCCGGAACCGGCACAGTCGGCGGGAAGGGGAGGTCGCCGGCCACGAGCGCGGGAGACCTGTAGCGGTCTTCCCCTGGGCTGCAGCGAGCGGTCGTACGGGTGCAGCGCTGTTCCACGCGCGCCTCCGGATGGCGATCCGCGCGGGTCCCCTGGCCTACGTGTGGTACCAGAGGCCACACCTACGATCCCGCTTGATCGCGCCCAGGCGCCGTGCGATGGTGAGCCTGCAAAGCCCACACCGTCAAGACATCTCGGACCCTGGGGAGGGAAGATGACCGCACAGCCGCTCACATCCACAATGGCACAACTCTTGCTGGGGGCCCACTTCTCGGGCTGATGGCCCTGCCCGCCCTCGCCCTCGACGCGGACGGTGACCTGTACCACGGCGACACCGGCCTGGACTGCGACGACGCCGACGCGCTCGTCAACCCCGGCGAGCCCGAGTCCCTCGCCACCGACTACGACGACGACTGCGACGACTCCACGCACATCCGCCAGCTGCTCGAAGCGGGCATGGCCAACGGCGCTGGAACGCCGTCAACACCACCTGGCTCGGCCACTTCGCCAAGATGAGCCCCACGGCCGGAACCCCCGCCAGCATGGCGCTCAAGACCGACTTCGACTGGGACTGGGGACAGCTCCACGTCACCGTCGGCGTGCAGCACCATTCGGGCGGCGCAGACTGCGACGTCAAAGTCACGACCGACATCGGCAGCGACACCCAGCCCTTCTTCCAGGCGGCACCGCTCCAGACCACGCTCGCCTTCGACCTCGCGCCGCCCTTCACCGTCACCGACCTCGTGGTCGAGTGCACCCACAACGGCGGCGGCGGCGGGCCGCGGAACATCCACGTCGACTACCTCACGGTCACCAACGGCGACTACCAGTGGCCCCACCCCCGCGACCACGAGGTGCTCTACGACGCCACGAGCTTCCCCGGCGGCGGCTACGGTGGCACCGTGGTGCGCACCGACGAGACCGGCGAGTACCTTCTCCTGGCCACGAACACCGGCGGCGTCGCGATCAGCGACGACGGCGACGACTGGTGGTTCCTCGGCGGCGACGACGCGGTCGACCGCAGCCAGGAGCTGATCCACACCTGGGAGGTCTGGGCCCCGAACGCGCAGACCGTCTACACCATCGCCGGCGCGGAGCAGTCGACCTACGGCGGCTTTCTCAAGTGGGACGCCACCAGCGACGACTGGACCGTGCTCGACGGCGAGCTGGCCGTGGACGACAACGACCACATCTGCGGCGACACCCACCATGCAGGCGGCCGGCTGATCACGAGCTGGAACGACGGCACCGACGACGTCCTCTTCCTCGCCAACCACGGCGACACCGTCAAGGGTGGCGACACCGCCGACGTGTGGGACGCGCCCGGGGTGTTCCCCTACGACATCACGACCGAGGCCTTCTGCACCGCCGACGGGCTGCTCGACCTGCCGGCCACCGGCGACGACGACCTGGTCTCGGCGCTGGAGATCGTCACCGTCGGCGTCACCGAGTACCTGCTGGTGGCCTACAAGAGCCGCGCGAGCAGCGCCGACGCCCTGTGGGCCTGCCCCCTGGACGGCGACTGCTCCACGGGTGTGACCTCGGCCTGCACGGCCATCGCCTCGACCGGCTGGGACCTCCGCGACCTGGAGGTGCAGGAGGTCTCGGCCGACGAGCGGGCGCTGGTCTACGCCGTCGACGCTGGCCTCCGCGAGAGCGGCGGGAGTTGCACGCGCGACCACGAGGGCACCGTGATGGTGCTCAACCTCACCGAGGGGGATCCCGGCGTGCTGAACGCCTCGGTCTGGGACAGCGACACGACCTACGCTGCGGCCTGGGAGGTGGGTGTGGGCAAGGACGGCTGCCCGCAGCACTGGGACGGCGACACGGCCGGCCCAAACCTCGACGACGACTACGTCGAGAAGGTGTTCGAGAAGAACATGCTCGGAGACGGCGAGCTCCGCATCCCCGAGTCCGGTGCATCGAGCAGCAACGAGCTGGTCGGGCTCGCGAAGGGGGTCGGCGCGAGCGACACCTTCCTCTTCGCCTTCGCCAAGCTCTTCGGCACCGCCTACGCCTACCCCAAGGTGCACCGCGCGGCCATCACCACCCCGCCCTCGCAGAACGACCTGCTGCCCTGGAAACCGCTGCAGGACTACTGGACCGGCGAGCCGATGTACGAGGAGAACGCCGATCTCGACACCGCGATCGACACCAACTACGAGGAGCGCGCTTCGAAGGGCGACGACAACAGCTCCTGGCTGGGCTCGCTCCACGTCCAGGACGATCGGGAGCAGTGGTTCCCCAAGGGCCCGGTCGACGCGGTCTTCTACACGATGCCCGACGAGAGCGTGGTGGCGATGGTCTCGGGCGACATCGGGGTCTACGGCCTGCCGCCCGAGAGCGCCGCTGGGGCGCCGGGCTGGGATTCGATCTACTCGGCCAAGGACATGGACGAGATCCCCTGGTTCTGGGCCATGGACCCGATCAGCGAGGTGGGTCAGCTCGTGGGACGGGACCTTGCGTACTGCAGCACATGCGAGCCGACGAGCGTCGACGCCAACGGGCTGGCCGTGGTGGCGTCGATGGACGTGGCGATGAACTGGCTCTACGGCCAGCCGGACACCGGCGACCGCGTGGCCGGGAAGTACGACTGCCACGCGGAGAACATGACGAGCGGCGGGCGCGGGGTGGCGCTGGTCGACGACGGGGCCGGTGGGGCGACGGTGTGGGTGGTGAGGCTGCAGCAGTCCACCGGCGAGCCGGTCAGGCAGAACCTGCTCAAGGGGGTACTGGCCGCCGGGGACGACTTCGAGGACGGGGACTGGTGCTACGAGACGACCAGCGAGAACAAGACGACGTCGAACAAGTCGGCCTTCAACGGCGACGACGCCATCTGCCCCCGCGACGACGTGCTGCCGGGAAGCTACGACTGGCCGGCCTGCGATCCCACCAACGCCACCAACACGCCGGGAGAGCTGTTCGACAACCACGACGGCACCAACTCCTTCGGCTCCCCCACCGACGTTGACGTGCTCCACGCCGAGCCCGATGTGGCAGTCGTCAGCTTCGCCTCCTACACCGGCGGCGCCACGGACTACGACGGGGGCCTCGCGGTCTTCTACGACGACGGCGGCGAGATGGACGTCTTCCAGGTCCCGGACTTCACCGGCCAGGCGAGCTGCTCCGGCCTGTCGATGAACGACGTCTTCCACCACGACGGCGCTCGCGTCGCCATCGACCAGGCCCGCTCCGAGTGGACCAGCGGCACCGAGTTCAACCTCTGGATCTACGTCTCCGCCGCCCAGAACGGGGCGGCAGCGGGCGACGACTGCGCAATCTACGAGGTCAACGCCACCTACTCCGGCGGCATCACCGCCACCTGGACCCCCGTCGACATCGGCAGCGCGCTCGGCATCGGCGACTGCAGCGACCTCACTGTTGACGATGTGCACGGCCTGGCCACAGCGCCGTGGGCCCCGAGCACCGTCTGGGTCTTCGGCGACACCAGCGGCACCGGCGCGCTCTGCCAGATCGACGTCGACTCCGACGTACCCGCCAACAGCACCTGGACGGGGCTCGCGCCGAACAACGGCAAGGACCGCAGGGTGAAGCGGGTTCGGCCGCACCCCCACCTCGAGGACACGCTCCTGGTTGGCACCAGCGCCCCCACGACCACGAACCCGAACTGGCAGTACGAGCCGAGCGGGCTCTTCCAGGTGGCCTGGCGCATGAACGGGGTCACCGGCGACGTCTTGCCCGAGTGGCGACCCTTCCCCGCCGAGGGGCTGTCCAACCCGCACGTCAACGGCATCGCCTTCGACGTGCTCGAGACCAGCGAGCCCTACGAGGTGGAGGCCTTCTGGCTGTCCACCTCCGGCAGCGGCGTGTACGAGGGGCTGCGCCAGTGGGACGACAACTGATCCTGCTGCTGGCGCTTGCCTGCACGGACAAGACCCCGGACTCCGGCGAGCCGATCCAGGACGACACGGCGCCGGCCGTCGGCGACACGGGCACCGATGCCGACGGCGACGGCTACCCGGCGTCGGACGACTGCGACGACGACGACCCGACCGTGCATCCCGGCGCCGAGGAGACCTGGTACGACGGCACCGACGCCGACTGCTCGGGCGACGACGACTACGACGCCGACGGGGACGGCCACCCCCACGAGGACCACGAGGGCGACGACTGCGACGACGCCGATGCCTCGATCCACCCGGAGGCCGAAGAAGTCCGCTGCGACGACATCGACCAGGACTGCGATGGCGAGGACACCACCGACGGCGACGCCGACGGTGAACTCCCCCCGGAGTGCGGGGGCGAGGACTGCGACGACGACAACGCCTGGGTGGGCCCGCACATGAGCGAGGCCTGCGACGAGGTCGACCACGACTGCGACGGGGAGCCGCTCGCCGAGGGGGTCTGTGCCGAGGCACAGGACGCGCTGACCCTCGCCACGCTCACCGTCACGGGAGACCCGAGCTGGGAGAACCAGTACTTCGACCGGCTCACCTCCTTCGTCGGCGACCTCGACGCCGACGGCGCCGACGAGATCTACTCGCTCTGCTCCGCCTGCGAGGTCGCGGGCCTGGACATGACCGCCTACATCTACAACATCTACGATGGGCCCACCCTCGGCCGCGACCTCGTCTACACCGAGCTCACCTACCAGTCGGTCTTCGACAGTACGTGGGAAGACGAGCTCTACATCGATCCGCACCACGATCTGGACTTCGACGGCGACGGCTTCGCCGACCTGATGATGCTGGCCGGCACCATCGACGAGTACACGCCCGGAGTGATCTACATCTTCCGTGGACCGCTCTCCGGCTGGGGCGGCTACCTGGCGTCAGGCGGCAGCGAGCTGGACTACCGCTGGTACGTCGATCTGGACATCGGTGGCGTTGGAGCCCCCGTGTTGTCGATGGGCGACCTCGACGCGGACGGGCGCGGCGACTTCATCGCGGAAGGCAGTGGTGCGAAGGGAGCCGAGGACTACGACCGGCTCTGGCTCGTGCTCGGGCGGGAGCCTCGCGAGGAGAACCCGAGCCTCGAGATCGAGGACAGCGCTGTCCTGCTGCACTACGGGCACTTCGACCAGCCCCGCGCCCGAGGAGACTTCGATGGCGACGGCACGAACGACCTGGTGATCAGCACCTACAGCCGAGGCGTCTACGTGGTCAGCGGTGCCGATCTCCTCGACGGCGACGGCGCGCTCGTCAGCGACCTCGCCTGGCACCACTGGGACGGGGACGCGACCTGCATGGCCGCGCTGGGGGACTGGGACGGCGACGGCCTCGACGACCTCTCCATCGGCGTCAATCGGGAGCAGACGTCCAAGTGGACTTCGGACACCACGGGCGCGCAGCTCTTCGTCGCGGCCGCGGGACTGGACGCAACATCGGACCTGTCGGCCGTCCCAGACCGGCGAACCGGCACCTACACCGAGCAAGGGATGGGATCTGCGTGTTCGTCAGCCGACATCTCCGGGGACGGAGTCGCCGAGCTGTCCGTGCTGGCGATGTCGAGCGATGATGAGGACGTGGCTGCCTACCACCTTCTGAATGGATCAGCCGGGCTTCCAGAGGGGGTCGACACGTTCGATGCCCACCTGGAGTACGTATTGAGCGCCGACTACACGCTATACGGTCGCGACGACCTCAGCACCGGCGACTGGGACGGTGACGGAGACCACGAATTGCTCATCGACGACTACCGGGGAAGCCTCGTGAACGGTCCCGGCGGCTTCGCCCTCCTGCCGGGCTGGGACATCCCCTGGCACGATCCTGAGTACTGGTAGCGTCAGGCATGTGGCTCCGTCGCCTGCGCGGACAAGGCGCCGGACTGGGTAACTCCTTGCGTCAACGACACCGATCCCGCTGTGGATGACCTGTGAGCTCGACAGGCCGCCGTCGGCTGGCTCCGGTCAGCGCCCCCCCGCGCCGCAGCTCGGGAACCGACTACTGCTCGGCACGGCGCCCTTTCGCCGCGAGGGGGAATCGCAACAGCGAACGGGGAGACTTGCAGGATCTGCCCCGTGGGCACCATCGGTAGGCCTTTAGTTGCCAGTAGTGCCGCCTTCAGTCGCGCTGGTACTCGGGCGCGCCCTCGAGGATCCACGTCTCGATGACGCCAAGGGTCTTGGCATCGAGCGCCGGGTAGCCCAAGGGCATCTGCCCGCCCGAACCGCCGACCTTGGTGTGGGTGCCCGTCAGCTTGTGCCAGAGGTAGCTGGACCCGGTGTCGCCCGGGACCACGCGCATCATCTTCGTGGACTGCGTCGAGGGCTCGTTCAGCAGGTTGTCGTAGCTGACGTGATCCTCGAGCTCGTTGGGCGAGCCATCGATGGTGTGGCAGCCGTACGCGAGGCAGTTCGCGTCCCAGAGAGGCTGGATGTCGTCGTAGTAGACGTAGGTGTACGGGGCAGGACCGGTGTCGGTGTCGGTGTCGGTATCCGTGTCGGTGTCGGTGTCGGTGTCCGTATCGGTGTCGGTGTCGGTGTCGGTGTCCGTGTCCGTATCGGTGTCGGTGTCCGTGTCGGTGTCGGTGTCCGTATCGGTGTCTGTGTCCGCGTCGGCTTCGGGCGCCGACGTGTCCGTGTCCTTGTCACCACAAGCCAGGGTGAGCGCCAACATCCAGATCATGGAACCTCCTGCACGGCATCCTCGCACACGCTCAACACGAGCGCGAGGCGCGCCGATGGGTCTCCGCAGGAGGCCGTTCCATGCTGCTCACGATCCTGGCTTGCACGCCTGCTGAGGTCCCTTCGTCCACCGTCGTCGACACCTGGGGCCCCGACTGGACCGACGACGCGTCTCCGACCGACACCGATGCCGGCACGCCGTCCGACAGCGACATGCCGAGCGCCGACACCGCGGAACCGGAAGACGAAGGCGAAGACCTGTCCGCTTTCGAGGGCACCCTACGCGGCCAGATCGAGAGCTTCACCGGCACGCTCCCCGAGGCCGCCAAGGCCGGCTACGCGAGCTGGGGCACCTGGGAGGTCGCCAGCCTGAACCCCCGCCTCTACCTGTCGCCGCTCGGCGAGGACCGGGTGCTCGTGGGCTTCAGCGGCGAGAGCGGGACCGGCTGGGTCGCCGAGTACGACGGCTCCGAGCTCGTGTGGAGCATGAGCTTCGAGGACCGCGAGATCCACGGCACTACGCCGGTCAGCGACGGCGGCTTCGGCGTGCTGCTGCGCGGCTACGACGAGAGCCGCGGCCTGCACTCGATGTGGCTGCGCCGCTACGACGCCGACCGCAACCTGATGTGGGAAGAGAACCAGACCGACGGCAACCGCTCCGCCTACGGGCAGGGGAGCACCTCGCTCGGCGACTCCCGCCTCGAGTTCAGCGGCTCGCGCTTCGCCGTCTACTTCGCCTACATCGACGAGGGCAGCGGCCACTCGATGGACGCCTACCGGCTCGTCTACATCGACGAGGGCACCTACTACGGTGATGTGTGGGGCACCGGCTGCTCCCACGGCATGGGGCAGCTCGTGCGGACCCACCCCGAGAACGGCCGCTTCGTGCCGGTCTGCTCGTCCGACGCCTACCCGAGCCCGGGCATCTACTCCTGGCACGACAGCGGGCGCGAGATCTACGGAGGTGCCGGCGACGGTGCCGGCGCGGTCAGCGCGCAGGTCGGGGGCATGGCCGCGACCGCCGACGAGCTGATCGTGGCCTTCAACGCCGAAGCGCAGGACTGCTGCGACGCCAAGGGCGTGGGCGTCCGCACCATCGACCTCGACGGCTACGCCACCAGCGACGTCACCTGGCTGACCGACACCGACGGCGCCCACGAGCGCGACGCGGTGGTGGGTCGGATCGGCGCGCAGCACGACAACCGCTACCTCGTGGGCTGGCGGCAGACCGACGACGACAGCTTCCGGCTCGGTGTGATCGACGCGTCGGGGTCCTGGCAGGTGGACCCCGAGGTGGTGAGTGTGCCGATGGGGAGTGATCCCGCGGTCCAGTGGGGGCGTCGCGACGACTCGATGCGCACCGACGACCAGGGGCGCGTGACGTGGGGACGGCTCTCGGGAAGCTCGGACAACCTCACGTGGTGGCGCTATACAGACTTCGCGACGGCGGAGTAGTCCGTCGGACCCGGGGGATCGACATGCGACAAGTGCCTCGAAGCAGCGCCGCCATCCTCGCCTGGAGCGGTCGCACCGCACCGTGTGAGGTCGCCTGGGTGGAAGGCGACCACCTCGAGCTGAGGCTCGGAGACACCCTGGGTCCCGGCACCGAGGCCACGCTGCGCCTTCCCAGGTCTGCCCGACCGCTCGTCCTGCCCGTCACGGTCAAGTCGCACACACCGGACTGCCCAGCGCCCGGAAACCACCTGCTGATCGTGCAGATCGCGAGCCGGTCCGGCTCGCTGAGGCGTCAGCTCGAGAGCTGGATCGGCGAGGGGTAGTCGCCGTCCGGCGCCAACAGAACACGCGCCTCGGCGGCCTGCTGTTCGTCGGCGGCGGGGTCCGCCAGCAGGCAACGCGCGTACTCGGCGGCCACCGTGGGGTCGTGCTCGTGGTCGGGCAGGGTCGACCGGTACAGCCGAGCCGCCATCTCGAAGTCACGCGCGAGAGCCGCCACACGGGCTGCGCGCAAGCGAGCCAGGGGCAGACCCACACGCGTTCCACCGGACTCGTTCGGACCGGCCACGATCAGCTCCTCGGCCGCATCGTCGAAGACCTTGACGAGCGCCAGGGCGTCGCGGAGGACCCAGTCCGGCAGCTCCTCGTGCTCGAGCGCCGCCTCGCCCCAGTGTTCCTTCAGCTCGTCGCACCGCCGCATGACCGCTCGGCCGGAGGCGCCCGGCTCGAGCCCGAGCAGGGTCCAGGAGTCGGCCTGGCGCGCGACCAGCAGCTCCTCCTTGAGGCGCATCGCGAAGTCGAAGCCCGCGGCCGCGCGGTGCCTCGTCGGCGTGACGCGGCCGGCCTTCAGGGGTCGCGCCCTGCGAGGAGGTCCCGCGACCGCTGACCCACCCGGGCGCTGGTCGATCACGCCGAGCCGGACCAGCGCCGAGAGGGCCTGCGCCAGCTCGCCGAGCGTGCTGCCATGGGCCTCGATCAGGTCGCCGAGGGTCGCGGTGGCCTTCCGTGCCGAGGCGACCAGCCCGCTCAGGGCGGGAGACAGCGACAGCTCGACCACCCGGTGCGCACCTGCGTGCGTCACCAGCACCGCGTCGGGGTCGAGTGCCTGCGCCGCGGGGAGCGTGAGGGCGGCGGCGTAGAGATCGGGCCCCAGGCTCGGCCCGTCGGCCAGAGAACCCACGTCGCGCTCGGTCCAGCCGGCATGCCCCAGGTGCAGGGCGCGCACCATCCGACCTCGGTCGTCCCAGGTCTGGCAGCGTCCCTGGCAGATGGTGGCCAGCTCGTCGCCCAGGTCCAGCTGGCCGCTGCGGCCCTGCCGCCAGACGCTGGCCAGCAGCGCGAGGGTGGCCGGCTCCGGGCGCCGGGGCTCGATGGACGGGGGCTTCCGCCTCGGCTTCACGGGCGCATCGACCACGCTGGTGAGGAGCGGCACCAGCTCGCGCAGCTTCAGCGGCTTGCAGAGGATCTCGGCCACACCGAGCTCCTCCCGCCAGGGGGCGGTCTTCGCTTCCGCCGGGCGCAGGAGCCCGGTCATCACCACCACGGGGAGCTGGGCGGTGCTCGGGTTCTCGCGCAGCTCGCGGATCATCGACAAGCCCGAGCGGCCGGGCATCGAGAGATCGGTGAGCACCAGGTCCGGCTGCAGCTCGTGGATGGCGGCCAGGCCGTCGATCACGTTCTCGGCGCCACGCACGACCAGACCAGCGCGCTCCAGCACGGTGCAGACCACCTCCAACAACGGCGCGTTGTCTTCGACGATGACGATGTTCATGCTCCGACCATCCATGGTCGTCCCCCGGACGCCCGACGTATACCCTCACGCTACGGCGACGGTGGAGCTTTCTTCACCGACCTGTCACCGGTCAGCCGCCGGAGACCGCCCGGCCCGCCGCGGCGCACGGGGGCGTGGGGTCGTCGAGGTCGTCGAGGTAGCCGTGCGGCAGCGACACCTGCTGGGTGCCGCTGGACTTGCCGCGCGGCATGCGCATGGCCTCGGGCGGGAAGGGCTCCGCGGGGTCCAGCCGCCGGAGGACCCGCTCGAGGTCGGCCAGGGTCTCTTGCTGGAACAGCACGGCACGCAGCGCGGCCGAGCCGTTGAAGCCCTTCGTGTACCAGCTCGCGTGCTTGCGGAACGCACGGATGCCCGCCAACTCCGAGCCCATCCAGGCGACCAGGCGGGTGACGTGGTCCACCATGATGTTGGCGATCTCGCCGTAGCAGGGCGGATCGACCGGCTCGCGGCCCTCGAACACGTCGGCGAGGTCGCGGAAGAGCCAGGGCCTGCCCAGGCACCCTCGGCCGACCACCACACCATCGCAGCCCGTGATCCGCATCATGCGCAGGGCATCCCAGGCTTCCCAGATGTCGCCGTTCCCGAGCACCGGGATGCTGCGCACGTGGTGCTTCAGGGCCGCGATGGCCTCCCAGCGGGCCTCGCCGTCGTAGAGCTGTGCGGCGGTCCGGGCGTGCAGGGCGACCGCGGCGCAGCCCTCCTCCTCGCCGATGCGGCCCGCATCCAGGTAGGTGAGCAGGTCTTCGTCGATGCCCATGCGGAACTTGATGGTGACCGGCACGTCGCCGGCGGCCTGCACCGCGGCGCGCACGATGTTCCTCAGGAGCTGGCGCTTCACCGGAATCGCGGAGCCGCCGCCCTTGCGCGTGACCTTGCGCACGGGGCAGCCGAAGTTCATGTCGATGTGGTCGACCCGGCCCTCGCCCACCAGCCAGCGCACCGCCTCGCCGGTGAAGTACGGGTCCACGCCGTAGATCTGCAGCGAACGCACCGTCTCGTCCGGGGCGAACTCGGCGAGCTTCCTGGCCTTCTCGCCGCCCTCGACCAGCGGCCGCGCGGTGATCATCTCGGACACGTAGAGCCCGGCGCCGAAGGCGCGGCACAGGCTGCGGAAGGGCGGGTTGGTCACCCCCGCCATGGGCGCGAGCACCACCGGCGGCCAGACCTCGAGCGGCCCCACCTGCAGGCGGGCGAACTCGCCGGGCGCCGCCAGCGGCACCTCGGCGTTCAGCGCGCTCTTGTAGACCGGGTCCATCGAGGGGATCTATCCCGTGCTATCGACAGGCATGATCTGCGCGGACTGTGGCGAGGCCACCACGACGGTGCCCTGTGGGGCCTGCGGACAGGAACCCCTGCTCGCCGGTCACTACCGGCTCGAGGAGCGCATCGGCCGCGGCGGCCGCGGCACGGTCTACCGGGCCATCGACGTGCACGACGAGCGTTCCGTCGCCATCAAGGAGGTCGCGCTGGGCGCCGGCCAGAAGCTCGACGAGCTCGCCCTGCGCGAGGTCGCGGTCCTCCAACAGCTCGACCACCCCGCGGTGCCCGCCTACCTCGACCACGTCATGGCCGGGCGGGGCCGAGGTCGAGCGCTCTTCGTCGTGCAGCGCTTCGTGGACGGGCGCTCGCTCGCCGACGAGCTGGAGCGCCACCGCTACAGCGAAGACGAGGTGCTGGCCATCCTCGACGAGCTCTGCGACGTGCTCGCCTACCTCCACGGCCGCAGCCCTCCGGTCATCCACCGGGACCTGAAGCCCCAGAACGTCCTGCGGGGCCCGTCGGGCCTGGTGCTGGTCGACTTCGGAGCCGTCCGCGACGTGCTCAAGACCACCCTGGGCGGCTCCACGGTCGCAGGCACCTTCGGCTTCATGGCGCCCGAGCAGTTCAAGGGCGACGCCACCCCGGCCACCGACATCTTCGGCCTGGGAGCCCTCGCGATCGCATTGTTGTCGCGGAAAGACCCCGCGCAGCTGCACGACCGGCAGGGCCGCTTCTCCTGGGAGGAGCACGTGGAGCTCACGGGGCCGATGACCGGCCTGCTGCAGCGCATGACGGCGCCCGACCCGGCCGACCGACCGCAGAACGTCGACGCGGTCCGCACGGCGCTCGCTGCAGCCCGCGGAGGGCAGCTCCAGGTGCTCGCCGACCTGCCCACGATCGAGCTGGCTCGCGCGATCCGGAGCGCCGGTGCCGAGCGGAAGATCGCCAGCATCAAGGCGCTGCGAGAGCAGGAGCCGTCGCTGGACCTGAAGGGCGCCAAGGAAGCGGTGGAGGGTCTGCTCGACGCGGACATGTCCGACGTCGAAGAGCTGCTGCGCCAAGGCGTTCCCATCTCCGCGCTCCCCGTCGTCCGGACCAACCAGGCCCCGTCGAAGACCGCCGCGCAGCGTCAGATCCAGGCCCTGGTGGTGGCTGGCCTCGTGGCCGGGCTGGGGGTGGGACTGGCGCTGATGGTCCTTGTCACCAGGGCGCAGCCCGTGCCCGACGTGCCCGTGCCGGCCGCGCCGGCCGTGCCCGCCGAGCCCGTCACCGCCGCCCCGACCTTCGGCTTCGAGCGGTCGCCGATGGCGCGCCTGTACGGTGGCTCGACCGAGCTGCGCATCCCGCTCGACGGGGTCGACGGCCAGCTCGACGCCCGGGAGCTGATCGTCGAGACCCCCGACGGCGAGCGCCTGGAGCTCGTGATGCCCGACACCTTGCCCTACCGCGACGCGGTCGACGAGCTGAGCATGGCCAACGTCGAGGGCGCCTGGCTCGACCACGGCACCCTGGTCGTGCGGTTTCCCACCGAGGCGTGGGACCACGTGACGGTGGAAGGTCCAGCCCTCGGCGGCGACACGGTGCAACTGACCGTGCTCAGCTCCCCGGGCACGTCGCCCGATTTTCTCGACAAGCCCGCTCCCAGCTACCCAGCCGAGGCCATGCCCGACCAGCTGGAGGACGCTTGCCAGGTGTTCTGGCTCTTCGATGGCCGCGGCAACTACACCGGGGCCAACGTGGGCGGGTGCATGCGGATCTTCCAGGAGAGCGTGATGGACACCGTGCCCGACTGGCGACTGGCCGGAGCACCCGACAACGGCCTGTCGGGCTACCTCAGCTACCCCATCCAGTTCAAGCTGAAGGATCCCACGCTCAACATCACGATCGACCCCGACTCGGTCGACGCGGAAGCGGTCATGGAGTCGCTGAAGAAGGCCCAGAACCTCCACCGATGAGCCCCACGTTCCCCCACGCCCTGCAGGCCCTCGCGGCCGCCGAGCCCGGCCGCATCGCGCTCCGGAACAAGCACCACGGCGTGTGGCAGGAGATCACACGGCTGGCCTACTGGGAGCAGGTCCAGGCCACCGGCTGGGCGCTCTGGCAGGCGGGCGTGCGCCCCGGCGACTGCGTGTCCATCCTCTCGGACAACCGCCCGGAGTGGCTCTACGCCGACCTCGGCACCCAGCTCATCGGCGCCCGCGCGGTGGGCATCTACCAGACCAACCCGCCCGAAGACGTGGCCTACGTGCTCGCCCACAGCCGCTCGAAGGTGCTGGTGGCCGAGGACCAGGAGCAGCTCGACAAGGCGGTGGCCTGCCGCCCCGACACCCCCGACGTCGAAGGGGTGGTGGTCGTGGACTTCCGCGGCTGCCGGCACGTGGAGGACGAGCGCGTGGTGCGCTGGGAGGACTTCGTCGTCGACGCTCCCACAGCCGACTGGGTCGCGGAGCGGCTCGCCGCGCTCGACGCCGACGCGCCCAGCATGGTGGTCTACACCTCGGGCACCACCGGCCCACCCAAGGGCGCCCTGCTCACCCCGCGAAACGCCCTCTCCGCGGCCGAGGCCATGCTGCCCGAGCTGGGGGTCACCCCCGACGACCAGCTCCTGAGCTACCTGCCGCTCTGCCACGTGGCCGAGAAGATCTTCACGGTGTTCCTGCCGATGACCACCGGCGCAGTCGTGCACTTCGGCGAGAGCATCGACACGGTGCAACAAGACCTCCGCGAGGTGTCGCCCACCATCTTCCTCGGGGTGCCGCGCATCTGGGAGAAGGTGCACGCCGGCGTGACCCTGAAGCTCCGGGACGCGAGCTGGGTGAAGCGCACGCTCGCCCACCACTTCCTGGCCTTCGGGCAACGCGTCCGTGCACCTGGCGCCACGCCGACCGCCGCTCAGAAGGTGTGGCTCGCGATCGGCGACGTGCTCGTGTACCGAGCGCTGGAGGAGCGCCTCGGGCTGCGGCGGTGCCGCCTCCCGATCTCGGGGGCCGCCCCCATCAGCCCCGAGCTCATCGCGTGGTTCCACGGCCTCGGCGTGCCGGTGCTGGAGGGCTACGGCATGACCGAGTGCGCCGGCGTGAGCCACGTCAACCGCCCGGGACGCGCCGAGCTGGGCAAGGTCGGCCCGCCCATCCGCTGCCTGGAGCAGAAGCTGGCGGACGACGGCGAGATCCTCGTGCGCGGCGCGCCGGTGTTCGCTGGCTACCTGCACAACCCGGAAGCCACCGCCGACACCGTCGACACCGAGGGGTGGCTGCACACCGGCGACCTCGGGGTGCTCGACGAGCACGGCGCGCTGGCGATCACCGGCCGCAAGAAGGAGATCCTGATCTCGGCCGTCAGCAAGAAGCCCTCCCCCGAGAAGATCGAGAACGCGCTCAAGACCTCGCCGTACATCAAGGAGGCCGTGGCGGTCGGCGACGCCCGGAAGTTCGTGTCGGCGCTCATCCAGATCGACGCCGAGGCGGTGGGCGACTGGGCCACACGCCGCAAGATCCCCTACGGAGCCTTCGCGGACCTGGCGGGCCAGCCGGAGGTGCGGAAGCTCGTGGAGGACGAGGTGCGCGGGGCCAACGACAGCCTGGCGCGGGTCGAGCAGGTGCGCGCCTTCCGCCTCCTTCCGCGCGAGCTGCACCAGGACAACGGCGAGCTCACCGCCACACAGAAGGTGCGGCGGCGCGAGGTCATGCGGCTCTGGGAGCCGCTCGTGGACCAGATCTACGCCTGAGGCGGGAGCACCCGCCTCGCTCGCAGGCTGGCCACGCCCCTTGCATCACCGCGCCCCGAGCGGCGTTACCGAGCCCTGGCATGGTCGTCCAACTGCTCGTCTCCGGTCTCGCGCTCGGCGCCGTCTACGCGCTCGTCGCGCTCGGCTTCGTGGTGATCTACCGCTCGAGCGAGGTCTTCAACTTCGCGCAGGGCGAGCTCTTGTGCGTGGGGGCGTTCGCGATGACCACGCTCAGCGCGTGGCTCCCCTGGCCGCTGGCGCTGATCGGGGCGATGGCCTGCACGGGGGTGCTGGCCGCAGGAGTGGAGCGCACGGTGCTCCGGCCGCTCGTGGGCCGGCCGGTGTTCGTGACCATCATCCTCACCATCTTCGTGGGCATGGTGCTCCGGGCGCTCATCGTGGTCGCGTGGGGCGCCGATCCGCGCGGCATGCCCACGCCCTGGGACCCCACGGCAGCCGTCGAGCTCGGCGGCGCGAGCGTGCTGTGGTCCTCGGTCGCCGCGCTCGGGGCCGCGGGCCTCGCGCTGGGCGGCTTCTTCGCGCTGCACCGCTTCTCGCGCTTCGGCGTGGCCATGCGGGCCACGGCCAGCGATCAGGAGGTCGCGATGGCCCTCGGCATCCGGGTGGGGCGGGTGCTCAGCTCCACCTGGTTCTTGGCCGGCGCGCTCGCCGCGCTGGGCGGGGTCTTCCTGGCCATGTTCCCGCGCAACGTCGACGCCAACCTGGGCTTTGTCGCCCTCCGCGCCTTCCCGGCGGTCATCGTGGGTGGCCTGGAGTCCCCCGGCGGCACGGTGCTCGCCGCGCTCGCGCTCGGCGTGCTGGAGGTCGCGGCGCAGGCCTACGTGAACCCTGCCCTGGGTGACTTCGGGCACAACTTCCACGCCGTGTTCCCGTACCTGCTGATGATCGCCTTCCTGGTCGTGCGCCCCTACGGGCTCTTCGGCAAGCCGCTGATCGAGCGGGTCTGAGCCATGCCCACCCGCGCGCTCGTCACCCACCAGGCCCAGCACCTCGAGCGCTTCCCCGACACCTGGCACCGGCTCGGCGTGGTGGCGGCGCTCGTCGTGGTCGTGGCCTACCCGGCGCTGGCCGACGCACGGTGGATGAGCGTGGCCAACCTCGCCCTGGTGAGCATCGTCGGCTCCACCGCCCTGATGATCCTCACCGGCTTCTGCGGCCAGGTGAGCCTCGGCCACGCCGCCTTCCTCGCGCTCGGGGCCTACACCGCCGCCGTGCTCGGGGAGCAGCTGCACCTGCCCTTCTGGCTCGGCCTGCCGGCGGGCGGTCTGGTCGCTGCCTTCGCCGGCCTGCTCGTCGGTCCCTTCGCCTTGCGGCTCCGGGGGCTCTACCTCGCGCTCGTCACCCTCGGGTTGGTGTTCCTGGTCAACCACGTGTTGCTCTCGGCCCACGACCTCACCCACGGCATCTCCGGCATCGCGGTGCCCATGCACGTCGGCTTTGGTGGAGCGGACGGGGAGAGCAGCCTGGGGGCGTTCTCGGCCACCACGCAGCTCGGGCCCATCGAGCTCGACTTCTCCCGCAAGCTCTACGCGGTGTTCTGCACCGTGGCGCTGCTCACGGTGCTGCTCGCCCACAACCTGCGCCGCAGCCGCCTCGGCCGCGCGATGATGGCCGTCCGGGACTCCGACCTCGCGGCCTCGGCGCTGGGGGTGAACCCCGCACGCACCAAGGTGCTGGCCTTCGGCATCTCCAGCTTCCTGGCCGGGGTGGCCGGGGCGATGTTCGCCTTCCAGCAGCAGTACATCACCATCGAGCCCCCCTTCGACCTGAACATGAGCGTGCAGTACATCGCGATGATCGTGCTGGGCGGCATCGGCACGGTGTTCGGTGCGGTGGCCGGCGCGCTCGCGTTCGTCTTCCTCACCCCGCTCGCGCAGGACGTGGGGCGGCACGTGCCGTTCCTCTCGGAGCTGTCGAGCGCCCAGCAGTCCACGGTGCTCTTCTGCCTCGTGGTCGCGGCCTTCCTGATCTGGGAGCCCCTGGGGCTGTTCGGCATCTGGTTGAAGATCAAGCGCTACTTCCTGACCTGGCCCTTCAGCTACTGAGCGGGTCCTGGTCGTCCTCCACGCGCACCTCGCCCCGGCTCCCGTCCACCGTCACCCGCTGACCGTCGCGCAGGCCCGTGCACGCCCCCGCCACGTTCACGACCGCGGGCAGCCGGTACTCCCGCGCCACGACCGCGCCGTGGGACAACATCGACCCGAGCTCCAGCACCACGCCGCCAGCCACGGAGAAGAGCGGGGTCCACCCCGGATCCGTGGTGTGGGCGACCAGGATGTCGCCGCGCGCGAGCCGCCCCGCCTCGGGAGAGGCCAGCACGCGCACCGTGCCGGTGACCCGGCCCGGGCTGATCCCGAGCCCCTTCATCACCCGGCCGCCCACGACCTCGTCCACCGCGTCGTCGCCGCGCAGGAAGATCGGCGGCGGCTCCTTCGCCCAGCCCGCCCAGCGCTCGGCGCGGCCGGCGGAGGCGGCCACCTCACCGTCCCTCAGCTCCGGCCAACGCAGCCAGCGGACATCGTGCACACCGCGCAGCCGACCCACCTGTTCGAGGGCCTGCTTCAGCGCGTACAGCAAGCGGTCGAAGTGGAAGCGCTGGTCCTCCCGGAGCTGCAGGTAGATGCGCGCGAGCCGCACCCACTCCCGCGTCCACCGGTCGAGCCGACGGGTCGCGGCCAGGGCCCGCTCGGTCTCGACCTGCCGCGCGAGCGAAGCCGCCGAGGGATCGGACGGCATCGCACCCGCCAGCGCGAGCACGTGCTCGCGGCGCTCCGCCCAGCGCGGGCTGAAGATCTCCCAGCTCGAGCTCACCGCGCGGTGCCCGAAGGTTCGGAAGAAGGCCTCCCGGTCGCCACCCTGCCCCAGCTCCCAGAGGGCGCGGTTCGTGCGGAGCGTGAGGTTCTCCTCGGGACAGCGCAGCACCGCCGTCCGCAGCTCCCTCGGCAGGCGGTTCTCGGCGACCTCGTAGAAGAGGTTCGCGAACAAGAGCGAGGTGATGTGCACCTTCACGTAGTCGCGCACCAGCTCGATGCCCGCCTCGACGCGCCTCACGGCGGACTCGTCGTCCCCGGCCGCGATCAGCGGCACCTCGGCATCCAGCCGCAGCAGCAGCTCCGCCCAGGCCTTGTGGTTGGTCCAGGGGTTCCAGCGGAAGCGTTGCCAGCGCTTCTCGCGCCAGGTCCACGCGAAGATCGACCCATACACGCGCCAGTCCGGGGCGACGGCGCGTCGCCGGGTCCAGCGCTCGACCTCGTCGGGCGGCAGGAAGTCGAGCATGAAGCGCGGCGGCGGGGCCCCCGGCCACTTGAAGGCCAGGTGGCGGAAGACCGTGACGTTGAAGTACGGGAAGCCGTGGTGCAGCCGCGTGGGGGGCTGTCCACCGAGGTAGCGGCGGGCGGTGTCCGGGTAGGCGATGAACCAGTCGAGCAGCGGCGCGATGATCGACCATCCCATCGGGGTGGCCTGGCCGCCCCAACGCTCGGAGAGGAAGCGGCGCGTCCACAGGACCTGCTCGCCACGAAGCGGCGGACCCGCGGCCGTGACCGGACGCGCCTGCAGCATCCACAGCCGACCGCCGCCATCGAGCGCCCACTCGCAGTCCACGGGCTCGCCGAGCAGGGCCTCCGCGCGCAGGCCGGCGCGGGCGAGGCGCCGCGTGTCCGCGTGCGACAGCTTGCGATCGGTTGGCCGGCCCACCTCCACCCAGTCCACACCGCCGTCCACCGGCGCCAGCCTGCGTCGCTGCGCCACCACGTCGGCGTGCGTCTCCTCGACCCGGAGCCGGTTGATCAGGCGCTCCACGTGACCGGTTCCCTTCACGCGCGGCAGGCGCGACGGCCGCGACAGCACGTAGCGGTCGGGCGCGACCCGGCCGCTCACCACCGCCTCGCCCAGGCCCCAGGCCCCCTCGATCACGATCTCCTTCCAGCTCCCCGTGACCGGGTTCACGCTGAACAGCACCCCCGCGGCGCGCGCGTCGACCAGGGTCTGCACGACCACCGCCATGCCGTCGATCGGGATCCGCCGGCGCCCCCGGTAGGCCGCCGCGGTCTCGGAGAACCACGAGGCCCAGCAGGCCTTCACCGCCTCCTCCAGCGCATCCCCCGGCGCCACGTTGATCCGGGTCAGGTACTGCCCGGCGAAGCTCCGGCCGTGACCGTCCTCGTCGACGGCGGACGAGCGCACCACGAGCCTCGGCCCGAGCCGCTCGGCGGCCTCGCGGAGCGCACCGGCGACCTCCGCCGGCAGCCGGACCTCGGCCAGCCCACGCAGCAGGTCGTCGGCTCCCTCGCCCCGAAGCGCGGCGCGCGCCAGCTCCTCGAGCCGCCCGGCGCGCAGGGTCTCCCGCATCGCTGAACGCGAGACCACCACGCCATCGGGCACCGGGAGCCCCGCCCGGATCAAGCGGGACAGCGAGGTGGCCTTGCCGCCGAAACCCCGCACATCCGAGGCTTCGACGGCGCCCAGGGCAACGATGAAGGGGGGAGAGACGCGCGCCACCTCCGAGCGTTAACCAACGCAGCCCGGAGGTCCCCATGCCCGTGAACGCCGTCTTCGCCCCGCCCACCCCGGTCAACGAACCCGTCAAGTCGTACGCGCCGGGCTCGCCGGAACGCGCGAGCCTGAAGCGGGAGCTGCAGGCCATGGAGGGGGTGCAGGCGTCGCTCCCGAACGTCATCGCGGGCGAGCGGATCGAGACCGGCAACACCCGCGCGGTCACCATGCCGTGCGACCACGGGCACGTGCTCGGGCACCTGCACTACCCCACGGCCGAGCAGGTCACGGGCGCCATCCAGGCCGCGAAGCACGCCGCGCGCGACTGGGCCAACGCCCCCTGGCAGGACCGGGCCGCCGTGTTCCTGAAGGCCGCCGAGCTGGCCGCCGGCCCCTGGCGCGACAAGCTGAACGCCGCCACGATGCTGGGCCAGTCCAAGACCTGCCACCAGGCCGAGATCGACGCCGCCTGCGAGCTGATCGACTTCCTCCGCTTCAACGTCACCTACGCCCGCGACCTGATGGCCCAGCAGCCCAGCTCCGGCGACGGGGTGTGGAACTACGTGGACCACCGCCCGCTCGAGGGCTTCGTCTTCGCGATCACGCCCTTCAACTTCACGGCGATCGCCTGCAACCTGCCCACCGCCCCCGCGCTGATGGGCAACACGGTGGTCTGGAAGCCCAGCCCCACCGCGGCGCTGTCGAACCAGGTGGTGATGGACCTCTTGATGGCGGCCGGCCTCCCCGCGGGTGTGATCAACCTCGTGCACGGCGAGGGCGCCGACGTGGGCGACATCGCGCTGGCCGATCGCGACCTGGCCGGCGTGCACTTCACCGGCTCCACCGCGGTGTTCCGCCACATCCTGTCCACGGTGGGCGGCAACATCGCCAGCTACCGCAGCTACCCGAGGGTGGTGGGCGAGACGGGCGGCAAGGACTTCGTGGTGGCCCACCCCAGCGCCGATGCGAAGGCCCTGACCGTGGCCCTCGCCCGCGGGGCCTTCGAGTTCCAGGGCCAGAAGTGCTCCGCCGCCTCGCGCGCCTACGTCCCGGCCAGCCTCTGGCCGGAGGTCAGCGAGGGCCTCGTCGCGGCGGTCGAGGCGATGAAACAGGGGGACGTGCGCGACTTCTCGAACTTCCTCGGCGCGGTGATCGACCAGCGGAGCTTCGACAAGATCTCCGGCTACCTCGGCGCAGCCCACGACTCGGCCAAGGTCCTGGTGGGCGGCCAGGCCGACGCGAGCACCGGCTGGTTCGTGCAGCCCACGGTGGTGCGGGTGCCCGAGCCCGGTCACCGCCTGATGCGCGAGGAGATCTTCGGCCCGGTGCTGAGCCTCTACGTCTACGACGACGACCGCTTCGCCGAGACCCTGCAGACCGTCGACGCCACCAGCCCCTACGCGCTGACCGGCAGCATCTTCGCCCAGGACCGCGTCGCGGTCCGGCAGGCCGCCACGGCCCTGCGGCACGCCGCCGGCAACTTCTACATCAACGACAAGCCCACCGGGGCGGTCGTCGGCCAGCAACCCTTCGGCGGCGGTCGCGCCAGCGGCACCAACGACAAGGCCGGCGCCCCGTGGAACCTCCAGCGCTGGACCAGCCCGCGCACGATCAAGGAGACCCTCTGCCCGCCGCAGGACTGGCGCTACCCGTTCCTCGGGTGAGCACCCTGACGGAGCGCGCCTGGGCCTGCGCGGCCCACGGCCTGTTCCTCGCGGTGGCCCTGGTCTGGCTCCAGTACCAGCGCCTGATCCTCGTGGCGGGGCTCGACGAGCTCACCTGGCCCACCGCCATCGGCCTGATGGTGCCCGAAGCCGGGGTGGCGCTCGTGTTCGAGGCGGCCTGGCTGGCGATCGCGGGTGCGGCCGTCCAACGGCGCTGGGCGGATCGCTCCTGGCGCTGGGGCTTCGCCAACAGCCACCTCGCCCTCTACCTGCTCGCCCTGGTCGACCACCAGAGCTTCGTGATCGCTGGCGCCCGGAGCACCTCGGAGCTCTGGGTGTACGTGCTCGCGAACGTGGAGCTGCTCGACGCGCTGGTGGTCGAGCTGATGACCGCGCGCTTCGTGCTCATGCTGGCCGCGGTGCCCCTGTGGCTCCTGCTGGCCAGCCTCGTGGCCACGCGCCCTCTGCTCAGCCTGTCCACGCGTCTCGCTGCACCGGCCGCGCTCGCAGGCCTCCTCCTGCCGTGGGCCGTCTGGCTGGGCGGGGGCCGAGCACCCCTGGCCGTCACCAGCACCTTCGTGGACGCGGTGCTGCTGTTCCCCCGGGTCCGCTACGCCGCCGATCGGCTGCGCCCGGAGCTGGCCGAGCCGATCTACGACGCGCCCGTGGTCGAGGCGCTCGGTCGCCGACCGAACGTGCTCGTGTTCGTGCTCGAGTCCACCCGCTACGACCGCTTCCGCGAGCACGCGACCCTGCGCGCGCTGGACGACAGCGGGGTCTCGTTCGACCGCGCCTACGCCAGCGTCATCCACACGTCCAAGGCCGTGGTGGGCCTGATGTGCGGCATGTACCCGCGGCTCGCGATGCCCATCTCCGAGGCCCAGCCGGGCGGCCTGCCCCTGCGGTGCCTGCCCCACCTCCTCGGCGACCAGGGCTACCGGAGCCTCTGGATCCAGTCGGCGCTGGGCAGCTTCGAACAGCGTCCGGGCCTCGTGGAGAACCTCGGCTTCGACCACGGGGTCTACGGTGAGGACCTGCTGCAAGACGGGGACTGGGCCGAGACGGGCTACTTCGGCGTCGACGAGAACGCGCTGATCGATCCCCTGCTGCGTTGGCTCGACGAAGCGCCCGAACGCCCCTTCTTCGTGTCGCTCCTGACCGTCAGCACCCACCACCCCTTCCAGAGCCCGGGCGAGGAGCCGCCCGCCAGCCGTGCGGAGGAGCCCGCGGCCTACGATCAGGCGCTCGCCCACGTCGACGCGTTCGTGGCGACGACCCTCGCAGCGCTGGCGGGGCAGGGCCTGCTCGACGACACCCTGGTCGTGCTGGTGGGCGACCACGGGGAAGGCTTCGGGGAGCACGGACGCTGGTACCACAACAACGTTCCCTACGAGGAGGCGGTGCACACCCCCCTGGTGCTCCTGGGATCCGAGGACCTGATCGGGCCACCTCGTCGCGACGAGGGCCTTCGCAGCCACCTCGACCTGCTGCCCACCGTGCTCGACCTCGCCGAGGCCGACTGGCGCGGCACCGTGCCGGGTCGCAGCCTGCTGGGCCCCGGGCATGCGCGTGTGCTCTCCGCCTGCTGGCTCACCAGCTACTGCCTGGCCGAGGTCGACGACGCCGGTCGCAAGACCATCTTCCACTACGGCTACAAGCCCACCGAGGTCTTCGACCTGCGCGAGGATCCCGACGAGCGGAACAACCTGGCGTCGACCCTGACACCCGAAGAAATCCGGTCCGCCGAGGACCGGCTGATCGCGGTCCAGGTCAGCGTCGAGCAGACGTTCACGGAAGGCGCCACCAACCTTGCTCCGTGAGGATACCTTCGTGGCCCCCATGTAGGGGCCGACACGAGGTGGAGACGATGCTGTTGTGGATGTGGGCGTGCTACGCGCCCGGCGGTGAGACCCCCGAGGACACGGCCCCCACCACCGACTCGGCCCAGCCGACCGACTCCGGCGGCGACTCGGGGGCCATCGACACCGGCGAGACCGGCGAGACCGGCGAGACCGGCGAGACCGGCGAGACCGGCGAGACCGGCGACACGTCCCCGATCGACACGGGACCGATGCTCGAGTACACCAGCGGCGAGGAGCGCATCACCTATGCGTGCGGTGTCGCGCTCGAGCTGCGCATCGTCGACCGTGGCAGCTTCACCATGGGCAGCCCCGAGAGCGAGCAGGGCCGCGACAAGGACGAGACCCAGCACCTCGTCACGCTGAACAACGCCTTCGAGGTCGGCGCGACCGAGGTCACGCAGAGCCAGTTCGAGGCCTGCATGGGCTACAACCCGTCCGAGGGCACGTGCCTCGACGGCAACTGCCCGGTGGAGACCATCACCTGGTTCGAGGCCGCGGCCTTCACCAACGCCATGAGCGAGGCCGACGGCCTGCCCGGCTGCTACGACTGCTCGGACGACGACGGCAGCTGGTTCTGCGAGAGCGTGCAGAACCCGTACACGTGCACCGGCTACCGGCTGCCCACCCAGGCGGAGTGGGAGTACGCCGCGCGCGCGGGCTCCGAGACCGCCTACATCAACGGCATGGCCGCGGAGGAGAACGCCGACCTCGCCAACTGCGACGGCTACTACCAGCTCGACGGCGGCAGCCTCGACGACGTGGCCTGGTACTGCGGAAACAACAACCAGGACGCCAACCACACGGGCGTGCTGGGCGAGAACGCGTGGGGCCTGCACGACGTGCACGGCAACGTGTGGGAGTGGACCACCGACCACGAGTACGAGTACACGAGCGCCGACGCCACCGACCCGTGGGGGAACGCCGGCCAGTACCGCATGCGCCGCGGCGGCTCCTTCTGGAGCACCCCCGAGCGGCTTCGCCTGGCGCTGCGCGTGGAGCTCAGCCCGCAGGTCTCGAACTACAACATCGGCACGCGGGTGGCTCGGAGCCTGCCGAGCTTCTGAACGCGCGGTCGGCACGAGGTGTGGATCGGGACCACCCGGCCAGCCCCGATCCTCCAGCACCTACGCGCCACCTCAGCCACTCGGGCTCCTTGGAAACACCGGTGGGAGTCACTTGACAGCCGCGCCAAGCGGGCTAATACTTCAGCCTGAACAGGGATCCTCGTGGTTCCTCGTTCGTGGACGGGCCCCGCCCACTTCCTTCAGGGCGCGTGGTCCATTCCGGTCCCGGCAACAACCCACCGACGTGTGGGCCGGGTTCCCGTTTCGAATCCCCCCCTTGGTGGAGTGCCTGTGACG
>Ga0114932_10000944_pt1 | contig 34248 bp, 27 predicted proteins | sample 2SBtaG_2_FD_87286 | JGI IMG/M metagenome (GOLD analysis project Ga0114932, IMG submission 87286) | Deep subsurface microbial communities from Kolumbo volcano to uncover new lineages of life (NeLLi) - 2SBTROV12_ACTIVE470 metaG | ecosystem: Environmental > Aquatic > Marine > Volcanic ...
CCGGACACCTACGGTTTTGCCGATCACGTTTGGCTGTCCTGTCCGGTTTTCGTCTTTGGGTTCTTCGCACAGCAAGCTGTGCTGCGCGGCCTGGCCAGCTTCGCGTGGCCGCCTTGCCGGACAGGTCCGGTTTTACCGACAGCGGTTTTGACTTCTTCGCACAGCAAGCTGTGCCGCGCGGCCTGGCCAGCTTCGCGTAGCCGCCTTGCGGTCCGTACAGGTACGGTTTTTACCTTCGGCGTTCGTCGTAATCGGGGCTCACGGCTTGCAGACACCAACCTTGCACGTCTTTTTCGAGCCACAGCCGCTGCCGTCCTTGAGCGTGCTGTGCTTGCAGCCGCTCGCGCTGTCGCAGAAGTCGATGGTGCAGGGATTCTTGTCGTCGCACGCGCTGGCCTTGGTCTCAAAACACGTACCGCTGCTCACGCAGTTGGTATGACCGAACGCGTCGAGACGCCAGAGCATCCACTGGGGCTTGGACGGCACGGAGTTGCTGCCGAACAGGACCAGACCGCCACCGGGCAGCGCGGTCAGTGCGGCGCCGTGGATCGACAAGTCACGACCCTTGATGGCGATATTGCGTTGCCACTGTCGCGCCCCGCTGGCGGCATCGTGGGCGCTGAGCGCGATGACCAAGTCCGCCCCGATGGGTCGATTCCGCGCCACGACATAGCCGCTGCCATGGGGTGCGAGGCCGGCGATGACGCTGTGCGCTTTGCCGTCTGGGTTGTGCTCCTGGATCGTCGCGCCCGACGCCGTGATCGCCGTGACATGGGCCAGCTTGCTCCCCGAATACGTTGTCGTCGTACCCGCGGTGGCGATCCATCCGTTGTCCAGCACGGCCGCGGCCGCCAGGGGGTAGTTGGAACCGCCACGCCCAAATACCCGGGCCGAGGTGAGTCCGGCGTCGACGCGCACCAGCCGGCTGTAGCTGTGGCCGTTTACAACCGCGCCGGTCGTGAGGATGCGGATCAGGCCGTCCTTGCCGACCACGGGGATCTGGCCGGTGCCGCCGCCGTACTTCGCGTACACGCGGAACGTGGTTGTGCTTGAGGTCGTGCCCGCCTTGGGATAGATGCGCCCGATCTTGTAGTGGGCGTCATAACCCAGCCCAACGTAGCCGATCGCGGCGACGACCTCGCCCGCCTTCAGCTCGACCAGCCCGACCGGGAAGGACACCGGGTACCACTTGTAGGACTTGCCGCGCACCGAGCCCATGCCGCGCGCGGTCGCCGGTTGCCCCTTGGCGTCCAGCGCACCGTAGCGAACCGCCGCCACCGCAGGTGTACCCGTCGTGTATTGGTCCACATACGTCCAGACGCCGCCGCTGTAGAGCAGCTGGGCGGGCAGCTTGGCAACCTTGTCGGTGGGCCCCGGCGAAGCCTCGGGCAGCATCGTCTTGAGCGCGCCCGATGCGTTGAACGTGGCGACCATCGTGCCCTTGGCGTTGAGGCCGTAGATCCCGTATCCGTGGGTCGGATCGGCGAAGATCTTCCGCGCCGAGGTCTTGGCGAGCGCGGACGGGGAGTGGCCGGCTGAAAACAACTTGCCGTCGGGTTGGGGTTTGCAGCTGCCCGCTACGCAGCGAGCCGTGGTGATGCAGCCCTTGGCGTTGACCGGACACAAGCTGCCTTCCGCCGCCTTGACGCTGTGCGTGCAGCCAGTCGAGCCGACACAGCCATCGCCGGTGCAGGGTTTACCGTCGTCGCAGGTGGACCATGTCTTGCCGAAACAGACGCCGGCGATGTGGCAGTTGGCGTCGCCGAACGGAGTCAGCCGAGTCGCGATCGCCTCGTGCGTCGTGGCGTTGAGGCGGTTGCCGCCAACGGTGACGATGGTGCCGTCCGCGCGCCGAAACATGTCATGCGTCGCCGCGAACTGACCGACAACCTGGTGGCTCCACAAGGCCTTGCCAACGGCGTCGACGCCACGCACCTGCCACGTCTGTGTCTTGGCCTTGTGAACCCAACCGCCGACGGCCCACCGACCGCCCGCGAGCGGCACGAGCTGGTAGCCCGCAAACCCCTTCCCGATCAGCACCTCAGCAGCGGGTTTGCCATCGGCGCCAAGCGCGACCAGGTGCGCCTCGGACGTGTCGGTTCCGTGCACGTAGCGATAACGCAACGCCGCGTACCCGCCCTCATCACGGGCCGCGACGGCGGTGATGTAGCTGTGAGTCCATGGCTTGGGATGAGCGATCTTGTGCTCGCTGACGAGGGCGCCGCTGGTCGTGTAGATGCGCACCCAGTTGCCGTTGGACGCCGCCGAATGCCCCGCCGCGAGGAGGGCGCCGTTGCTGCCGATGGCCACCGCCCCTGTCGCGGTCGCGACGTTGGACGCGATGGTGAATTGCCGGATCCAGGCGACCTTGCCGCCGTCGCCGAGATAGACGACAGCCGCTTGGTATGGCTGCTTGGCGGGTGTCACGACGCCTCCGGCCAGCATCCCACGACCGGGGCGCGAAGCCGCGCTGCCGAGGGACTGGCGCGCACCGGACTGAGCGACGCCCACCAGCTCGCTCGACAGCGTCTTGCCGCCGTCAGCAGAGAACCGACCAAGCCACATCCGCGACGACGACCCGGAGCTGTGCGCCAGCTGCTCGCCGACCGCGATCACCTGCTTGCCGACCCGTGCCATCGCCGACACGGTCGTCAGCGCGCTCTTGGCGCTATCGGTGAGGACCGGTCGCACGCCGCTCGCGGCTGCCGCGTTGTCCAGCCGGGCGATGAAACTCCCACTCTTGCGCCGACCCGCGACGACAACGCCGCCCTCATCCAAGGCGACACCTGCCGTGAAATACAGCGTGGCCAAGCTCTTGAAGACGCCCTTGCCGGGCTCGAACCGGCGCGTCCACAGCCGCTGGACGGCGCCAGGCTTGCACGTCCCGGCCTTGCAGACGCTGCCCTGCACGCACGATGTCGCGTCGTCACAACTTTGGCCGTCGGGTTTGGCGAGGGTCACGCACTTGAAGCTTGTCGCGGATACGCCGATGCACTTGCTCGTCGCACAGGAATCGGCCGGCGCTTTGCACGCGACGGGTACCCCGGCCTTGCACGTCCCCTTGTCGCACGCATCGCCCTGGGTACAGGGCGTGCCATCGGCGTTGCAGAGCTTGCCCTGGGTCCCGCCAACATCCTTGAAACAGGTACCGGTCAGCTGACTGCATTGCTCCTGGGTGCAGCTGTTGCCGTCGTCGCAGTTGACCTTGGTGTGCGCACAACCGGTGGCCTTGTCGCAGACGTCCTTGGTGCAGTTGTCACCGTCGTCGCACGCGGTCTTGGTCGCCCCGGCACACAGCCCCACCGCGCACCGATCGCCCGCCGTACACGCATCGCCGTCATCGCACGTGGCGCCATTGTTGGCCGGCGTGGCCTGGCAGATCCCCGTCGCCGGATTGCACACCTTCTTGGCACATGGCGTCCCGGTGTCCTGCGCACACGTCACGACCGTCGCCGGATGGAGCTTGCAGGCCGGTTTGCCGCCAGACTTCACCGCGCTCTTGTCGCAGTAAAACGTGCCGTTGCAGAGGTTACCGTCGCCCTTCTTCGCCTCGCACTCTGCATGGCTCAAGCACTCGCACACCTGCACCCCCGCCTTGCACTCCCCCTGCAAACAAACCGTATTGATGCGGCACGGCTCGCCGTCGTCACACGTCGTCCCGTTGGCAACAGGCGCCTTGAGGCACTTGCCGGTCGCAGGCGCACACGCGTTCTTCACGCACGGCGTATCGGCAAAGCTCGGGCAGACCTTGAAGTTGGCCGGGTTGGGCTTGCACTGGGGCTTGCCGCCGGTCGCCACCGCGCTCTTGTCGCAATGCCACCCGCCCTTGCACTTGTCGCCATCGGTCTTGGTCGCGCAGTCGGCGTCCTTGGCACACGAACACGTAAACGTGCCGGATTTGCAAGCACCGCCGCCGCATCGATCACCCGAAGTGCACGCGTCCCCGTCGTCGCACGAAACCTTGCGCGGCGTCGCAGACTTGGGCTGCTGCGCCCACCGACACGCGCTGCCACCCGCCACATCACAATGCTGCACCGCGGACTCGACCGAGGTCATCGAACAGGCCCCCGAAAGCGGCGCGCAGGCATTGACCAGGCATGTTGTATCCGCCCCGGACGGACAGGTGACCTTGGTGCTGTGATCGAGCTTGCAGCGCGGTTTATTCGTCGCCTTGTCGCAAAACATGGTGCCGTTGCACTTGTTGCCGTCGTCGGCGCAGTCGCTGTCTTTGCTGCAGCTGCACGCGTCGCCGCTGGCCTTGCACACACCCTTGGCGCACTGGTCGCCGGTCGAACACGGGTCACCATCGTCGCACTTGGTGCCGTCGAGCTCGTTTTTCAGCGCGCACTTCCCGGTGGTCTTGAGGCACTTGTTGACCAGGCACGGCCCCGGTCCAGGTGGGCAAACGACAGCGCTGTCGGGCGCGAACTTGCACGCCGGTTTGTCGCCCGATTTATCGCAGAAATACACGCCATTGCAGGCATCGCCGTCGTCCTTGCCGACGCAATCGGCGTTGCCCAGGCATTCGCACGCCTTGAGCCCGCCCTTGCACTGCCCAAGCGCGCAATACTCGGCCTTGGTGCAAGGTTCACCGTCGTCGCACGGCGTACCCGTCGCGACCGGTTGCTGAGCGCACTTGCCCGATGCGGGCTGGCATACCTGGTGCAGACAGCCGCCCGCCTGCGACTTGGGACAATGAACGACCGTCGCCTTGTTGACCTCGCAGAGCTTGGTCTTGGGGTTGCAAAAGAGGGTGCCGTTGCACGCGTTGCCGTCCTCTTGTTTGGCGCAATCGGCGTTGTCCGCGCAGGTGCAAAGCGTGTTTTGACCGCTGCAGACGCCCTTGGTGCAGGTCGACGTGAACGTGCACTTATCGCCGTCGTCACACGCATGGGCGACAGACGCCTCGCCGGGCAGCTTGACCTCCCATCGACAGTCCGGTTTCGGCGGCCCGATCGCCTGGGGGCACGCGAGCAACGTCCCGTGTTCGGCGACCGTCATCACGCACTGGCCGGTCTTTGTGACGCAGGCGTTCTTGGTGCAAGCGGTGTCCTGGCCGCTCGGACAGACGACGACCGACGCCGGATTGAGCTCGCACTTCTTGGTCTTCTTGTTGCAAAAAAGCGTGCCGTTGCAGGCGTTACCGTCCTCGTGGGCGGCGCAGCTCTTGTTGTCGGTGCACGGGCACAGGTCGATGCCGGCAGCGCATTTGCCCTGCAAACAGACCTCGTTCTTGGTGCATTTGTCGCCGTCGTTGCAGCCGGTACCGTTCTTGAGCGGTTTGAGGTGGCAGGCCCCCGAGTCGGGGTCGCAGCTGTTCTTGATACACGCCGTGTCCTTGGCGACCGAGCACACGATGACGGTCACCGGATTGACCTTGCAAGCACCGTCGGTCTTGTCGCAGTACAGCGTGCCGTTGCAGACGTCGCCGTCTTCCTGGATGTCGCAGTCGCTGTTGGTATTGCAGGCCGCCTTGACGCCTGACTGACACGTTCCGGATTTGCAGATGTCGCCGAGCGTGACCTTGTCGCCGTCGTCACACGGCGTGCCATCCACCGCGTCTTTCATCGCGCACGCGCCGGTCTTGGGATCGCAGACGTTGCCCGCGCATGCCGTGTCGTTTTTCGCGCTGCACTTGACCGCCGTGTTCGGGTTGAGCCGACAGGTCCATGGAAACACCGACAGGTCGCAGTACCAGCTGCCAAGACAGAGGTTGGCGGCGGCCACCGCGTCGCAATCCGCGCTCTTCTTGCAGGCACAGAGGCTCGCCTTGGTGTCTGGCACGCAGCTGCCCTGTCCGTCGCACGCCGACGTCGCTGTGCACGGATCGCCGTCCATGCAGGGCGTGTCCTTGGGGGTTGGTTTCATCGCGCACTTGCCGGTCGCGGGATCGCAGGTATTGGACGCGCACGCGTGGTCCTTGGCCGCTGAGCAGGTCACGAGCGTGCTGGGCTTGAGGGTGCAGCGATGCGGCGCGGTGGACAGGTTGCAAAAGAGCGTCCCGTTGCAGGCGTTGCCGTCCTCGAAAGGCGCGCAATCGGCGGTCTTTTGGCATTGATGTGACCAACCGGGCACAACGCCGCTGACGTCTACTTGTGCGTCGGGACCAGCGACTGAACCGCTGTCGAGTGCGGAGCCGGTGTCGTCAGGTCCGGTGTCGGATGCGCCGACGTCGGCCGCTGTGTCGACGATATCGGCGGGGGTTGCTTGCGCGGGGCCACCGTCGTCGGGCGACCCGCAGGCCGCTGCTGTAAGGACCGCTGCCAACAACGCAACTGGTAACAACGTTGCTGGTAACAGCCCAAAGAAGGCGGCGCGCTGCGAGGCGAAGAGTCTCATGTTTCTGTCCAGCCGCAGAGAGGTTGAACAAGCATAGCCTCGCCGTGGCGAATGTCCCTCGCAAATCGACGCGGTGATTCGGCAATCCCGGCCAGGAGCATGATTCAGCAGGGCAGTTGACACCACAGATCAGTTGTGATCTCTACTGCTTATGCGACGCGATTCCCGGCAGCAGCCCCTCTTCCAAGTCTCTCAGTTCACCCCGAACCCGTATCCCGCGGGCTCAATCTACGACGTGCTTGCGCGCTACGGCGGGTTCCTGTTCCGTCGTTCCGATTTCCCCAAGGCGCCCGCTGAGCTCGGTGGCGAGATCGGCTGGTGCCCGGTGCAACTGAGCGCGCTGGAAGTGCTGCGGCAAAAGCATGGCTGGTCCGACCGCGAGGCGGTGCCGCGGGCGACGTTCGATATGCAGGTCAAGGCCTGCCTCGGCCTCGGGATCGAGATGCGCGGGCCCAGCCAGACCGCGATCTGCCGGCACCGCAAGCTCATGCAGGACCTGGGCCTGGACCGATACGAGGGGCTGGACCACCTGCGCGTCGCTGCGCGTGGCGAGGTCCTGACCATCGTGTCCGGCTCGGCATCCGATCCGGTCCGCCATGCGCGCTAACGACACAATCTGTCGTTTTGTTCCGCCATTGTCCAAGTACGTTCTAAGTACGTTCTAAGTACGTTCTCGCAGTGACCCGTTAACGACGACGAACGCCCGACGACAGGAGGTCGGCAATGAATGCGGTCTGGCTCGAAAACAGGATGCGGTCTGCGGTCCGGCAAGTGCTGAAGACGTACGCGATCGGCGAGATCGATGACGACGACGACACGCTGACGTTCGGTGTGGCCAAGGGCAAACGCAAGTACCAGGTGACGGTCGATCGGGGCTGGCGACGGCCGCCGACGTGCACGTGCCCCGACATGACGCGGGTCGGCAACAGTCAACGACAGGGCTACTGCAAGCACGCCATCGCGGTCCTGTTGGGCAGCGACGACCATCGCCATCAGCTGCTCGACTTGTTGCTGTAGCCCGCTTTAGCCCGAACTACCCCTCATCTACGGAGCCCCCATGAGCCCCCTGACTGCGACTCCCCGATCGCGCATCAAACGCCCAACGGCGACCAGTGTCGACCCCGACGGCTACCCCTACGACGAGCTCAAGCCGCTGGTGCGCACCTGCCTGCAGACGGGCGTGTCGGTTTTGCTGCGCGGTCACCCGGGGGTCGGCAAGTCGACGATGGCCGACGAGCTCGCGGCGGAGTTGGACTTACCCCTGTGCGACATCCGGCTGGCCCAGCGCGAACCGGCCGAGGTCGCAGGCGTCTACTTTCCCAACGAAGACCGGACCCAGATGAACCTGCTCGCGCCCGCGTGGGTCAAGGACGCCTGCGCGCGCCCGACGCTGGTGTTTCTCGACGAGATCAACGCCGCCGTCACCCGATTGCACCAGGCGGCGGCCTATCAAATCGTGCTGGAGCGCCGGGTCGGGCCGTTTCATTTCCACCCGCAAACGGTCGTGATGGCCGCGGGCAACCTCGAGGAGGACCGCGCTATCGTCACACCGCTTTCGAGCGCCCTGGCGAATCGATTTGTCCACTTCATATTGCGCGTGGACGTGCCCGCGTGGATCGCCTGGGCGGAGCGCAACGACATCGCGCCCCAGGTGCTTGCCTATATGCGGGCTCATCGCCTGTCCGGCACGCCGCTGCTGTACGACAACAACGGCGATGACGCGTTTCCGACACCGCGCAGCTGGGCGATGGCGTCGCGGCTGTTGCAGGTCGCGGACAAGCGCAACGCCAAGCGGTTGGTGAGCGCGTGCATCGGTGCGGGGCCCGCGCAGCGCTTGTTTGCGTTTGTGCGCCTGTACAACCGGATCGACCCGGCGAAGGTCGTTGGCCGTGGGCAGGCCGTCGACTTCACGCGGGGACAAAGCACGGAGCCAAGCTTCGCGTACGCCGCAATCACGGCTGTGGGTCGGTGGACACGCGAGCACGAGGACAGCTGGCAGGGCTCGTGGGTGGCCAACCTGGTCAAGTTCATGCGGTCGCCGGGGCTGGACCCGGAGTACGTCTTCATCCTGCTGCGCGACCTCAACGCCACGCCCGGCTTGCTGGACAAGCTCAAGGGGGACGTCGGCTTCCAGGCCATCGCCGCCGAGATCGTGAAGATGCACGCCGAGGCGCTGTCGTGATGGACCAGCCGTGGCGCAACGAGCGTCAACGCCTCAAGACCGTGCGTCTCCGACTCGCGCGCCAGCATCCGTTTTGGGGCTTTCTGTTGCTGCACGCCAAGCTCGTCCCGGCGCCGGGGCTGCCGACCTTTGCGGCGACCGATTGCATGCGTGTGGTCTGGTTCAATCCGCGCCTGACTCGGCATCTCAACAAGGCGCAGCTATCGTTCGTGCTGTGTCATGAGGTGGGCCACATGCTGCTGGCATCCGCCCCGCGCCGCCGTCATCGCGACCCGCACCTGTGGAACTGCGCGACCGACTACGCCATCAACCGGATCGTCGACAGGATCGGCCTTTCGTCGCACGCACTCCGCCGCGTCGAACGTCCAAACGGCACGTTCCCCGAGATCGGCGAGGTCGAGATCCTGCTCGATAGCGCGTACGACGGCATGATCGCCGAGACCATCTACGAGCGCCTGCTGCAAGACGCCAAAGAGGGCGCAGGCATTTCGTTGCGCATCACGCTCCCGGCTCCCGATGGCAGCGACGACGGCCGGGAGGTCGAGATCCACGGCCATCCCGACGGTTCCATCGACGTACACGTGCCCGGTGAGCTCAGCGAAGAAGAGCGGCAAGAGCTCACGGAGCGAATCCATGCGGCCGTACGAGCGCGACAGGCCGCGGATCAAGGAGGCAATTTGCCGGGCTCGGCGCTGCGGCAGCTCGGCATCATCAAACCCAGCGTGGTGCCGTGGCAGCGGGTTTTGCATCGCTTCGCGGGCGAGTGCCTCGGACGTCTCGAGTACGCGATGACGCGGCCGCGTCGGCTGATGATGACCGAAGGCGTGATCGCGCCCGGTCTGGTCCGCGAAGGCCCCGGTCGTGTCGTGGTCGCGGTGGACGCGTCGGCCTCGATGGACACGGACGCGCTCGAACAAGCGGCCGCGGAGTTGTCAGCGCTCGCGGGGCTCGTGCCGGAGCTCACGGTGCTCATCGGCGACGCGCGGGTGCAGGAAGTTGTGCCGACTCATGAGCTGCCGAGGTTTCTCAAGCAGCGTCGATTTCGCGGCGGCGGTGGGACGGATCATCGCCCGATCTTCTCGTGGATCGCGGCACAACCCGAACCGCCGGAGCTGTTCATTGGGATCTCCGATCTATGGAGCCAGTTTCCGAAGAAGCAGCCGCGCTACCCGGTGCTGTGGCTCGCCCCGCCAGATCACGGCGCTGCACCTTGGGGACAAGTCGCGGCGATCTGCTGACCTTCAGGAAGCATCGCGCGACATGCTGAGGACGAATAGCTCAACCGACCGCCAGCCTGGTCAATCGCTGGGACGAGAGACGCGGACGACGAACAATGGACAGGGCGCAGCCTGCGCCAACGCTTCAGCGACGGAGCCGAACCACCAGTTGGAGACGCCCGAGCGCCCGTGCGAGGTCATCGCGAGCAGATCCACGTCGAACCGCTCGACGGCCTTGAGGATCTCCCGCGCATCCGCGCCCACAGCCGCTGCGCTACGCACTGCGATGCCATGCGCTTCGAGTTTTGCGCGCAAGGGTTCGAGCTCGGCGACGACGTCCTGCTCGGCGCGCAGGGTGTGGTGGGGCCCGCCGGTCGCGAAGTTTTCGACCCGAAACAAGATGAGCTCCGCGCCGTAGACCCGTGCCAGGGCGGTGGCAGGCGGGATCGCCTGATCGGCGAGGTCGGAGCCGTCGTGGGGAAGCAAAATCCGCTCGAATCCGCGGTGTTCGCTCATCGCGTTGATAACCGCCGGGTTGTACAGCAGCAACGGGCGGCGGGAGTGACGCAGCACGCGCTCGGCGACGCTGCCGCGCAGGAGCTTGGTCAGGCCGCTCCGGCCGTGGGTGGCCATCGCGATCAGCCCGACGTCCTCGGCTTCGGCGATGCGCAGGATCTCTTCGGTGGCGTCGCCCTGGGTGATGACCGATTGCGTGTCGGCCCCGGCTTCCCAAAGCAGCCTCTCCAGGTCGCCCATCGGCGGGGTATCGCTCGGATTGTGACCCGGCTCCTGCACGTACAGCAGGGTGACGCGCGGGGTCTCATCCCCTTTCAACATGCGGCAGACCAGCCTGGGTACGCGCTGGGACAGATCGGACGCGTCGACCGGGATCAAGATGTGACGAAACACGGGCGTCTCCGGGTTTGAGGTTCACAAGCAGGATACAATGCGCGCATCTTTCGATTGAAATGGTGTCCCCCGCCGCGCAGTTTCGATCGGAGTTCGCGGAGCGCGAGGGTCCGTGGAGCTTGAGCTCGGGGATGCGCTTGGCGATGACGCCGCACAGGCGGCAGCGCTTCAACGAGGCGCGGGGCGAAGCGTGCGAGGCGGCGGTGGCGGTGGAGCTGGCCGCGGCGCCTGGTCTGGTGCCTGCCGTCGAAGCCGAACCGCTGCTGGCGGCGGCCGACAAGGTCGCGGCCATGCTCAGGGGCCTGATTCGCACGCACAGCGGCACCCCATGAGGGTGTGAGTTCGGGTTCGGGTTCGGGTCGCTCGGACTCGGCCTATCGCTCAGTCAGCGACTTCCGATCGGGGCTGCCGTCGACCGGTTCAGGCCCCGCCACTTGCCGGCGGCGGTGGTAGGCTGATCGGCGCTCCAGGCCCCAAGTCGGGTTTGCCCACCGGCCCCGAACCCCACTGCCCTTCTGACCGGCTCCCTCCGCTCAACCTCGCCCCGCAACCAGCCCAACAGGACCGGCCCGGTGAGCGTTTCGCCGAACAGCCGCGCGCGCCGCCGGATCGCGTGAAAATCGCCAAGGCAGACGCCCGGCAGCGCATCGACGTCTTGGCGCAGCGCCATGAACGCCTTGGTCCGGACGCTGCCGCCGTGCTCCTTGACCGTGCGCCGAAACAGCGTCCAGCACGCCTCGGTGCGCATCGGTCCAAGGTGGATATGCGCATCGAACCGGCGGGCGCTGGCCTGGTCGAGGTCATCGCCGAGGTTGGTCGCGCAGAAGAACACGCCATCGAACGCTTCCATCTGCACGAGCAGCTCGTTGACGCGGGTGATCTCCCAGGACTGGCGGGCGTGGCGGCGGTCGCGCAGGAAGGAATCGGCCTCGTCGAGCAGCAACACAGCGCCGCAACGGTCGGCCTCGTCGAACATGGCGGCGAGCTGCTTTTCGTTGTCGCCCACCCACTTGGACAGCAGGTCCGAGGCGCGCTTGAGCAGCACCGGTTTGCCCAGCTCGCGGCCGACGTGGTGCACGAGCGCGGTCTTCCCGGTTCCGGGCGGACCGTACAGGCAGATGCGGCCTTCGCTGGTTCGCTGCAGCCCGTCGACGAGTGCAGGGACGTCCATGTCGGCGTTGAGCAGGCCGATATCGAAGCGGCGATTGTCATGTTTGTAGCCGCGGCGCACACGGCCGAGACGAGCGGAGACGTTGGCGTCGAGCACCTGGAGAAGGCCGCGGTCGAGGTCGTCGACTTCAGCGGCAGCGGCGGCGCTGGTTGCGACCTTGAGGGCGCGGGTGATGTCGGCGGCTTCGATCCGGTCATCGCGACGGATCGCGTCGATGGTGGCGCGGCGCAGGCCCTTGCCGCGAACAGCTTTGCGCACGATGCGGTCGCGGGTGGCCTCGGTGACCTTGTCGAGGTGGAGCACGACGTCGAAACGACGCAGGATCGCCGGGTCCATCGAGGCGGCGTGGTTGGTGATCCAGATGGTCGGGACCGGGTTGCTCTCGAGCGCGCGGTTGAGGAAGGCCTTGCTGGGCCTTGCTGCCCATGCGCCCGCCGCTCATCACAAACAGGCCGGGCGGTTGCCAGCCGAAGACGTCCTCGACCTCGTCGAAGATCATCACGCTGCCGCCGCCCGTTCCGAGCAGTCGCTGGCCGAGGGTGTAGCTGCGAAAACGCTCGTGACGGTTGGGTTCGTCGCCCTCTTCGTCGCAGGTCGCGACTTCGAAACACGTGGTCGTCGCGATGCCGCCGAGCATGCGGGCGAGCTCGGTCTTGCCGGTGCCGGGTGGGCCGTGCAGCAAGATGTTGACGCCGGTTGCGCCGACGTTCAGGGCGTGCTCGAGGTGAGCGAACGTTGTATCGAGCAAGGGTCCGAGATGGGCGAAGTCGCGACGCTTGAGCGTGGATTTGGCGGCCGGCTGCAAGAACTGACGAACCATCGCCTTTTCGTCGGCCTGGCCGCTCTCGATCGCGGCCCGAATCCGTTCGTTGAGAACGGGGAGCACGCCGGTCTGTCGGAAATCGGCCTCGCGCTCGATGACGCCGCCGCCAATGAGCGGGCTGCTGCCCATGAAGGCCTCGCGGATCGAGCGCTCGTCGGTGTCCAGCGCGACCGTGAAGACCGGCACGTCGACCTTGGTCATAAAGCCAAACGCCTCGGCGGCCTTGTCGAGCACCGGCACCAACGCGCCGTCAAACGCGGAGTAAAACGTCATCGCGACGACCTGGGCCTGCACGTCGGACAGCGCCAGGGCTCTCTGAAAAGCGCGCACCTGGGCGTCGAACAGGCCGAACGTGAGCGGCTCTTTCTCGAGCGAGCGGACCCGGGCCATCGCCTTCTTGCGCACCCAATCAGGCGTGGGTGCGCCCTTGCGGCGTGCCGTGATGTCAATCGCGCTGAGGAATTTGTCGCTGAAGTCTTCGGCCTCAAAACGCTGCACGACCGACTGCACCGACAGCAGCCGCGCGCACCAGAGCGCCACACAGGACGCTTCGGTGAAGCACGATGAAAGGCGAGAGTTGTCGCTTCGATACCAGCCACGACGACGGCGGCGAACAGCCATGGGCAAACCTGCGGGTTGGGCAACACATCAAGGACGCGCCGCTCGACTTGATCTGACGGGACGATGCACCTGTCGCGCGACAGATTGTGTCGTTTTGCCCAATCCGGTCGTCATGAGCTGGACGGTTGGCGTGGACAGATCGACCTGATGCCGCGCCCCTGCACGCCACGCTCGACCCCGGTCCAGTGAGACCAATCTCTGAATTTCGCGGCCCGTGGCCCGTTGTTTGGGCAGGAGGTGGCCATGCAATCCTGTCCTCGGTCCGAACTCATGCTCGCGGCGGCATTTGAAGGCGGGGGATTCCGAATCTCCCGGCTGCCGACACCCAAAGGCTTTACGTGGTCGATTCAGACCACAGCGATGACCTTCGACGAACAGGACGACGAGGTCTGGGTGGAGCGCACGAGGCCGGGCTACACGAGCTTTGATGCTGCGCTCGCAGATGTCGGATCATCCTGGCCACGGATGTCGGGGCGCTTTGTTCATCCCGAGGTCGCCGACGCGGTGTGGCGCTACGTGGACGAATTTCTGGCCGAGCACGACGCAAGCCCGCGGACAGAGCGACTGCGCCGCAAGTGGCGTCGGGCCTGTACCCGTTCTGTGCCACCGCAATAACGGTTCTACGCGGCAAAACGACACAAACTGTCGCTGCCGTGGGCCAAGCTCGCTACAGGCGTCCTGAAAGCCGGGATGCGTTCAAGACATGCCGCCTGGAGGTCCATGCAACTCTTCTACAGCCCCGCCTACATGGCGGACACGTCCGCCGAAACCACCCAAAAAGCCGCCTGGATCGCGGCTTCGCTCGCCGAGTCACCTGTTACCGACGTGAGGCTGGTCGCCCCGGAACCGGCAACGGGCAACCAACTTTGCGGCGCCCATGACCCGACCTACGTCGAGAGCGTGCTCACAGGCTGGCGGGAAGGGCGGCGGCTGTACCTCATGGGCAGCGGCTTCTCGTGGTCCACGGCGCTGGTCAAATCGGTGCTGGCATCCACGGGCGGCGTGCTCGATGCGGTCCAATCCGCGCTGATGCATGGCGTCTCCGGCTCGCTGAGCAGCGGCTTGCACCACGCACGGCACGCCGAATCCACGGGGTTGTGCACTTTTAATGGGCTCGCGGTCGCGGCGCGGCAGGCGTTGCTGGCTGGATCGGTCGAGCGGGTGCTGATCCTCGACCTGGACGCGCATTTCGGCGGCGGCACGTTCGATATCCTCGGCGACGATCGCGCCGTGCACCTGGCCGACATCAGCACCTCCGACTTCGACCAATGGCGGCCGACATCTGCGCGACATCACCGGCTGTTGGTCAACGATGCCGACGCCTACTTGCCCAAGCTGCACGGGATGCTCGCCGAGCTGGCCAAGCTGCGATTTGACCTGGTGCTCTACAACGCCGGCGTCGACTGCCACACCGATTGCCCGATGGGTGGCCTGCTCGGCTTGACGACCGACCGCATCGCAAAGCGCGAAGAGATGGTGTTTTCGTGGTGCGCAGAGCGCGCTGTCCCGGTGGCGTTCGTGCTCGCCGGTGGTTACTGCGGAGGTCGCCTCGATGCCGCCGAGCTGGTCGGCTTGCACCGTCTGACCGTCGACGCGGCCGCTCGTTGTTGGCGACGCGGCCAGCTGCGGCTTGGCGCCGATTGAGACGTGCCGATCAGCGCCAGGCTTTGCCCGAGAGCATGAGCAGCCAGAGGCGGAAGTCGCACACCAGCGACCACAGCGGGTATTTGAACGTCGCGGGGCGGTTTCGCTCGACGATGAAGTGGCCGACCCAGGCAAACCCGTAACCGGCAAGAGGCGCCGCGATCAGGAGCATCGGCCGCCGCAGGGCGATCGCGCTTGCGACGATCAACACGGCGAGGGTGGTCCCGATGAAATGCAGGTGCCGGTTGCGCGCGTTGCTGTGTTCCTTCATGTAAAATGGCCAGAACTCGCGCAGTGTCGCGATCCGGGCTTGCTCATCGCCGCCTGTTGATGACACGGGACCTCCTTTCGGCCGCCAGACCGATGGCGCGAGCAGAGTAGCGCAGAAGCAGCGGGCATCCATCATCAACGGCGACCGTCTCTTCGCTGACCTGAATCCCTTCAGCCGCACTTGGCCGACTTGCAGGTCTTGCCGGCGCCACACCACATGCCCTCGACGTCGTTGGCTTGACGGTACATTTGCCCGCCGTTGGCACCAGGCGACGTCATCGGTCTTCTGGGCTGCGATAACCTCGTTGTTCGAGGCTGGAAGGACCGACTGAAGCTGCGTCGAATGTGGCACAATCGGCCGATGCTTCGCGCACATCCAACGGCGCTGAACCTTGCTGGTTGCCTGATCACGACGCTGGTTATTGCCGTGCTTTCGGCCGGCAACGCCGCGGCCGTTTCCCTCAAGCTGCACTCCCAAAAGAAGCCCAAGAGCGGTGTCGTCATCAAGCACTACCGCAGCACGTCACCCACGGCGCGGCTGTGGGTGGCCGATATCGACCTGTGCGCCGCGCAAATCCACATCGACGCCACGCGGCCTCCCAGCGGGCTGCAAACCGCCGGTGCGTGGGGCAGCAAGGTCGGCGCCCTGTTGGCGACCAACGGCGACTTCTACAAGACCGGCCCGGTGCGCGTGTACGGACAAGCGGTGGGACGCGGTGTTGCGTGGCCGGCCAAGCAGACCGGGTCGTGGTCGGGCTACAGCGGGCAGTGGTACTACAAGGACTACGGCTGGATCGCGCTGCTGCACGACAACGTCCTGTGGAGTCATAGCGGCTATAGCAAGAAGAACGCCGCCAAGCTCAAGCTCAAGACGGGCTGGTCGCCAACCGCGTTCACCCACGGCGTCCCGACGGGCGCGATCGGCCTGGTGAGCGGCTTTCCGCAGCTGGTGGTCGAGGGCAAACAGGTCACCTGCAGCAGCCCGACCGCCAAGTCTTGCTTCCCCGATCGCTCCGACATGCGAGCCCGTCACCCGCGTACCGCGATGGGCATCACGGCCGATCGCAAGCACCTGCTGCTATTGGTGGTCGACGGCCGCACCAGCAAGTCCAAGGGCATGTACGGCGCGGAGCTCGCCGAGGTGATGAAGAAGCTCGGCGCGTGGCAGGCGTTCAACCTCGACGGCGGCGGCAGCAGCGAGATGTGGCTGGCGGGCACGGGGTACCTCAACGACGTCAAGGGCAATAACGGCGGCGGCTCGGCGCGCGCGGTGGCCAACCACTGGGGAATCCTGGTGAAAGACCGACCCAAGCGGCCCGGACACTGCGTCGCGAGCAAGCCGTGCGGCACGATCGGCGCCGCGGGTGGCATCGTCGATGACGCCAGCCCCTGTTTCGTGCCCCACGGACCGATGAAGTACTGGCGGTCGGAGAAGAAGGGCTACGGCGGCGGGCTGCGCTGGACCAACGCGACATCGGGCGCGGTGCCCGGCAACTGGGCCTGGTGGCGGCTGCATTTCGCCGAGGCCGGCAAGTACAAACTGGAGTATCGGGCCGAAAAAGCGTGGGCGGTGCACAAGAAGGTGCGCTACGTCGTCCGCGCCAACAACAAGAGCACAACGCTGTTTGTCGACCAGAGCAAGGGCGGAACGTGGCGGGCGCTCGGCACCTTCGATTTCAAGAAGGGCGGGCTACAGTGGCTCGCCGTCTACGACGCAAACGGCAACAAAGTGGCGAGCAACCAACACATCGTCGCCGATGCCGTGCGCCTTACCCGGGTAGGCGCGTGGTGCGGCAACAAGAAATGCGACGGCGGTGAGACGTGCGGCTCCTGCGCAAAGGACTGTGGACCCTGCGCCAAGTGCGGTGACGGCAAGTGCAACGGCAGCGAGACGTGCGGCACCTGCGCCAAGGACTGCGGGCCCTGCATCAAGTGCGGTGACGGCAAGTGCAACGGCGGCGAGACGTGCAGCAGTTGCGCAAAGGACTGTGGGGCGTGCCCGACCGTGGATGCGGGCAACACCGACAGCGGGGCAGACACGGGGCCCGGAGCCGGCGGCATCAGCGACGCGGGCGCAGCGGACACGGCGACGGGCGGAAGTGGTGGTCCGATCGATGCGTTCTCGTGGCCCGAGGTCGGCGCGATGCCGGACGACGATGCCCAGGACGACGATGCCCAAGACGACGATGGCGCCGATGACGACGGCAGGTCGGAAACAACGAGCAGCGACACGACATCCGACAGTGACCGGGCGAGCGGGGGCGGCTCCGACATCCACGACGGGCTTGTCAACCACGACGCAGACGCAGCAGCGACCAGCGGCGGGCCGGTACAAGGCGGTGCCGCAAGCAGTGGGTGTCAAGCGCGGCGAACGGCCGGCGGGTTGCCGCGGATGTTTTTGGTCTTGCTGCTCGCCGCGTTCGTCTTGATCGCAAGACGCCCGTCGACAACTCGACGGGCGTCCACGCGAAAGGGCGTTTTGGGGGATTGAATCGGCTACATGACAGCGGCTACATGATGAAGAACTCGGCGCCGCTGTCGTACGTGCAGACCCCGGCCTTGGGCTTGCCGACGGTGGTGATGATGTCGTCCTTGGCCGGCAGCGCCCACGCACCCTGCAGCTCGCTGGCGATGACGCGCGCGACGAGCTTGGTGAGGTGCTGGACGAGGTAGCACGGGATGTGCGGTTCGGCGTGCGGGTTGCCGACGCCCGAGTGGTCGGTCAGGAAGAGGTAGCGGCCGCCGGTCAGCATGGCGGCGACGCGCATGAACAGCTCGGTTCGGCCGTGGGCGCCGCTGGCTGCGAGCGGGTAGATGCGCACGCCGGCTTTGCGCAGGGTCTCGACGCCGGCGAGCGCGGCCTTTTCGTCCTTTTGGTGGGCGGGCGCATCGGCGATGAAGAACGCGACTTTGGTGGTCGCGCCGCCCCGCCACTTGAGCTTGGTTGCCTCTTCGATGCCCTTGTCGAGCGCCTCGGGGAAGTCGCCGCCACCGCCCGGCTTTTCGCTCTTGATCTTGTTCTTCAGGGTCACGGCGCTGTTGGTGAAGGGGTGGATCTTGGTGAGGTACGCCTCCGGCCCATGGTCGCGATAGAGCACGATGCCCCAGCGCACGTCGACGTCGGGGTGGGCCTTGACGACGTTGTCGGCGAGCGCGGCGATCTCCTTTTTCAGCCACGCCATCTCGTCGGCCATCGAGCCGGTCGTATCGACGATGAACGCGACGTCGAGCGACTTCTTGGTCGGCGCGGCGGCCTTGGTGTGAAACGACCAGTCGGTGCCGCTCTGGCCAGGGAAGGTCTCCGGGTTGCCGCCGACGGGGGTCACGCGAACCGTCGTGGGGGTTACGCCCGCGGCGTCACGAACAGGAAGCAGCACCGCGCGACCATCGCTGGCTGCGGTCGTCTCGTGAATCGTCTTGCCATCGACAAGGAATTCGATCTTGGCGCCCTTTTGCGGCGTCAGCTTCTGGTCGTGAACGTGCACGAGCACCTGCTCGCCGGCGCCGAGCTGGGGAAAGCCCTTGTTCTGCTTGAGCGCCTTGCCGAGGTACTTCTGAAACCAGCCCCAGTTGAGGTTGTCGCCCCAGTCGCCCGCGGTGAGCACACCGGCTTTCGCGCCGCCCTGGCTCGAGCTGCTCGACCCGCCCGAAGTCGAAGCGGCCGAGCTCGAACCTCCCGAACTCGAACCGCCGGTGGTGCCGGCGTCCATCGCCGAGCTGTGCACGGCGCCGCCGGACGAACCGCCCGAACTCTTGTCCATGGCCGACTCGCCAAACCCGCCGTCCGCAGATGTTCCGCAGGCCACGAACGGGAGTGCGATGAAGAAAAGGATGGCGACGTTGATGATGCTGCGCTTGTGCATGAGAACCTCCGCGCCGACGTAGGTGCCGACTGGTTCTCTACGAACGCAACTCCTGTGCCACGAGACAACACGGGAGCACAAGAATATGGATTTATAACGTTTTCTTACGCGAACCAAGGGTCGCAATCGGCGGACTGGACGGACGGGCCAACCGATGTGTTGGTAATTTCATCACATGTGTAGAATTTCTCTACATATCGCCTATTTCGTCGCCATCACCAGAACGCCAGCCCAGTCCGTTGTTTCGGAGTTCACGAGGGCGGCACAGTCATCGCGGTGGCGTTGCGCGGCGACATCGACCGGGTCCTGGCTCAAGACGTCGGAGAAGGCCTTGACCGCGTCACGGAAGGCGCCGGACTCGTAGCCGCGGAGGCCCTCTTCAAACGCAGCTATGGTCGTGATCTTGGCCCGTGCGCGATCGGGCAGATCAGCCTGCAACGCCTCGTAGATGGTCGCGGGCTGCTCCTTGCCCTTAACCCGGATTCTGCCAATTCGCCGCAGGTTCTCGTCGACGTCACCGGCGAGGCAGCCGCGTGTGGCGTCGGTCAGCAAGACGCGCGCGCCGTACCTCTTGGTCAGCCCCTCGACGCGGGACGCAAGGTTGACCGCATCGGCGATCACCGTGCCGTCCATGCGCCCGGGACCGCCGACGGTGCCGACGATCAAGCGACCGAAGTTGACGCCGATGCCGATATCGATGACAGGATCACCTGTGCGCGTGCGTGCCGCGTTGACGGAGTCGAGCTCGGCAAACATGGCGATCGAGGCAGCGACGGCCCGTCCGCTTGTACGTCGTCGATCACCAACGGCTCGCCGCTGCGCGCGACGTAGCGAATCAGCGGCGCGACCACACGGTCGGACTCATCTCGCAGCGGGACGTCGTCGAGGATCGTGGCGTCTTCGGCAGCAGCGCTTTGTTCAGCGGCGAGATGCCACCCGTCCGCGTCGTCGCGGAGCGCCAGGACACCGCGCGTGGCACCAGCGTTTTCGAGCGCGAGGGCGAGCAGTTTGCCCAGCAGCTCGGACAGCCGGAGCTCGGCCGCGATCGTGTGCCCGACCTTGATGACAGAGTACCGCGTTCGGACGCGTTGCAACGCCGCAACTTGAGGTTTGACCGCGAACCTGCGACCCATCGCACCGACGCACGTTGCGACCGGCGGGGCCAACGGCTAGCCTGACGCGCGAAGGAGTTGTCATGTCGAGCGGCGAGAACGTGCGGCGGCTAACGTCGATTATGTTCACCGACATCAAGGGCTACACGGCCATGATGGGCGCCAATGAAAAGGCGACCGTCGAGCTCGTGTTGGAGCACCGTGAGATCGTTCGGGCTTGCGTCGATGAGTTCGACGGACACGAGCACGAGACGATCGGCGACGCGTTCGTGGTGATGTTCGATTCGGTCGTCAACGCCGTGAAGTGTGCGGTCGAAATCCAAGCCCGGCTCGCCGAGCGCAACGCCGAAAAAGACGAAGAAAAGCAGGTGTGGATCCGCATCGGCGTGCACCTCGGCGACATCATCCTGCGCGACGGGGGTATCTACGGCGACGCCGTCAACCTCGCAGCGCGCGTCCAGGACCGTGGGCAACCGGGCGGCGTTTGCATCACCGAACAGGTGAAGCTGCAGATCACGGGCCGCGTCGACGTGCCGATCGAGCCGATGGGCGAAGTGCCGCTCAAGGGCATCCTGCATCCGCCTGCCCTGTATCGACTCGCGTTGCCGAGCGCGCGCGGGCCTGCTCCCGTCCCCAAGGTCGCCGAGTCCGCCGCCAGCGGCCGCAAGTTGATCGCCGCAGCGGCCGTCCTGGTCCTCGCCATCGGCGTCGCGTTCGCCATCAACGGCAGCAAGAGCAAGGCCGAATCAACGCCCACCGGCGCCACGATGCGCCCGACGATGAAGGCTTCCCCCGCCGCCGACAAGAAGGTCGAAGCAGCCGCCAAAAACGCCGAAAAAGCCGAAAAAGCCGCCGAAAAAGCCACCGGAAAAGCCGCTGGGCCGCGCCCCAAGCCCGCCGAACAGCCCGCCGCCGCCGCCGCCAAGAAAGACGAGATCGCCAACGCAGCCCGCGACATGGCGCGCGACAAGGTCGCCGAGGCTATGGCCGCCAACGGCAAACGACGCGTGCAGCTGCTGACCGAAGCGGCGACCCTCGACCCGGACGACAAGTCGATCCAGCGCATGCTCGCCGTCGCGAATAAAGAGGTCGAAGCCGCCGAGGCCAAGGCGCGCAAACGAGCCCACCACGCCACGGACAAAGCCCGCCGCGTCAAACACAAGCCGGCTCCCAAGCCCAGCGCCTCCGCCCCCGAACGCAAGGTAAAGCCGCGTGTCGTGCTCGATTAGGGGCCCGCGTCTGCTCTGCGTGATCGCGCTCGTCGTGCTGCTTCCCCTGGCGGCCACGGCGGCGCCCACCAACAAAGCTGACGAAGCCGCAGCGCTGTCGGTCGTCGCGGCGTCCAAGGCCAAGTCCGGCGCCTATGCGATGTGCGCGGACCTGTATGTGCAGGCGTATCGGCTCGATCCCAGCTACCTCGGCTACCTCTACAGCGCGGCTCGATGCTGGCAAAAAGCCAAGCGGATCGACGACGCGGAGCGCGGCTACCGGGCGTTCCTCAAGCGCGCCCCCAAAGAACACCCGCTGCACAGCCGAGCCCGCTCCCACCTCGACGAGATCATCGAAAACCGCGGCAAGACGCCGGTCAACACGGGCAAAGACAAGACCGATGGGGCCGGAAACAGCGCCGCGGGGACGACCAAGCCCACCAAGCCGGGCGGCACGACGATCACCAAACCTCTCGTGCCCCCCGACAAGCCGATGTCGGGCACAGCCATGGCCGGATGGGGCGCCGTGATCGGCGGTGGTCTCATCGGCGTCACCGGAATCGTGCTCACCCTGCTCAATGAGTCCGATCGGGCCCAGCTGAAGCAAGACCTGACGCCCAAGTCCGGTTTCGCGCTCATCCACGACGAATCGCACGCGAGCGCCCAGGAGCGGGCCGACGACGTCAACGGGCGCGGCATTGTCGCCTTTTCATTGACCGGAATCGGGATCGTCGCGGCGGTGACCGGGGCGTACCTGGTCTGGAGTGATGACGACAAGCGGACGCAGGCGTCGATCGTCCCAACCGGGCGCGGCGCGTTGTTGCGGGTGGCCTTCTGATGACGCGTTTGTGGCACAACGCCTGCATTTTCGTGGTGGCTTGCATCCTCGCGACCGGCTGCATTGTCGAGGTGCCGGACGCCGAGAAGTTCGCGGCAGACCGCTGCGTGTGGCGGGTCGCGCTCGAAGACCCCGCCCGCGACTTCACGCTGTCGGCCATCATTCCGATGAGCAAGAACGGCAAGGTCGAAGAAGACGGCCTCGCCCGCAGCCAGGCGATGGAGCTAGCCATCCTCGACGCCAACGAACGCAACGGGGTGACCGGCCGCAAATTCGGCTTTCGAGTCTGCGACAAACAAGGCGACTGGGTGTCGCGCGGCAGCAATCTCGCCGGCGAGCTGGGCTACTGGCTGGGCATCAACGGCGTGCAGGCTACGATCACCGGCGGCAGCGTCGACACACTCCGCGTCCACTCCAAGACCGTGGGCTCGGGCGTTCTCGTGATGTCCCTGGGCGCCACCGCGGCCGACCTGACCAACTACCCCGACAAGGACCTGATGTGGCGCGTGGCGCCGAGCGACGTCTACCAGGGCGTCGTCATGGGCAAGCTGCTGGTGGACGAAAAGGCGAAGAATGTCGCGGTTCTCGCGGTCAACAACACGTACGGCGACAGCCTCGCCAACGTCATCAAGAAAGAGACCGATAACGCCGTCAAGGTCACCACGTACGCGATGAAGCCGGGCCTCTCCAACCTCAAGACCGTGCTCGATGGCGCCAGCAAGCAAGCGCCGGATTATGTCGTGATGGTCGCCGACCAGGATCTCGCGGTTGCCGCCTACGACGGCTTCGCCACCTACCCCAACCTCAAGAAGGCCAAGCTGCTGCTCAGCGACGCGCTGCACAAGCAGGCGTTGTACAAGGCCGTCAAGGACGCCAAACAGCTCCAGGGCGCGCTCGGCACCCTCCCCGGAGATCCCGCCGGAAAGGTCTTCGACGCGTTCAAGCAGAACTTCAAGAATCGGTTTTCGGCCGACGCCAGCCAGCGCAGCTTCACCGGCCACTCCTACGACGCGACCTACACGGTCATCCTCGCCCACGCCTGGGCCCTTCGCGACAACCCCGACAAGGCCGTGACCGGCGCTGACCTGGCCCAAGGACTCACCAAGCTCAGCGATCTGAAAGGCACCAAGTACACGCTCGAGCCGACCTCCTACATCGATGCCACCAAGGACCTGCTCGCCGGCAAGTCGATCAACATCGAGGGCGCGTCCGGGCCGCTCGACTTCGACTCCAAGACGGGTGAACCCACCTCTGCGGTCGAGGTGTGGCGCATGAAGGCGGACGGAACGTTCGAGACGCTCAAGTGGATCCGCGCCACGAAGACCGGCGACACCTGGTCGTTCAAGAGCTTCACGTTGTAGCGCCTACAACAGCTCTACGTTGTGGCGCCAAGCCACGGCAACGCGGCCTCCCGCGCCGAGTCACGAAGCGCGTGCCGTCCGTCGTGGACAATGCGCTCACCGGCAACCCACACATCGCTCACCCAATCGGCGGTCGCGTTGAAGGCGACGGCACACAGCGGCGGTTGACCGTCGGCGGCGGGGCGATCGAGGTCGACGGCGCAAAAATCGGCCGCAGCGCCAGGCCCGAGAGGTTCGCTGGCCAGCCCAAGCGCCTGTCGTCCAACCGTTGTCGCGCTGTGCAGCAGATGCCGCGCCAGACCGTCGACGCTGCCGTTGCTGTGCACGACATTGCGGCGCTGGGCGAGGCCTCGGGCGTGCATTTCGAGGGTACGTGCCTCGTGCAAGAGGTCGATGACGGCGTGGGAGTCGCTGCCGACACAGAGCGATGCGGCGCGGGCTTCAACGGGCAAGAACCCATCGCCGAGGTCGAGCTCCGTGGTCGGGCACACGCAGATCGTGCCGCCGGCCGCGTCGAGGAGCGCGACGTCGCCCGGATCGGGATGGGTCAAGTGAACAGCACAGAAGCGTTCGGTCAGCAGTCCTGCGTCGGCGAGGAGCGCGAGAGGAGAGCGGCCAAAGAGGCGGTGACAGGCCTGCACTTCGGCGAGTTGTTCGGCGACGTGAGCGTGGATCGGACCGTTGAACGCCGCGAGCTCGGGGAGCCAATGCCGGGGCACGGCACGCACGGAATGCGGCGCAATGCCGACGTTGACACGCCGATCCTGGTGGCGACCGAGGCGTTGGGCAGCGGCGAGCACGTCTTCGGGTCGGCGATCGATGAACCGCGCCTGCAGGGCGGATGCGGGCTTGTTGAAGCCGCCGCAGTGGTAGGCGGTTCGCAGCAAAGTGATGCGCATGCCGGCGGTGAGCGCCGCGGTGATGACGCGCCACGCAAGCTCATCGGGGTCATCGTACGGGGCGCCACCGGGCTGGTGGTGCATGTAGTGGAACTCGCCGATCGAGGTCACACCGGCTTGGGCCATTTCGACAAAGACAAGACGCGCGATGGCTTCGATGCCTTCGGGCGGCAGGCTCGTGGCGACCCGATACATGGCGTCGCGCCATGACCAGAAGTCATCGTGACCGTTCGCCCACTGCACGTGTCCGCGAAAAGCGCGCTGAAAGGCATGCGAGTGGGCGTTGACGAGGCCGGGCATCAAGACGTGATGGGGGAGCTTCACCGTGCACGCGGGTTCGTTGCCGCCGCTATCGATGCGTTCGATGACGCCATCTTGGACATGCACAGCGGCATTTTCGAGCAACTGGGCCCCGGTCCAGAGCCAACGGGAGGCGATCGTAGTCATCATTCAGAGCGTCTGGTTGCCGTCTTGAGACAGGTCGATGCGGCGCTGTGATCGCCAGTCTCCGAGCACCTCGATGGTGGCGCGCTTGCCGCCCTTGAGCAGCCGGGCGTCGAGGTCGGCGGGGAGCTTGACGCGCGCGACGCCGTCGGGCTGCACGTCGGCGGTGAGCTGCAGGCCATCATCGAGGGTCAGCCGGACCTTACCTGTGGCCGCTCTGCGCAGCTTGCACGGCTTGATCAGCCCGTCGTGTTTGAGCGTCTTGACGCCGATATCGGTCTTTTCGACCCCGAGGATCGACGTCTGGTAGATCGCGCCCACGAGCAGCGCTGTACCGGCCATCATCAAGCCGCTGCCGTACACCCGTTGCGAGGTGCTCTTGTCGACCTCCAGCGAATAGTCGGGCGGCGCCTCGGCGTAGGCGAAAACAAGCCCGCCGACCGCGGAGAAGACGCCGCCAGCGATCCACTCCATGACCAGCCCGACCCCTTTGGCTTTGCGCGTGACGACCTTGAAGCCGCGCGCCCGTTGCTCCTTTCGGCGGGTGCAGTAGTCGGTGGCTGCGACCTGGACGACGACCTCATCGGCGACGCGTTTGCCGCGCAACATGAACCCTTCGCCGGTTTTCACGACCTGCGTGCGGGGCGCCTCGAGGGGCTGGACCTTGAGCTGGGTCGACTCGCTGATGGGCGCGCATGCACCGCCGGACGCCGCGATCACGCCAACCGCGACGAAGAGGGCGACGGATTTCGGCATGGCGTGGCGTGGGATCTGCACGTGTGGGGACCGGTTGCCGGGAATCGTGATGCCGTTTCAGTACAGCTGTTCGATCTTCGAGCCGCTGTAGTAGTGGCCGGTGATCTGCCGAAATGTTTGGCCGAGCTTGGCGCGGCCGCACGAGCCGGTTTGATCGAGCCCCACGCCGTGCCCGTAGCCGGCGCCCTTGAACAGCCACCAGGCGGGGACGCCGCGCGAGTTGATCGGACCTTTTTCCACGACGAACAGCGAGCTGCGCAGCGATCGGAACGCGCGCCGGATGCGCAGCTCACCGTAGAGTCGGCGCGTCTTGCCGTCGGCGAGCACCATTTCGATCTCGATGGCCCGGCCGGAGACACCGCGACGCGTCACGACGAGGCTTTTCACCGGCTGGGTGATGCCGTGTTTGGCGAGGTGTTTGCGGTAATCGTTGATGGTGCGCTTGGCGACCCAGCGCAGGGCATGTTTGTTGCGTCCGCTGGCCGCCGCGTAGCTCTTGTCCGGGCTGGCGAGCAGCTTGCGGATCTGGGCGTCGGTCGGGATGCCCTTGAGGTGATCGATGGCGCCGGGGAGCAGGTCGGCTGTGCCGCGCAGCGTGGTGTGGGCCTGCATCTTCCACGCGTTCTCGTTGTTCTCGGTGTGGCCGCCGCTGACCGCGTGATAGTAGGCGTCGACGAGCTGGCCGTGGGGGTCTACGAGCACTTGCCCGCGGGTGCTATTGACCGCTTTTGCGATGCGATCACTGACCCGCCCCGTGCCGCCGTAAGCCTGGCAGTGGACCTCGCTGCAGATCGAAAACGGGTCGGCGCGGTGGCGCATCCCGACCTTGGCGAGCATGTCGGTCCGCGCGGCGACGGCCTGCGCCTTGAGGGCTTCCATCGGCGCGCTGGCGAAGATCTCCGACGCGACCACGCCCTTGAGGATCTTCTCGATCGGCGCCTCGTTGACGACGGTCAGCCCCGCCTTGTCATCGGGCACGACGTATACGCGACCGGGCAGCTTCAGCCGCCGCACCACGCCATCGCCCCGTCCTGCCACGGCGAGGGAGCCAACCTTCCCCTTGCTGTCGGGCGCCGCCTCGAACCAGAGCACGTCTTGCGCGAGCACTTTCACACCGCCGGCCGACGCGACGAGCATGGCGCGCGGATGGCGTTCGATCTCGATGTGCACAAAGACGTTTTGGCGCAGCTGCTCGGACAGCTCGGTGGCTTTTTTGCGCGCGGCGTCGCGGTTGGTCAGCGGTTGCCCGAGGCAGAGCACGGTGCGGCGCGTGTCGAGCGCCCGGCCCTTGAGCGAGTAGGTCGTGCCGATGCCCCGCGTCTTCACGACGAAGCCGAGCTTTCGGTACCTATTGCGCAGCTTGCGAAGGCGGGTGAAGTCGGCGGCTGGGACGCGCGCGACGGCGAGGTAGTATTTGCGCAGGCTCGGCTCGAACTTGCGGCCGACGATGTGCACGGTCGTTCCGGCCGGCACGCGGGTTTGCACGGCGCCGTCACCGGTTCCGATGATGCGCACGCCGGTCGCGGCGCTGACCTCGACCTTGCGGCGCGCGGCCATGACGGAGACGGGCAGCAGCGGTTGACCGGTCGCATCAAGGCTGACGGCGACGCGATAAAGGCTCGTTGCGCGGTCCTCGTGACCCAGCGATGCCGCCTGTGCGACAGCGGATGGCAGCGCAACGGAGGCTGTGACAATTGCCCATACGATCACGGCGAGCCGGTGGCGGCTTTTCAATGACCGGCATGGGGGCCATAATTCGCGGCGTACTGTCCCGGATTCGGTCATGGCCTCCGTCCATCAGCGCTACCGCATCATCGAGAAGATCGACGCGGGTGGCATGGCTGAGATCTACAGGGGTGAAGCGGTCTCCCTCGAAGGGTTCTCGCGCACGGTCGCGATCAAGCGCATCCTGCCGTCGATGTGCAGCGACAAAAAGTTCGTCGCCATGTTCCTCGACGAAGCGCGCCTGTCGATGAAGTTGCAGCACGCGAACATCGTGCAGATCTTCGACATTGGCAAGGCCGACGACACGTACTTCGTGGTGATGGAACTCATCGAGGGCGTCAACCTCCGCCGGATGATGCAACGCGCGATCGACCGCGGCATTCAAATCCCGCTGGGGCTGACCTGCTACCTCACCGTCGAGATCGCCAAGGCGCTCGCCTACGCCCATGAAAAGAACGACGAAAAAGGCAAGCCGCTGGGCATCGTCCACCGCGACGTCAGCCCGCCCAACGTGCTCCTCAGCCGCCAGGGCGAGGTGAAGCTGACCGACTTCGGGCTCGCCAAGGCCGCCAGTCACGTGCAGCAAACCGACGCGGGCGTGATCAAGGGCAAGTTCAGCTACCTGTCGCCCGAGGTGGTCGAGGGCAAGACGGCCGACCCGCGCGCCGATGTCTACTCCGCCGGCATCATGGCGTGGGAGATGCTGACCGGCCGCAAGCTCTTCGCCGGCACCAACGACATGGAGACGGTCGAGCTGGTCCGCAAGGGCAGCGTCCCCAAGGTCAGCACGATCCGCGACGACATCGACGAGGACTTCGACCGGGTGTTGCTCAAGGCGCTCGCGAAAAACCCCAAGCGCCGCTACCAGAGCGCCCGCGCCATGGAGCAGGCGTTCACCGCGTACCTCTTCAAGCGCGGCGAAGCGGTGACGTCCAGCGATGTCTCGGACTTCCTCAAGAACCTGCGCGGCGACAGCGAAGAGCTCGCGGAGAGCTTCGATATCGGGGCGCTGTTGCGCAGTGAACTCAAGAGCCTCGAACACGCGGGGGACCTCGATCCCACCGTTGGCCAGGTCCCGCTGCGCGCGCACATGCTCAAGACCCGCGGCAAACCCAAGATCGACATGAACGGCGTCGAGTCGGTCATCCAGCGCGTCAACAGCCTGCCGCTCGAAGACATCGCCCAGGACGAATCGGGCGGCTCGATCATGAGCCTCGCTGATCGCCTCGAAGCCGGTCGCGATAAGTCCGAGACGCGGCGCCGCATCGAGAGCCAGCTGATCGCCGAGAGCCGGTCGAGCGCCGTCAAGATCGCGGCGGTCGCTGTGATCGCCACCCTCGCCATCGTTGGCATCGCGATCTTCTTGCTGAAGTAGATCGCACCCCTTGCATTTTTGACCGTTTGCGGACTAATGCGCCACCAACCCGGCGGCCACGCTGTCCGGGGACATCACCGCCGAGGGACCGCCCGTGAAATTCTTCATCGACACCGCCGACATCGACCAGATCCGCCAGGCCCACGCGTGGGGCATTCTCGATGGCGTCACCACCAACCCGTCGCTGGTCGCCAAGACCGGCCGCACCTGGCAAGAGGTCAAGCGCGAGATCCTCGACCTCGTCAAGGGTCCGGTTTCGCTCGAGGTCACCGCGATCGACTACGAGGGGATGATGACCCAGGCCCGCGCGCTCGCCACGGAAGGCGAACAGGTGGTCGTGAAGATCCCGCTGACCCGCGCCGGCATCGCCGCCTGCCGCCAGTGCACGCTCGAGGGCATCAAGACCAACGTCACGCTCTGCTTCTCCGCGACGCAGGCGCTGCTCGCCGCCAAGGCCGGCGCGACCTACATCTCGCCGTTCATCGGCCGGGTCGACGACATCTCCAACGAAGGCATGTCGATCGTCGAAGACATCGTGCGCATCTACGAAAACTACGGCTTCGAGACCCAGGTGCTCGCCGCGTCCGTCCGTCATCCGCAGCACGTGCTCGAAGCGGCCCGTCTTGGCGCCCATGTCGCCACCATGCCCTTTGGCGTGATCGACAAACTGTTCAACCACCCGCTCACCGACATCGGCCTGGCCAAGTTCATGGCCGATTGGGAGAAGGTGCCCAGCAAGTAGTCTGTGCATTCGTTTATGGCGACGACCTTCACCGAAGACGGCCGCTCGGCACCGCTCGTTGATCGCGGGCCCGGCGAAAACATCGTACGCATCCAACGCACCGGCCGTTGGGCGCTGACGGCGGCGCTGATCCTCGCGATCTTCTGGGGCGGCGGCACGTCGCACGGCTCGCTCGGCCTGGTGATTCTGCTCGGCATCGTGGCCTGGGTCGGCACGCTCTTCGGCCAACCGCATCGTCCGCCCGTGTCCAGGTTCGCGTGGCTGTGGCTGCTGCTCGGCCTCTACACCTGCCTGCAGCTCATCCCGATTCCGCGCCAGTTCCTGCTGCTCTTGCACCCGCGTGCGGTCTCGATCCACGACGCGGGGAGCGCCGCGCTCGGCATCGAACCCAGCGCGCTTATCCCTATCGCCGTGGCGTGGGGCGATGCGGCCATGCAGGCCATGCTTTATCTCGCGGTCGGCGCGATCGGCATGATCTGGGGCTCCTACCTCATGCATCGCCAGGGGCGCCTGGAATCCCGCCAGGTCGCCGACCTCATCACGTGGGCCGCCGTTATCAGCGGCACCTGCTGGATGCTGGGCTACCACCAAAACGTCGCCTGGCGCCTGCCCGCCGAGGTCCGCGAGCTCTTCCAGGCGGTCAGCTTCCGCAACCCCAACCACGAAGCCGGCTTGATGAACGTCGGGCTCGCGATCGCGTTCGCCACCGGTATCCGCGAACAAACCACCGCGCTCCTGTCGCCCCAAACCCTGGCGGCCTACCTCGGCTTGCTGGTGTTGATGTCCGGTTCTCGCGGCGGCATCGCGGCGGCGCTCTTCGTGGTCTTGCTCGTCCTCGCCTACCGACCCACGCCCAAAGAGCATCGTCGCCCCGAAGGCGCCCGTGAACGCGAACGGCTGCAGCGCATCGTCCTGAGCACGCTGTCGGTGTTGATCGTCCTGGCCCTGATCGCGATGCCAGTGCTCGAAGAAGAATTCGGCCTCACCGGTCGCCCACAGGACATGAGCAAGCTGCGGATGCTCGGCGACATCCCCTCTCTGATGGACCAGGGTTGGCTGTTCGGCCAGGCACCCGGGACGATTCCGGTCGTGGCCGGTATGACCGACAAGCTGGCGCAGTACCGCGTCGATTTCCTCGAGAACATCATCGCGGACCGGCTCGTCGGCGGTGGCTTATGGGGCGGCCTGCTGTTCCTACTCGCGCTGGCTTGGATGACCGGCAAGATGAGCTTGAAGCGGCAGCGCGGCTCGGCCTTTCCGATGTGGCTGGGCATGTCGGCGCTGCTGGCCCAAAACCTCGTCGACTTCTCGCTGGAGACGGGCGGTGGCTTGATGGTCTTCCTGGTCACGGCGACGCTGGCGGAACGCTTGCAGGCCTGGCGAAAACCCGATGATGACGAGGAAAGAGAGCGGGTCAGGCGCAGCGCCATTCGCACCAAACGCGCTTCGGTCGTGATGTCTGGAGGCGGGCTGGCGATCGCTGCGATGTTGTGGCTGGCGACCGACGGCAACCTCACGCGCGACGTCGACACAAGGCTCGCTGAGCTCGACGCCAAGGAGTTCGCCGCGCAGGTCGGCGCCAGCTTCTTGCACGATCACCACGCATTCTACGTGCTCGGTCGCAAGCGCCTCGACGCGGGCGATGCAAAAGGCGCTGTGGCGGTCCTCAACCGCGCCGTGGAGCTCCGTCCTCACAGCCACCACGCCCACCTGTCGCGCATGGCCGCCCACCTGGGAGCCGGCGAGATCGCCAAAGCGGGCGACGACGCGGTCTGGCTCTTGTCGTTGTCCTGGGACGCGCCCAACGGCCGCAAGACGTTTATGCACACGCTGGCGACGCTCGGGCAGATCGACGGCGGCGACAAGGTGCTGATGGCGGCGATCCCGCGGCTCACCAAGCAGAGCGAGGCCATCGGCACCTTCTTCATGAACAGGCGCCCGGGCCTGGTCGAGAAGCTCGCGCTGATCTTGCGCGACAAATACCCGGACCGCCGTTTTTCGATCGAGGGACTGCGCGGCCGCCTCTACGTAAAACGCGGCCTCTTCGAGCCGGCAGGTCGCATCTCCGCGGTGCTGATGGCCAACAAGGAAACGGAGCTCGCGGGCTGGATGCTCGAAGCGACGATCCTGTCGCACCGCGGCCGCATGCTCGAGGCGCATCACCTCTTTCACGAGGTCTGCGTGCGCGATCCAGTCAAGATCGACGCGTGCCGTGGCGCCGTCAGCACCATCGTCGCCGCGAACGTGCCCAAGCGCGCCTACGAATACCTGCGCCAGCGCTACCCGATGATGCGGCGCGACCCCAACCTCGCGTTCTTCTTCTGGCTGTCGATGTCGTCGGTGCAGGCCCAAAACGGCAACCTCGACGAGGCGGTCTCAGCCGCACAGCGCGCCCTTGGCTTCCGGCGCAACGACCGTGCCGCGCTGTCCAACCTCGTGAAGCTGTACATCGAGCTCGGTGACCGTCATGGCGCCGAAGCCGCGTTGCAGCGCCTGCGCAACGACAACAAGCAGAAGAAGATCGACCCGCTCGTGGTTCAACTCGCCGACGCGGTGACCCGACTCAACCGCACAATCGCCGATTGATTTCCAACGGTTACAGGCTCACATTCGAGAACTCCGGCGCCCTGTTCACCGATGCGCGCAAATTCTCGCAGTGAAGCCTGCGGCGCGGCCTATCTTCCGAGTCGCCGCAGCCGTTTCGGGCCTTGTTGACAGCCCGCGGACGGCTGAGTACGAAGGCGGCCCCTCGCACATCCCCGTGCCGAGGCAGCAACCCCGCGCGGAGCCACCATGAAGATCCTGGTCACGTCCAAGCGTGTCACCGACCCCAACGCCCGCCTCGTTGTTAACGGCGACGGCAGCTGGATCGAAGACGACGTCGAATACATCCTCAACCCGTTCTGCGAAAACGCGGTGGAAGCGGCGCTCAGGCTCAAAGAAGAGCACGGCGACCGCAACATCGAGACAGTCGCGGTCGGCATCGGCGCCGAAGAGGTGCAGCGCTACATCCGCCAGGGCGCGCTCGCGCGTGGCATCGATCGTGGCATCCACGTCGAAGCCGATGAGCAGCACCTCGATTCGGACATCATCGCCCGCGTTCTCGCGGCCGTGATCGAGCGCGAAAAGCCCGATCTCGTCATTCTCGGCAAGCAGGCCGTCGACGGCGACAGCAACCAGGTCGCGCAGCTCCTCGCCGAGCTCATGCAGTGGCCCCAGGCGACGTTCGCGTCCGACATCAAGCTTGACGACGGTGCTGATCTGCGTGTCTGGCGCGAGGTTGACGGTGGCATCGAGTGTCTCGCCCTGAGCACCCCGTGTGTCGTTTCCGCCGACCTCCGCCTCAACGAGCCGCGTTACGCGTCCCTCGCCGGCATCATGAAGGCCAAGCGCAAGCCGCTCGACGAGCTGACCCTCGACGACCTCGGACTCGCCGGCCTCGAAGCCAGCGTTCGCGTTGTCCGCCTGACCGTTCCCGCTGGCCGTTCCGCCGGTGTCATGGTCGCCGACCTCGACGAGCTCATCACCAAGCTGACCACCGAAGCCCGCGTCCTTTAGCGCGCCGCTCGCCCACCTTTCGAAAAAGGAGAAGAACATGTCTTCCATCCTCGTCCTGGCTGAGCACGGCGACGGCAAAGTCCGCAAAGCCACCCTCACCACACTCGACTGCGCGCGCAAAATCGCCGACCAGGTCGAAGCCGACATCCAGTTCGCCGTTCTCGGCCACAACGTCGGTGACATCGCCGCCAAGCTGACCGGCTACGGCGCGTCGAAGATCCACGTCGCCGATCACCCTGACCTTGAGCACCCGCTCGCGAGCACGTGGGGCAAAGTCATCGCCGACATCGCGGTCGCCCACGAGTGCGACATCGTTTGCGCGAGCAGCTCGACGCTCGGCAAAGACGTCCTGCCCCGCACGGCCATGCGCCTCGATGCCGGCATGGCGTCGGACGTCGTTGGCGTCGTCGACGTCGAAGATGAGGTGGGTTTCCGCCGCCCGATGTGGGCCGGTGCGTTGCTCGCCGACGTCGTGATCGACACGGAAAACTGGGTCGTGACCGCGCGCTCGTCCGCCTTTGACGCCGGAGCACAATCCGGTGGCGCCTCGCCGATCGAAGCCTTCGCGGCCGATCCCGGCCTCGCCAACGCCCGCGTCAAGTTCGTGAGCTTCGACGGCACCGAGTCCGATCGTCCCAGCCTCGACGAAGCCGACATCGTGGTGTCCGGCGGCCGCGGCCTGAAGTCCAAGGAAGGCTTTGAGCAGGTCATCGAGCCGCTGGCAGACGCGCTCGGAGCCGCCATCGGTGCCTCGCGCGCCGCGGTCGACGACGGCTACGCGCCCAACGACTACCAGATCGGCCAGACCGGCAAGGTTGTCGCTCCGCAGCTGTACTTCGCGGTCGCCATCAGCGGCGCCATCCAGCACCTCGCCGGCATGAAGAACAGCAAGGTCATCGTCGCCATCAACACCCGCGACGACGAGCCGATCCACAAGATCGCCGACTACTCGCTGCAGGCCGACGCGTTCACCGTGGTCCCCGAGCTGATCGAGAAGATCACGGCTTTGAAGGGCTAGATGTGCGTGGCGCAAATAGTGACGCGTTTCCGATCCCGATCCCGCTCCCCATCCCGCTCCCGGAGGGGCGATGAAACAACGGAAGTCAGATCGGCTGTGGTCCGGTTGCGACGGCTGTCGTACCCAACCAGCACACTGAGTCTCCGGGAGCGGAAGCGGGAGCGGGAGTGGGA